>WBZV01000812.1_pt1 | contig 16324 bp, 10 predicted proteins | sample 5204221 | NCBI WGS metagenome assembly WBZV01 (sample SAMN12344360, study PRJNA552823) | activated sludge metagenome | biome: Activated sludge suspended growth; feature: Nitrification reactor; material: Wastewater; isolation source: activated sludge from nitrification reactor of wastewater...
CGGGGATCAGTCATTGCGCGCCTCCGGGGCTCCCAAGGTGTCGGCAGGCACCGTCCCCACCTCCGACCAGCGCACCCGATCACCGAAGAAGACCGGGCCGTCGGTGCAGGAACGCACCATGCGAGTGACACCGTCGTCGCCGATCACCGGCAGGACGCAGGTCATGCAGACCCCCACGCCGCAGGCCATCGACTCCTCGACGGCGCACTGGGCCACCGCACCGAACTCCGCGCTCACCTCGGACACGGCCTGCAGCATGGCCATGGGTCCGCAGGCGTACACCGCGGGGTGGCGGCCCTCGGCCAGGATGCGGCGCAAGGGGTCGGTCACCCGGCCCTGTTCGCCGGCCGAGCCGTCATCGGTCGTCACATGGACCGCGTCGCTGACCCGGCGCGCCTCAACGACGCCGTGCAGGCGCTCGGCGTCACCGGCGCCGACGATGATCTCCACGGTGCACCCGCGCGCCCGCAGTTGGTTGGCCAGTTCGAACAGCGGCGCCACGCCGTAACCGCCACCCACCAGCACGCAGGGCACGGGTTCGGTGGGGAGCCGGAACGGCTGTCCCAGCGGTGCGATGACATTGATGACGTCGCCGGGCCGGCGGGCTACCAGCCACTTCGTCCCCGGCCCCTTCGGCGACACGATGATCTGCAGCGCCCCACCGGCCTTGGTCGATGCCGAGCGGATGGAGAAGGCGCGCCGCAGGATGTGGGCGTCGTCCACAGCGATCGCCACGAAGTGCCCCGGGCGGAAGCCATCGGCGATCCCGGGAGCGGCGAACGACATGTGGTAGTACGCGCCGTCGCGGCGCACGCTGAGGATCTCGGCATCGGCCTGGATCATCGCGACGCCCACAGGCTCGCGAGATCGGCCTGGTGCTCCTGGATGCTGCGCACGCCGATCCGTCCGGTCTTCAGCGCCTCGATCCCCTGCACCGCCGCAGCCAGACCCTGCACGGTCGTGATGCATGGGATGCCCTTGACGACGGCCGCGGTGCGGATGTCGTACCCGTCGACGCGCGCCCCGGTGCCGACGGGGGTGTTGACCACGAGGTCCACCTCACCGGCCAGGATGCTGCCCACGGTGGTGGGCTCGCCGTTGGGGCCGACGCCTTCGGCGTTTTTCCGCAGAACCGTCGCCTTCAGTCCGTTGCGACGCAGGACGTCGGCCGTACCCCGGGTGGCGAGGATCTCGAACCCGAGATCGGCGAGGCGCTTCACAGGGAAGATCATCGAGCGCTTGTCCCGGTTGGCCACGGTGATGATGGCCCGTCCGGTGAGCGGGAGGCCGGATGAATAGGCACCGGACTGGGACTTGGCGAAGGCCGTGCCGAAGTCGGCGTCGATGCCCATGACCTCACCGGTGGAGCGCATCTCCGGGCCGAGCACCGTGTCCACCCCATGGAAACGGCCGAAGGGCATCACAGCCTCCTTGACAGCCATGGCCGATCCCACCGGGAGGTCGGCCCCGTCCCCGGATGCCGGGAGCAGGCCGTCTGCGCGCAGACCCGCGATGGACTCACCGACTGCGATCCGCGCGGCGGCCTTGGCGAGCGGCACCCCTGTGGCTTTGGAGACGAACGGCACAGTGCGGGATGCCCGCGGATTGGCCTCCAACACGTAGAGCCGGTCGCCGGTGAGCGCGAACTGGATGTTGAGCAGACCCCGCACACCGACACCTTCGGCGATAGCGCGGGTGCTGGCGCGGATCTGCTCGATCTCCTCGTGCCCGAGTGTCATCGGCGGCAACGCGCATGCGGAGTCGCCGGAGTGGATACCGGCCTCTTCGATGTGCTCCATGATCCCGCCGAGGTACAGATCCTCCCCGTCGAACAGGGCATCGACGTCGATCTCGATGGCTTCGTCGAGGAACTGGTCGACGAGCACGGGGTGCTCGGGGCTGGCCTCGGTGGCCCGCTGGATGTAGTCGGCCAATATGGATTCGTCGTACACGATCTCCATGCCCCGGCCACCGAGGACGTACGAGGGCCGGACCAGGACCGGATACCCGATCTCCGCGGCGATCGCCCGGGCCTCCTCGGCGCTACTGGCAAGGCCGTGCCGTGGCACCGGCAGGCCCGCCGCGTGCAGCACCTGTCCGAACGCCCCGCGCTCCTCGGCCAGGTGGATCGCCTCCGGAGTCGTTCCCAGCAGGGGCACACCCTCGGCCTTCAGGCGGGCCGCGAGACCCAGAGGTGTCTGGCCACCGAGTTGGCAGATCACGCCGGCCACCGGCCCGACCGCCTGCTCCGCCGCGATCACCTCGAGCACGTCCTCGAGGGTCAACGGTTCGAAATACAGGCGGTTGGCGGTGTCGTAGTCGGTCGAGACGGTCTCGGGGTTGCAGTTGACCATGATCGCCTCGTACCCCGCCTCCCGCAGAGTCAAGGTGGCATGCACGCAGGAGTAGTCGAACTCGATCCCTTGGCCGATGCGGTTCGGACCCGAGCCCAGGATGATCACAGCCTCCTTGTCCCGCGGCTCGACCTCGGTCTCGGTGTCGTAGCTGGAGTAGTGGTACGGCGTGTAGGCGGGGAACTCGGCGGCACAGGTGTCGACGGTCTTGAACACCGGACGGATGCCCAGCGCGTGCCGCACGCCACGGATCACGTCCTCCCGACTGCCCCGCAGGGCCGCGATCTGTACGTCGGAGAAGCCGGCCTGCTTGGCCCGCCGCAGCAGTGTGGGCGAGAGGCGATCGGCCCCACGAAGACGATCGGCCATGGCATTGATCCCGACGATCTGCTCCAGGAACCAGGGATCGATCGCGGTGATCTCGTAGATCTGTTCGACGGTGGCGCCGAGCCACAGCGCCTGCTGCACCTTCTGCAGACGGCCGTCGTGCGGGCGTCCGATCTCATCGAGCAACTCGTCGAGGGGACGCGGGTGCTCCGGCCAGCTGAACTCCGCACCCTTCTGCTCGATGCTGCGCAGGGCCTTCTGCAGTGCCTGCGCGAAGTTGCGTCCCAGCGACATGGCCTCCCCGACGCTCTTCATCGTGGTGGTCAGGGTGTCGTCCGCGCCGGGGAACTTCTCGAACGCGAACCGCGGGACCTTCACCACGATGTAGTCGAGAGTCGGTTCGAACGACGCCGGTGTCTGCCGCGTGATGTCGTTGGGGATCTCGTCGAGGGTGTACCCGATAGCCAACTTCGCTGCGATCTTGGCGATGGGGAATCCGGTGGCTTTCGAGGCGAGCGCCGAACTTCGCGAGACCCGCGGGTTCATCTCGATGACGATGATCCGGCCGTTCTCGGGGTGCAGCGCGAACTGGATGTTGCAGCCCCCGGTGTCGACCCCGACCTCCCGGATCACGGCGATCCCGACATCACGCATCCGCTGGTACTCGCGGTCTGTGAGCGTGAGAGCAGGCGCAACCGTGATCGAGTCACCGGTATGAACACCGAGCGGATCGAGGTTCTCGATCGAGCAGACCACCACGACGTTGTCGTTGCGGTCGCGCATGAGTTCGAGTTCGAACTCCTTCCAGCCCAGGATCGACTCCTCGAGCAGGACCTCTGTGGTGGGGCTGGCCGCCAGCCCGGATCCGGCGATGCGGCGCAGGTCCTCCTCGTCGTAGGCCATCCCGGACCCGGCACCGCCCATGGTGAACGACGGCCGCACCACGACCGGGTAGCCGAGGTCGTCGACAGCGGCCAAGCACTCATCAAGGCTGTGGCAGATCGCCGAACGTGCCGACTCGGCGCCGACCTTGTCCACGATCTGCTTGAACAGTTCGCGGTTCTCCCCACGCTGGATGGCGTCGATATCCGCGCCGATGAGTTCCACGCCGTACCGCTCGAGCACGCCGTTCTCTGCCAATGCGACGGCCGTGTTCAACGCCGTCTGCCCTCCCAAGGTCGGCAGGAGCGCGTCAGGCCGTTCCTTGTCGATCACTTTCTCGACGAACTCCGGGGTGATCGGCTCGATGTACGTGGCGTCGGCGAACTCGGGGTCCGTCATGATGGTCGCCGGGTTGCTGTTGACCAGGATCACCCGCAGGCCCTCTGCCTTGAGGACACGGCAGGCCTGTGTCCCGGAGTAGTCGAACTCGCAGGCCTGGCCGATCACGATGGGACCGGATCCGATGACCAGGACGCTGGTGATGTCGGTGCGCTTGGGCATCAGCGGTTCCCCTCCATCGCGGCGGCGAATCTGTCGAACAGATAGGCCGAGTCGTGCGGTCCGGCCGCCGCCTCGGGGTGGTACTGGACGCTGAAGGCAGGGACGTCGAGGCACTGCAGGCCTTCGACCACCTCATCGTTGAGGCAGACGTGACTGACCTGGACACGCCCGAAGTCGGTGTCGACCGTCTGGTCCAGCGGGGCCTTCACTGCGAAGCCATGATTGTGCGCCGTGACCTCGACCTTGCCGGTCGTGCGGTCCTGTACGGGCTGGTTGATGCCGCGGTGGCCGTAGGCGAGTTTGTAGGTGCCGAAGCCGAGCGCCCGGCCCAGGATCTGGTTGCCGAAGCAGATCCCGAACGTCGGCAGCCCCGCCCCCAGCGCCGAACGGGCCACGGCGACCGCGTGGTCCGCGGTGGCCGGGTCGCCCGGACCGTTGGAGAAGAACAGCCCGTCCGGATCCAGTTCTGCGATCTGCTCGTAGGTGAAGCCAGCGGGTACCACGTGCACGGTCATCCCGCGCTGCGCCATCAGCGTCGGGGTCATGCGCTTGATCCCGAGGTCCACGGCCACCACGGTGAAGCGCGACTCACCGACGGCGGGGACGACGTACGGTTCCGGCGTGCTCACCTGCGCCGACAGGTCCGCGCCCAGCATCCCCGGCGAGGCCTTGACCTGCTCGAGCATCGTGCCCGCGTCGGTGAGGGCGTCTCCGCTGAACAGGCCGACCCGCATCACACCGCGCTCCCGCAGGTGCCGGGTGAGCGCCCGCGTATCGACCCCGCGAACACCCACCACCCCAGCGGCCTCGAGTTGACCGGCCAGGGTGTCCGTCGCCCGCCAGTTGCTCGCCACCGGGCTCAGGTCGCGCACGACGAATCCCGCGGCCCAGATCCGGCTCGACTCGGGATCCTCGTGGTTCATCCCCGTGTTGCCGATGTGCGGAGCAGTCATCACCACCACCTGGCGGTGGTACGAGGGATCGGTCAGCGTCTCCTGGTAGCCGGTCATCCCGGTGGCGAACACCGCCTCCCCGAACACGCTGCCGCGGGCCCCGAAGGCCTCGCCGCGCAGGGACGTGCCGTCCTCGAGGACCAGCAGCGCGGGATCGTCGGCCCCGGCGTCGACCTCGGCGAGCATGGGGATGGTGAAACTCATCGGTTCTCCTCACCTGCGAACAACTCACGGCTGCGTGTGAACAACACCACGACGTCTTCGGCGGCATCGGGACGGAACCCCGTCTGAAGCTCCCGGTCACCGGCCGTCCAGTACCAGAGAACCAGTCCGTCCTTCTCCGCCACCTGACCGGCGACCCCACGGCCGAGTTCGACGTCGGTGATCTGGTCGGCGGCGATGAACACACTCGGCTCACCGACGCGCTCGAGCCGCACCCCATCGCTGGCGACCTGTGCTGCGGCATTGCCCGGCGCACCGAGTCCCGACGCGACCACGCGCTGCATCCAGTCCTCGGCGGGGGCCGTCCCCACGTAGCGGCCGGCCACCGACACCTGGGGATCGAAGTTCTCCGGGGTCGGTCGCAATGGCAGATCCTGCGAGGCGCGGCGGTGCCAACTGCGCCACATGCCCCACAGGGCCAGCGCGATGACGGCCACCACCCCAGCGGTGAGGGCCAACCGTTGCGGCCACGACGTGACCTGTTGCGATTCGGCGGCCAGCAGGATGCTCATCAGACGGTTTCGAACTCCACCACGACGCCGTCGAGGACAGTGGCGCGACCGCGCAGCCAGGTGCCCAGAACCTTGCCGTGCAGAACCATCCCCGCGTACGGGGTGTTGCGGCTGCGGCTGACCATGTCGGAGGCCTGCACGACCCACTCGACGTCGGGATCGAACAACGTGAGGTTGGCCGGCTCGCCGACCTCGATGGGCCGGCCATGGTTGCTGACCCGGCCGATCTCCGCCGGCACCGTCGACATCCGCGCCGCGACCTCGGTCCAGTCGAGCAGACCGGTGCGGACCATGGTCTCGTTGACGACCGGCAGCGCCGTCTGCAGGCCGAGCATCCCGAAGGACGCCGCCGCCCACTCGCACTCTTTGTCCTCCATCGCGTGGGGGGCATGGTCCGTGGCGACGATGTCGATGATCCCTTCGGCCAGGGCCTGCCGGACCGCCGCGACATCCGACGGCGAACGCAGCGGCGGGTTGACCTTGTAGATGGGGTCATAGGTGGTCGCGGTCTGATCCGTGAGCAGCAGGTGGTGCGGCGTGACCTCGGCGGTGACGCTGATCCCCCGGCTCTTGGCCCACCGCAGGATCTCCACGGAGCCGGCAGTGCTGACGTGGCAGATGTGCAGCCGCGAGCCGACGTGGTCGGCGAGCAGGACGTCGCGGGCGATGATCGCTTCCTCCGCGACCGCGGGCCAACCGCGCAGACCGAGTTGCCCGGACAGATCCCCTTCGTGCATCTGGGCGCCCTCGGTCAGGCGCGGTTCCTGGGCGTGCTGGGCGATGACGCCATCGAAGGCCTTGACGTACTCCAGGGCGCGACGCATGAGCAGCGCATCGGAGACGCAGTGACCATCGTCGCTGAAGACGCGCACGTGGGCAGCGGAATCAGCCATCGCGCCCAACTCGGCCAGACGCTCGCCCGCCAGCCCGACGGTCACCGCTCCCACGGGGCGGACATCGGCGTATCCCGCCTCCTCACCGAGGCGCCAGACCTGCTCGACCACGCCGGCGGTGTCGGCCACGGGATCGGTGTTCGCCATCGCGTGCACCGCGGTGAAGCCGCCTACAGCGGCCGCCCGGGTGCCTGTGGCCACGGTCTCGGCATCCTCCCGGCCCGGCTCACGCAGGTGGGTGTGCAGGTCGACCAACCCGGGCAGCAGGATCGCACCCGCGCCGTCGACGACCTCCGCCGCCTCAAGCCCGGTCCCGATCTGCGCGATCACCCCGTCCTCGATACGGACGTCGACGATGTCCCCGCCGAGCGGCCGGACGTTCTTGAGTACCGTCATGCTTCCTGTCCTCCCAGCAGCAGATAGAGCACAGCCATCCGCACATGCACGCCGTTGGTGACCTGATCCAGGATCACTGAGCGGTCGGCGTCGGCGACGTCGGCAGCGATCTCCATCCCTCGGTTCATCGGGCCTGGGTGCATCACGAGTGCGTGGTCGGGAAGCGTGCGCATCCGCTGCGCGTCGAGCCCGTAGCGGCGGGAGTACTCACGCGCGCTGGGGAAGAACGCAGCGTTCATCCGCTCGAGTTGAACGCGCAGCATCATGACCACGTCGGCCTTCACGATGGCCTCGTCGAGGTCGTAGTTGATCTGGCACGGCCAGGTCTCGACACCGACCGGCAGCAGCGTCGGTGGGGCAACCAGTGTCACGTTGGCGCCGAGTGTGTCCAGCAGCCAGACGTTCGAGCGGGCCACCCGCGAGTGCAGCACGTCGCCGACGATGACGACGTTCAGCCCCTCCAGCGACCCGGTGTTACCTCGCAGATGGTCGCGCATGGTGTAGGCGTCGAGCAGGGCCTGGGTGGGGTGCTCGTGGGTGCCGTCCCCGGCGTTGATGACCGCTCCGCGGATCCAACCCGAGGTGGCCAGGCGGTGAGCCGCCCCGCTGGCACCGTGCCGGATGACCACGGCGTCAGCGCCCATCGCTTGCAACGTCAGTGCCGTGTCCTTCAGCGACTCGCCCTTGGACAGGCTCGAGCCCTTGGCCGAGAAGTTGATCACGTCGGCCGACAGTCGCTTCGCCGCCGCCTCGAAAGAGATCCGGGTCCGGGTGGAGTCCTCGAAGAAGAGGTTGACCACAGTGCGCCCGCGCAGCGTCGGCAGTTTCTTCACCGGGCGGTCGGCCACCTGGGCCAACTCGCGCGCGGTGTCGAGGATCGACAGCGCCTCGTCCTGGGTCAGATCGGTGGTGGACAACAGATGGCGCATCACTTACCTCCGGCGCGCACTAGCCGCACTGCATCGGTGCCGTCCGTCTCGGCGAGGGTCACCTGGACGTCATCCTCTCGAGCGGTCGGGATGTTCTTGCCCACGTAGTCGGCTCGGATGGGCAGGTCGCGGTGGCCGCGGTCGACGAGGACCGCGAGTTGCACGGCGCGGGGGCGTCCCACGTCGTTGAGGGCGTCCATGGCTGCCCGCACGGTCCGGCCGCTGAAGAGCACGTCGTCCACGAGCACCACGGTCTTGCCCGTGACATCGCCGCCAGGGATCACGGTGGGGTGCAGCGCCACGGTCGGGCGCAGCTGGAGGTCGTCGCGATACATGCCGACGTCGAGCGCCCCGGCGGGAACCTCTCGACCCTCGATGCCGGCCATGGTCACGGCGATGCGGCGGGCCAGATGCACGCCGCGGGTGGGGATCCCCAGCAGGACGATGTCGTCGGCGCCGCGATTGCGTTCGAGGATTTCGTGAGCGATGCGGACCACCGCTCGATGGATATCAGAGTCGGTGAGGAACTCCTGGTCAGGCGTCATCGCGTCCAACCCCCTTCTCCGCCTCGCTGGACGGTGGTTAAAGGAAGGCTTTCGTCTGCGACGTTACCACCCGGCCGGGCACCTGCTGCGCAACCGGTTGGCGTTCGAGTTGCTACGCCGCCGTCACTCTCCGTAGCCTCGCATTCGAACGGTCGAGGGAACGGAGCGGGCAGCCCATGGCGACGGAATACGCGCGAGCCCTCGGCGCGAAACTGCGGTCGATCCGCCAGCAGCAGGGGCTCTCCCTGCACGGTGTCGAGGAGAAATCCGAAGGCAAATGGAAGGCCGTGGTCGTCGGTTCCTATGAGCGGGGCGACCGGGCGGTCACGGTGCAGAAACTGGCAGAACTTGCGGACTTCTACGGCGTCCCCGTCGCGGAGTTGCTCCCCGACAGCAGCCCCGGGTCGGTCGCCGAACCGCCATCGCGGCTCATCCTGGATCTCGAACGGCTCGGACAGGTCCCCGCAGACAAGGTGGGCCCGCTGGCCCGTTACGCCGCCGCCATCCAGGCCCAACGCGGCGACTACAACGGCAAGGTCCTGAGCATCCGCCAGGATGACCTGCGCACCCTGGCCGTGATCTACGACGAGCCGCCGGGGGTGCTCGCCGATCAGCTCGTGGCCTGGGGTGTGCTCAACGCCGAGGCCCGCGGCAAGCTCGACTGACCCTCGCGCCCATGAGCAGTTCGGTGGTTGGGGAGCACTGCATCCGAACTGCTCCCGATCTCAGCGACGCTCACGGATGTCGATCGAGCACGAGGCCGGCCTGAAACTCCGACAACGACGCAACCGGCGCGTCAGACCTTGTGGGCCTCTTCGGCCTGCGCCATCGTGCCTGCCGAACCCGAACCGACCGTGTGGACACGCATGCCGTTGGTCGTCCCGGGCACGCCCGGCGGTACGCCGGCGATCGTGATCACCTTGTCCCCCGGCGAGGCCAGCGACATCTCCGAGATCCGCAGATCGACGTGCTCGACCAGTTCATCGGTGTGTGTGACCTTCTTGCCGGTGTACGGGGTGACACCCCATACCAGCGCCAGGAAGTTGCGTACGTGCTCGGCCGGGGTGAAGCACAACGACGGGATCCGGGATCGGTGCCGGGCCACCAGCCGCGGGGTCAACCCGGTCTCGGTGAAGGAGATGATGAACTTCGCGTCCACCTCCTCGGCGACCTCACACGCGGCCCGGGTGATCGCCCGCGCGGTGGACCCGGTGCGGTTGTCCAGCGACTCCGAGACGGTGCCGAGCGCCTTCTCCTCGACGTACTCGATGATCCTGGCCATCGTCTCGACGACGAGTTCGGGATGGTCGCCGACGCTGGTCTCCTGACTGAGCATCAACGCGTCCGCCCCGTCGAGCACCGCGTTCGCGACGTCCGAGGCTTCCGCCCGGGACGGCCGACTGGCGGTGACCATGCTGTCAAGCATCTGGGTGGCGACGATGACGGGTTTGGCGGCGGCCCGCGAGAGTTCGATGGCGCGCTTCTGCACCAACGGCACCTGCTCGAGGGGCAACTCCACGCCGAGGTCCCCGCGCGCGACCATGATCCCGTCGAAGGCCTCGATGATCGCCGTGAGGTGATCCACGGCCTGCGGCTTCTCGATCTTGGCCAGGATGGGCCGGTGCACACCTTCTTCGTCCATGACTCTGCGCACGTCGTCGATGTCCTCCGGGCGCTGGACGAACGACAGCGCCACGATGTCCACGCCCGCGCCGAGGGCCCATCGCAGGTCCTCGACGTCCTTGTCCGACAGCGCCGGGACACTCACCACGACTCCGGGCAGGTTGATGCCCTTGTTGTTGCTGATCCGTCCGCCCACGAGGACTTTGCACACCACATCGGTGGAGGTGATCTTGACGGCCTGCAACGTGATGTGACCGTCGTCGATGAGGATCTCGTCGCCCTCGCGCACGTCGTGCGGGAGTCCGGCGTAGGTGGTCGAGCAGATCTCGGCATCCCCGGGAACGGCCCTGGTGGTGATCGTGAAGATCTGCCCCTGCATCAGGTCGGCCTGGCCGGCTTCGAAGGTTCCGAGCCGGATCTTGGGACCCTGCAGATCCGCGAGGACAGCGATGCCCGCCCCGGCATCATCCGAGGCCCGACGCACCATGTCGAGCCGCGCTTGATGCTCGGCGTGGCTGCCGTGGCTGAGGTTCAGACGCGCCACGGACATGCCACGGCCGATCAGGCGGGAGATCACCTCGTCGGAGTCTGTGGCAGGTCCGAGGGTGCAGACGATTTTGGCGCGACGCACGCTCCGACATTAGTCACTGCCGGGCACGCCCGCACACCGGTGCCCACGCTCGGACTGTCGCCGCCGCTTGTTGTCGGGGGAGCTGACCCTTCTGGTGAAGATGTGACACCTCACGTGTCAGATCTTCACCAAAAGGCAGGATCAGCGCTCCGCGGTCAGGCGGTGACCGCCCGGGCCGAGGCCGGCAGCGGACGCGGCAGGTTCGTCTCCCCCATCAGGAACTCGTCGATCGACGCGGCCGCGGCCCGCCCTTCGGCGATCGCCCACACGATCAGTGACTGTCCGCGCCCTGCGTCACCGGCCACGAACACCCCCGGCACCGTGCTGGCGTAGTCGTCGCCGCGCACGAAGTTGCCGCGCTCGTCGCGTTCGATCCCGACCTGAGCGCTGATGGCATCCGCCTCCGGGCCCACGAAGCCCATCGCCAGTGTGACCAGATCGGCGGGGATGACCGTCTCCGAGCCGTCAACCTCGACGGGACGCCCGTCCACCCACTCGACCTCGACAAGAACGAGTCCGGTGACGCGGCCGTTGTTCCCCAGGAACTTCTTGGTGGAGACGGAGAACTTCCGGTCGCCGCCCTCCTCATGGGCCGAGGAGACCCGGAAGATCATCGGGTACGTGGGCCAAGGCTGTCCGGAGGGTCGCGTCTGCGGCGGAGTGGGAAGGATCTCCAACTGCGTGATGCTGGCGGCACCCTGTCGGATGGCGGTCCCCAAGCAGTCAGCGCCGGTGTCACCGCCACCGATGATCACCACGTGCTTGCCACGCGCATGGATGGGCGAATCCTCGAGGTCACCCTCCTGGACCCTGTTGGCCAGTGGCAGGTACTCCATCGCCTGGTAGATGCCCGTCAACTCCCGGCCCGGCACCGGCAGTTCGCGACCGATCGTCGAGCCCACCGCGAACAGGACCGCGTCGTAACGGCGGCGCAGGTCGTCGGCGCTGATGTCCTTGCCCACCTCGATGCCGGTGCGGAACTTGACCCCCTCGGCCTCCATCTGGGCCAGGCGCCGGTCGACGTGGCGCTTCTCCATCTTGAACTCCGGGATGCCGTAGCGCAGCAGTCCCCCGACCCGGTCGGCCCGCTCATACACGGCGACCGTGTGACCGGCGCGCGCCAACTGCTGGGCCGCGGCCAGGCCGGCCGGACCGGATCCGACAACGGCGACGGTCTTGCCGGACAAGCGCTCGGGAGGCTGCGGCGTGACCCAGCCGTGCTCCCACGCCTCGTCGATGATCGACACCTCGACCTGCTTGATCGTCACGGGGTCCTGGTTGATCCCCAACACACAGGCGCTCTCGCACGGTGCCGGGCACAGGCGGCCGGTGAACTCCGGGAAGTTGTTGGTGGCGTGCAGGCGCTCGATGGCGCCCTGCCAATCCCCTCGCCGGGTCAGGTCGTTCCACTCCGGGATCAGGTTGCCCAGCGGGCACCCGTTGTGGCAGAACGGGATGCCGCAGTCCATGCAGCGGGAGGCTTGCGTGCGCAGCTTCGTCTCGCCGAACGGCTCGTACACCTCGCGCCAGTCCTGGATCCTGACATCCACGGGGCGCCGCGTGGGCAGCTCCCGCCCGGCCTTCAGGAATCCTCTGGGATCAGCCACGGCTCGCCTCCATGATCGCCTCGTCAACATTGCGGCCCTCACTTCGCGCGAGGGCGATCGCGTCCAGCACCTTGCGGTAGTCGCGCGGCATCACCTTGCAGAAGCGACGCAACGACGCCTCCCAGTCCGACAACAACTCCGCGGCCACCTCGGAACCGGTCTGCTCGGCATGCTCGGTCACCACACCGTGCAGCCAGATCGCATCATCGGCATCGAGGTCCTCGAGCGCGACCATGTCCTGGTTGATTCGGTCGATGTCGGCGTCGAGCAGGAACGCGGTACCGCCCGACATCCCCGCGGCGAAGTTGCGGCCGATGGCTCCGAGCACCACTGCGTGACCGCCCGTCATGTACTCGCAGGCGTGGTCGCCGACACCCTCGACGACGACGGTCGCACCGCTGTTGCGCACGCAGCACCGCTCGCCGACCATGCCCCGTACGAAGATCCGGCCATCGGTGGCGCCGTACGCGATGACGTTGCCCGCGATGATCTGGTCCTCCGCCACGAAGGTCGACGCCTTGTCCGGCCGCACGACGAGTGTGCCACCCGACAGACCCTTGCCGAGGTAGTCGTTGGCGTCGCCCTCCAGGCGCAGTGTGATGCCCTTGGGCACGAACGCGCCGAAGCTCTGCCCGGCGGAACCGGTCAAGGTGATGTCTATCGTGTCCGGTGGCAGCCCCACGGCTCCGTAGCGCCGGGTCACCTCTGCGCCAAGCATCGTGCCGACCGTGCGGTTGACGTTGCGGATCGGCAGGGCCACCCGCACCGGCTCACCGGACTCGAGGGCCGGGGTACAGATCTCGATCAACTCCACATCCAGCGCCTTGGCCAGGCCATGGTCCTGCGTCGTCACGCACCGCAGCGGGCCATCGGCAGGATCAGGAACCGCGAGGATGGGTGTGAGATCCAAGCCCTGCGCCTTCCAATGCTCGACCGCCTCGCGCGCGTCGATCAGATCCACGCGTCCGATCGCCTCGTCCAGACTGCGAAAGCCGAGTTCGGCCAGGTACTCGCGCACCTGTTGGCCGATGAACTCGAAGAAGTTCACGACGAACTCGGGCTTGCCGGTGAACCGCTGGCGTAGCACCGGGTTCTGCGTGGCCACCCCCACCGGGCATGTGTCGAGGTGGCACACGCGCATCATCACGCAGCCCATCACCACCAGCGGCGCCGTGGCGAAGCCGAACTCCTCGGCACCGAGCAGCGCCGCGATGATCACATCCCGACCGGTCTTCAACTGACCGTCGGTCTGGACCACCACGCGGTCGCGCAACCCGTTGGCGATCAGCGTCTGTTGCGTCTCTGCGAGTCCGAGTTCCCAGGGGCCACCCGCGTGCTTGAGCGATGTCAGCGGTGAGGCGCCCGTACCCCCGTCGTGACCGGAGATGAGGATGACGTCGGCGTGCGCCTTGCTCACCCCGGCCGCCACGGTGCCGACACCCACCTCGGCCACGAGCTTCACGTGGATACGGGCGCGGTTGTTCGCGTTCTTCAGGTCGTGGATCAACTGCGCCAGATCCTCGATCGAGTAGATGTCGTGGTGCGGAGGCGGCGAGATCAGCCCCACCCCCGGCGTCGAGTGACGGGTCTTGGCCACCCACGGGTACACCTTGTGGCCGGGCAACTGGCCACCTTCTCCGGGCTTCGCGCCCTGCGCCATCTTGATCTGGATGTCGTCGGCGTTCACCAAGTACTCGCTGGTGACACCGAAGCGGCCGGAGGCCACCTGCTTGATCGCAGAGCGCTTCGAGTCGCCGTTGTCGAGCGGGATGAAGCGCTGCGGGTCCTCGCCGCCCTCCCCGGTGTTCGACTTGGCGCCGATCCGGTTCATCGCGATGGCCAGCGTTTCGTGCGCCTCCTGCGAGATCGAGCCGTAGGACATGGCACCGGTGGAGAAGCGCTTGACGATCTCGCTGACGGGCTCCACCTCCTCGATGGGGACCGGGGGACGCTCGCCGAGTTTCAGGTCGAACAATCCGCGCAGGGTCATGAGGTGGCGACTCTGGTCGTCGACCTTGTCCGTGTACTGCCGGAACACGTCGTAGCGACCCTCCCGGGTGGCGTGCTGCAGACGGAAGACCGTCTCCGGGTCGAACAGGTGCGGCTCACCTTCGCGTCGCCATTGGTACTCACCCCCGACGTCGAGCTGGCGGTGGGCCGGTGAGATACCGGTGAGCGGGTAGGCCACGTCGTGGCGGCGGCGGACCTCGTCGTGGATCACGTCGATACCGATCCCGCCGAGCTTGGTCGGCGTCCCGGTGAAGTGCCGGTCGACGAGTTCCCGGCTCAGTCCGAGCGCTTCGAAGACCTGCGCACCGCGGTAGGAGGCGACCGTGGAGATGCCCATCTTGGACATCACCTTCAGGACACCCTTGCCCAGAGCCTTGACGAGGTTGCGCACGGCCTGCTCCGGGGAGATCTCGGTCAGCGCACCGGAACGGACCATCGACTCCACGGTCTCCATGGCCAGGTACGGGTTCACAGCGGCGGCACCGTATCCGACGAGCAGGGCCACGTGGTGGACCTCGCGCACGTCACCGGCCTCGACCAGCAGTGAGGTCGAGGTGCGGGTCTTCTGGCGCACGAGGTGGTGGTGCACGGCCGAGGTCAGCAGCAGCGACGGGATCGGCGCGTGATCGAAGTCCGAGTCCCGGTCACTGAGCACGAGGAAGCGCACGCCGTTCTCGATGGCCTCGTCGATCTCCGCGAAGATCTCCTCAAGCCGGTCGGCCAGTGCCTGCGCCCCGCCGTTGATGTCGTACAGCCCGCTGACCCGCATGGCCGCGAAGCCGGGCAGGTCCCCGTCCTGGTTGATGTGCAGGAGTTTGGCCAACTCATCGTTGTCGATCACGGGGAACGGCAACAACACCTGCCGGCAGTGCGCCGGGGTCGCCTCAAGGAGGTTCCCTTCAGGGCCGATCGGACTGCTCAGCGAGGTGATGATCTCCTCGCGGATGGCATCGAGCGGCGGGTTCGTCACCTGCGCGAACAGTTGGGAGAAGTAGTCGAAGAGCAGCCGCGGCCGGTCGGACAGCACAGCCACAGGGGTGTCAGTACCCATCGAACCGATCGGCTCCGCGCCGGTCTGCGCCATGGGCGCCAGCAGGATCCGCAACTCCTCCTCGGTATAGCCGAAGACCTGCTGGCGGCGGGCGATGGACAGCGGGGTGTGGACGATGTGCTCACGTTCGGGCAGTTCCTCGAGGTGCAGAACGCCGGCGTGCAGCCACTCCTCGTAGGGGTGTTCGGCCGCGAGTTGGGCCTTGATCTCGTCGTCCTCGATGATGCGGCCCGCGACCGTGTCCACCAGGAACATCCGGCCTGGCTGCAAGCGACCCTTGCGCACCACCGTTGCCGGGTCGAGGTCGAGGACACCGGCCTCCGAGGCCAGGACCACAAGACCGTCGGAGGTCACCCAGAACCTGCCGGGACGCAGGCCGTTGCGGTCCAGCACCGAACCGATCATCCGGCCGTCGGTGAACGACACGCTCGCGGGCCCGTCCCACGGCTCGGTCAGCGACGAGTGGTACTGGTAGAACGCCCGACGCGCGGGATCCATGTCCGGGTTGTTCTCCCAGGCTTCCGGAATCATCATCAGCACCGCATGGGGCAGGGACCGCCCCCCGAGGTACAGCAACTCCAGGACCTCGTCGAAACTCGCGGAGTCGCTCGCGGTCGGGGTGCAGATCGGAAACAGCCGATCGAGATCGCCGGGGATCAGATCGCTGCGCAGCAGCGCCTCACGGGCGCGCATCCAATTCCGGTTGCCTTTGACGGTGTTGATCTCGCCGTTGTGCGCGATCAACCGGAACGGGTGGGCCAGCGGCCAACTGGGGAAGGTGTTGGTCGAGAAACGCGAGTGCACCATGCCCAGGGTGGACGTGGTCCG
>WBZV01000816.1_pt1 | contig 16308 bp, 17 predicted proteins | sample 5204221 | NCBI WGS metagenome assembly WBZV01 (sample SAMN12344360, study PRJNA552823) | activated sludge metagenome | biome: Activated sludge suspended growth; feature: Nitrification reactor; material: Wastewater; isolation source: activated sludge from nitrification reactor of wastewater...
CCCTGTCCGATCGCCGAGTCCTGGGAAACGCTCGTCGGCCTGGCCGACGAAAAAAATTGGCTGGCGGTCTTCCACGTCGCGGACGCGGTGCGTCCCGAGGCGCGCGACCTAGTCGCCGACCTCACGCACAGCGGCAAGCACGTGATCCTGCTCTCGGGGGACGCTGCGCCCGTAGCACAACGGGTCGCGGCGGAACTTGGGATCACGGAGGTCAACGCCGGCGTGACGCCGCAGGGTAAGCACGCCTACGTGGCTCGCCTGCAGGAATCCGGCGGCGTCGTCGCCATGGTGGGTGACGGCGTCAACGACGCGCCGGTCCTGGCGCTTGCGCAGGTCTCCATCGCCATGGGGCGCGGTGCGGAACTTGCCCGCACTCAGGCCGATCTCGTACTGCTGTCGGATAACCTCGATCACCTGCGGCGCGGAATCCGGCGAGCACGCTTTGCCTTGGGCGTGATCCGCCAGAATCTCTGGTGGTCTTTCGCCTACAATTTCATCGCCTTGCCTTTGGCCATCGCGGGCTATGTCACACCCTGGATGGCAGGCATCGGTATGTCCGCGAGTTCGCTTCTGGTGGTTCTCAATTCTCTGCGTATCCAGCGCGTCGAAGAGCCCTGATGGAAAGCCTCTACCTCCTCATTCCCCTGTCCGTCGTCCTGGTCTTCCTCATCGCGCTGCTCTTCTGGTGGTCGGTCAGAAGCGGCCAGTTTGACGATCTCGAGGGGCCGGGATTCCGTGTGCTCATGGACGACGACCGGGAGGAAAACGTGCCCGAAGCGACGCGGAACGGGAAAAATGCCGGTAACGCCAAAAAACGCAAGGATTGATCTGGGTCAACCCACCCCGGCGGGGAATTGGGCAGTATTCGCTTCAGGTGAGGCGAACGGCCTCACAGCAATTCTCTGTTGGGGTTGGGGTGCGTTGCGACGCACCTTTTTTTGTCCACGATTTCCCGTGCGGGGCGAAGCTCGCCAGAAAACAGGCCGAACTCTACATTTGCGTGTAATCCCAAGGGATTAGTAGGGTGTAGATAATTGGTAGGTTGATCTATGTCAATCTTGAACTTTCGTTCTAGAATAGCATTCCGGTCCGATTGCCGCCTTGGGTTGCAGGGGGGCGGTTTATGGGGTTTTTTTCATTAACGAGAGGTGGGTCCATGTCGGGAACGCAAACCACATACAACTACAAGGTCGTACGGCAATTCTCCGTAATGACCGTCATTTGGGGCATCGTCGGGATGCTGGTCGGGGTCATATGTGCCGCCCAGTTGGTCTGGCCCGAGCTCAACATCGGGCCCTGGCTGCACTTCGGTCGCCTGCGTCCGCTGCACACCAACGCCGTGATCTTCGCCTTCGGCGGCTGTGCGCTCTTTGCAACTTCTTACTGGTGTGTGCAGCGCACCTGCCACACCCGGCTCTTCGCCGGTCCTCTGGCCGCCTTCACCTTCTGGGGTTGGCAACTGGTTATCGTCCTGGCGGCGCTCTCGCTGCCCCTGGGCTTCACCACCGGCAAGGAATACGCCGAACTCGAATGGCCTATCGACATCCTGATCACCCTGGTCTGGGTTTCCTACGCCATCGTCTTCTTCGGCACCATCGCCAAGCGTACGGTTTCCCACATCTACGTGGCGAACTGGTTCTTCGGGTCGATGATCCTGGCCGTTGCCCTGCTGCACTTGGTGAATAGCTGTGAAATTCCCGTCAGCTTCCTGAAGTCCTACTCCTGCTACGCCGGTGTCCAGGACGCCATGATCCAGTGGTGGTACGGTCACAACGCGGTCGGCTTCTTCCTGACCGCCGGCTTCCTCGGCATGATGTACTACTTCGTTCCGAAGCAGGCCGGTCGCCCGGTGTATTCCTACCGCCTCTCCGTGGTGCACTTCTGGGCGCTGATCTTCACCTACATGTGGGCGGGTCCGCACCATCTGCACTACACCGCACTCCCCGACTGGACCCAGTCGGTCGGCATGCTCTTCTCCCTGATTCTGCTGGCTCCCTCCTGGGGCGGCATGATCAACGGCATCATGACCCTCTCCGGTGCCTGGCACAAACTGCGGGACGATCCCGTTCTCAAGTTCCTGGTTACTTCCCTGTCCTTCTACGGTATGTCCACCTTCGAAGGCCCGATGATGTCGATCAAGACGGTCAACGCCCTGTCCCACTACACCGACTGGACCGTCGGCCACGTGCACTCCGGTGCCCTCGGCTGGGTGGCCATGGTGTCCATCGGCTCCTTGTACTACCTGCTGCCGCGCCTCTTCGGCAAGGAAGAGATGTACAGCACCAAGCTGATCACGGTGCACTTCTGGGTGGCCACCATCGGCACCGTCCTGTACATCGCCTCCATGTGGATCGCCGGTGTCATGCAGGGCCTGATGTGGCGGGCAGTGAATCCGGACGGCACGCTGACCTACAGCTTCGTCGAAGCGGTGAAGGGTTCCTATCCCTTCTGGGCGATCCGGGTTCTCGGTGGCGTCCTGTTCCTGGGTGGCATGTTGATCATGGCTTACAACATGTTCAAGACCATGGCCAGCGGCAATACCCGGGATGTTCCCGTCGTCGCCGCAGCCGGCCACCACGCTTAATAGGGGGAAATAATGATTAAGCACGAGCAAATCGAAAAGAACGTTGGCCTGCTCATCGTTCTGACGCTCCTGGTGGTGATCTGGGGCGGTCTGTTGGAAATCGTTCCGCTCTTCTTCCAGAAATCGACCACGACTCCGGTAGAGGGTTTGAAGCCCTATAACGCGGTCAGCCTCGCTGGGCGGGACGTGTATATTCGTGAGGGATGCTACAACTGCCACTCACAGATGATTCGTCCCTTCCGGGCGGAAACCGAACGCTATGGTCACTACTCGGTGGCGGGTGAGTTCGTCTATGACCACCCGTTCCAGTGGGGTTCCAAGCGGACCGGTCCCGATCTCCATCGCGTCGGCGGCCGTTACTCCGACGAATGGCAGCGGGCTCACCTGATCAATCCGCGCGACGTGGTGCCGGAATCCAACATGCCGGCCTTCCCGTGGCTCGCCACTACCAAGGCGAAGGACACGGTCGGCGCCGATATCGAGGCCAAGATGGCTGCCCTGTCCAAGGTCGGTGTGCCCTACACCGCCGAAGATATGAAGGGAGCCAAGGCGGCCATCGGCGACAAGACCGAACTTGACGTTCTGGTGGCGTACCTGCAGGGCCTGGGTACCGCGCTGAAGAACACCAAGTAAAGCCATGGACATCAACGATCTGCGATCTATCGGCACGGTGCTTTCCCTGCTGACCTTCCTGGGAATTGTCTGGTGGGCCTACAGCCGGGGAAACAAGCGGCGCTTCGACGAAGCTGCCAACCTGCCCTTCGCAGAACACGATGAAGACGGTGCGGCGCCCCGTGCGTCGCACCCGCGCTGAAAAAAGGAAAGCAAATGAGCGATTTCGTTAGCGATTTTTGGAACCTGTATGTGATCGTGATCGTCGTGGCCAGCATTCTGGCCTGCGTGGTCCTGCTGATCGTCCAGGGCAAAGCGACTTTCACACCGGGCAAGACCATGGGTCACGTCTGGGATGAAACCCTCGAGGAATACAACAACCCGATGCCCAAGTGGTGGACTTGGCTGTTCGTCATCACCGTGGTGTTTGCCTTCGTCTATCTGGCTCTCTACCCGGGTCTGGGCAAGTTCCCGGGCATGCTGGGCTGGACTGCCCGTGGGCAACATCAGGCGGAAGTGGACAAGGTCAACGAGACCATCAAGCCCATGTTCGAGAAGTACCTGAAAATGGACGTCAAGGCTGTGGCTGCCGACAAGCAGGCCATGGAGATGGGCAAGCGCCTGTACATGACCTATTGCGTTCAGTGTCACGGTGCTGACGCCCGTGGCGCCAAGGGTTTCCCCAATCTTGCAGACGCCGACTGGCTGTACGGCGGCGAACCGGAAAAGATCGAGGAGTCCATTGCTGCCGGTCGCATGGGTATGATGCCTCCCCACGCACAACTCGGCGCCGACGCGATCAAGGACGTTGCCAACTTCGTGCGCAGCCTCTCCGGCCTGCCCAATGATGCGGCGCGTGCCGCCAAGGGCAAGGAGACCTTCGCCTCCGCCGGCTGTTCTGGTTGCCATGGCCCGGAAGCTACGGGTATGCAGGCTATCGGTGCTCCCAACCTGACGGACAAGGTCTGGCTCTATGGCTCATCGGAAGCGACCATTACCGAAACCATCACCAACGGGCGTGAAAACAAGATGCCCGCCTGGAAGGAATTCCTGGGTGATGGCAAGGTTCGCGTGCTCGCCGCCTACGTTTATAGCCTGAGCGCCAAGTAATCCTCAGTGTCGCGGGCGCGGGGTGGCCATGCCACCCCGCGTTTCGTTTGCGCCGTTCGCACGATTCGCATCACGATGCCTTGAGGCGCTGTTCAGGCACAATGGTGCCCTCGAACCATTCTGATACGGATTTTGGCTCGCCCCATGCACAATAAAAGCACCCCTCCCCCAGAGACCCAAGCGCCGCCGGTCCAGCAGGTTTCCTTCTACGCCAAGCACAAGGTCGTCTACGCCAAGGAGGTCAAGGGCTGGTGGGCCAACTGGCGCTGGGCCCTGGTCTGGTTTACCCAGATCGTTTTTTACGGTGGTCCCTGGCTGCAGTGGAACGACCGTCAGGCTGTGCTGTTTCATCTCGTCGAGCGCAAGTTCTATCTCTTTGGCCTGGTGCTCTGGCCGCAGGATGTGTTTTATCTCGCCCTGCTCCTGATCATCGCCGCTCTCGCCCTCTTCCTATTTACGGCGGTCGCCGGACGCTTGTTCTGCGGGTATGCCTGTCCTCAGACGGTTTATACCGAGCTATTCATGTGGATCGAAAACCGCATCGAGGGTGACCGTTCGGCCCGCTTGAAGCTCGACAAGGGGCCGCTCGACTCGCGGAAGTTCCGTCTGAAGGCCATGAAGCACGCTGCGTGGCTGGCGGTCTCGCTTTGGACGGGTTTCACCCTGGTCGCCTACTTTACTCCGACGAGCGAACTGATTGCCGAACTTCCCCTCGACCTCGGCCCCTGGGAACTCTTCTGGATACTCTTCTACGGTGGCTTCTGCTACATGCAGGCAGGATTTCTGCGGGAGCAGGTGTGCAAGTACATGTGTCCCTATGCCCGTTTCCAGGGGGTGATGTTCGACGCGGACACCCTGATCGTCACCTATGATCCGGAGCGGGGCGAACCGCGCGGCGCACGCAAGAAAGGGGTCGATGCTCGGGCGGCCGGCCTGGGGGCCTGCGTCGACTGTGGGCTTTGCGTCCAGGTGTGCCCGGTGGGGATCGACATTCGCCAGGGGCTTCAGTACGAATGCATTGGCTGCTCGGCCTGTATAGACGCGTGCGATCAGGTGATGGTCAAGACCGGCCAGCCTAAGGGTCTCATTCGCTACTCGACCGAGAACGCCCTCGAGAAGCACTATACGCGGCGAGAAATTTTTTCCCATCTGATACGGCCCAGGGTCTTGCTGTATACGTCCGTTTTAGGGCTGATCGTCCTCGCATCCGCCTGGTCGCTGGCGACCCGCGTCCCCCTCAAGGTCGATATCATTCGCGACCGTTCGGTGCTGGCGCGGGAGGCCGATGATGGTCGGATCGAGAACGTCTTCCACGTCAAGATCATGAACGTCACCGAGCGCGCCGGGCGATTCTCGATGGCGGTCAGCGGCATCGAAGGTGCGGAAATTGTTGGCGAAAGGGAGATCGAAGTGGCGAGCGCCGAAAATCGAGAAGTTGTCGTCAATGTGAGGGTTCCGCCGGAGAACGGGCACAAGGGCGCCAATCCCCTTTTCTTCGATGTTCGGGCAATGGACCGTGAGGGGGTCGAGGTGCATGAAAAAGCCTCGTTCCTCATGCCATGAAAGGAATGAGCATGACTTTGCAAGGCGGGGCGCGACCCTGGTATCGCGAGCCTTGGCCCTGGATTCTCATGGCCGGGCCGCTGGCTGTGATCCTGGCCGGCGTTGTGACTGCCTGGCTGGCGATCAGCACACAGGACGGATTGGTCGATGATGATTATTACAAGCAGGGACTGACGGTCAATCAGCGCCTCCATCGCGACCAGAAGGCCGCGGAACTTGGTTTGAGCGCCGATGTGATGATCGCAGACGATCAGGTGCGTGTGCTGCTTGCCGCCTCGGCCAGTCCCGATTTTCCGCCGACCTTGACCGCAAAATTCATCCATCCCACCCGCAACGGACTCGATCGTTCGGTGACGCTCAAAGCGGAAGGGAAGGGGCTATATGGCGGGGCGATGCCCTCCGAGATCTCTGGACGTTGGATCGTCACTTTGGAAGAGCCGGGCGGGAACTGGCGCCTTCAGGGTGAGTGGCGTACCGACGTGCGGGAACCGCTGCGGCTGGGGGCCGGAGCGGAGGCAGCAAAAATTGTTCAACCTGAAACCGGGAGGTGAATTATGGCGTGGCAACTCTTGTTTGGAAGTGATTTTGGCTTGATGAGCCTGGGTGTGATCGTCGGCGTCGTCGTGATCGGCATTGGGATGGTCAAGCTCTACAATGCGAAGATTGAGGAAGACGCAAAGAAATCTCGCGGCTGAGTCGGCCTTCGCGCCTCGCTTTCGAGGCTCAGGGCTCCCGACCGATTTCGGCGGGAGCTTTTTTTCGCCTCCTACAAGAACACACCACCCATGACCGGGACTCAAACCAGCCTTTTGCGCGCTCTGCTGGCTTCCGTGCTGATTCATGGGCTTTGCCTCTTTTCGTTCGGACTGCGGCTTCCCGAGCAAACCCGCCAAAAGCCTCCGCTAAGCGTACGGATTGTTGAGGCCCCTCCTGGCGAGCAGAGCCGGCCGATCGCGCGGCCGAGGCCGCTCCCTGTGCCGTCGCCGTCCGTCCAGCGCAGGGAATTCGCGCCCGTCAAGAAAATCGTCGCCGCATCGCGCGACCTGCCCGCAAGCGACTCCGAGCCATCGCCAGCCTCTCCCCAGGTTGCTGCGCCGCCACCCGCGGTCGAACAGCGCGTCCCCGAGCGGGCCGTAGAGTCTCGTGCGCCGGAGGAACCGCCGGATGCTCTGCGCTTGCTTCGCCTCAACCTGGCGCGGGAGGCGCGACGCCACAGGAATTACCCACTCATTGCCCGCGAACGCGGTTGGACCGGTACCGCCGAGGTGATCCTCGAATACGGGAGTCGCGACGAGGCGCCACAGGTCAGCCTTGGCCGGTCTTCGGGCCATGCCATCCTTGACCGCGCGGCCCTGGAAACCCTGGCGCGCGCCGCCGCCGCCGCGGGTCTGCCAGAAGGGCTGCGAGGCCGGAGCTTGCGCATTGCCGTTCCCGTGGCGTACAGCCTAGAAGACTCAGAGCAGCGGTAGATCCAGGGCGTGAAAACCGAAAGCCCCTCGGCGGCGGTCTTCAAAATAGTGCTGCAGGCAGAGGCGGACGCTCGCGAAGGCAAGATCATCCCAGGGGATGTCGGCTTCACCGACCAGACCGACCTCCAGACTCTCTTCGCCGGCGGCGAATTCAGCCCTTGAAAGGCGCCCACGGTAAAACAGATGGACCTGGTTGATGTGCGCAACGTTGATCATTGCGAAGGGGGAGTCAATGATGGTCACCGCGCAGGCTTCTTCAAGTGTTTCCCGGGCGGCGGCCGCTGCTGTGGTCTCACCATTCTCCATGAAGCCGGCGGGCAGGGTCCATCGTCCGAGGCGCGGTTCGATGGCCCTACGGCACAGCAATATCCGGTTTTCCCAGGCGCAGACACAACCTACGACCAGACGGGGATTCTCGTAGTGAATATGGCCGCAGCGGGAGCAAACGGCGCGCGGCAGATTGTCACCCGGCGGAATCGTCATGGCTGCGGGCGCCGCGCATTGGGTGCAGAAGCGGATCACGGTGGGGCGGAATGTCCGAACATGCGGCGCAGTGTAGCATTGCGCCGTTCGGGGGGACCGTCCTACAATGGACCACTCGCACAGCCTGCATGCGCCGGGGTTTCGGCGGCTGGCTAAAATACCAAAAACTGTGTTGGGCAGGTCGCCGGATATTGCGGCGCGGAAGGGTTCTGGGATGTTCCTGATCATCGGTTACGTCATCATTCTCGGTGCGTCCGTAGGCACCTATGCCGTCCACGGTAGCCTCGCCGCCCTTTGGGTGCCCCTTGAGTACATCGCCATTGTTGGCTTGATGATCGGCGGTTTCGTAGCCAGCAACGATATCAAGAACATCAAGGCGACGGTCGCCGCGGTTCCCGGAGCGCTCAAGGGTTCGAAATTCACCAAGGCGCTCTTCATGGACGTCCTCGCCATGCTCTTCGAGATACTGGGCAAGGTTCGCAAGGAGGGGCTGATGTCCATCGAAGGGGATATTGAGAATCCCGAGGCGAGTCCCATCTTCAGCAAGTATCCGAATGTGATCTCGGATCACCATGTGCTCGATTTCATGTGCGACTACTTGCGCATGATGGTCGGTGGCAACCTCAACGCCCTGGAGATCGAGGCGTTGATGGACATGGAACTCGAAACCCACCACCACGAAGTTGCCGGTCCCGCCCACACCGTTTCCAAGGTTGCGGACAGCGTTCCCGCCTTCGGTATCGTGGTTGCCGTCATGGGCGTCGTCAACGTCATGGGATCGGTGGGCCAGCCCCCAGCCGTGCTGGGCAAGATGATCGGTGGTGCCTTGGTGGGAACCTTCCTCGGTATCCTCATTTCCTACGGCTTCGTCGCGCCGATTGCGAACGTGCTCGAGCAAAAGGCCGAAGAGGAGGGCAAGATCTACCAGTGCATCAAAGTGGTATTGCTGGCCTCCATGTCGGGCTACGCACCGCAGGTTGCCGTCGAGTTCGGCCGCAAGGTGCTCAGTTCCGGGGTTCGGCCCAGCTTCCGCGAACTCGAGGAAGATCTCAAGGCCCGTAAAGGCAAGTGATGATCCGCCGCGCTGAAATGGCCGGGCTGGCTGATTCGCAACCGACGCGGGCGGCCCGCCGGAGCGCGCCGTCATGAGCGACGACTCCACCCGTCCGATAGTCATCAAGCGAATCAAGAAGGGGGGCGGCGGTCACCACGGTGGCGCCTGGAAGATCGCCTATGCCGATTTCGTGACGGCGATGATGGCTTTCTTCCTGTTGATGTGGCTGCTTGGATCCACGGCTCAGGGCGACCTGCAGGGGATCGCCGAGTTTTTTCAAAACCCCCTCAAGGTTGGGCTGCAAGGGGGGTCAGGTTCGGGTGATTCGTCGTCCATCCTCAAAGGTGGTGGCCGCGACCTCACGCGGCAGGCCGGACAGGTCAAGAAGGGCGAGATCGAAACCAAGGAGAAACGATTTGTCCAGAAAGAAGCGACCCTCGAATTCCAGCGCAAGGAGCGGGAGTCTCTTGAAGAGCTGAAAGGACGGATCGAGAAGGCGATTGGCGAAAATCCCCAACTGGCGCCGTTCAAGAATCAGATGCTTCTCGACCTGACGGCCGAGGGGCTGCGGATTCAGATCGTCGATGAGCAGAATCGCCCGATGTTCGATTCCAGTAGTGCCGAATTGAAACCCTATACAAAAGAAATCCTGCGGCAGATCGGCAAGGCGCTCAATGCGGTGCCCAATCGGGTCAGCCTCACGGGGCACACCGATGCGGCTCAGTTTGGTGGGGGAGAAAAGGGATTCTCAAACTGGGAATTGTCCGCCAACCGGGCGAATGCCTCGCGAAGGGAACTCGTCGCCGGGGGCATGGACGAAGCGAAGGTATTGCGCGTGGTCGGGGGCGCATCGACGATCCTGTTTGATCGCAACGATCCCCTCAATCCCGTCAATCGGCGCATCAGCATCGTGGTGATGAACAAAAAGACGGAACTGGCAATTTTGCAAGAAGAGGGACCGGAAGCCGAAGTCAGCGAGATTGAGGAAGCACCGTCAGGAACGCCCACAGGAGGCGGAACTGCCCACTGAATCGATGACGTGATCGGTAGCAAAGGCAAAAATTTTTAACAAAAATGACAATATCGGTTAGTATCGCCGAATTGTTAGCGAGGAGAGCTATGGGGGTTGCAGGACGTCGTTTGATGGGGGTGGTGGCCGCCCTGCTTGTCGGCGCAGCGTTGTTCGCGTTCGAGCCGGCAGCGCGGTCGCTGGCTGTCATCCTCGCCTGGGGTGTGCTCAGCGTGCTCCTCGTCCTGATTCTCCCCGGCGGAAACGCTAGCGCTCCGCAAGCCCTCGACCGCCAGGCGCTGCGTAGCGAGCCTGGCTTGGCTGAGCAAAGCGGGATTGCGCTCGCGACCGTCTCGCGTCACAGCGCCCAGCAAGTGCAGGAGATGCGTGGCGAAGTTTCCCGCGCGGAGTCCATCTTCAGCGACGCCATCGGCAAGCTCATCGGTAGCTTTAATGGCATGAACGAGCAGGTGCAACGCCAGCAGCGTCTGGGCATGGAAATCATATCCGGGGGCGACGCGGGCGAGGGGCAGAGTTCCGTCGCGGCTTTCGAGTCCTTCGCCTCCCATACTTCTGAAACGTTGCGCAGATTTGTCGATAGTGTGATCGAGAATTCGCGTATCGCCATGAGTCTCGTCGAATTGACTGATCGAATCATGGCCCAGATGCGCGATGTGCGCGGGATGTTGGGCGAGATCGAAGGTATCGCCAAGCAGACCAATCTACTTGCCCTAAACGCTGCCATCGAGGCGGCGAGAGCAGGGGAGGCCGGGCGTGGATTCGCGGTGGTGGCCGACGAGGTACGCGATCTCTCCGGGCGGACCAACCACTTCAGCCAGCAGATTCGCGGGCAACTGGCCAATATGCAGGTCACCATCGAGGCTGCCGAGGGGGCCATCAACCAAATGGCAGCCCAGGACATGACCTTTGCCCTGACCTCCAAGGACGGGGTTGAGCAGGCCATGAGCGGCATCGAAGCGATGAATCGCCGTACCGGCCACTCGGTGAGCCAGCTCAACGAGATTGCGGGATCCATGGAGGTGGCCGTCAATCAGGCCATCGTGTCGTTGCAATTCCAGGATCTTGTCACCCAGTTGCTCGGCCACGTCTCCCGCCGTTTGGACGTTCTCGCGGAAATGGCGCAAAGCCAGGCGGAAGCTGCCTCCGCTCTCGGCGGCGGGGGCGATCTGGAAGCGGCGTCGGCGGTCGTGACGACCCTCTGTTCAAGGATCGAGGCGGCCGCGCAGCGCCTGGGCGAACTCAGGCAGCATGTCAGCAACAACCCGGTTCAACAAAGCGGCTTGTCGAGCGGCGATGTCGAACTGTTTTGAAACCATGAGGGGACAACATGGCCAAGACCATCCTTGCAGTTGATGATTCCGCTTCCATTCGCCAGATGGTGTCATTCACGCTCAAGAGCGCCGGTTACGACGTCGTAGAAGCGGTGGATGGCATGGATGGCCTCGACAAGGCCAAGGCCCGCGGAGTCAATCTGGTGCTCACCGATCAGAACATGCCGCGCATGGACGGCCTCACGCTGATCAAGAGCCTGCGCGCCCTGCCGCAGTACGCCTCGGTTCCCATCCTGATGCTGACCACCGAGTCCTCGGACGCCATGAAGGCCCAGGGACGCGCTGCCGGCGCTACCGGCTGGCTGGTCAAGCCTTTCGATCCCCAGAAGCTCATCGAAGTCGTCCGCAAGGTCATTGGCTGACATCGGTCGGCCGCTACGGCAACCCGCAAGGGAAGGGGGAATCATGGCCATCGACATGAGCCAGTTCTACCAGGTGTTTTTCGAGGAATCTGCTGAGCACCTGGCGACGATGGAATCGCTCCTGCTGGGTCTGGATGTGGAAAATCCCGATTCGGAAGAGCTCAACGCCATCTTTCGTGCGGCTCATTCCATCAAGGGCAGCGCGGGCACGTTCGGGTTCACCGATCTCTCGGAAACTACCCACATCCTGGAAAACCTTCTGGATCGCATCCGGAAGCAGGAACTCGACCTGCGGGCCGAGATGGTCGATGCCTTCCTGGAAGCGGGAGATTTGCTTCAAGGCCATGCTCGCCGCCCACCAGGGCCAGGGGGAAGTGGACGCCACGACGGCCGAGGAGTTGCGCGAGCGCCTGCGCCGTCTGTCCGCCGGCGCCGTGCCCGAAGCTGCCCCGGCTGCGTCTCCCGCAGCGCCCCTTCCCGTGTCGCCTCCCCAAGGCGGTGCGCGTGTCTTCGACATTCAGTTCGTGCCTACGGCTGCATCGGCGACCGGAGACGGTGTGGCCAATTTCGTGGCGGACCTCAAGCAACTCGGTCGCCTTGAAATCCTCGGGCAACCGGAGGCCGGCGGGAATCAAGTGGGATTCTGGCAGCTTCGGCTGACCACGGAATCCGGGAAGGAATCGTTCGAGGAGCAACTCGACTTCATTGCCGACGCAGGGGCCTGGCGAATCGACGAGGACACTTCCTGCAACGCGGCGGGTGATCAGGCCTTCGGGCTTTTCGACGGTTCGCCGGGTACGCCCGAAGACTCGGCCGGGTACGGTTTCTTCGCCCCTGTAGGTGAAGACGGCGCGAAAGCGGACGACAGTTACGGATTCTTCGATACGACCCCGGCTTCTCCCGCGGCGGACGAAGGCTATGGTTTTTTCGAAGCGATTCCCGCCCCGGCGGCTGCGCCGCAGGCAACCGCTGAGGGGGAGGGCTACGGATTTTTCGCGCCGCTCCCGGCGACGCCTACGGCAGTGTCCGCTCCTGTGGCTTCTGCCAGCGGCCCGGCGGCGAACGGCGTCGAAGAGGGAGAGGGATTTGGATTTTTCGTGCCGGTTCCTGCGCCAGGGGATGCGACTCCTTCGACGAACCTCGCGAAGGCGAGCATCACCCCCCAGCCCACCGCTCCTGTGCCGGCCAAAGAGTCCGCTGCCCGGCCGAAAACCGTCCCCGCGACAGCGCCGGCCGGCGCTGCCGACTCGTCGATCCGCGTGAGCGTGGAAAAGGTTGATCAGTTGATCAACCTCGTCGGTGAACTCGTCATCACCCAGGCCATGTTGCAGCAGTGTGCCGTGCAGCTTCAGGATGCCGCGCCGGAGCGTCTCGTTTCCGGGCTGGCGCAACTGGAGCGCAATACCCGCGACCTGCAGGAGTCGGTGATGTCGATCCGCATGTTGCCGATTTCTTTTGTCTTCTCGCGCTTTCCGCGGGTGGTGCGGGACTTATCGGGAAAGTTGGGAAAGCAGGTCGAACTGCGCACCTCCGGCGAGACGACCGAGCTCGACAAGAGCCTCATCGAGCGCATCACAGATCCCCTCACCCACCTCATTCGCAACAGCCTTGATCACGGCGTCGAATCGCCGGAGAAACGGATCGCCGCCGGCAAGAATCCGCAGGGAACGATTACTCTCAAGGCCTACCATCAGGGCGGCAATATCGTCATCGAGGTCGGCGACGACGGGGCCGGTCTCAACCGCCAGAAGATTCTCTCCAAGGCGCGGGAGCGCGGATTGCAAGTTTCCGACCAGATGACCGACGGGGAGGTTTTCAACCTCATCTTCGAGGCGGGCTTCTCCACCGCCGATCAGGTCACCGACGTATCCGGCCGCGGCGTGGGCATGGACGTCGTGCGTCGCAACATTCAGGCCATGGGCGGCCGGGTCGATATCGAGTCGATGGCCGGTATCGGAACCCGCATGACGGTGCGCCTCCCGCTCACCCTGGCCATTCTCGACGGCATGTCGGTGGCTGTGGGGCAGCACACCTATATCCTGCCCCTCGCCTCGGTGGTCGAATCCATGCAACCCAAGGAAGGCGAGATCAAGACGCTTTCCAATCTGGCCCGGGTCATCCAGGTGCGCGGCGAGTACCTGCCCGTCGTCGTGCTGCGGGAGCTTTTTTCATTGGAAGGCGCGGTCGCCGACTTTACCCAGGGGATCATGGTCATCCTTGAAGCCGACGGCTGCAAGGCGGCACTTTTCGTCGACGCCCTCGTTGGCCAGCACCAGGTGGTCATCAAGAGCCTGGAAGCCAACTACCGCCGGGTTCCCTGTGTTTCCGGCGCCACCATCATGGGCGACGGGCACGTGGCCCTGATTCTCGACGTTTCGGCCCTGGCAGGTCGGGCCAGATCCAATCTGCAGAAGGCGGCCTGATCGTGGCCCCGAGGAGGACGACATGGAAATGACGCAAGCCGGTACGACGGCCGTGGCGGACGAGGATCTCGTCGCCAGCGAATACCTGACCTTTACCCTGGGCAGCGAGGAATACGCCATCGATATTCTGAAGGTGCAGGAGATTCGCGGCTACGAGGCGCCAACCCTGATCGCCAACGCGCCGCCCTTCATCAAGGGAGTCATCAACCTGCGCGGGATCATCGTCCCCATCGTCGATTTGCGGATCAAATTTCGGCTGGCGCAGGTGGAGTACACCCCCTTCACCGTGGTCATCATCCTCAACGTCGCCAGTCGGGTGATCGGCGTGGTGGTCGATAGCGTCTCCGACGTCATTTCCATGACGCCGCAACAGGTTCGTCCGGCCCCCGATTTTTCGGCGAGTTTCGACACCAAGTACATCCTGGGCCTGGCGACTGTCGAAAATCGCATGCTCATCGTCACGGACATCGCCCAGTTGATGACCAGTCGCGACATGGAATTGATGGACGGCGCCGAGTAGCCCCCAAGCACCGCAGGGATCCAGAGAGTCAAGCCGGCCGGCGATTTCGGACCAGGCACCACCGGAGGAGAGACACCATGCGCAACAATCAGCCCGTGACCGACAAGGAAGTCCTCCTGCGGGACGACACCCTGATCGTCTCGAAGACCGATCTGAAGGGACGCATCACCTACGTCAATCGGGATTTCCTGGAAATCAGCGGATTCACCGAGAAGGAACTGATCGGAGAACCCCACAATCTCGTGCGGCATCCCGACATGCCGGCCGAGGCCTTCCAGGATCTGTGGGACACCCTCAAGCAGAACCGTCCGTGGACCGGATTCGTCAAGAACCGCTGCAAGAACGGGGACTACTACTGGGTCGAGGCGAACGCGACCCCCATCTGGGAGAACGGCCAGGTCACCGGGTACATGTCGGTGCGTCGCAAGGCTGACCTGGCGACGGTGCAGCAAGTGAGCGCCATCTATCGCCAGTTCGTCGACAAGCGCCAGGGCAATCTCCAGGTCGTGCGGGGCGCCGTGGTGGCCGGTGGCGAAGGGTTTGGGGCGAAGCTGCGGGATATCTCCATCGCCATGAAGCTCAACCTGATCTTTGGCTTCCTGGTGGCGGCCATGCTGGCGACCGGCTTTCTGGCGACGATTTTGCCGGCCGCCGCCCTGCCGCTCGCCGTCGTTGCTGCGGTGGTCGGATTCATCCTGGTCCGCTGCCAGATCGGCAATATCCGCAAGCCCCTCGCGGTGGTCACCGAGACCTTCCGCAGCATCGCCGGTGGGCGCTACGACAATCGCTTCGACTTCAATCGCAACGACGAAATCGGCCAGGTCATGCAGGCCATGCAGTCCATGCAGATCAAGCTCGGCTGCGACGTCGCCGAAGCGCGCCGCGAGAGCGAGGAAAATCTGCGCATCCGCATCGGGCTGGACAACGTGGCGACCAACGTCATGATCGCCGACGACGGCAATCACATCATCTACATGAACAAGGCCATCCACGAGATGTTCTCCCTGGCCGAGGGCGACATCCGCAAGGATTTGCCGCAGTTCTCCCGGTCGGGCCTCATGGGCGCCAATATCGACGTCTTCCACAAGAATCCGGCGCACCAGCGGGGCATGCTGGCGCGGCTTTCCGGCACCCATCGGGCCAGCATCCTGGTGGGCGGGAGAACCTTTGCGCTGACCGTCACGCCGGTCATCAACGACCGCGGCCAACGACTCGGGTCGGCCGTGGAATGGCTGGATCGCACTGCCGAGGTGGCGGTGGAGCAAGAGGTGGCTGGCATCGTCTCCGGCGCTGCCAACGGCGACTTCAGCCGTCGCATCGAGGTCGCCGGCAAGACCGGCTTTTTCGTCACCCTGGCCAACGACCTCAACCGCTTGCTGGAAACGAGCCAGCGAGGTCTGGACGACGTCGCCCAGGTGCTCGCCGCTGTGGCGGAGGGCGACCTTACTCGTAGCATCACCGCCGATTACTCCGGTACCTTTGGGCAGTTGAAGGACGACGCCAATCTCACCGTCGAGCGCTTGCGCGACATCGTGGGCCAGATCAAGGGGGCGACGGAGGCGATCAACACGGCGGCGAAGGAGATTGCCTCGGGGAACCAGGATTTGTCGGGGCGTACGGAAGAGCAGGCGTCGAGTCTTGAAGAGACGGCGTCGAGCATGGAGCAACTGACGAGCACGGTGAAGCAGAACGCGGACAACGCGCGGCAGGCGAACGAGCTGGCGGGGACGGCGCAGGAAGTGGCGGTGCGCGGCGGAGAAGTGGTGG
>WBZV01000818.1_pt1 | contig 16299 bp, 7 predicted proteins | sample 5204221 | NCBI WGS metagenome assembly WBZV01 (sample SAMN12344360, study PRJNA552823) | activated sludge metagenome | biome: Activated sludge suspended growth; feature: Nitrification reactor; material: Wastewater; isolation source: activated sludge from nitrification reactor of wastewater treatment...
GAGCATTGAAGTCATCCCCAAACCTGAAAATACCTTTCTTTTTGTAGGCTTCGGTTTCATATTCACCGTCATAAATTGAATTCAGTTCATCTTTAATTCTCGCCCTTCCCTTACGGGTATTGAAATCGTCGACATTAAAATTGACACGGTTACTGAGATTGGTATAAACATTTCCTGAACGATCCCTTAAATCAAGTTTGGTGATGTTGTGATCCAATCCCAATCCAATGAATGCATACCAATTCCAAACGTTCCGGTCTTTATGAAATAAGATGTTGCCGATATTGACTATTCCTTGAATAGAACCATGAAAATACTGTGTTTTGTAAGAGGGAAACCAGGCATTGCCCGCTGAATTGGTTCCATAGCCCTTAAAAACTTCCTGTTCATTGTCCAAAGCTGAAGTATAAGGTTGAGGTTCCAAACCATACGCTACGCCATAAAAAGCCTCCATCCGGATTGAAAATGCATAATGCAAGGCTCTTCTGAGATGTAAAGTAAACCCATAACCAGGATACTTTGGGTCAACGTCTCCACTGATAAAATAATGCCCAACTCCTAATCCGATTTCCCACATGTGCTTTGGCTTAGGAGGATATTTTGATTTTCCAGATTTCCAGTTGGCATCAGCTCCCTGGGCAATTGAAAATTGAGCAATTTCAAGCGTTTTGACAGTATCGAGGCGACTCGTGTCTTTAATGGGTGTAGGATTATTTTGCCCGGCAGGCATTATGACGTTTTCTTGCTTAGCCATAGTGTCCACCTGTTGGCCCCAGGACAAGTTGAGCAAAAAAACCACGGTTATTATGAAAGTTAAACCATGACGCATATCAGAGTTTGTTGTATGAAGCGCTTAAATCTATTAAGCTATACAAAGTTATACAAAAACCCGGCCATTTTAAGTCATGCCTATATAAAAAAAATATAAAATTTATAATTAATTCAATATCTGCATATTAAATCAATATTAAAGATAATTTTCGAGTGCGGTTGCAATCAGATTTCGTGGTTTTTTGGCAGCTTCTAATATTTTTTGCACTGCCTGACCAACCACCTCATTAACGTCATTAAAAACTTCTTCCTCTTTCACCGGCCCATCATTTGACATCAAAAAGGAAAATAATCGCGCCACCCCGCAGTTAGCAATAAAATCAGGAAGTATGGCAAGGCACTCATCCAATTCCCTGGATACATCTCCATAAATGATGGCGGTTTCATCAAAAGGTACATTCGCTCCACAAGAAATCAACTCCAATCCATTTTTCATCATCGTGTGAACCTGGCGGGCTTTTACCAACCGTGAAGCTGCTGCCGGGACAAAACAATCGATGGCCAAATGCTCCATGATCTCATCAGGCACTGTGCCATTCATCCCAAAATCAGAAGGTAAATGATTGCCTTTCCGGTTTTGCAACAATCCGTTGATTTCACCAAATCGAAATCCTTCCTCATTAAATGCATAAGTCGATTTATCCTGAATGAGCACCAATAGTCCTCCATCCTGAGCAATGTACCAACCTGCCGCTGCTCCCACATTTCCCCACCCCTGAATGTAAAACCGTTTTCCTTGGAGGGTTTCCAATCCCTGATGTTTGTAATAAGCTTTTATTGAACAGTAAACACCATAACCTGTTATGAGGTCCATGGTCGTAAATTCTTTTGTATGTGGACTGGGGCTCCACTTCGGATCGCGAACAACCAAACTTGTTCCTTCGCTAAGTCGCTGAAGCCTTAGCTTACTTTGTTCGGGGCTCAATGCGAAATGGCCTGAAAGTACCCCTTGCTGTACGTGATACAAACCGAGGTCATGAAATATCGGGCTTACATCCTGCCGTTCATCAACATTTAGATCCCCTCCAGTACCATAATAATTCATCAGCAATGGCTTTACGGCTGTGAACCATCTTTTTAATACCTCTTTCTTTCTGGGATCGGTAGGATCAAAATCAATTCCTGATTTTCCACCGCCAATTGCAGGGCCACATACATTGAATTTGATTTCCATAGTTTTTGCCAACTCCAGGACCTCTTGACGGGTCAGTCCTTTTCGCATACGCGTCCCTCCTCCGGCAGCTCCACCTTTCAAAGAATTCATGATTAACCAACCTGTCGCCCCTGTTTCAGGATCATGCCATTCAAATGTAATTTCAGGCTCCTTTTTCAAATATGCATCCAATGATTTCATTCTGAAAGTTCTATATCTTATATATTAAAATAAAATTTAATACGTATTTTTGTTCCGGAAAATTGTTTTTGTCCAATAAACCATATTATCCGCATGCAAAACCAAATGGATCTCGGATCTCTGTTTTCAAAACAGCCTGCAAATTACTACCGTTTGCCAAATGCCAAATGGATACTTTTTCAAATTGACACAGGTTATCGATCTGTTTTGATGGATTGTCTTACAGAGTTGACATCATCATATTTTGAGCAAGAAGGCATTTGCTATGGCGGTATACTCAATCCTGCCGATATGGATGAGCATTGCAGGATGCTCTATCAACTGATGTACCAGGAAGATAAGACCATAGTTTTGACAGGATGTAGTCCAGAATGGATTGCAGGGATGCAAAGATGTTATGATCAGAATTTTCATCCATATCGCATTGGTTTAGTTTCCGATAAAACTTCAACTTGCGCACATGCAGATTTAAATTCTATATACCTTAAAAACCTACATTTGTTGGGGTACCAAAGGCACATTCAATCGGAATTTAATTCACCTGTACTTCAGAGCATTCGATTGGGAGAAATCCGAACTTCATCCAATTGCATTGAACCGTTTATCCGGATGTCCGAAATGATTTATTTTGATCTCAATGCCATTCGATATTCCGATTGTCCTGCGAATTATTCGCTCAATCCTAGCGGTCTTCATGCTGAAGAAGCCGCTGGTATAAGCCGCATGATGGGTATGGGCGATCGCGTGAAATGCTTAATGATTTCAGATTGGGACGAACCAAAAGATGTGCATGCAGTGACTGCACAATTGGTCGCTCAAATGATTTGGTACTTTTGGGAAGGATGTCACTTAAAACACCTTGATAAGTCGTTTAACAAAGATCAACTTACCCAATATCGAGTACAACTTCATCAAATCGATTATGTAATAAACTTTTATAAATCTGAAAACTCTGGCAAATGGTGGTTTGAAGAACCTCTGATAGACAATGAATTTGCCAATCAACTCATTCCCTGTACCTATGAAGAATATTTAATGACCGCAAAAGATCAAATCCCCAAAAGAATATTGGAAAAAATCAACGGATGATTTGTTCCATGGCAGAAGATCTTGATCCTTTAATGAACATCAATGCCTGATCAGGCCAATTTTTTTGCAACCAGATCTTAGCATCCTGTAAGGTCTGAAATTGCTGAATTCTTCTACTTGGCTTTTGCAGATGATATTGCTCGCCAATGAAAATGCATTGATCAAATTCTTTTTGGATCACCCATTCCATGAGATGGTCATGTTCCGCCTGAGCGTCATTTCCCAATTCAGCCATTTCTCCTAAAATTACCCACTTGCAGGGTGCGTCCATTCGCGCAAAAGCTTCTAAAGCCACTTGCATACTGGTAGGATTAGCATTGTAAGCATCCAATAATATTTTGCAATTCCGGTAACTTGTCCATTGAGAACGCATATTCCCTGGCACATACTCGGCGATTCCTTCTCCGATGATGGATGCATCTACTCCAAAATAATGAGCCAGACTGCAGGCAGAAGAGAGATTGTAATAATTGTATTTTCCAAACAAAGATGAAGTAAAAATATGGTTATCAAATTTCATCTTGATTTCAGGCAATTCTTGGATCAATTTTGTCCTGATCTTAGCGTTCGGGCAGTCATCGGAATCGCCATAACTGATATGCAAGGGACTTTCTGTGTATTTGGAATAAATCAATGAATCATTGAATTGATAAAATGAAATTCCCTGGTGAGCATCGAGATAATCAAACAACTCAAACTTTGTTTTCAAAATACCAAATTGGGATCCAAATCCTTCCAGATGAGCTTTACCAATATTGGTGATCAAGCCAGCGTCCGGTTCAGCAATTGAACACAATTCTTTTATGTCCCCTGGATGATTGGCACCCATTTCTATAAAAGCAAATTCTGTTTCCTCTGTCAGTCGCAAAAGGGTCAACGGTAGACCAATATGATTATTAAGATTTCCTTCTGTTGCCAGCGTATTGAATCGACGGGAAAAAATATGAAGGCATAGTTCCTTCGTGGTGGTTTTACCATTTGTCCCTGTAATTCCGATGATTTTCGCAGAGCAGTGTCTTCGATTTTCTCGTGCAAGGTCCTGAAGTGCTTTAAGAACATCGGGTACTTTGATCAAACGTTTATCTTCCCCGACATCTTCATCCACTACTGCGTATGCAGCGCCCGCATCAAGGGTTTTTCGGGCAAATGCATTTCCATTAAAATGGTCACCTTTTAACGCAAAAAAAATACCGCCTTCAATGGGTTTGCGACTATCCGTAAAAACACGTCTTCTCTGTTCTAAATAAATTTGATATAGTGGTGACATGGGCTAAAAAAAAACTCACAGCAAGTTATGCTGTGAGTTTCATTATTTTAAGAAAGAAATCTTTACTTATTTAAAATCCCTTTTAGTTTCTGGTACTTTGCGATTAAATTCCAGACCACCCGCATCGTCATTTCCTTCAGGACCTCCTGTTCTGGTCATGGCACAACGGAAACCAATGGTTCTGTCTGATTTATCCTCATCTTTAAATCTTCTTGCTCCTGGAGACAACCAGAACAAACGGTCTGCCCATGATCCTCCTTTGTAAACACGGGATTTGGCATTGATCAGAGAGGATTTGCCGTATTGGTATTTAATCAACTCATCATCATCGTCACGATAGGTTTTTACATCACCTTTGTTATAGTTTTCACGGAATTCAACTGCAGAGTCTTGTACCATTTGATAAGTCAATTGACCAATACTGTCCTTCTCCACTGGATTGCCGGATTCATCTAGGATCAATTCCTTAAACTCATTCCCACGGAATGGGTTTAGGTCATGATTTTCAACATCCCTCAGCGTAGTGGAGGTCAATGGCCTGAATAAATCAGATACCCATTCAGATACGTTACCGGCCATATTATAAAGACCAAAGTCATTTGGATAATAGGATTTTACTGGACCGGCAATATGAGCGTGGTCATTCAAACGACCAGCCATACCCATATAATCTCCATTCGCCCTTTTGAAGTTCGCTAAAATCTGACCCATGTATTTATCTCTACGCTTATAGCGGGCACCATTGCCATCCCATGGATAATTTCTTCTGTCCGTAATCAACTCATCCTTATTTTCTGATTGTTTGCCCTTCAGTGCAAGCGCTGCATATTCCCACTCAGCTTCAGTTGGAAGACGATATTCTGGTAACAATATACCATCTTCAAAGCGCACTGGACGCTCTCCGCCTGTTTGAATATCCGGAAGATTTTTACGGACATTGCCCTGATATTGGCCAGCCAGATAAGAACCCGTGTTGAAATTCTCGGCATCTACCTGTTCAGGATTTGGATTGAGAATACCCTTTTCGATCAGGATCATCTCATTGACGCGGTTAGTCCGCCACTTGCAATACTCTACCGCTTGCAACCAACTCACACCCACTACTGGATACTCATCATAAGAAGGATATCGGAAATAGGTTTCTACAAATGGCTCATTGTAAGCCAATTCTTCACGCCACACCAGCGTGTCAGGCAATGCCTTTCGGAAGACTTCCGGATATGATTTGTAAACCCGGTTTAACCAATAAATGTATTCCCGATAGTTGATATTGGAAACTTCGGTCTCATCCATGTAAAAAGAAGATACCGTTACCCGACGGGGTATGTTGTTCCATTCATAGGTCACATCCTCTTCCGTTAAGCCCATCGTAAAAGTACCTCCTTCGATGAGGACTAGATTAGGACCGGTGATTTGACCTTGATAATCAACCTTTTCGAACCCACCCCATTTGGGGTCGTTGTACTTCCAGCCGGTGGCTGAAGATTCGGTGTTGTTGCCTTTTTTACTGCAGGAGGCTAAAATCAATAGCGACCCCAGCAGAAAGACTAAATGATGCAATTTGTCTTTCATCCTACTACTTACTTTTTAGGGGAACAAAGATATAGATTAATTTATTGTTTAAAAAAAGAATTTTTTCTATCTAAATGCTTCAAAACAATCGCTGATATCGACTTTCTGCTTTCTTATCCGTTCAAGAAATATGCCAATACTCAATTCATGGCTTCCTCCAGAGCCTATCCCAAGGGCTGAGGTGGTATAATCAAAGCTGTAACTAAATTTCCAGGCCTGTTTTCTGAACCCCAGAACAGTAATTAAAGCATCTGACTGATCTTTTGCTATGCGGTACCAAAGTCCGCCAAAAAAATTGGAAAATTCCAATTGGCCTCCCAGGTTGGCCTGAAAAAATGAAGATTGCCTGGCCAGCAGTACTGATGGATTTAAGATGACCTTTCTGCTTCGGTCAACGGGCCATCTTCCACTTCCGTGAATTACCCAGCGAATGGGAATTCCATTGTAGGCGGAGGCATTAATTTTAAGGATATCATTGGAAGGTGAGTTGATGTGTTTTGCAGAAATCCCAATGTTAAACGTAGGACTGATATACAACAAGCCCGTGCCAATGTCTAAATAACTGGTTTGCACTTTATCCGGACGGATCTCCTGGCTGGCAATTGGCGTCCCTCCAGGTGACAATAATCCAAACTCAGGATGCAACTGGTCACCAAAAACAAATTTATCCCATCCATACCGCGTTTGAACAAAACCTAATTCAATTCCTCCTCGGAGAAAATGATCCCTTTTAATTTGCACCTGATAACCATAAGTAAAAGCCCCCTTGATCGTTTTAATCAGCCCCCCTCCGGCATCATCAGCCAACAACTGAAAACCGATCCCGCTGTTGAGCGATTTAAAAAATTGATCGTAGGCAACGGCATAAGTCACATAGGCAGGAGCTGATGGGTCCAGTACCGGCCATTGGTTTCTGTAAATTAATTCGATCCGGGGTGCATAACTGATACCGCTAAATCCGGGATTGATCTGCATTGGCATCGCATAGTATTGGCTAAAAAGGGGATCTTGGGAGTGACCCTCCCCCACTGAAATTATGCCAACCATCATGGTCCAAAACAATTTAAGCACAACGTTAAAGTGAGCAGACCTTCGAAATAAATAGGTCATCCAGTCGTTTATGCTATATTTGATACACATCCAGATTCCATTTTACATTAAACTTATGAAGCTCAAAATTATCTCTTTTTTATTCCTCGGAGTCCAATTTCTGAATGCTCAATGGCAAACACATATTTTCCAGCTTCAATGGAATGAAAATATAATGCGCTCCAAAAACCCTTCAATTGACTTACTTGATTTCCAAAATTCTATAAAGTTGCCAGGAAAATCGCAATTGCCCGTTTTTAATCACTCCATCATTCGCCAATACCCGGGTAATTCAAAAATTAAGCTGTTGGTAGGTCAAGAGCATATCCTTACCATTGACAGTTCATCAATTCAAGGTTTACAATCATTTCTCACCAATGATTACCAAATTCGAAGCCAGGAGCATTTGAATCGTGGACACTTTCAAACTGATATAGAATTGGTTCCGTTAAGAATATTAAATCATCATCAATTGGCCGTTCTACTAAATTTTAATATTGAGGAAGAATACATTCCGATGGCCAGTCCTCTTCCCCTCCCTGAATTTAAGAGAACCTCTGTACTAGCCAACGGAATTTGGCACAAAATCAGTGTGCCTGGGCGTGGACTGTATAAAATTTCCAAATCTTTCTTTACCAATCAATTAAAGATAGATCCCAAAAACCTAGATCCCCGCAAAATTCAGCTGTTTGGCAATGGTGGCAAAATGTTGCCCGAGTCGACCAACGACACCTTCATTGACGACCTGGAAGAAAACGCCATATATTTTAAAGGTGAATCCGATGGAGTGTTTGATGATAATGATTATCTGTTGTTTTATGCTTCTGGTCCAGATACGTATCGATACAATACCTCTACAGAAGATTACACGTATCGCAAAAACATTTATGCCGATGAATCGGTCTACTTTCTCAGAATTGATGGAACAGTTGCCGGTAAACGAATTGCCAGTATTAATTCAGCTAGCCCTGCGACATATCAAAGCAATGGTGCGTTTGATTTTGTCAGACACGAAAACGACTTAGTCAATCTATTGGAATTGGACCCTGGTGGCGAAGGTTCTGGAAAAGATTGGTATGGTGAAGAACTCAGCAATACACGTGAATACGATTTTGGAAATCAATTTATTATCGATCATACAGACCTTAACCGTGCAGGCAAATTTAGTTTTGCTTTCGCCGGAAGAGCTCCGGTTTCACAGCCTTTTTTTGCGGAGGTTGAAGGTACCAGGGTTTTGTCTTCCATTTCCCCGGTCGCCATCAGCAGCCTTAATCGGTTTGCTAACCTGGCCATAAAAACTTCACCGTTTCAGCCGGTCAGTGATTTGATCAAAGCAAAAATACAATACCCGACCCTTACGGGTGTTAGTTCAGAAGGTTGGTTGGACTTTTTTCAAATTTCAGTATGGAAAAAACTTATTTGGAATTTAAAACCTCTGTATTTACTAGATCCGGAAAGCAGGTTTCAACAAATTACCTCATATACCATTGACCAAGTCAATAGTCCACTATTTATTTGGGACATTACAGAACCTTTAGATATTAAACATATCCAGGGTGTGTTACAGCCCGGTTCAAAATATGTTTTTGCCTCAAACACACAAAATGCATTGAAGGAATTTGTTGCCTGGGATGAAAACAATACATTTCCTTCCCCCAATTATCTTGGTCCTGTAGCCAATCAAAACCTGCACAGTTTAGATCAGTTGGATATGCTCATTGTTTATCACAAGGATTTTGAAAAAGGAGCAGAGCGTCTTGCAGAACATCGGAAGAAGATCAACCAAATCAATATTGCAGTAGTCGAAATCGGAAAAATTTATAATGAATTTTCATCCGGATCACAAGATCCGACCGCCATTCGCAATATGTGTAGAATGTTGTATCTGCGTCACCCTGGATTTAAGTATCTCTTGTTATTTGGTGATGGTAGTTATGATTTAAGACACCGAAATAAAAAGGATCCTGATCAAAACTTTATTGTGACTTATCAAACTGATGAAAGCATCGATCCGATATTTGCATATCCTTCAGATGATTATTTCGGACTCTTGGATCCTGCTGAAGGCAAAGACTTGGAAGGCCAATTGGACATTGGCATTGGTAGACTTTGTGCACGAAATACAGAAGAATCAAAAAATCTTGTAGACAAAATCATTCGATACGACACTGATCCCAAAACCCTTGGCGATTGGAAAATGAACATACTTTTTTCTGCTGACGACGAGGATTCAAACGTTCATTTTGGGCAAGCTGAAATAATTGCAAAACAAACAAGTGTTAGTCAGCCGGTTTTCAATCAGGAAAAAATTTATCTGGATGCATATCAACAAGTGACCACACCCGGCGGTGAACGCTATCCGGAAGTTAACAAAGCCATATCAGACGCTTTCTTTAAAGGTACCCTGGTCATGAATTACCTGGGACACGGGGGATACACCGGCCTGGCACAGGAACGGATATTTCAAAATACTGAAATACCTTCGCTCGATAATTATTATAAACTCCCCTTAGTCATTGTCGCTTCCTGTACGTTTAATGGTTTTGATGATCCCTCAAAAACTAATGCAGGAGAAGAAGGTATTCACAGTACTTTGGGAGGTTTCCTTGCACTTTTTTCTACGGTAAGGGCGGTGTATAGTGATGATAATTTTGATTTGACATCGTCCGTTTATAAATATTTATTCAATTTTGAAAACGGTTTACCGCTTCCTATGGGAGAAATCATGAGACGTGCTAAAAATGAACATTCTAATTCAAATATCCTCGACAACTCCCGCAAGTTTTTACTTTTTGGTGACCCTTCCCAAAGATTGGCCATTCCCCTCTTGAAAAATCAAGTTTCTCACATCAACGGAAAGCCCATTGGCACCTCACTGGACACTTTCAGGGCGTTGGAAACGGTTGAAGTAAAAGGAATGGTGACCGATCAAAATGACCAGCTAAAAAGTGATTTTAATGGAAAACTATTTATAACAGTTTTTGATAAGGAAATACAGCTCCGAACAAAAGCCAATGACCCCGGGTCCTTTTCCGAAAATTATCCCATTCAAAAAAACATCATCTATAAAGGCCAGGTATCGGTTAATCAGGGACACTGGTCATTTCAATTTAAAATACCCGCCGATATCAATTATTCATTTGGGATGGGAAAGATCAGTTTATATGCCACAGATGAAATCAGTCGGGATGCAGCAGGTTATGAATCCAGATTGATTATAGGTGGCAGCTCCAGAGACAGCTTAAAAGACAATAACCCACCTGTGGTGAAAGTGTTTATCAACAACAACCAATTCATTTTCGGGAGTATTTGCGGACCGGACCCAAAAATTTATGCCGAGATCAGTGATGATAACGGAATCAACATTTCGGGAAACAGCATAGGACACGATTTAATTGCCGTGTTGGATAATCAGATTCAATATCCCATAATTCTCAACCAAAACTTCACCGCAAGTTTAAACAATCCTTTGGAAGGAACTGTGTTGTATCCTCTGAACAATCTAAGTCCTGGCAAACATAGTATTACGGTAACTGCCTGGGATATTTCAAATAATTTTGGTAGCGGCACCGTAGAATTTATAGTCGTGGATGAAAATGAGGTCAGACTGGAAAACGTAGGCTGTTTCCCAAATCCATTCAATAATGAAACAAAATTTCAGTTTAATACCAACTGGTCAGTCCCGGAAATGGATATTGAAATTGACATCCGATCCCTGTCCGGGCAACCTGTGCGCACGATTCGCCAAAAAATTCAAAATAACGGATTCCGTGTGGTCAGTATTCCATGGGATGGCACTTCCACTTTAGGTGCTCAGGTTCCAAGTGGATTATACATCTACAGAATACAGATGGAATTTAAACAAGGCGAAGACCAGATCAAAAAATCATCAGACTTCCAAAAATTGATCCTTGTCAAATAATAAAAAGCCCAAATTCTGAGTTTATTCTTTGTTTCTATACCCAAGTCTGATATATTATTATTAATATTAATATTTAAAATCGTATTATTTTTGCAACTTATGAACTATATGCCCAATATGCGAAGTCTTTGTGTTATTTTTTTAAGCTTGATTTACACTTTCTCCTTTAGCCAAACATGGGATCCTAATCGCGGATGTATTGTTGACAACAGTACTGGAGATTGCCTTCAAAATACCATTTTAACTGCAATGCCTTTTTTACGCATTAATCCGGATACACGCTCTGGTGGTTTAGGAGATGCCGGTGTAGCCTTGACGGCTGATCCAAATGCAATGCACCACAATGCAGCCCGATTGGCCTTTTCTGACCAAAATATGGGAGTATCCATTACTTATTCACCCTGGTTGCGAAATCTAGGCATTGATGACATTTATCTGTTGTATGCATCTGGATTTTACCAACTTGACAAATTTCAAACGGTTGGAGGATCCATACGGTACTTTTCATTGGGTAAAATTGATTTCCGAGATGAAAACGGAGTAGACATAGGCACAGGCCAGCCCAATGAAATGGAGATCTCGGCAGGTTATGCACGTAAACTTTCAGATGCCTTTTCCGCCAGTTTAAGCGCAAAATTTGCTTATTCTAACCTGGCTACAGGGCGAACTCTTGGCGCATACACCATTACCACTGCAAAAACCTTTGCTGCGGATATAGGATTCTTTTATCGCAATAAACTAGGTGCCAGTGGCCGAAGAAATTACCTTAACGCTGGTTTGGCATTGACAAATTTAGGAGCAAAAGTCACTTATACCAAAGGTGTTGTAAAAGATTTCATTCCTTCCAATCTTGCAATTGGCGCTGCATACGAAATGAACTTCGATGATTATAATTCTTTAACTGCCGTGATTGAAATCAACAAACTCCTCATCCCCAGCCCAAGAAAACCAGGTGATGCGGATTACGATGTCGATAGTAACAAAATCGCAGACTACCGCGAAAAAGGATTGTTTGAAGGTGTCTTTGGATCTTTAAGTGATGCACCAGGCGGGTTTACAGAAGAAACTCAAGAGTTAATGTTTTCGCTGGGTTTGGAATATTGGTACGACAAACAATTTGCCGTGCGTGCCGGATATTTCCATGAGCACGAATTGAAAGGCAATCGCAAGTTTCTTACCTTAGGATGTGGCGTGAAATACAATGTATTTGGATTGAACCTTTCTTATCTGATCCCTACAACCAACAATAGAAGCCCTCTAGCCAATACCGTGAGGTTTTCGGTCAGCTATAACTTTGATTCTGGTAGCCAAAAAAGTTCCAGCGGTGAGCAAGAATGATCTAGTTTAGCTTATTGGGTACCGCATAACTTTTAAAACACTTCTTGGGTCAAATATTATCCCCCAAAAGGTGTTGTCAACACATTATGCACACGACTAAACTTGAGTCCTCAGAAAGAACGTAATTCAAAAACCTGATTCTTAAAAAAAATCCGGGCAATCTCGAAGATCACCCGGGTCCACGATAAGCCGGATTCTGTAACCTCAATTGAAGGCTTCCCATCATTTATCTGCTCTGCCTACCCCTCCTTGTGCATAGCAACTTGGGACGAAGTGTTCTTTCGAACCAAGGATATACATGGCATTTCAATCCGCAAGGTTTATCCCAACGACCAATTGCTCAGCCGCTGCGTGTGCTCTTACCACACGTTTTCACCCTTACCCATAAGCTGAATAAACAGCAGATGTGGCGGTAATTTTCTGCGACCCTATCTCTTCAGAATTTCTTCTGAGCCACCGGTTAAGTGGTACGGTTGTCCCCCATTGTCCGGACTTTCCTCCGGGCAATATTGCCCGGCGATGGGATGTGGAGAACAAAATTACAACTTATTCGATCGATAAGTCGCTGAATGAAAACACATTATTCACAATACAAGCCAGATCTGAAGTAGGTATGGCTATTCAAACCGGCTAACGCATGCTCCAACAGGTTCTGTGAATGTATAAATGGTGATTAACACGAGTCCTAATAATCGGAGGAAGAATTTGTTTGCCTAATCCATTGGAATCTATATAAATTCAATACTTGCTTATCATGAGCGCACACAATTGGCTGCTCTTGTTTTGGCATTCATGAGGTTAAAAAAAAATATCCTGTTTGAAACATTAATTTTACAGCATATTTCATGGTAAATAACCCTGCGCTACGCAAGTCATACTGGCTTTGGGCTTCAGCCCTGTTGCTGCTCACTCTAGGAAAAGTATATGAGTGGGCCTATCCCGGTTTTCAACATGACTATCGCCACTTCGTCAGAAATCAGCTGCACCAGGAAATAAAGGAATTTGTTAAAGCCGAAGCCATTCAAAGAAAAACTCTGGATAACTTGCTACCTCCTTCGGATAGCTTAAGTTATAACCATACCCGATTTATCCATTATTTGATACATGACACCAAAATGCCATGTATTGTGTCAAAGAATGGGACTATACTCTATTGGAGTGGTGAAGAAACTTTCCTAAAATCACAATGGGTAGATTCTTCCGTAGCGGCCGGATTCCATATCATCAAACACCGAGAACAATATTACATATTAAAAAAAACCAGGTTAAACCAATTTCGCCAGGCCTATGACCTGATTCATTATCAGGTACTGAATTCTGTCAGAAATGCATATCATCCATTGAATCTCATCACCCGGATCAAAGATGGAAATGGTCTTTTAGTCCAGCATCCCGAACAGCCGAAAAAAGCACTGGCCATCCTGCAATGCGATGCTGATTTCCTGGCTCCTGTTTACGGTAATTTGTTGATCATTTTCTATTTTTTAGTTCTGATGCTGTTTTATTACCCCGTACATTACGTTTCCAAATACTTTTACAATCAAAACAACTTTCCTTGGGGTAATCTCTTTTTAATTACAGGAGTTTTGGTTACTGCAAGTATGTGCCAATGGATAGTACATCAAAATGATTTTTATCACAGCGTATTGACGGATAAGCTCATTAAGACTAAATTTTACGATTACACACTATTTGAATTTTCTGTATTTACCTGTTTGTTTTTTCATCTCAGTTATTTCTTTTACAAGTATGCAACATTAAGTCCACGGATATTGCCCGCATTAGCAAGCTCCATTATTGTGCTGTTCAATTACCTTACCGCATTTTTCTTTTTAATGATTTATTGCTTTTTGTTTTATGCGGTGTTTGTTCGTTCAGAATATTACTTTGATCTAAATAACATTTTTTCATTAAACGTTCAACATTTTATATTACTGTTTGATCTGATGGTTTCGCTTTTGGCCATTTTCCTCATTACCAACAAGCTAACAGCGAGTACTTACAGCTTTCAATTGGAGTTTAGAAAAAGATTTTTATTGTTCTTATTAGCTGCTGCTATATCCATTCCATTTATCATTCAATCACAACTTCAGATACATGCCATGGTATTTCTTTTGGGAGCCAGTATCATCATTTGGATGCAGGATTTCTTCATGGAGGATTATCAAAAGAATATACTCTGGTTAATTTCCTGGATTATTGTAATTAGTATTTTAAGTTCAAGTCTAATTTTCCATTTTCAAAATGAAAAAAGACGATATGTAAAAGAGCAATTAGTCAAACGTTATACTCAATGTTTAGAAGGTTCTGAACCAGATTGTTTAACAGATCTGATCCAAAACTGCAGTACCAATAATTTTGACTTTTATTACTACGATGACCGCTTATTAAAATTTTCCAGCAATGTCTATAAACCCAATTACTCACAGAGTCTGAATTATCTTCACAAAGACAGTATCAAACATATCAGACAGAACAATAAAGATGTATTACTGCTCAGACCTAAGAGGAGTCAACTACTGATCATAACCAATCCAATTGAATCCAGTCTGAATGGCATTTCACTTTTTTCTTACCTCTTTACTTTGTTGATCGTGCTGTCTTACATCATCAGTCTAATTCATCAGCGGTATCCCTTTTTGCCTGAAGACCTTCAGATTAGTTTTCCCGACAGACCCTCACTAAAAAACAGAATTCAATTTTATGTCATCCTTGGGATCGTAATCAGCTTTTTAATTATCGCCTTGACCACTGTTTTTTTTACCAGGCGATCGGAAAATCAAATTTATCGAGAAAATTTAGTCAGTAAAACCAGTAATTTAAGCAGTTTTCTGGAATCCTCCATTCGCAATGCTTCACATGCTGAAGAGGCGAAATCGATGCTACAAAATCAAATCAAACAATCCAGCCAAATGGTGGATTTTGAGATTAAAGTTTATGACAATGACGGACTCGAACAATCAGAACCCCTTAAATTGGCTGCCTTGAACGATGTTAGTCACTTACTCAATCCCACTTATTTTTTTCAATATCCCAATTATTCAGAGGATATAGTTGTCCTGAATAAAAATTCGAATCCTGATGAATTTTTGGCTTACCGCAACATTTTTTACAATAACCAGAGAATATCCGTTATTCAGGTAGAAGCCGTTGCCTCAAAAGAACTCAGTTATAACACTCGACTGGCCAATTTAGTCAACACACTCCTTAACATTTATGTATTTCTTTTTCTTATTGCTGCAAGTTTGGCCACATTTTTAGCGAATTCAATTACCTCGCCATTGGTCAACCTCACCGATAAATTAAGAAGCATCAGACTTGGCAAAACCAACGAGGTCCTGGAATGGAAAAGTGAAGACGAAATTGGTGAGTTGATCCGGAATTATAATCAGATGGTGAATCAATTGGATGAAAGTGCCCGCTTACTTGCGAGGAATGAAAGAGACTCGGCATGGAGAGAAATGGCTAAACAAGTTGCACATGAAATAAAAAATCCGTTGACGCCAATGAAATTATCCATCCAATATTTACAACAAACTTTGCGTACAGGATCGGAGGATATTAAAGATATGGCCCAAAAAGTATGCGCTACTTTAATCGAACAAATCAACAGCTTAAGTAAGATTGCCACAGAGTTCAGCAATTTTGCGAAAATGCCACAGGCACAAAGCGAAAAGTTAATCTTAAATGAAATCGTTTCATCTGCACATGATCTATTTAGAAAACGAGATGACATAGACATTCACCTTACGGTTCCCATCGATGAGTTATACGTGTATGCAGATAAAGACCAAATACTTCGCGTTTTAAATAATTTAATCAATAATGCAATACAAG
>WBZV01000820.1_pt1 | contig 16271 bp, 16 predicted proteins | sample 5204221 | NCBI WGS metagenome assembly WBZV01 (sample SAMN12344360, study PRJNA552823) | activated sludge metagenome | biome: Activated sludge suspended growth; feature: Nitrification reactor; material: Wastewater; isolation source: activated sludge from nitrification reactor of wastewater...
ACTCGCCGTCCTGCACCACCGTGATGCCGAAGTCCGTACCTTCCGGCGTGTGCAGGAAGACGTTCTGGAAGAGGATGTCGATCGCAGCGGCCAGGTCGTCGGCGGTCAGCCGCACTGGCATGGCGGCTTGGGGCAGGCGGTGTTCGAACCCTCGCCCCTGATCCTCGGCGAGGACCTCCCAGAAGCGCACCCGATCGGCGACCACGAGGCCTGCATCGCACTGGGCCTGCAGGCCTTCCCGACTGGACCGCCGAGCGGTGTTGATGATCTCGTCGACCATCATGTGCACGCCGGACACATCGTCGCGAAGACGTTCGCGCACCTCATCGTCGGCCACCCCGTCCACATCAACGGACAAGACGGTCAGCGGGGTGCGCAGTTGGTGGGCCAGCTCGGCGGTGTACTCGCGCTCTTCACGAAGTAGCTCCTGTACCCGCCCGGTCAGCCTGTTGAGGGCGACCCCGACATGCTCGATCTCGTTGATCGAGGAGTGGGGTGCACGCGCCGTGAGGTCACCGGCCGCCACCGCGTTCGCCGTCTCCTCAAGGTCGCGCAACGGTGCGACCGTCCGCCGGGCCAACCACCATGCCGTGCCTCCGGCCAATCCCAGCAGAACCAAGGACACCCCCGCGAGGGCGGCCAACCGCGGCGTGAGCCCCTCGCGCAGTTCCTCCGGAGTGAGGCTCACCAGAACCACCCCGAACTCCTCGTCGAAGTACGCGGGCGCGGTGACGTAGCCGGAACCATCCACGATGTCGGAGGCCGCACCGCCCCGGGACGCCGCGTCGACCACGCGGCTCGCGGCCTCCGGATCGGGACCCTGTACGGCTCCATCCGGGTAGAAGAGCGTGACCTCGCCCGGGGTGCCGACCTGCGGTGGATCGAAGGGCGGAGCCTTGCTGTCGTCCTGCGGATTCTGGCGCTGCCAGTCGTTGGCGACCGCTCGGGCCTTGGCCGCCGCCTGGCCGAGTTGCTCGGCCTGGACGATGTCGCGGGCTGCAAGTGCCAGTGGCACAAGAAGTGCGATCAGGGCTGACCCGCACACCGCGAGCCCGAAGATGATGAGGCGCCGGTACATCTACGTGGTCCCGGCCGCAGCGTCCTCCAACATGATCCCCACACCGCGATGGACGTGCAGGAATCGGGGAGACTCCGGATCGTCGCCCAACTTCCTGCGCAGCCACGACAGATGGACGTCGACGGTGCGGGCACTGTCCGTGCGCTGCCAGACCTCGCGCAACAGTTCCTTGCGGCTGACCACTCGGCCCGGATTCTGCGCGAGATAGGCCAGGACGTCGAACTCGAGGCGGGTGAGGTCGAGTGGCTGGCCATCGATCTCCGCGGTCCGCCGGGCCGGGTCGACGGTCAGACCGCCCACGGTGACGGCCGCGCTGCGTTGTTCGTCCTCCGCGGCGCCGCCGGCTCGCCGGAGCACCGCGCGCACACGCGCCTCCAACTGGGCAGGGTCGTAGGGCTTGACCACGTAGTCGTCGGCGCCGGCGTCGAGCAGTTCCACGATGAGGTCCTCGTCGTCGCGGGCGGTCGCAACGATCACCGGCACCGCACTTGCAGCGCGGATCATCCCGAGCAGGCGTTCACCGGACACGTCGGGCAGGCCGAGGTCGAGGATGACTGCCTCCGGCTCCTGGGTGAGCAGGGATTGCAGCCCGCCGAGCCCGTCCGGAGCGCTGTCGACCGCGTGACCACGCGCCTGCAGGGCACGGGTCAGAGCGGTCCGGATGCCAGGGTCGTCCTCGATGATGAGCACATGCACCATGGGCGCCAAGCCTACGCGTCCACGAGGGTGGATCCGGACTTCTGCGGCCACCGTCCGACGGCGCAGTCGACCTCTGCGACGAACCAGGCGTCGAGGCCCATGCCCTCCAGTAGCGCAGGACCCTCGTCGCCCGAGATGAAACCGGCTGTCGCGGCGGCATTCGCGCCTGCGGCGTCCGCCGCCATCACACTCACGCTCGACCAGGCAGAGTCAGCAGGGTGCCCCGTGCGGGGATCGATGATGTGATGCCCGCCTTCCCACGACCGGTGACCGACGCCGCTGGTTGCCAGACCCGCGTCCTCGACATCGAACGCCACGGGTTCTCGACCGGGCAGGTCGGGGTCAGCGGCGACGATCCATCCCTCACGTGGTGCGACGACCCGCAGGTCCCCGCCCATGTTGGCCATCGCGTCGAATCCTGTGGAGGCGTGCACGGTCGTGGCAAGCCGGTCAGCCAGCCACCCCTTGGCGACCGCCCCGAGATCCAGAGCGGAATCCGCAGGGATGCGGACCTTCGCTTCAGACCGGCCCGTTGTGATCTCAATCGCCCGCCAGTCGTTCGTGGCGGTCGAGGGGGAGATCCCGGAGTCCTGCTCGGCCCACCGGTCGTATCCTGCGGCGACCACGTGACGGCCCAGCAACGGGTGGACGAGTCCACCGGTCGCCTCTGCGGCTGCGAGAGCCGCGGACAGCACCGTGACGAAGTCCCAGGGCACCTCCGTCCAGGTGCCTGCATTGCGGGACACCCGCGTAGAGACCGAGTCCGGCCGGAACCTGCTTGCCAGGACGTCCAGTCGGTCGGTTTCGTCGTGGAGGAGATCGTCGAGCCAGCGGTGAAGGCGCGGTGAGGGCTCAGCCCTCACACTCAGCCATAGTTCGGTCTTCCATGTGCGGTAGCAGGTGCTCGTTTCCAGGTCCACGATTCCAGCGTGGGGCAGTGGGCGGTCAACGCGTCACCAATGGCTCGTCAAGTCCGTGCAGGCGGGACTTGACGTGGACTTGACGTTCCTTTGGGTGCTTCTGAAGGGGTGCGCGGCACACACTGGAGGTATGAGAACTCTTTTGGCCTGGACAGGTGCCGCGGCTCTCAGCGTGCTGCTCGGAGTCATCCTCTACTCCACGAGCTTGCAGGGATCCCAGGCGGGTTACCAGGAGAGTTCCCCGCTGATCACCGAGAGCCCGTCGGCGTCGACGGTCATCCGCCAACCGGAGACTGGAATGTCCCAGAAGAAGACGGAGCCGGTGGCCCCGCAGGTCGCGGTGCCACCGGCTGAACCGTCGGTCGTCGTCCCGGCTCCGGCCTACACGCCGCCCCCGTCGTCATCGTCGGACGACTCCAACAAGAAGCGCGATCACGATTCCTCCGAGGACCGTGACGAAGGCAGGGACGACGACTGACGCGTCAGGAGCGACGCGAGCGGGACTTCTTCTTCGCCTTCTTCTTGGCGTGCACGACCTTTGGCGCGGCGGCGATCGATGCCCGCGCGGCCACAGTGCCGGTACGGTGCACGATCAGCGGACCCTGGGTGGTGCTCCGGGTGAATCCTTGAGCGTCGACCTGGGTCGCGCCCACGACTCCGGCCGGCTCGGCGGGAGCAGAGGCGTGCGCGGGGACAGCGGCGACCACCAGTCCGGAGCCCACCAGGGCGGCGGTGGTGGCGGCGACGGTGCGAGTGCGTTTCTTCGGTGTGGTGTTCATGAGTCCACGGTGCCCCGATGGTCTGTAAGCGCGTACCCAGAAGAACGTCAAGAACATGTAGTGAACGATCGATCGTTGCCGTGACGCGCTCTTGCGGCGGGGGCGCTGAGGTGCGGACAGCCTTGCCTAACTCGTCGCGACCAAATCCGGCCAAAGGGGACGCCGAACGCTGACTGGCTCAGACTTTCGTCGCGACCTTGGCGTTTTGGATGGACACCGGCCTCGATCGTTCGGCAATCTGAGTCCCATCCAGGGCCGCCACCCGTGGCCGCCACTCTCAATGAGATCGCCGCGGCGGCCGACGCGGGCATCCAGATCGTGGAAAGTGCCGTGCCCGTGCCCGACGACGTCCGAGCAGCATGTGCCTTCCTCGGTCTTGATCCGCTCCTCGTGGCCAACGAGGGCCGAGTCGTGGTCTTCGTGCGGGCCGACGACGCCGACATCGCCCTTGAAGTACTGCAGCAGGAGAACCCGGCGGCGGCGATCATCGGGGAGGTCGTGGCCGAACACCGCGGTGTGGTCGTCGCCAAGACCGGCATCGGCGGCACCAGGGTGGTGGATCTCCCGCTCGCTGAGCAGCTTCCCCGGATCTGCTGACCCGTCAACTCGTCGAGTGCTGCAACGCTGCAGCGACACGCTGGCGTGTCTTGCGGTATCGCAGCACTCGACGTTCGTCAGCCAGGCAGCCAGGACACCTTCCCGGCCAGCAGTGCGTAGCCGATGAAGGCCACGGTGTCGATGAGTGCATGCGCCACGATCATCGGCATCACCCGGCCCCAGCGCTTGAACAACCAGCCGAACACCAGGCCCATCACGAGATTGCCGACGAATCCACCGATGCCTTGGTAGAGGTGGTACGACCCTCGGATCACCGCACTGGTGGCGATGGCAGACGTCCAACTCCAGTCCAACTGGCGAAGCCGGTGCAGGACGAAGCCCAGAACCACGACCTCCTCGAGCACTGCGTTCTCCACCGCACCGAGGACAAGGACCGGTGTCCGCCACCATTCGTCGGGCAGACCCTGCGCGGCCACGTTCAGATTGATGCCGGCGTTGTAGGCGATCAGGTACCAGATCAAGCCGGTGCCCCCGATCAGCGCGGCGAGCGCGGCGCCCCGGCCGAGGTCGCGCCCGGGCTGCGAGGCATCGACACCGATCACGCGCAGGCTTTCACCCGAACGCTGCAACAGATAGGCGACCAGCCCGACGATGACCAGCGCGAAACCGATCCTGAGCAGCTGCAGAGTGAGGTCGAGCAGCGGCCGCGGGGACGCAGACGGGTTGAGCGTGGTCGTCTGGTCAGCCAACGGCACGCCGCTGGTCACATCCGCGATGAAGTCGACGACGGAGAACACTCCTGCCCGGCCCAATGACAGGCCGAGGACGAGCAGGATCTCCGCGATGAGATACCCGCGCCGAAGAACCGGCTGCTCACCGCTGACCATGTGCGTCAGGGTACTGTTCAGCCCTCCGATGAGAACCCGGGCGGGAAGATCTCAACGCAGCCGGCCGCGCCGTTCTCGACACCGAGCGCGAAGGCCTCGAGGCGTTCGTCGGCCGTTCCGTGCGCATCCGGGTCGTTCCATGGTGTGCCCTCCGGATCCGCCACCGAGATCACCGCCTCGGCAGCCTGATCCGCGGCGTTCTCCCCGAGAAGGCCCTGTTCATCGGCCCAGCCGGCCCACGCCCCTGCGAAACAGTCCGCCTGCAGTTCCGATTCGATCGTGAGCGGGAACTCGCCGGAAAGGCCGAGCCGGGCCTGCGCGCCGTGGCCGAACTCGTGCGCCAGGATCACGGCGTTGGCCATATCGCCGTACTCCTCGAAGTACGGGACCATCAGGCCGGGTTCGTCCCAGGCGATGAAGTCCCCGCCGCGCTGGTTGCAGTACACGGCGTTCTCCGCTCCGACAGGTTCGCCTCCGCACGCAGGTCCCTCCTCCTCCGGCGGGTAGTAGGCGATGAACTCGTCGGGCTCGGTCCACTCGATGCCGAACTCGGAGGGCATCGTCTCGATCCAGTACTCGCTGATGGAACCGAGCGCGAGGTTCATGGCGTCGTCGTATGCCGTGAAGTCGAATTCTTCGGCGCCGTCGTCGGCCTTGAAAGAGAACGCTGTGCCTTCCGGGGCGGAGGTGGGTACGGCGCCGGTGCGCTCTCCCCCCTCTGGTACCGCAACTGCGGTCTCAGCGGCGTCGGTGGCGACCGGTTCGGCGGTGCTGCTGTCGCCCCCGCAGCCGGCGAGGACCACGGTGAGCGACGCACCGAGGGCGAGGATCAGTGAGGGGCGGCGGCGGGAGATCATTCCCGCAGGGTAGCCGGAGAGTCGGAGGCTGCGCGAGCAAAGAGCCGATGCCCCGCACGAGCACCAGCCCTTCGCTGCGCTACTTCACCTTGGCCACCGAACAGATCTGCTTTGCTGCACCGGAGTTGTTCCATGGGGTGACACAGATCTTCACCTGGCTGCGTTTGCGCAGCTTCATCTTCAGGACGGCCCGGGTCTTCGCGGTGGTCATCTTCTTGACCACCTTGCGGTTCTTCGGGTTCTTGCCGGTCATCTTCACTGCGTATTTCGTCGCCCCGGGTGCGGCCTTCCAGGAGGTCTTCACGCGGGACGTCGTGGCTTTGGCCTTCAGCTTGGTGGCCTTGCCTGGGACCGGCGACGGCGCGGAGGGGGTCACGGCGTTGCTGGGTTCGCTGGCTTCGCTGGAGCCGGCGCTGTTGGTGGCCTTGACGGTCACGGTGTAGAGGGTTCCGTTGGACAGACCCTTGATGGTGCAGGTTGTCGCTGCGGTCTGGCAGGTCTGTCCACCGGGGTTGGCCGTTGCGGTGTACCCGGTGATCGGCTGACCGCCGGTGTACTCGGGGGCGGTCCACGTCGCCGATACCTCGGCGTTGCCGGCTGTGGCCGCGACGCCCGTCGGCTTCGAAGGGGTGAACGCGACCACCGAGATCGTGGCGGCGTCGGCGTTGGCGACGTACAGCCTCGAACCGTCGGGCGACATCGCGAGCGCATACGGTCCGTCGCCTGTGGCGATCGTCTCCACGACGGTGTTCGTCTTCGTGTCGATCACCGAGACCGTGTTGTCACCTTCGTTCGCGGCGAACACCCGGGATCCGTCGGGCGACACCTCGACTGCGCGCACCATGGAGCCGACGGGGATCGTCGCCACGACGTTCTTGCTGGAGGTATCGACCACGGACACCGTCCTACTCCCAAAGTTGGCGGTGTAGAGGCGCCCGCCGTCAGGGCTGACAGCTACCGCGAAGGGCCGATCGCCGACGGGGAACAGGCCGAGGACGGTGTTGGTGGTCGTGTCGATCTCCGCGATCGCGTCGCTGCCGTCGTCGGCCACGTACAGCCGACTGCTATCGGGCGAGATAGCCAAGCCCCTGGGATACTCACTCTGCCCGAGGGCGATGGTGGTGAGTTTGGACTGGCTCAAAGCGTCGACGACAGTGACGGAGTGGGTACCGAAATCGCCTGTGTAGACGCGCTGACCGTTCGGTGATGCGACGACAGCGAGTGGGGTGGCGAACCGATCGAGGGTGATGCTCTTGATCGTCGTGCCCGTCTGTGCGTTCGACAGCATGAGTGCTTCGTCGTTCTGGGCAGTGCTGTACACGACCGACCCGTCGGGAGATACAGCAACCCTGGTCGGGGCATACGTCGGCGAGATCGGGGTCAGTGCGGTGTTGGTGGTGGCGTCGACGACGGCAACCTTCAGGTTGGTTGCTACGTAGACATGAGAACCATCCGGCGACACGGCGACGGACTGCGGACTGCCGCCGACGTCCACTGTGGCCACGTCCACCGAGGATGCGGATGCGGGACCGGCCGGTAGGGCCAGCAGTGCCAGACCTGCGGACAGCGGAAGGGCGATACCCCGACGGAGCGCCCGTCGGCCTGCCACGTGCTTCATGATCACTCCCCCGATGACGTGACGTCCCCACGACGCCGTCGAGTTGATCATCGGCAGGCGGTGGTCACCCCTTGAGAAGGCGGGGTGGCTGGAGTGACTGGCTCCCGCGACTGGACTCGAACCAGTAACCGTCCGATTAACAGTCGGATGCTCTGCCAATTGAGCTACGCGGGAATCCCGTCTAGCGTACCTAGGGCCTTGCGCGCGGGACACGCCTGGGGCGGGCAAAGGGCAGGCTCGCCCGCTGATCGGTCATTCGGAGGGTGCTGGCGCCGGGTTGGTTGCGGTTGTGCAACAGCAGTGTCGGTGGCTTGTATTCGAAGTGTGAATATTGCCCGGGTTGGTTAGTGTGTTGCCACCGTGTTTCAAATCGAAAGGGATGCACACATGATCGTTCGTCGTATCACCGCCGGTGCCGCTGGCCTGGCGCTGGTAGGCACGGCCTTCGCCGCCGCTCCGGCCATGGCGAAGACCAACACCACCACCCTCAAGCTCGATGCAGGCCTGGTCTCCGCTCTGGGCGCCGCAAGCGTTGCCCCGTCCGCGGTGAAGCCTGCCAAGCTGAAGGGCACCACCATCAGCTTCCCGGCCAAGCTCAAGGGCAAGACCGTGACCCACAAGGGTGGTCTGAAGCTGACGGCCGCCGCCGGCTACGTCTCGCTCGAGAACATCGTCATCAACTACAAGACCGGCAAGGCCACCGCTGCGGTGGGCAACCCGATCACGCCCGACCCGCTGACCATCAACAACATCCTGGTGATCAAGGGCGGCAAGAACAAGATCGCCAAGAACGGCACGTGGAACAACGCCACCGCCTCGCTGGCCAAGAGCGTTGAGGCGCTCGGCGCCAAGCAGGACCCCGCGGTTCTGCTCGCGCAGGTGCTCGGCCTTCCCGCCGGCTCCATCCCGACCGGCCAGACGCTGGGCAAGATCACCATCAAGGTGAAGAAGTAGTTCCCACTCTCGCGAAGGGGAGCGGTCGGCATGGTCCGGTCGCTCCCCTTCCGTTTGTCCCGCAATAGACTCACCGCGAGGGGCGATAGCTCAATCGGTCAGAGCGCCGGACTCATAATCCGTTGGTTCCGGGTTCAAGCCCCGGTCGCCCCACTTCCCGGGCGCGACCCCAGCCATGGGTCGTAGTCATCGGCCAGGTCGAGCCAGCCCTGCGGTCCTGCTGCCATCTCGTCGGCAGTGAGCAGGCTGCTCTCGAAGGCCTCGACCACCTGCTGCCGGACCGCGGGATCAGTTCCCGTGAAAGCCAGATGCGTACGAGGATCGCGAGGGCCCCAGTCCCCGATCGCGCCGATGGACAACTGCCCCCCGACCCCCTCCCACGCGCACGCTGTGAACGGTCGTGTCGCGAGCCAGAAATGACCCCGGTTGAAGGTGCCGCCGAGCGCGAGATCGCGCATGTGGCTCCGTAGTCGCTCTGGGTGGAACGGCCGGTCGTTGCGCAGATGGAGGGTCCACACCACTCCCTCGGCGGGACGTGCCTCCGGCACGATGCACAGGGGGTCGATGCGCTGTAGGCCCGTGTCGACATGATGCTGGTGCTCGAGCAGCACAGACAGGTCGACGGAGGTGAAACCATCGACGCGGTGGGAGTCGAGCGCGCGCACGTGGTCCACGAGTTCAGAGCCGATTCCCGCGGGACGGCTGTTCGCAGTGAGGATGAAGTCCGCGTGGCCGATCTGCGCGGCCAGCGCCTGGCCGACCGCTCGATCGTCGTCGGGTGTGAGTTGCAGTCCGCGCTCGCTCAGCAGGTCGTCACCCAGAAGGTCATCGAGCAGGCCAGTGGTGTCACACGCCGCTAGCACCGCGGCGAGCCGCAGGGTCTGGCTCCGGTCGACGACTCGTGCAGTCCCGTGTGTCGGGGCAGCGATGGGGTTGGCGACGATCAGGCTCGACGCCCCAAGACTGGATATCGCCCGGTCTCCGGCAGTGACGATGTCCTCGTTGGTGCCGCAGGTCACGCAGGTGTGTTCCAGATCGATCACCACGTCCTCGTGGACGCCCGTGGCCGTCATGGTCACACGGCGAGCACTGCCGGGGGAGTCGACCAACAGGTCGTATCGCAAGGCCACTGCTCCGGGCACGTCAGTCAGCAGACACATCAGGGCGGTGTCACGCACGATCGGATCGGTGGCAGCCAGCAGGAGTGTAGGTGTCGTGGTCACGTCGCGATCTCCTCTAGATGAAAACCATTTTCATCAAGAGGTTAACACCAGGCGTCAGGCGGCGACGGGCACCCGCCACGACATCCGGCGGTAGGCGATGAGCAGTACCACTGCGAGCAGCGGCCCGATGATGTCACTGGGGATCGCCCATACGTTGTCGGGGGCAGTGTTGTCGTGCACGGTGTACTGCATGATGTGGCCGATCGCGTCGCCCCAGTAGCAGATCGCGAGCACCACGACGGCTGCTGTGAGCCAGCCGTCACGCCGCCAGGCACATCCGATCCCCAGGACGCCGATCGCGACATCGGCCCATCCGACCTCCCACTGGAACATCGACCGCGCGTATCCGATGCCGTCGGCGACCTCCCCGGAGTTGGGGCCCAGATGTCCCAGGGCCGCGATCAGGGACCAGATCCCGCCGAACACCAGTACCCACAGAAGCAGGAGTTCGACGATCCGCCGCGGTGTCCGTGCGTGTTCGCTGCGATCGGCGGCCACGTGGATACCCCAGCCGGCGAAGGTGATGACCCAAGGGGTGAAGAAGAACACCATGGCGGTCAACGTAGCAGCGGGGGAGACCTGCGGGCGGGTCGTGAAGGCGCGGAGGTCGCAGCACGCCTCGGGTGGGTGGCCCGATATGCGGACACGAGCTTTCTGCGCCGGCGGTGTCTGCGGGCACGGTCGTGGTGCTCCCGTTAGAGGTTGTGCACTCCGGTGAGAGGTTGGCGGCCGTTTTCGACTAACGGATGGACCGGGGACTAACGGATGGACCAGGGCTAACGGATAGCCGGGGACGGGCACCACTGGAGCGCCATCCGACTACGCAGCGTGTTCGGTCATCGGACGCTGCGTGAGGAGATGCCCGAAATGTCGGCTATATCCCTTGACCGCCGGTTTCGAGTCCCACTAAGTTCACGCGAAGCACGTCTGACATCGTCGTCGACACATCGGAGCCCCCAGTGAAACGCTTTGCCGTGGCACTCGCCTCCGTCGGCGCATTGGTGGCGCTGCCCGCCCCGGCCTCCGCGTTGGACCTCGATCCGGTGCGTTTGCAGTTGGTCGATGTCCCTGCCACCGTTCCCGCTGGATCCGATTCATCGGTCGGAGCCTTCGTGCCGCGTGGTGCCCGGTGCCGGCTGGTTCTTCGCGATGCCGCAGCCGCGGTCATCAAGGGCCCGGGTGCTCGGGCCGCATCAGGCTTCATGCAGTTCCCCTGGACCCAGCAGGCCGGGACTGCGTCCGGGACCTGGCGGGTGCGCGTCAAGTGCCACACGACGGTCAAGCGCTGGAAGTCCAAGTGGGGTGCGTTCGATGTCACCTCGAGCCTGCAGGGTGCGCCCTCGGTGCCGACGATCAATCGACCAGTCTCCGCATCTGTCTCCTCACTGTCGGCGTCCTACGGCTGGGCGCCCTTCGGCACCACGCTGATCCGGGGAACCGACTGGTTCGGTGGGCGTGGGGTCGACGTGCGCAGCAACGGTGGGAACGGGTGTGCATCTGGATGTGCGGTGCGTGGCACCTACGGCACGAAGTACCAATGCGTCGAACTCGTGAATCGGTTCGTGCGCACGCAGGGCTGGGTCGCCGGCAACATCATGGGCAACGCCGGTCAACTCCTGGACAAGGCTCCGGCGGCTGCGTTCGACAAGCACAAGGCCGGTGACGGCTACATGCCAGTGCCCGGCGACATCATCGTCTGGACCGGTGGCAGCACCGGCTATGGCCACGTCGCCGTGGTCTCCGCAGTCGCCGCCGGCGTCGTCACATTCGTCGAGCAGAACGCGAGCCGCACCGGTACCTACCGCTTGAAGGCCGATGGGACCGGCAGACTCGCGGGCTACGGGTCGCTGCGCCACATCGGGTACCTGCACGCCAAAGCGAACGCCTGACTCAGGCGCTTTTCGCGCCACCGAACGCCGCAGCGAGGAAAGCACTGCACTCGCCAGCCGGCCGTCCACACAGGCCGCACCACAACTGCACTCCTGATACACCGGTGGTCACCCGGTACCACGTGTGCCGGCCAGAGGTGGCCGCATCATCACCATCCATGCACCGGTGTTGCCCCGCGGATCGCGGTACATCCCCGCGCGGATATCACGGAATGGTGACGGTCCGGCGGGCCGTCCGGAGAGCGGGGGTAGCCTGCCTGGCATGCGCACTCTGGGCAAGATCCTCGGGATCGCGGCGATCATCGTGCTGGTCCTCGCGGTCGTCCTGGTCTCCTTCGGGGCGTGGACGGTGCACCGACCCTTCCCGCAACTCAATGGAGAGATCACGGTTGCCGGCCTTGAGGGTTCCGTGGAGGTCGTGCGTGATGATCTGGGCATCCCACAGATCTATGCGGACAGCATCGACGACCTGTTCTTCGCAGAGGGGTACGTCCACGCCCAGGACCGCTTCTACGAGATGGATGTCCGACGGCACATCACCGCCGGTCGGCTCTCCGAGATGTTCGGAGACAGTCAGGTGGAGACCGACAAAGTGATCCGCACCATGGGCTGGCGCCGGGTGGCCGAGCAGGAGTACGAGATGCTCTCGGCGCAGACCCGGCAGATCCTTGAGGCCTACGCGCGCGGGGTGAACGCCTACGTCGCCGATCGGTCCGGGCCGGAGTTGAGCCTGGAGTACTCGGTGCTGCGCCTGATCAACTCCGAGTACTCGATCGAACCGTGGGATCCCGTCGACTCGGTGGCCTGGTTGAAGGCGCTGGCCTGGGACCTTGGCGGCAACATGGGAGATGAGATCCAACGTTCCTTGGCGGCTGCGGCCGTCGGGGTCGATCAGGCCGAGGACATCTATCCGCCCTATCCCTATCGGCGGCACCGGCCCATCGTGGTGGACGGTGAAGTGGTGGAGGGTCGGTTCCAGCAGTCGCTGCCCCGAGCGACGGCCGCTGCGACCCTTCCGGCATCCCCGGCGCTGCGATCCGCTCAGACGGCGTTCCGACGACTCGACACAGTGCTGGGACCGAAGGGTAAGGGGATCGGCTCGAACAGCTGGGTGGTGTCCGGCGAGAAGTCGATCACGGGCAAGCCGCTGCTGGCCAACGATCCGCACCTGGCGCCCGGGATCCCTTCGCTGTGGTACCAAGCCGGACTGCACTGCCGCACCGTCTCCGACGAGTGCCCGTATGAGGTCGCCGGATGGACCATGGCCGGCATGCCGGGTATCTTCATCGGCCACAACGCCGACATCGCCTGGGGCTTCACGAACCTGGGGCCGGACGTGATGGACCTCGCGCTGGAGAAGGTGGATGGGCGTACCTATGAACTGGACGGCAGACGGCTGCCGTTGCGCACACGCGAAGAGGTGATCGAAGTCGCCGGCGGCGAGGATGTCAGGTTCACCGTGCGGTCCACCGCCAACGGCCCCATCATGTCCGACGTGCTCGAGTCCACCACGGCGGCGGGCGCGGACGCCCCGGCGCCGGCACCCGGTCAGCAGGCTGACGATCAGGCTGTCCCCGCGCGCGACAGCGGGTATGCGGTGGCATTGAAGTGGACGGCGCTGACACCTCGGCCCACGTTCGACGCCTTCCCGCTCATCGCGCGGGCGAAGGACTGGGAGGACTTCCGGGCAGCGGCGCGTTTCGTCACGGTACCCGCTCAGAACCTCATCTATGCCGACACGAAAGGTCGCATCGGGTACCAGGCGCCTGGTGTGATCCCGATCAGGAAGGGGTACGACGGGAAGTGGCCGTTCCCCGGGTGGAGTTCACAGTACTCCTGGAACGGGCAGATCCCCTTCGAGGAACTGCCGACGATCACCGACCCGGAAGAGGGGTACATCGTGACCGCCAACCAGGCGGTGATCGGCAAGCAGTATCCATACCTGTTGACCGACGACTGGTCCTACGGGGCCCGCTCGCAACGGATCTTCGACCTCATCGCCGAGGCGACGAAGGGAGGTGACCCCATGACCCAGGAAGAGATGCAGGACATCCAGATGGACGCGCACAACGAGTTGGCGACCTTCCTGGTGCCGCGTCTGCAGGACATCGAGGTCGACGACGCGACCCGGCCCGCTGTGGCGCTGCTCGACGGGTGGGACTACCAGCAGTCGGTGGACTCTGCACCCGCGGCGTATTTCAACGCGGTCTGGCGGCAGATGGTCCAGCGGATGTTCGATGACGTCCTGCCCAGTGATCTCACGCTCGTGGATGGTGGCGACCGGTTCTGGGAGGCGACCTACCGCCTGTGGGAGCAACCGGACAACGCGTGGTGGGATGACACCAGCACCCCGGAGGTCGAGGATCGCGACGCCACCGTGCGCGCGAGCATGCAGGCCGCCGCAGCGGAGTTGAGCGACACGCTCGGCTCCGATCCGCAGAAGTGGGAATGGGGCGATCTGCACACCCTCGAACTGACCAACCAGACGCTCGGCAACAGTGGGGTCGCACCGGTTGAGTGGTTGTTCAACCGGGGGCCGTACCGCGTCGGAGGTGGGGAGAGCATCGTGCAGGCGACCGGTTGGACACCGGCGGACGGGTACGAAGTGACATGGGTTCCCAGCATGCGACAGGTGATCGACATGGCTGACCTCGACAACTCGACGTGGGTGAATCTCACCGGTGCCAGCGGGCATGCGTTCGACGCCACCTACCGCGATCAGACCGAGGCCTGGGCGACAGGGCAGCAGTACCCGTGGGCTTTCAGCCGACAGGCGGTCGAAGCGTCCGGGCGCGACACGCTGGTTCTGCAGCCCGCGTCATGACCGGTGACGATGTCCCTGAGGAGGTCTTCTCCGGCGCTGCCACGAAGTTGACCATGGGGCTGCGACCCCTGGACATGGCGACGTGGCTCGACGCCGATCCCGCCGACCCCCAGTTGGCCATGCGGCAGGAGTTGCTGGCAGATAGGCGTAACGAGGTGTTCGGTGCGCTGCCCGGATCGTCGGGCGCCCGGGCGCAGGTGGCGGAGGCGGTGGCCGATCATGTGGGCGCGCACTTGCCGGGCCGCGACGATCCCCTCGTCGAGGCGGCCTCCCTTGTGCGTGATGACCTGTGCGTCCTGGAGCAGCAGGACGGCCGTTGGCTGCTCACCGCGGGGGTCGTGTGCTTCCCGTCCCGCTGGCGGTTGGCCGACAAACTCGGTCGCGATGTGACGTCCATCCACGATCCGGTGCCCCGATACCGCGAGACCCTCGGGGCGGCCACCGACTCCGCGATGTCCGCCATCGGGCGCATGCGCCCACGCTGGCGGGTGAACTGGACGTTGCTGGACGACCCCGCTTTGTTCCAGCCCACCGCGCCGACCGGGCGGACGCATCGCCCGGGGCTGGAGTCCTTCCTGCGTGTCGAACGCCAATGCCTGGTGCCCATCGCAGACGTGATCGTCTTCTCCATCCGCACGTCGGTGCTACCGGTCGCGGAACTCGATGAGTCGAAAGCGTCTGCGCTGCTCGCGTCGGTGGCTGGGAGCCCGGACGATCTGGCTGCCTACCGCGGTTGGAACGTGTAGCGGCTCAGAAATGGAACGGCTTCGGGGGCTGGTTCATCGTGGCGCGGGGGCAGGTTGCCAGCGTCAGCCCGCCGAAGGAGAGCGCGGCGTCGCACAGGGATACGACGGTCCACCCCAGTCGAGAGGCATAGGCGGTGATGGTCGCGCAGTAGATCGTGATCTCGTAGCGGGTCGGGGTGGCGTAGGCCACCTGGATCGTGCCGATCAACCGTGCCCCACCCGGATCGTCGGGCGTGCGCCAGGGCATGTCGTAGCGTGCCCATCGCGCCGGATCGGCAGACCACAAGCCGCCGTTGGTGGCGTCTCGCAGGGCCAGCTCCACGAGGATGGATCGCGCGGATTCCTCCGGAACGATCGCTGCCGGGCGGATGATCTCCGTGATGTCGTTGTCGAGCGCCCCAGCGGTGAAGGCGGCGGGCAACGGACCGGTCGGATCGGGAGCGAGCACCACCATCACCTCCTCGTGACGTGGTTGTTATCGGCCGTGCAACGCTGCGACTGAGCCGCTGTAGCCCATTCCGGTGAGCCTGGGCGCCATCGGGTGAACGGCGGGTCGTTCTTGGTGAATCCCCGAATCGTCGGTATCCTGATCTCGGCTCTTGGCTGTCTCGACGCTGGGGAAGGCGAACCGAGACATGAGGAGGGCCTTGATGCGTAGTACCCAGGCGGCGGCCCGGGGAGTGGTGTTCATCCACTCCTGCCCGAGGGCTCTGATGTCGCACGTGGAGTGGGCGGTGGAACGCGCCGTCGAGCGTACGCAACCACACGAGTGGGCGAGCCAGCCGATCCAGACCGGCATGTTCCGCTGTGAGTTCCAGTGGTACGGCACGGCGGGAACAGCGGCGATGATCGCGTCGGCGTTGCGCGGCTTCCCCAATCTGCGATTCGAAGTCACCGAGCAGACCGACCGGGACGCCGGCGAACGCTTCAGCTTCACGCCGAGCCTGGGCATGTTCCGGGCGGCGACCGGCCCGAACGGCGACATCACGGTGGGGGAGGAGCGCCTGCGTGGCCTGCTGTCCGAACCCGACCCGCGCACCGGTCTCGCGATGCTTCTCGGGCAAGCGTGGGACGACGAACTCGAGCCGTTCCGGATGGCCGCTGACGACGGTGTGCGCTGGCTGACTCGGGTCGGCTGAGAGTTCGCCGGGCCCGGTTCCCCGATCCAGTGTCACCCATTCGGCGCAATCGCCCCGGGTTCGGGCTTCTCGCAACGGCGTGAACTGCCGCTCATCGGCC
>WBZV01000821.1_pt1 | contig 16262 bp, 13 predicted proteins | sample 5204221 | NCBI WGS metagenome assembly WBZV01 (sample SAMN12344360, study PRJNA552823) | activated sludge metagenome | biome: Activated sludge suspended growth; feature: Nitrification reactor; material: Wastewater; isolation source: activated sludge from nitrification reactor of wastewater...
GCGGCCCAAGGGCTTGGCGGATTACGTCGGCCAGGCCAAGGTGCGCGAGCAGCTGGAGATCTTCATCGGCGCGGCCAAGAAGCGCGCCGAGGCGATGGACCACGTGCTGCTGTTCGGCCCGCCGGGCCTGGGCAAGACCACGCTGAGCCACATCATCGCCAACGAGCTGGGCGTGAACCTGCGCCAGACCTCCGGCCCGGTGCTGGAGAAGCCCAAGGACCTGGCCGCCATCCTCACCAACCTCGAGCGCAACGACGTGCTCTTCATCGACGAGATCCACCGGCTCAGCCCGGTCGTCGAGGAGATCCTGTACCCGGCGCTGGAGGATTACCAGATCGACATCATGATCGGCGAGGGTCCGGCGGCCCGTTCGATCAAGCTCGACCTGCAGCCCTTCACGCTGGTGGGCGCCACCACGCGCGCCGGCATGCTGACCAACCCGCTGCGCGACCGCTTCGGCATCGTCGCGCGGCTGGAGTTCTACTCGGCCGAGGAGCTGGCGCGCATCGTGCACCGCTCGGCCGGGCTGCTGAACGTCGCCACCGACGAGCAAGGCGCCTTCGAGATCGCGCGACGCTCGCGCGGCACGCCGCGCATCGCCAACCGCCTGCTGCGCCGCGTGCGCGACTACGTCGAGGTGAAAGGCGACGGCCGCATCGTCAAGGCACAGGCGGAGAAGGCGCTGGCCATGCTCGACGTCGACCCGCTCGGCTTCGACCTGATGGACCGCAAGCTGCTCGAAGCGGTGATCCACCGCTTCGACGGCGGCCCGGTCGGCCTGGACAACGTCGCCGCGGCGATCGGCGAGGAGCGCGACACCATCGAGGACGTGATCGAGCCCTACCTCATCCAGCAAGGCTTCCTGCAGCGCACGCCGCGCGGGCGCATCGCCACGCTGGCGGCCTACCGCCACCTCGGCGTCACGCCGCCGAAGAACCAGGCCGCGGCGGCCGATCTGTTCGGCGAGTAGATTGCATCGATGGGCGTGACACCCGAAGACCAGGCGCGCGTGGCCATCGATGGCCTGCTCGTCGCCGCGGGCTGGGTGCTGCAGGACATGGCCGAGTTCAACCGCAACGCCGCCGAAGGCGTCGCGGTGCGCGAGTTCCCGCTGCCCGGCGGCGCGTGCGACTACCTGCTGTTCGTCGGCGGCAAGGCCTGCGGCGTGATCGAAGCCAAGAAGGCCGGCGTCACGCTCAGCGGCGTGGCCGAACAGGCCGCGCGCTACATGGCGGCGCTGCCCGAGCACGTGGCGCGTTGGGCCGACCGGCTGGTGTTCGACTACGAATCCACCGGCGCAGAAACCTACTTCCGCGACACGCGCGACCCGAAGCCGCGCTCGCGCCGCGTATTCGCCTTCCACCAGCCGCGCACGCTGCACGCCTGGCTGAAGGAAGCCGACACGCTGCGCCAGCGCCTGCGCCGCATGCCGCCGCTCGAGACGGCCGGCCTGCGCGACTGCCAGATCGACGCCATCACCGGCCTCGAAACCTCGCTGGCCGACGACCGCCCGAGGGCGCTGATCCAGATGGCCACCGGCGCGGGCAAGACCTTCACCGCCTGCAACTTCAGCTGGCGGCTGCTCAAGCATGCCGGCGCGCGCCGCATCCTGTTCCTGGTGGACCGCAACAACCTGGGCGACCAGACGCTGAAGGAGTACCAGAACTTCGACCCGCCCGGCGCGGCGCACAAGTTCGACAAGACCTACATCGTCCAGCACCTGCACGGCAACCGCATCGACCCCGACGCCAAGGTCGTGATCACCACCATCCAGCGTCTGTACGCGATGCTGCGCGGCGAGGAACTCGACGAGTCGGCCGAGGAAGCCTCCGCCTTCGAGACCTGGAGCGGCGGCGAGGTCGACGACGAAGGCGAGCTGCGCCCGGTGGTCTACAACCCGGCCGTCCCGATCGAACACTTCGATGTCATCGTCACCGACGAATGCCACCGCTCCATCTACGGCCTGTGGCGCCAGGTGCTGGAGTATTTCGACGCGCACCTCATCGGCCTGACGGCCACGCCCTCGGCGCACACGCTGGGCTTCTTCCAGCGCAACCTGGTGGCGGAGTACCCCTACGAGCAGTCGGTGGTGGACGGCGTGAACGTCGGCTTCGAGGTCTACCGCATCCGCACGCGAGTCGGCGAACAAGGCGGCACGGTGGACGCGAGCTATCACGTGCCGGTGCGCGACCGCCGCACCCGCGCGCTGCGCTACAAGCAGCTCGACGCCGACCTGCCCTACGCGAAGCAGGATCTCGACAGCTCGGTGACCGTGCCCGACCAGATCCGCCTCGTGCTGCGCACCTTCCGCGAGAAGCTGTTCACCGAACTCTTCCCCGGCCGCAGCGGCCAGTGGGTGCCCAAGACGCTGATCTTCGCCAAGGACGACAACCACGCCGAGGAGATCGTCAAGGCCTGCTGGGAAGTCTTCGGCCAGGGCAACGACTTCGCCAAGAAGATCACCTACCAGACCAGCGAGAAGCCCAGGGAGCTGATCGCCGCCTTCCGAGTCGACCCGTTTCCGCGCATCGCCGTCACGGTGGACATGATCGCCACCGGCACCGACATCAAGCCGGTGGAGTGCCTGATCTTCATGCGCGACGTGAAGAGCGAGAGCTACTTCGAGCAGATGAAGGGCCGCGGCGTGCGCACGGTGCACGACGCCAGCCTGCAGCAGGTGACGCCCGACGCGCAGACCAAGACCCGCTTCGTGCTGATCGACGCGGTGGGCGTGACCGAGGGCCGCAAGACGCTGTCGCAGCCGATGGAGCGCAAGCGCACCGTGCCCTTCGACAAGCTGATCGACCAGATCGCGCAGGGCCGGCGCGACGAGAACGCGCTCTCGTCGCTGGCCGCGCGCCTGGCGGCGCTGAACCGGCAGATCGACGGCGAGGATCGCCAGCGCATCGAACAGGCCGCCCAGGGCCAGAGCCTGAAGGCGCTCGCCCGCGCCCTGCTGGATGCGATCACGCCCGAGATCATCGACGCGGCCGTCATCCAGCGCCACGGCAGCGTGGAGACGGCCACGCCCGCGCAGGTGAAGGCCATCGAGACGGATCTGCGCGACCAGGCCTGCGCGCCGCTGGACGATGCCGGGCTGCGCCAGCTGATCAAGGCGATCAAGAAGAAGACCGACATCGTGATCGACGAAGGCACGCTCGACGTGCTGCAGGTGGCCGAGTACGACAAGGGCCAGGCCGAGCGCCGCACCACCTCGTTCAAGGCCTTCATCGAGGCGCACAAGAACGAACTGCTGGCGCTGCAGATCCTCTACGGCCAGCCCTACCCCAAACGCCGCCTCACCTACGCCAGCATCCGCGAGCTGGCGACCAAGCTCGCCGACCCGCCGCAGCACCTGACCACGGCCGACGTGTGGCAGGCCTACAAGCGGCTCAACGCGGCGCTGGTGCGCGGCGCGCCCAGCGACAAGGTGCTGACCGACCTGATCAGCCTGGTGCGCTTTGCCACCGGCCAGGCGGACGTGCTGGAGCCGCATGCGGCGCGCGTGGAGCAGCGCTTCAACCTGTGGATCGGGCGGCAGATCAAGGCGGGCAAGAGCTTCAGCGACGAGCAGATGGCGTGGCTGAAGGCGATCAAGGACTACCTGGCCGCGAACGTGGAGATCGCGCCGGCCGACCTGATGCGCGACCAGCCGTTCAGCGACTGGGGCGGCGTGGTGGCGGCGCGAAGGGTATTCGGAACGGAGTTGAACGGGATGCTGGAGGAGTTGAGTGAGGGGTTGGTGGCATGAGGGGTGAACCGCCGCGGGGCTGGGCAGAGGTCACGCTCGGGCAAGTGGTCGATCCGCCGCGGCCCAAAGCCGCACCCGGCGATCACTCGGAGTTGCCCTTCGTCGGCATGGACAGCATCGCGCCCGGCGGTATGAGCCTGCTCAGCGTCGGGCGCTTCGGCGACATGAAGAGCGCTGGCGGTCTCTTTGAGCCGGGCGATGTGCTGTACGGCCGCATGCGCCCCTATCTCAACAAGGTGCATCGCGCTCGACAGCGCGGCGCCTGCTCGGCGGAGTTCATCGTGATGCCGCCGGGCGAGTTGCTGCACGGTGACTTTCTTGCCTATTTGCTGCACCAGCGCAGCTTCGTGAATTTCGCAAGCAACCAGAGTTCGGGCGATCGGCCTCGCGTTGACTTCGGGAGTCTCTCGTTCTTCGCGTTTGGCTTGCCTCCAAAATCCGAGCAGCAACGCATCGTCTCCCGCATCGAAGAACTCTTCAGCGAAATCGACGAAGGCGAACGCGCGCTGGAACGTGTGCAGAAGCTGGTGGAGCGCTACCGCCAGTCCGTGCTCAAGGCTGCCGTCACGGGTGAGCTGACGCGCGAGTGGCGTGACACTGAATCGTCGAGGCCAGTAGATCGCGATGGCGACGAGTGCTCGCTGCCGCCGGGATGGTCTTGGCGCAGTCTTGACGAACTCTCCTGGTCCACCTCCTACGGAACATCGGCGAAGTGCTCATCCACCAAGGGGGCGACTCCTGTTCTAAGAATCCCGAACGTTCGCGAGGGGCGGATCGCGCTGCGTGACCTCAAATGGGCCCCCGCAGACTTCGCCATGACTACCGACGACGCGCTTGCTCCTGGGGATTTGCTGGTGGTTCGGACAAACGGCAGTGAAAGCCTAATAGGGGTTGGTGCCGTGGTGCTGAGCGCACTGCCCACACCGAGCTATTTCGCGTCCTACCTCATCCGCTTTCGGCTGCACCCCGAGCCATTGCTCGCCGAATGGATCAATCTTGTCTGGCAATCGGACGTCGTTCGGCGTTTTGTGCACAAGCACAAGGCGACGAGCGCCGGGCAGTACAACGTATCGCAATCGAAGCTCCGCTCGATCCGGCTCCCGATTCCACCTGAAAGCGAGCGTGCGGCCCTGCTCGACGCATGGCGACTCGCAGCGTCCCGGATGGAGTCGACCTTGAAAGAGTGCGGTGCGGGCATGGCCGGTTCAACTGCCCTGCGCCAATCCATCCTCAAAGCCGCCTTCTCCGGCCAACTCGTCCCCCAAGACCCCGCCGACGAACCCGCCTCCGCGCTGCTCGCCCGCCTTGCCAAGCAGGCGGGCGAAGCGCAGAACGCAACGCAGCGCAAAGGTCGCCGCGTCCGCACCGCCGCACCATGACCCGCAGCGCCGAAGACCTGTTGCAGGAACTCGCCGCCGTCGACGAGTCGCATCGCATCGCATCGAGGCCAAGCGCGCCTCGCAGATCGGTCGCCCGCCCGTGATGGCGCCTCCCAGCTTGACGAATGGTTCCAATAGTGACACCATTTCTGGGGTATGACGGACATCGAAAAGGTCTTGGAAAAGATGAAAGCGTCGCCCGCAGGGCTGCGCTTCATCGACCTCAAGAAGGTCTGTGAGCACTACTTCGGTTCGGCCCGGCAGTCGGGCACGAGCCACGCGGTCTTCAGGACGCCGTGGCCAGGCGATCCGCGGGTCAATATTCAGAACGACAAGGGCAAGGCCAAGGTGTATCAGGTGCGCCAGGTACTGGCGGCGATCCAGAAGTTGAAAGGACATGGCGGTGAATCTTGACCACTACACCTACCGCGTCACCTGGTCCGCCGAGGACAGCGAGCACGTCGGCTTGTGTGCCGAGTTCCCGTCGCTATCCTGGCTCGCCAAGACGCCAGAGAAGGCGCTGGCCGGCATTCGCAAGGTCGTCGCCGAGTGCGTGCGCGACATGGCGGCAAACGCCGAGCAGGTGCCCGAACCACTCGCTGATCGCCGGTACAGCGGCGAGTTCAAGGTTCGCATCCCGCCGCAGCAGCATCGCCGACTGGCCATCGAGGCCAGCGAGCAGGGGGTGAGCCTCAACCGCTTGGTGAGCGCAAAGCTCGCCGCGTGAGACCGATCATCCGTTACGCCAACCGGCTGGACGTGCGGCGGTGCTGCACGAGGTGAACGTGGCCGAGACCAAGGGAGCGGCATCCGCACCTGCTACGGGCCCGGCCCCGGCTTCCGGTCGGCGCCGGCTGTGTCCGAGACCCCCCAGCCGGAGCAACAACCCCCCCAGGCAGGCCGACAAACCTCCCAGCCTGGAGCCCAAACCCCCAAGGCAGATGCGCCGATGCCTGCCGAACTCGCGCAGAGCCTGCCCGAGCAGTGCTACACGGCGCGCGCACCTGCGCCGCATTCGGGCTGACCACTTGTTTTCCGCCGCTCCGGAAAACAACCGAGGCTGTGGGACTTATCTCTTTCAAATCAACGACTTGGAATGCCGGTTGTTATCCGGCGCCGGCCAACCCCATGAGCACCGACCACACCGCCCTCGTCGGCAAAGTCTGGAACTACGCGCACGTCCTGCGTGACCAGGGCATCGGCTACGGCGATTACGTCGAGCAGATCACCTTCCTGCTGTTCCTGAAGATGGACCAGGAGCGCGCCGAGCTGCTCGGCGAGCCCAGCACCATCCCGGCCGCCTGGCGCTGGGACACGCTGGCGCCGCTGGCCGGCGACGCGCTGGAGATCCAGTACCGCCATGCGCTGGAGGCGCTGGCCCGTGAGAAAGGCCTGATCGGCACCATCTTCCGCGGCGCGCAGAACAAGCTCACCGATCCGGCCAAGCTCAAGCGCGTGGTCTCGCTGATCGACGCCGAAACCTGGATCGGCATCGGCGTGGACGTGAAGGGCGCCATCTACGAAGGCCTGCTCGAGCGCAACGCCGCCGAGGTGAAGAGCGGCGCCGGCCAGTACTTCACGCCGCGCCCGCTGATCCAGGCGATGGTGACGGTGCTCGATCCGCGCATCGGCCAGACCGTGCACGACCCGGCCTGCGGCACGGGCGGCTTCCTGCTCTCGGCCTACGACTACATGAAGCGGCAGGACGGCGCGCAGGATCGGGCACAGCAGCGCCGCCTGCGCGAGCAGACCTTCAGCGGCGTGGACATCGTCGACGAGGTGGTGCGGCTGTGCGCGATGAATCTGTATCTACACGGCATCGGCATCGGCAACGGCGACAGCCCGATCCGCAGCGGCGATGCACTTGCCGTCGTGCCGAGCACCACCTACGACGTGATCCTGACCAACCCGCCCTTCGGCAAGAAGAGCAGCTACAAGGTGATCGGCGAGGACGGCGAGGTCGACACCGAGCGCGAAGACTACGAGCGCGAGGATTTCAAGTTCACCACCGGCAACAAGCAGCTCAACTTCATGCAGCACATCATGACGGTGATGGGCAGCAGCGGCCGCGCCGGCGTGGTGCTGCCCGACAACGTGCTGTTCGAGGCCGGCAGCGCCGGCGAGGGCATCCGGCGCCGGCTGCTGGAGCAGTTCGACTTCCACACCCTGCTGCGCCTGCCCACCGGCATCTTCTACAAGCCCGGCGTGAAGGCCAACGTGCTGTTCTTCGACAAGCGCGCACCGCGCGCCGACGGCAAGCCGAACACCAAGGCGCTGTGGATCTACGACCTGCGCACCAACGTGCACTTCACGCTGAAGAAGAACCCGCTCGACGCCAGGGACCTGCAGGATTTCGTGGCCTGCTACCGCGTGGGGCAGATGGGCCAGCGAAAGGAGACCGAGCGCTTCAGGCGTTTCGAGGTCGATGATCTGCTCGCGCGCGACAAGCTCAACCTCGACATCTTCTGGCTCAAGGACGACAGCCTCGACGACGTCGACAGTCTACCGGCGCCCGACGTGATCGCGGCGGAGATCGTGGAGAACCTGCAGGCGGCGCTGGAGGCCTTCCAGGCCGTGGCCGACGAACTGGTGGCCACGCCTCACGCAGCCTGAGGCCGCGCGCGCCTAACCCTTGCCCGCCGCGCGGCGCTTGTTGCGCCAGGCCAGCAGCTCGCCGACGAAGCCGCGGCGGAAGGCCACCACGCAGATGACGAAGATCGCGCCGATGATCACCGTCACCCAGGAGCCGACTCGGTCGGCCAGGAAGTTCTGCAGGCCGATGATGGTGAAGGCGCCGAGCACCGGCCCGGCGAAGGTGCCCATGCCGCCGAGCAGCGTCATCAGCACCACCTCGCCGGAGAGCGACCAGTGCGCGTCCGACAGCGTGGCGAAGCCCAGCACCAGCGTCTTCAGCGAGCCGGCCAAACCTGCCAGCCCGGTGGAGAGCACGAAGGCGAGCAGCTTGTACTTGTCGACGTCGTAGCCCAGCGAAACGGCGCGTGGCTCGTTCTCGCGGATCGCCTTGAGCACCTGGCCGAAAGGCGAGTGCACCACGCGCACGATGAACAGGAAGACCGCGACGAATACCGCCAGCACCACGAAGTACAGCGCCGTGTCGCTTTCCAGGTCGAGCAGGCCGAGCAGCTTGCCGCGCGGCACGCCCTGCAGCCCGTCTTCGCCGCCGGTGAAGGGCGCTTGCAGCCAGACGAAATAGACCATCTGCGCCATCGCCAGCGTGATCATGGCGAAATAGATGCCCTGGCGGCGGATCGCGATCAGCCCCACCACCAGGCCGATGGCCGCGGCGAACAGCGTGCCCGCCAGCACGCCCAGCTCGGGCGACCAGCCGGCGCTCTTGATCAGCCAGCCCGTGCCGTAGGCCGCCGCGCCGAGGTAGGCCGCGTGGCCGAAGGAGAGCAGCCCGGTAAAGCCGAGCAGCAGGTTGAAAGCGCAGGCGAAGATGCCGAAGCACAACGCCTTCATCATGAAGATCGGGTACAGCCCGATGAAGGGCGCGACGATCAGCAGGGCCAGGCCGGCGAGCCAGGCGATGCGGCTTGCGCGATCGGTGCCCATCAGCGTTCCTTCCCGAACAGCCCGGCGGGCCGGATGATCAGCACGATGGCCATGATCACGAACACCACGATGTTCGAAGCCTCGGGGTAGAAGACCTTGGTCAGCCCCTCGATCAGGCCCAGCACCAGGCCGGTCAGGATGGAGCCGAGGATCGAGCCCATGCCGCCGATCACCACCACCGCGAAGACGACGATGATCAGGTTGCTGCCCATCAGCGGCGTGATCTGGATGACCGGCGCGGCGAGCACGCCGGCGATGGCCGCGAGGCCGGCGCCGAAGGCGTAGGTGAGCATCACCATCAGCGGCACGTTGACGCCGAAGGCCTGCACCAGCGCCGGGTTCTCGGTGCCGGCGCGCAGGTAGGAGCCCAGCCGCGTGCGCTCGATCAGGAACCAGGTGCCGAAGCAGACGATCAGCGAGGCGATGACGACCCAGCCGCGGTAGTTGGGCAGGATCATGAAGCCGAGGTTGGTGGCGCCCTGCAGCAGCTCGGGCACCGGGTATTGCTGGCCCGAGACGCCTAACTGGTCGCGGAAGATGCCTTCGGCGATCAGCGACAGGCCGAAGGTGAGCAAGAGGCCGTAGATCGGGTCGATCTTGTAGAGCTGCTTGAGCAACGTGCGCTCGACCACCAGGCCGAGCGCACCGACGACCAGCGGCGAGACGATCAGCGCCGCCCAGTAGTTCAGGCCGAAGGTCTCCAGGCCCAGCCAGGCCACGTAGGCGCCGATCATGTAGAGCGCGCCGTGCGCGAAGTTGACGATGCCCAGCAGCCCGAAGATCACCGCCAGCCCGAGGCTGAGCATGGCGTAGAACGAGCCGTTGACCAGCCCGAGCAGCAGCTGCCCGAGGAAGGCCTGCAACGGGATGCCGAAGATCTCCATGGCGCAATACCTCTACGCGCGTGATCCAAGCGGCCGCCGCGGAACCGGCTTTGCCGGGCCGCTGGCGGCGCCCCCTTGAGGGGGAGCGGCGAAGCCGCTACGGGGGTGGGTCACTTCCACAGGGCGCACTTCGATTCGGCCTTGGTGGTCCAGGCCTGCTCGCCCTTGAAGGTCTGCACGACGTTGTAGTAGTCCCAGGGCTCGGTGGACTTGTCGGGCGTCTTCACCTGCATCAGGTACATGTCGTGCACCATGCGGCCGTCGCCGCGGATGAAGCCGCCCTTGGCGAAGATGTCGTTGACCGGCGTCTTCTTCATCTGCGCCAGCACCTTGTCCGAATCGTCGCTGCCGGTGGCCTTCACCGCGTTCAGATACTGCAGCGTGGCCGAGTAGTCGCCGGCCTGGATCGACGAAGGCATGCGCTTGACCTTCTCGAAGAACTTGCGGCTCCAGGCGCGCGTCTCGGCATCGCGGTTCCAGTACCAGCTGTCGGTCAGGTACATGCCCTGCGTGGTCTTCAGGCCCAGCGAGTGGATGTCGTTGATGAAGACCAGCAGGCCGGCCAGCTTCATCGTCTTGGTGATGCCGAACTCGTTGGCGGCCTTGATCGAGTTGATGGTGTCGCCGCCGGCATTGGCCAGGCCGAGGATCTCGGCCTTGCTGGCCTGCGCCTGCAGCAGGAAGGAGGAGAAGTCGGTGGCCGACAGCGGATGCTTGACCGAGCCCACCACCTTGCCGCCGGCCGCCTCGACGACCTTGGTGGTGTCGTTCTGCAGCTGCGCGCCGAAGGCGTAGTCGGCGGTCAGGAAGTACCAGCTCTTGCCGCCCTGCTTGACCACCGCGTTGCCGGTGCCCTTGGCCAGCGCGACGGTATCGTAGGCCCAGTGCACCGTGTACGGGTTGCACTGCTCGTTGGTCAGCGCCGAGGTGGCCGCGCCGATCGAGATGAAGAGCTTCTTCTTCTCCACCGCCACCTTGGCCATCGCCAGGTTGGTGCCGGAGTTGGTGCCGCCGATCAGCATGTCGACGCCGGCGGTGTCGAACCACTCGCGCGCCTTGGCGGCGGCGACGTCGGCCTTGTTCTGGTGGTCGGCGAACACCACCTCGACCTTCTTGCCGCCCACCGCGCCGCCCATGTCGGCCACCGCCATCTTGATGGCCTCGACGCCGCCGGCGCCGTCGATGTCGGAGTACAGGCCCGACATGTCGGTGATGATGCCGATCTTGATGACGTCGCCCGAGACCTGGGCGTTGGCGCCGGTGGCGGCCGCGAGCGTCAGGGCGCTGGCGGCGACGATCTTCTTGAGCTTCATGGTCTGTTCTCCGTGGGTTGAGAGCGAGAAAGTGGCGTCTTCGGACGTTCAGACGCCGAGGTACTCGTGCAGGCGCTCCATGCGCGCCGGCAGTTCGGACTGGGTGAATTCCTGGATGACCTGGCCGTGTTCCATCACCAGGAAGCGGTCGGCCAGCGGGGCGGCGAAGCGGAAGTTCTGCTCCACCATCACGATGGTGTAGCCCTGCTTGCGCAAGGCCACCACCATCTCGGCGAGCTTGTGCACGATCACCGGCGCGAGCCCTTCCGAGATCTCGTCGAGCAGCAGCAGCTTGGCGCCGGTGCGCAGGATGCGCGCCACCGCCAGCATCTGCTGCTCGCCGCCGGACAGGCGCGTGCCCTGGCTGCCGGCGCGCTCCTTCAGGTTGGGGAACATCGCATAGATCTGCTCGACCGGCATGCCGCCCTCGGCCAGCTTCGGCGGCAGCAGCAGGTTCTCCTGCGCCGACAGGCTGGCGAAGATGCCGCGCTCCTCGGGGCAGTAGCCGATGCCCAGCCGCGCGATGCGATGCGTGGGCAGGGCGATGGCCTCGCTGCCATGCACCTTCACCGAGCCCTTGCGCGAGCCGGTCAGGCCCATGATGGCGCGCAACGTGCTGGTGCGGCCGGCGCCGTTGCGGCCGAGCAGCGTGACGACCTCGCCCTCGTCGACGTGGAAGTTCACGCCATGCAGCACGTGCGATTCGCCGTACCAGGCGTGCAGATCCTTCACCTCGAGGAAGCGCTTGCCCATCTCAATGCGCTCCCTTCAGTTCGGCATCGGCGCTGCCCATGTAGGCCTCGATCACCGCCGGGTTCTTGGACACCTCTGCATACGGCCCTTCGGCCAGCGTCGCGCCGCGCGCCAGCACGGTGATGGTGTCGGCCAGGCTGGCCACCACGCTCATGTTGTGCTCGACCATCAGCACGGTGCGGTCGGCGGCCACCTTCTTGATGAGCTGCTTGATGCGGTCGACGTCTTCCAGGCCCATGCCCTGGGTCGGCTCGTCGAGCAGCATCAGGCGCGGCTCCATCGCCAGCGTGGTGGCGATCTCGAGCGCGCGCTTGCGGCCGTAGCTGAGCTCGACGGCGGTGAGGCCGGCGTACTTGTCGAGATCCACCGCGGCCAGCAGCTCCATCGCGCGGCCGTTGAGCGCATCGAGCGTGCGCTCCGGGCGCCAGAAGTGGAACGAGGTGCCGAGCTGGCGCTGCAGCGCCACGCGCACGTTCTCCAGCACCGTGAGGTGCGGGAATACCGCCGAGATCTGGAACGAGCGGATCACGCCGCGCCGCGCGATGTGCGCCGAGCTCTCGCGCGTGATGTCCTCGCCGTCGAAGACGATGCGGCCGGCGGTCGGGATCAGGAACTTGGTCAGCAGGTTGAAGCAGGTCGTCTTGCCCGCGCCGTTCGGCCCGATCAGGGCATGGATGCTGCCGCGCTTCACCTTCAGGTTGACCTGGTTGACCGCCACGAAGCCCTTGAACTCCTTGGTCAGGTCGTGCGTCTCGAGGATGGTGTCGTCGGCCATGGTTCAGTCCTGCGTCGCCGCGGGCGCGCGGCCGCCGAGCCGCTGCGTCAGCGTGTGCGCCGCGCGCAGCACGGTGTCGCGGTGCGCCGCGCCGGCATCGGCGCCGAGCGTGGTCTTGTGGATGCACACGCCGATGCCGGCCACCGGCTCGCCGGCGGCATCGAACACCGGCGCACCGAAGCAGTAGACGCCGGCGCGCACCGCCTCGTCGTCGATGCTGTAGCCGCGCTCGCGGGTGCGGCCCAGCTCGACCAGCAGTTCGTCGATGCCGCGCGGGCCGCGCCCGTTCATGCGCGTCAGCTCGGCGCCGGCGAACAGCTCGCGCACCGCCGAGCCGGCGTGGAAGGCGAGCATCGCCTTGCCGGTGGCGGCCAGGTGCGCGGGCAGGCGCATGCCGACATTGAAGGCCAGGCCGAGCGGCCTCTGGCCGTTGCGCGCGCCGATGTAGACCACGTCGCGGCCGTTGAGCACCGAGAGGATCACGGTCTCGTCGGGCGCGCGCTCGGCCCACAGCGCGTTGAACTCCTGCGTCAGCCCGGTGCCCGAGACGAAGGCCTCGGCCAGCGGCATCACGCCCGGGCCGATGCGGAAGGCGCCGTCGTCCTGGCGCGCCAGATACCCGTAGCGCAGCAGGGTGCTGCACAGGCCGTGCACACTGCTCTTGGGCAGTTCGAGCTCGCTGGCCAGGCGCGCCAGGCTCATCGGCTCGCGGCGCTGCGCCAGGCGTTCGAGCAGCGTCAGCGCGCGCGACAGCGCCGGCACCAGCGCGGGCGAGGTACTGGTGCGCGGGGCGTGCGGGGAGTGACGGGCTTGCATGGCGGTGTGTCATTTGTTCGATAGGTCGAACAGGCTTCAGCCCATCGAACGCGCGCAGTGTAGGCAGCCACCACGCGCCTGATGCAGCCACCACGGGTTATTGCTCTGAGGGATTGCCCGCAGCGCCGCGCGGCGCGCAGATCGCCGCGACTGCGCAGAGCCCGGCGACGATGGACAGCGCACCGCCGGCGAGCGCGCCGGCCCCGAGCCGGTGCGCCTGCCACAGCAGCGCGGCGGTGGCGGCGAGCAGCAGCACGAAGAGCAGCGCGGCGGCGAGTGCGGCGCCGCGCGACAGCGGCGGGTCGTGGCGCGTCACGGCCGCGATGTCGAAGGCGGGCTTGGGCCAGCGTGCCGCCACGTCCGCCGGCCGCCAGCCGGGCGGCTTCAGCCAGACGCGCAGCTTGTCGGTCCAGGCTGTGGCGCGCCACGAATCCTTCGCCAGATCGGCGTAGACCTGCAGGTTGGCCCACAGCGGGTTCCAGCTGCGCAGCGGCGTTCGCGTGCCGTAGACGCAGGGCTCGGTCTCGTCCTCCGCGGCGTAGCTGCCGAACAGGCGATCCCAGACGATCAGGATGCCGCCGTAGTTGCGATCGAGATAGCGATCGTTCACCGCATGGTGCACGCGGTGGTTGCTGGGCGCGCAGAACCAGCGGTCGAACCAGCCCAGGCGGCCGATCTGCTGCGTGTGCACCCAGTACTGGTAGAGCAGGTCGATCAGCGCGACCACGGCGAACACCAGCGGCGGCACGCCGGCCAGCGCCATCGGCAGGTAGAAGATCCAGCCGGCCGGCCAGCCGCCGCTGGTCTGGCGCAGCGCGGTGGAGAGGTTGTAGTCCTCGCTCTGGTGGTGCACCGCGTGCGAGGCCCAGAACAGCGCCACGCGGTGCCCGGCGCGGTGGTGCCAGTAGTAGCAGAAGTCGTAGGCGATCAGCGCGCCCAGCCAGACCCCCGCCGAGTCGGCCGGCAGCCGCCACAGCGCCCACTGGTCGTATACGAAGGTGTAGATGCCCAGCGTGAAGAGCGTGACGAACAGCCCGGTGATCTGGCTCATGATGCCCAGCCCGATGCTGGCGAGCGCATCGGCGAGGCGGTAGGTGTTGCGCCCGCGCCAGCGGCCGACGGCGAACTCGAGCGCGATCAGCGCCAGGAATACCGGCGTGGCCAGCACGATGACCTGCGGGCCGGTGAGCGCCAAACCGATGCCTTTCAGCGGATGCAGCCGCGTGCGTCGATCGGCCAGACGGCTTCGACCCGGCCGGCCTCCAGCCCGCCGCGCACGACGACGTAGTGCTCGTGCAGGTTGACGGTCGGATCGCAATGGCCGGGGATCAGCCACACCGTCTCGCCCAGCGCCGGCAGCGGCGCCGCGCCGTGCTTGCGCAGGATGCCGTGCTCGTCGCCGCCGTTGACGAACTCGAGCTCGCGGCCGTGCACGCGCGGCAGGCCCGAGTCGATCGCATGCGACTTGTGGCCGGCATCGACGACCACGTGCGAGGTGCCCGCGCTCATCACCTGGCTCTTGACGAAGAGCGCGTGCTCGAACAGCGGCGCGTGCGGCGCGACGTGGTTGTCGGCGTAATCGCGGTCCATGAAGACGTAGCTGCCGGCCTGCAGCTCGCCGTACAGGCCGCTGGCCGCTTCCAGCACGAAGGTGCCGGTGCCGGCGCCGCTGACCAGCGGGCAGGCGATGCCCGCCGAGGTGACGCTCGCCTGCGCCGCGCGCGCCAGGCTGACGGCATGACGGATCGCGCTCTCGCGCTCGGCCGGCGTGCGCAGGTGCTGGGCGCGGCCGTGGTAGGCCTGCAGCCCGGCGAAGCGCAGGCCGTGCGAGACGACCTGGTGCGCCAGCGAGGCCGCGGCCGCCGGCGCGACGCCGCAGCGGCCATGGCCGACGTCGACCTCGACGAAGACGTCGACCGACGTGCCGGCCGCCTTCAGCGCGGCGGCCAGCCGGTCGACGCCCAGGCCCGAGTCGACCGCGATGGCGAGCCTGGCGCGAGCGGCCAGCGCCGCCAGCTCGGCGAGCTTGCCGGCATCGACGACTTCGTTGCTGATGTAGAGATCGGCCACGCCGGCTTCGGCCAGGGCCTGCGCCTCGGAGAGCTTCTGCACGCACACGCCCACCGCGCCGGCGGCGATCTGCCGCTTCGCGATCTCGGCGCACTTGTGCGTCTTGGCGTGCGGGCGCAGACGCATACCGTGTTCGCGCGCATAGGCGGCCATGCGCGCGATGTTGCGCTCCAGCGCGTCGAGGTCGATCACCAGTGCCGGCGTGGCGATGGCGGCGACCGCATCGCCCACGCGCGCGGCGGCGGCGAGGCTCACGAAGCGCTCCCCGGCGGTGCGCGGCGGGCCAGCGCGTCGCTGAACTCATCGTGCACCGCGCCGTCGAGATGCCCGGTGTCGGCCCAGCCCACCAGGCTCAGGCCCTGCGGCGTGTAGAGCAGCCGGTTGATGCTGCCGTTGCCGAGCTGCCAGGTGCGCGGCGCGTTGAGCTCGACGCGCGCCGCGGCGCGGTACAGGCAGTCGAGCACGCCGCCGTGCGCCACCAGGGCCAGCAGTTCGCCCGCGTGGCGCTGCGCCAGCGCCGTCACGCAGGCCACGCAGCGCGCGTAGAACTCGGCCAGCCGCTCGCCGCCCTCGGGGCCGAAGCTGGCGTCGCGCTTTCGCCAGCGTTCGCTGGCCTCGGGATGATCGCGCTCGATCTCGGCCCAGGTCAGGCCCTCGAAGACGCCGAAGGCGCGCTCGCGCAGGCCGCGCTCGGGCCGCGGCATGAGGCCCGTGGCCCCGGCCAGCGGCTGGGCGGTCTGCCAGGCGCGCTGCAGGTCGCTCGAGTAGAGCGCCGTGATGCCCTCGTCGGCCAGCGCCGCGGCGACGCGCGACGCCTGCCAGCGGCCCTTGTCGTTGAGCGGCACGTCGAGCTGGCCCTGGATGCGCGTGTCGACGTTCCAGGCCGTCTCGCCGTGGCGGATGGCGAGGATGCGGGTGACGGCGCCGTGCGACATGCTCGAGCGT
>WBZV01000822.1_pt1 | contig 16243 bp, 18 predicted proteins | sample 5204221 | NCBI WGS metagenome assembly WBZV01 (sample SAMN12344360, study PRJNA552823) | activated sludge metagenome | biome: Activated sludge suspended growth; feature: Nitrification reactor; material: Wastewater; isolation source: activated sludge from nitrification reactor of wastewater...
AGTGTACGGCCGAACATTTGATTGCCCGCCAAGATGGGGGTCCTACATCACAGAGCAATATCGTTGCTGCTTGCCTTTTCTGCAACCAGAAAAGGCACCAGCGCAAGATCGCGCTCAACCCTTTAAAGCATAAAGAGCTGGTAAAGAAACGCCTCTCTGTTCAAAGGTGGCATCCATTTTTGTCAGCTAAGCTAAGCGGTGAAGGTAGGAAACAAGAGAGAGAATGACGCAAGAGAAATAAGCAGGCGCTGGTGTTAATTCGACTGTACTGGCACCACAACGGCCACGTCGGCAGACCACGGCATAGGTCATCCAAGCCAGTAGGCACTGGTGTGGGTCCAAACCAGAATAACAGCGGTCAAGGCCAGGATCGCCAGCAATAGCCACAGGCGATGATAGCGGTGTGGCGGTAGTTCCGGCCGTGGCGGCGGTGGTAGGAGTTTCTGTTCCAGATCGCGCCTAGCCACCTGCTCGGCTTCCAGCAGTGCCAACAGGCGCGCCTTTTCCTGCTGGGCCTGCTGCTCCCGCTCGTAGGCTTGTCGCAGTTGTTCTTGCGCTTGCCGCACCTGATCCCACAAGGTTTCCAACAATGCCGCACCTGCGGCGCCGCCTGGGGCATCCCGCGACATTGCCGCGCTTTGCCCCTGTGGCAGTTCCTGCGGCATTTCGCGCAACGGTCCGAAAACGCGGATCAATTCGGCGAGGTCAATGCCGCGCTCGCCTGCGGCGTTTGCCGTGGCGGATAGTCGCCCGCTTTTGATAGCGCGCTGCAAGGTGCGGCGGTCGATGCCTGCGGCATGTGCGGCGGCGCTGATTGTGAAGATGGTCATGACCCAAGCATAGCCAGCCAGTTGCAAATTTCAGCCTCTTTCTGTGGCTGTTGGGCTTAGGGTGGTCAATCGTGATTACAGGTTGGGAGTTGTCTTACACAACTCCAGACCGCGTTCGGCGCAGGGCTTCTTGGCGGTGGTGGGATAACCGCCCAGACGCCGAAACGGATCGGCCGGATAGTTCGGAGCGATCTGTCTAATTCGCGTTTGAACGAAAACCCTGTAGGGCGGGTTAGCGAAGCGCAACCCGCCCTACACTGTTGATTCTGGGGTTTCCAGCCAGACACTAATTCACTCTGGGGTACCAAAAATCAAGAGTTTTGACACAGTTCCCGCTCCTGCTAAATCATGGGCTTGGTTGTGCCAGAAATCAGGGACAAAACAGGCTCATAAACATCGGCTACGCGCAGGTCTCGACCGAAGATCAGAACCAGGATTTGCAGCTTGCCGCCCTCAAGCAAGCGGGGTGCAAGTGCGTCTTTGCCGATAAGGCTACGGGGGCGCATGTCAAGCGCCCAGAACTGGCGAAGTGTCTCAAGGCGCTCGCCCAAATGATACATTCAGGTAAGGGGAGTGCCACTTACTGCGCGTCCTCTTGGAGCGCAACGTTAGCCTGTATATTGACAAGCTCCAATATGTGATCTCGAAACGTACAAAAATCATTAGCGTAGTTTTGCAACAACGGCGCAACATTTGAGAATTCCAACGATATTCGAGAGTTCTTATCATAAAAATCGCTGTCAAACTCTTTTTGAAACTGAAAAAACAACGAATCACTTCCTGTCGGAAATATTTCAAAACAGGGTTTACTGATTGCCCCACTCTGCATATTTTTTGGCGTCAATGAACTAAACATTCGTTCATTCCCGAGCATTATAAAGTTCACATGAAGGGGAGTTAAGAAGAATTTAATGATAACTCGGTCAGGCGCAAGTGAAATAACAGCTCTATATGAATCGAGAAGGGCGTTCTGAATTTTTATGATTGAAGCTGACTGTTCTCCATGTCGCCCTACCGGTATATACCCTTCCTGAAATACCGGTAAATAAAGCAATAACCTGAATTCGCAGGATTCGTTATTAATTTTTTTTTGAAGTTCCTCATGGGCGGCTTCTCCAGTTTTTACGTAATTATCCGCTGTAGAGGTTCTAATACGAATAATCTCATTGCTACGGAGGTAGGTTTTAATTGCACCGTCCCGACTAATAACCTTTTGATGGGATGGATGAACGGTAACACCACTTTCAATGTTTGGATTAATTTCACCAAGCATAGAGCGAAAAGCTTCCCGAGTTTTCGCTTCATAGTAAATATTAAAAACACTAATCAATGCCATGCTGTAGCCAATTGAAAAAAAATAGTCACCAAGTTTATTTAAATTATGAGACCAGTTTAGATATAAAGCTCCAAAGATAAACAATAACGCCAATACAATTACAATTAATGAGATTTTAAAATTTGACCAGTAAAAAGACCAACTACGATGAGTTCTATCAAACCACAAAGGGGGAGTGTTATTTAGCATAGGTCGCCCACCCACATTTTGATACGAGGTTCTGAGATGAAATAAAGAACATGTTCTCATTCATTGGAAAATTGCGTGGCGAACTTAATGGCTCCATCGCCAACAGCTTACCACCATACTTTGTATCGTGAAGTAAGCAATACGGATCAATATCAGTAAGATCTGATCCTGCCAAAACTGAATTAGCTCGGCAACCACCATTACAGACAGAAAGATATCCACATTCAGCACACTTCACATTTAAGGAGATGCGATTCATTATTTGAAGAGATGGAGAGTGCATCCATTCGTTAGAAAGGCCAATCTCTGATTTTTTCGGCTGGCAATATGTATCTTGGTGTGATGGTAGAAAACCGCATGGGGAAACTGTTCCATCCCAGTGAACACCGCAGACTAAGTTACCTCCAACACAGTCAATTGAGTCGTCAATCCCAAGAATATTCCATATTGAAGCATTGTTACGATGATCTTCCAAGTATATATTCTTCTTGATTGGGAAATAGGGGAGTTTGTTAATCTGACACTCGATTCCATAGTTCTTTCCTAGCTCTTCCATCTCGCTCAGCGACTGTAGCAGTTCCATCTTATCCGAAAAAGCCAACTTTGATACTTCAGTAGTCCATGAGTAAGTCATTAATGGTCTAAGTAGAAGCGTCGAAATTCGATTTGCAGAAGCGAACTCAAAAAGCTCTTCCATTTTGACTGAGTTTTTCCTGTCTAGCGTGATACTAAGTGTGATATTTGAAATCGACTTAGTAGAAGATAGTATTCGGAGTGTTTTACTCACCTTCCTGAAAGAAACCCCTCCTCTCATGAATTTATTGTGTTCTTCCATTCCGTCCATACTTAAAAAGAAGGTATCAATATTAAAATCGCTTAATCGTTCATATATCAAGTGATCCAGACAGCCGCTTGAAAATAGTCGCAATCCCATCTCGGTGTCGTTTACAGCGCCTATTATAGAAAAAACGTCGGGATGAAGTAATGCTTCGCCTCCAGTCAAAGTAATCTTAAACACTCCCAACTCTCGTGCTTGTCTTACCAGAGAAATTGCTATTTCGGTAGGTAAGTTCTTTTCTTCACCTTCAATTGATGGTCGAATGAAGCAGTGTCGACAATGTAAAGGGCATCGAGATGTCAACTCGACCCAAAGGATAATAGGAGCTGATAATATTCTTAACTCTTTAGCGCAGTTAGCATTATCGACGAGCCTTGCAGTACTGTTATGGTTTGACCTGAAGCTAGCTCTGTCTAAGTAGTCTAAACTTTCCTTAGACAGACACCCGTTGCTCGTCACTTCGTGCGCGATTTGACGAAAAGCAAAGTGATTTAACACGCGGAGATCATAGGCGTGAGTCTCGCCAATTACACCGCCAAACCATTCTCTTCGTAGTAATAGTGCCATGTATTGTGTGATGAAAAGGTTAACTAATTGTAGAGGATTGAAATTTAAAACGGTCAGGACTGCAATCAGCGCCGTTTTGGGACAACATTACTTGCAACTGTAGCCGAGGTCAGGACTGAATTAACTGCAAATGAGACTGAAATTATCTGTGCAGGACTGAAATCATCCGGCTCAGGATCACAACACGTTTCCCCGTCGTGCACCGACGATACTGTTAAACTAGACTGCGCTCGACTACACCACGATGGCGCCGATGCGCCACCGGCCGGAACCCGCTTCCGTTTGGGGCGGTTTTTTTGCGGTCCGCATTCTGACGGGCCTAGAAGGGCATTCTAGCGCCTTTCTGGGCGAACCTAGGGGGGAAGAGAAGCCTCTTCGTCGTTGCGGGGCGTCAGAACGCTTCCAGGGCGGTTTTAGAGCGCCCAACGCGAGAGGATCGCCCCATGGGAGACGCCCGGCGGCTACTCCCGCAAGCGCTGCTCGGCGGCCTGGGCCAAAAAACCGCTCCGGGACAAGTGATGGGCGGCAGCGTAGCGGTCGATGCGCGCCACCAGCGGCGCCGGCAGCGACACGTTCAAGCGGACGCGGCGCGGGTTGATCCGCTCCAGGTCGATATCGACCAGCAACCAAATCCCGCCCGCGTAGGCCGGATCGCGCGCCAGCACCTCCAGCGGCGTGGGCGGTGGCACCGCGACCGCCTCGCCCTCGAAATAGACCTCGACCGCCTCCTGGATCAAGCGTGGCAAATCGGCCCAATCGTCGGCCGCCGAAAAGCAACCGGGAAAATCCGGGAAGGTCACGCCGTGGGCGTGGCGCTCATCGCCGGGGTGCACGTACACGGGATACAGCATCTCAAACCCACTCCCAACCCGCCTGCCGGAAAATGTTGCGCAAGGTGCCTGGCGCGAGATCCTTGCGCGGATGTGGCACCACCACATGACCCGGCTTGGCGGGGTGCTTGAACTTGGCGTGATCGCCCTTGCCGCCCGCGCGGACCCAGCCCTCTCGTTCCAGCCGCTTGATGATCGCCGCGCTGTTCATAGTGTGTAATTTTACACACTACCTTGCCATCGGCAACCCCGTTTGCGGTTCCGATAATTCCCTTTAGCGGATTTGAAAAGCCTCGCGGAGCGGTTTCGAGCGGGGGATCGGACAGGATCGCCGTCTCCCTTTCCCCGCTGGCGTCTTTCGGGTCAGTCGTCGCCACTCGTTCCCGTGGTTGCCGTCCGCTCGAACTCCTTCCTGGAGACCGTCTTTTGGGTTTTCGGCAATCGTGTTGCCGACCGTTCCCGTGGTTGCTGTCGGTAGCGAACCTCATGGGGAGGGTTTGGGAGGGGGCTACTGCACCCCTCCCAATCGAACGCGCCGTGAGCGAAGCGAACTCGTTTTGGGGGGGTCCGGGGGGTATTTTGACCCCCGTTTTGCTGCGTCGCAGCAGAGTTATCCACAGGCGTTTTCTCGCGCGCGCGGATTAGGAAAGGATTAAAGACGATTAAGCAAAAAAACAAATCATGATAACTATTTGATTTTAAATAAATAAAACTGTGTTTTTTTATAAATCGCCTACCTGCTAGAACGGTATCGCCTACCTGCTAGAACGGTATCGCCTACCTGCTAGAACGGTATCGCCTACCTGCTAGAACGGTATCGCCTACCTGCTAGAACGGTATCGCCTACCTGCTAGAACGGTACTCAAAGCTTACGTTGGTGCGGATTTCTGGTTTTCTTGGACAAATGCAGACGTTGCGCCCGGCTGGGCTCTTTCTCAACATGCACGACACCATCCTGAATCTTGTAGCTGAATGGCTGGCCGTTGATCTTGCAGGCATCAGCTAAATCATCGAGCGCCGCGCGGGCGGTTTGCCTGAATTTCCACACTTCGCCTGCTTCGCTGCCGCTTAATTCATGCAGTTTGGCAATGCTGACTGGATACGGCTTGGCATGGCTGGCATAGAAACCGTGAAGCCACTGGGCTAGTGGCTTGCCATCCAGCTTGCGGCGCACTGCTCGATCAATCTGTGTGAACTGATCGTGCTCGAACAGTACACGTAGTTTGGGATTCAAAATAAGAACATATGCCCTTGTTTCTTCGTCCCGATAAACCCCGTCAATCAAGCTTCCCTCGTAACTGTACCGACCTTGTTTGACACGAACAGCAGTGGCGTTCAAGCGACTAAGCCGGAGATCGAGAATATCTCGGTTCTTACCGCTGTCGGTCTTGCCCAAGGCTTTGAGAATTTGGTATGCGGTCATCCGGCACTCGTTCCCCAAGGACTGCAAGCGAACAAGATGTAATACCGTTTCCCAAACATCCAAATCGCTTTGGTCGAGCCGCTCGCCGGTGTAGAAAATTTCGATGCCATCCAGTGCAGCAATCCGTTCTCGGTGCAGATATCGCCGCGCGCCCCTGCGGATCGCGCCAAACATCGCGGAACGCAGCACACCATTGGGCACGGCGCGCACTGCATCCGGCCAGAGGGGCAGCTTGACCACTTTGGCCGGTGGCGGCGAGGCGGGAAGCGCCTCCGGGGAAAGCGGTAACGACTCTTGCGCGGCTTGCTCTCGCTGCTGTCGGGACCGTTCGATGGCGCGGGCCTCGATGGCTTTCATTTTCGCTAACAGCGAGTCGGTGCAAGTCGGTGGTTCTGGCATCGTTTCGTTCTCCTAAAACCGGGGTGTCGTCGTTCACCCCGACGGTGAAGCGTTCCACGTATTCCGATTTCTTCATTCTCATATCAAGCCTATGATTTTTCTATCGAAAATCAATCGCGTGCAAAAACGTGCATTTTCGTGCTTTTTTGCACGCACTATTCGTTAGATATTTCATCGGGTTGTAGCCTTTTGGTCGTTTTTTGACCGCATCGCAAGATGCAAGGGGTGTGCAGCTTCCCCCTGCCTTCTGCCTGTGGATAACTCTGCCGGATGGGGATAGCCGACGCTGTTTCCGCGCCATGCCCGCCGCCCGAACTCCCCGATGAACTCAGCCTGTCTGCCCGATTGGCGACGGCCTCTGTCAGCCACGCAATCGAGACAATATTGCCGTGATCGGTGCCCAGTCCGTTTCGATGATCCTCCCCTACAAGATGATCGAACTATATCAGCTCGGTTATTCTGCTCGCCAATCCAGCAGGTCACGCCGTTGTCCGGTGAGCATCCTGCGAGGGTCGAGTGGGTGTCGGGCTGTGATCGCGATCCGGCGTGGCCGGTGCCTTCGTGGTGGCTGGCGGTTGTTGCTGTCGGGTACTGCGCTATCACGCGGTGGGTATGACGCTGTAACGTGAAGCGCTCGGCCAAATGCCATACGTTGTAACGTGAAGCGCTCGGCCAAGTGCTCATCACAGCACAACGCGATGGCGAGGGTAGTAGCGAAATGTCAGCGATAAAATAAGAAAAAATACAGACACTTGCCGATTGTTTGACGGCAATGCCGGAAACAGGATCACCGCTCACCCAACGCAAAACGATGGCCTTACTCGCCGGTGCGATTTAGCGAGCTCATGCCGTCTGACCGGCGCCCGCTTATCGCCCGCGCCGGTCCGTTCTGCGTCCCGTCACGGTCCGTCATCGGTCTATCCTGGGTCCGCATCGGTCCGTCCGCGTCCCGTCACGGTCCGTCATCGGTTCGTCAGCCTTCAATCACTTTTTTCCGTCGTTATCGGTAGCCACTACCAGAACATTTATCAGTCATTCACGACTTCGCCGGCAATCGTGAATTTTCCCGTCGCAAGGAGCGGCAGACGGCACGAACTCTTCGCGGCGGGTTAAGCCTGTCTGGAATATACCTAACTGCTTGGGTTTTGTATAATGGGCCATGCCGACCGTCCACCGCTTCGCCGCCTATCGCGTGGTGATCTATCCGAACGATCATCAGCCGGCGCACGTTCACGTCATCGGCGGCGACGGCGAAGCCATTTTCAACCTGAACTGTCCGGCCGGTCCGCCGACCCTGCGCGAAACGGTCGGTTTCAAGCCGGGCGAACTGGCGAAGATCAAAGCCGAGCTGACCGAGCATGTCGCCGCCCTGTGCGCGGCCTGGAGCCGAATCCATGGATACTCTTGAACTCGAACCGGGCGAATACGAGGCCGCTATCGAGCGGGCGCGGGTCCGGGCGGACACCGAGCCGCGCGCGCTTGCCGCGCGGTACGACAAGCGGTTGCGAATGGTGATGGTCGCGCTGCACACCGGCTTGACCGTCGCTTTCAAGCCGGGTGATGTTCAGGGCTTGGAGACCGCCACCGTCGCCGATCTCTCGGCCATCGAGATTTCGCCGTCGGGCTTCGGCCTGCATTTCCCGGCCGTCGATGCGGATGTCTGGTTGCCGGGTTTGTTGGCGGGTCACTTCGGGTCAAAAAACTGGATGGCGGCGCGGATGGGCAAGGCGGGCGGCAAGGTCCGCAGTCCGGCCAAAACCGCCGCGTGCCGGGCGAACGGCGCCAAGGGCGGCCGACCGCGCAAGCGCGCGGCCTGATGCCGCTCCCGCCATCCGCTCGGGGCTTCTACGATTTCGCGTCGAATCATAAATTTTTATTGGTTTAGCCCATGCTCGAATGGACGGATTGTATCCGCTTGCCGGGCATGATATAAATTTTATGGAAGTATCCCCATTAGGGGCTCCTTTAGTGGCCTGTCTGAGCATCTCGGCTGGCTTCCCCGACCTACTCAAATAGAGAGGCGGGGGCCTACACCCCATATCCGAGGCTGCTTATGACCACTAAAAACTTTCGCTTTAAATCCCACGCCTTTCAAAGCCAATCCGGTCGGTGCTATTACTGCGATCTGCCAATGTGGCTAGACCATCCTGAGCATTTCGCCCTTCGATTTGGCATCACAGTGTCGCAATCCAAGCAATTCCAGTGTACGGCCGAACATTTGATTGCCCGCCAAGATGGGGGTCCTACATCACAGAGCAATATCGTTGCTGCTTGCCTTTTCTGCAACCAGAAAAGGCACCAGCGCAAGATCGCGCTCAACCCTTTAAAACATAAAGAGCTGGTAAAGAAACGCCTCTCTGTTCAAAGGTGGCATCCATTTTTGTCAGCTAAGCTAAGCGGTGAAGGTAGGAAACAAGAGAGAGAATGACGCAAGATAAATAAGCAGGCGCTGGTGTTAATTCGGCTGTACTGGCACCACAATGGCCACGTCGGCAGACCACGGCATAGGTCATCCCAGCCAGTAGGCACTGGTGTGGGTCCAAACCAGAATAACAGCGGTCAAGGCCAGGATCGCCAGTAATAGCCACAGGCGATGATAGCGGTGTGGCGGTAGTTCCGGTTGCGGCGGCGGTGGTAGGAGTTTCTGTTCCAGATCGCGCCTAGCCACCTGCTCGGCTTCCAGCAGCGCCAACAGGCGCGCCTTTTCCTGCTGGGCCTGCTGTAGCTGGTCCCATGTTCGACTTTCTCGCTCTTCAGCCCGCTGGACCTGTTCGCGCAACACCAAAACCAAGTCAAATTGAGGGGCGGCATCAGGGGCGGCAGAGTGCGACAGTGGGGCGGCGCCTGATGGCGGCGCTTGTCGCAGTTCGCCAAAGACCCGGATCAATTCGCTTAGATCAATGCCGCGTTCGCCGCTGACGGTGGTGGTGGCGCTTAAGCGTCCTGCCTGTATAGCGCGTTGAATGGTGCGCCGGTCAACCCCGGCGGCGGTAGCGGCGGCACGTATCGACAAAACTGTCATGGCAGCACTATTGGACGGTACAGTGCGACATGCCGCCTGCGGCATTGTCCATTGCTCGATTCTCTCTTGCTGGTCATGGCTGGCCCCGCTTCTGTTGTTCTTGTCTGTTCCAAGTTGTAGCAGACGAACAGTGGCGGTGCTGGTGCGAGCGCCGGTCCGTTAGGCGCGAGGGTGGGTAGACCAGTTTACTGTTTACAGGTCTGGAGTTGTCTTACACAACTCCAGACCGCGTTCGGTGTGGGGCTTCTTGGCGGTGGTGGGATAACCGCCCGGACGCCGAAACGGATCGGCCGGATAGTTCGGAGCGATCTGTCTAATTCGTGTTTGAACGAAAACCCTGTAGGGCGGGTTACGCTTCGCTAACCCGCCCTACAGGGTTTTGGCGCGTACTTATATGGCGGGCTATGACAGCTTCGCTCTTATTTGGCCTATTCGGATCAAATGCTCTTGATCGATCCCTCGGCTTTTTTCATCGTCGCTCTAATCATGCCAAGATTTGCTCCATTGCTGGACACCGCCAGATAGATAAAGATTGAAGGATTCATTTTTATGGGGCGAATCAGATGATACTGCGTGCCCAAAGTAATTAATATATCTTCGATATAATCATCACCCAAACCGATACTTTTCATCGCCTGCAGCTTAGCTTTCATGACCTCGGTGTTAGCCGCTGCCGCCATTTCAATCGCAAAACTGCCTCGCACTTTAGAGTCAAACATCATGCCACTTTCCGAATCAACAACTGCAGCGGCGATAAAGCCTTGTATACCGGTCAACACGGATAAAGCTTCTGTCATTGAAGAACTCATTGTAAAACTCCTCATTTTGGCGTTGTGCGATGAACCTAATGCGGCAAGACTAGCATCAAAAGCACCTGATTACCCATAACTCACCCTTGACATCCTCCCCGGCATGAATGTTGGAGATTCCTACGGCGCTTAGGGGCGGCATTGAGCCGCCCCTAAGTCGCTTCGGTGGGTTCCTGCTGCTGGCGACCTTACTGCATCGCTCACTTCGCAGGCTAACCGGGCGTGTCCCGCCCTTAGAACATTGATCGCGCCGACCAGATCGGCGTTTTCCTCGAAACCGCATTCCACGCACGCGAACCGGGCTTGCGTTCGCCGATTCTCCGCCGAGACCTGACCGCAACACGGACAGGTACGGCTTGTGTTCTGGGGCGGCACGGCGATGAGATGCCCGCCGTTCCATGCCAGCTTGTAGTCCAACTGGCGGCGAAACTCGAACCAGCCTTGATCGAGGATGGACTTGTTCAGGCCCGACTTGGCCCGAACGTTTCTGCCCGGTGTATCTGCCGTGCCCGTCGCGGACTTGGACAGATTCCGCACCTGCAAGTCCTCGATACACACCATCGCGTGGTTTTGGCTGATCGTGGTGGAGCACTTGTGCAGGTAGTCGCGGCGGGCATTGCCGATGCGGGAATGAATCTTCTGGATTCGGGCTTTCGTCTTCTTCCAGTTGTTGCTGAATTTGGTTTTGCGGCTCATGGACTGCTGCGCTTTGCGCAGCGCCGTTTCATGCCGCTTGAAGCTATTGAGCGGCGCCAGATAGCGGCCATCGCTCAACGTGGCGAAACGGGCAATGCCCATGTCGATGCCGACCACACCGCCTTGTGGAATCTGCTGCGCTACCTCGCGTTCGGTCTGAATCGACACATACCACTTGCCGCAGGATAGGCTGACGGTGACGTTCTTCACGACACCCAGAACCTCCCGGCTGTTGCGGTAGCGCAGCCAACCCAGCTTGGGCAGGAACAAGCGGTTGTTGCCCTGATCGAGCTTGATTTGCTTCGGGTCGGGATAGCGGAAGCGGTCGGACTGGCCTTTCTTCTTGAAGCGCGGGAAGTCGGCCCGCTTGGCGAAGAAGTTGGCGTAGGCCCGCTCCAAGTCCTTAAACGCCTGTTGCAACGGATGGACGGGGGCATCGGCTAACCAAGCGGTTTCCGGGCGGTGGCGCCACTCGGTGAGCCGCTGGCACAGTCCGGCATAGCCGAGTCTCGATTCGCCTTGCTCATGGCAAGCTTTCCGCAACGCTAGGGCCTGATTGAACACGAACCGGCATGAACCCGCGAAGCGGCGCATTTGGCGCTGCTGTTCGCTGGTCGGCATCAGTTCATATTTGAAGGCTTGTTGGCGTTTCATGAAGCTATTATACTATTGGTCTATGAGCGATAACAACGATATTCGACAAGGAAGACACTGCGTTTTTAAGATGCATGTCAATTTGGTCTTTGTAGCGAAATATCGCCGCCGCGTGTTCGACCACGACGCCATCCAGCGGCTTAGTCGCATCTTCTCCAAGGTCTGCACCGACTTTGAGGCCACTCTGGTCGAGATAAACGGCGAAGACGATCATGTTCACTTACTGGTGGAGTACCCACCCAAAGTGGCGGTGTCGAATCTGGTGAACAGCCTCAAAGGCGTATCCAGCCGCCTGCTGCGCAAAGAGCGGCCCGACATCCAGAAACGCTACTGGAAGGGCGTGCTGTGGTCGCCGTCCTACTTCGCCTCAAGCTGCGGCGGCGCACCGATTTCCATCGTGCGCCAGTACATCGAACAGCAGCAGACGCCCCACTGAAACCCAAGGACGGCTACGTCGTCCGCGCTATCCTTCCCCGTCCTGAACGGCGGGGCTTGCCGCGCTCCGGGTCAAAGCCAGCGATCTCTACCCTCGCGCGCATCGAATCGATCTCACGTCTTGCGCTTGAGCTGCTTGTAGATGTCGTCGTCGTTGCGCTTGCCGACCAGCAGCAGCTCGATTTCGGTCTCGGTCGCCCGGTACACGATGCGATACTCGCCTGCGTCCACGCGATGAAAGGCGTAGCCGGTTAGCTGGGCCGAATCGTGCGGGTAAGGGTCCGCCAACAAGCCCAACACCTTCAACCAAACCTGGCGAAATTGCTTGGCGGGCAACTCCGCCACGAACTTCGCCGCCGCCCGGCTCGGCCTAAGCGTCCGCACCCAAGCGCTCCCGCATCGCGCTCGACCAAGCGGCGGCCTCCTCGTCGGACAATAACCCCTCCTCGCTGGCCCGTTGGGCCAACGCCCCCCAATGCGCGTCCTCGATCCGCTGCAAGCGCCGGTACTCCGCCACTGATACCACCACCACCGACGGGCGGCCGGAACGCTCGACCAGGATCGGCTCGGCCTGAGCCGCCTCGATGCACGCCCCGAACCGCTGCTTCATCTCGCTGGCGGGAATGGTCCGCATGGAAAGCACCTCCAAATCGATCAATATAGACAATAAGGACAATATAGACGTTATCGGCGGATCGCGCTAGAAGCCTCAGGAAGCGTTTGGAGCGTTTCCTAGCCCCAAAGTACGGGGGAGACCTCTAGCGCGGCTTAAATGGCCTTCTGGGCGGTTCTAGGGGCATCGGCGCGGGACGTTTGGGACCGGGTTGCATCCGGGCCGGTTGGAAAGCGCCGAACCGGTTCAGATAAGCCCCTTTATCGGACTTAAAAAGCTTGGATCGAGTAGCGACCTGAACGGGTTGATCTTTCCTCGTCCCTCTGTAGCGTTGGAGCAACTTGAAATCGCTTTTGAGCGGGGAATCAAACGGTCTCGCCTTTTGCCTTTTCCCCGCTGGCGCTTTTCGGGTCGGTTGTTGCCGACCGTTCCCGTGGTCGCCGTCCGCTCGAACTCCTTCCTGGAGACCGTCTTTTGGTTTTCGGCAATCGTGTTGCCGTTCTTCCCCGTGGTGGCTGTCGGTATCGAACCTCCGGGGAGGGTTTGGGAGGGGGCTACTGCACCCCTCCCAATCGAACGCGCTGTGAGCGAAGCGAACTCGTTTTGGGGGGTCCGGGGGGTATTTTGACCCCCGTTTTGCTGCATTGCAGCAGAGTTATCCACAAGCGTTTTCTCGCGCGCGCGGATTAGGAAAGGATTAAAGACGATTAGGCAAAAAATCAATCGCTGCAAGCATTTGATTTTTAATCAAAAAAACGATGTTTTTTTGATAGTGGTGCCGGTGCTAGAACGGTATCCTGCCGGTGCTAGAACGGTATCCTGCCGGTGCTAGAACGGTATCCTGCCGGTGCTAGAACGGTATCCTGCCGGTGCTAGAACGGTATCCTGCCGGTGCTAGAACGGTATCCTGCCGATGTAGGATTAGCGGAGTAATAACTTAACTATTTATATTTTAAAGATTTTCTCTCTCTATTTTCCAAGTGTCTGCGCTGGGTTTTACTAGGTGCTTTATCGGCGTGAATAACATCATCTTGAATCTTGTAACTAAACGATTGATTATACTTTATATTAGCTTTTTCTAGTATATCCAATGCCTTACGCAAATCTTGTCGAAAATGCCTCAAGCTTTCGGCTTCGCTTCCGCATAGTTCACGTAGTTTGGCAGCGCTGATCGGGTAAGGCTTAGCATGGCTTGCATAAAAACCGTGTAGCCATTGAGCCAAAGGCTGGCCGCCTAGCTCGCGGCGCACGGCCCAATCAACCTGCGTAAACTGGTCCGGTTCAAACAGCGTACGCAGCTTGGCATTTACCCGAAAAACGTATTCCCGCGTTTCCTTGTCCCGATAAACCTCGTCAATCAAACTACCTTCGTATCCGAACCGGCCAATGTGCACATCGATCCCAGTGGCTTTCATGCGGCTGAGTCGTATGTCCAGAATTTCTCTATTCTTGCCGCTATCGGTCTTACCCAATGCCTTGAGAAGCTGATAGGCGGTCACCCGGCATTCATTGCCCAGCCCTTGCAGGCGGGCGATATGTAGGATCATTTCCCACACGTCCAAATCGCCTTGGTCGAGGCGCTCGCCGGTATAGTAAATTTCTATCCCCTCCAAAGCCGCGATTTGTTCTCGTCTCATGTAGCGTCGTGCTCCACGCCGGATCGCGCCGAACAAAGCGGAACGTAAGAAGCCATTGGGCACGGCGCGTACCGCATCCGGCCAGATTGGCAGCATCACTACCTTGGCCGGTGGTGGCTGCGGGGGAAGTGCCTCCGGGGAAAGCGGTAACGACTCTTGCGCGGCTCGCTCTCGCTGTCGTCGGGATCGCTCGATGGCGCGGGCCTCGATGGCTTTCATTTTGGCGAACAGGGGATCGGTTCCGGTGCTGGCGCTGTTTGCCTCGGTGTGGTCGGTCGGTTTGGTCGGTTCGAGGTTCAATGGCGTGGTCTCCTAAAGCCGGGTTCGCGGGGGTGCGGGGGGAACCAAGGCACGTAGCCGTTCCTCTTTGGCTTTGGCCGCATCGAGCGCCGCTTGCGCGTGCTGGTCGAGCTGCTGGTTGATCGCGGCCAGCAGCGTCGGGCCGAGTGCGACCAGCGTGTTGTTGATGCCGTTTTCCACCGCGCGCAGCGTGCGCTGCAATTCGGCCTGGCTGGCCTCCAAGGTGGCTTGGTGGTTTCGGATCGCGGCCAGCCCTTTTCTGATGTCCGTCAGCTCCACTTGCGCGATGGCCTCCGATTGCTGGAGCCGGGCGATTTCTTTTTGCAGGCGGTCGGTCTGTTGCTGAAGAGCGGTTATTTGCTTTTCGAGTTTGCTGGTCGGGGTTTCCGCCTGTCGCTCGCCGTCGATCCGATTCCGGGCGGCTTGCCGCAACCAGTCGGGCGCGCTTTGCCCCGATTTTTGGATGGCGCCGACCACCTCGGCGTTGACGCGGACCGTCAGCTTTTCCACTAAATCCGAATGTTTCGTCTTCATGATAACTAATTGATAAAATTAAACAAAAAATCACGTATGACAATGTGTTACAAATGGCGTCATTTGATGTCAATATTTTATATTTATTTTCATCGAGTTGCAGCCGTTTGGTCGTTTTTTGACCGCATCGCAAGATGCAAGGGGTGTGCAGCTTCCCCCTGCCGTTCGCCTGTGGATAACTACCGCGCATGATCCCCCGTGACCTTCGCTTGACCTTCCGCCCGATGGCCGTCCTGAGTCCGTCATCGGTTCGTCCTGAGTCCGTCATCGGTTCGTCCTAGGTCCGTCATCGGTTCGTCGGCCTTCAATCGCTTTGTTCCGCCGTTATCGGTAGCCGCTACCAGAACATTGATCGGTCATTCACGACTTCGCCGGGAATCGTGAATTTCTACCTCGGAAGGGGTGGCGGAAGGTGGTCGGCGCGAACTCTTCGCGGTGAGTTTGGTTTGTTTATAGTATACCAAACCGCTTTGGTTTTGTATGATGGGTCATGCCGACCGTCCACCGCTTCGCCGCCTATCGCGTGGTGATCTATCCGAACGATCATCAGCCAGCGCACGTTCACGTCATCGGCGGCGACGGCGAAGCCATTTTCAACCTGAACTGTCCGGCCGGTCCGCCGACCTTGCGCGAATCGGTCGGTTTCAAGCCGGGCGAGCTGGCGAAGATCAAAGCTGAGCTGACCGAGCATGTCGCCGCCCTGTGCGCGGCCTGGAGCCGAATCCATGGATACTCTTGAACTCGAACCGGGCGAATACGAGGCTGCCGTCGAGCGGGCGCGGGTCCGCGCGGATACCGAGCCGCGCGCGCTTGCCGCGCGGTACGACAAGCGGTTGCGAATGGTGATGGTCGCGCTGCACACCGGCTTGACCGTCGCTTTCAAGCCGGGGGACGTTCAGGGCTTGGAGGCCGCCACCGTCGCCGATCTCTCGGCCATCGAGATTTCGCCGTCGGGCTTCGGCCTGCATTTCCCGGCCGTCGATGCGGATGTCTGGTTGCCGGGCTTGTTGGCGGGTCACTTCGGGTCAAAAAACTGGATGGCGGCGCGGATGGGCAAGGCGGGCGGCAAGGTCCGCAGTCCGGCCAAAACCGCCGCGTGCCGGGCGAACGGCGCCAAGGGCGGCCGACCGC
>WBZV01000823.1_pt1 | contig 16234 bp, 15 predicted proteins | sample 5204221 | NCBI WGS metagenome assembly WBZV01 (sample SAMN12344360, study PRJNA552823) | activated sludge metagenome | biome: Activated sludge suspended growth; feature: Nitrification reactor; material: Wastewater; isolation source: activated sludge from nitrification reactor of wastewater...
GATCGCCACCGAGCACGCACTCGGCCCGACGGATCGTGTGCTGGGCGTGCTGCCGCTGTACCACATCAACGCCTTCGCGGTGACCATGCTCGCGCCGCTCGCGTCGCGCGGCAGCGTGGCGATGGCACCCAAGTTCTCGGCCGCGCGCTTCTGGGCGCAGGCGGCGCAGACGCGCTGCACCTGGATCAACGTGGTGCCGACGATCGTCTCCTATCTGCTCGAGGGCGAGACGCCGCCGCGCGAGGCGCTCGCGCGCATCCGCTTCTGCCGCTCGGCATCGGCGGCGCTGCCGCCCGAGCACCTGCGCGGCTTCGAGCAGAAGTTCGGCATCGGCGTGATCGAGACCATGGGGCTGACCGAGACCGTCGCGCCCTCGTTCTCGAACCCGCTCGATGCGTCGCGGCGCAAGCTCGGTGCGGTGGGTCGCGCCTCGGGCTGCGAGGCGCGCATCATCGACGCCGCCCTGCAGCCGCTGCCCGACGGCAGCACCGGCGAGCTCGCGATCCGCGGCCCGAACGTGATGCGCGGCTACTACAAGAACCCGGAGGCCAGCGCCGCCGCCTTCACGCCCGACGGCTGGCTGCGCACCGGCGACCTCGGCCACCGCGACGCCGACGGCTTCTTCTTCGTCACCGGGCGCATCAAGGAGCTGATCATCAAGGGCGGCGAGAACATCGCGCCGCGCGAGATCGACGAGGCGCTGCTGCAGCACCCGGCGGTGCTCGACGCCGCCGCGGTCGGCATCCCCGACAAGCACTACGGCCAGGAGATCCTGGCCTGCATCGTGCTGCGCGCCGGCGCGAGCTGCAGCGAAGACGCGCTGCGCGACTTCTGCACGGGCAAGCTGGGCCGCTACAAGACGCCCAAGGTATTCCGCTTCGTCGACGAACTGCCGCGCGGCCCCTCGGGCAAGGTGCAGCGGCTCAAGCTGCTCGAGTGGGTTGGCTGAGGGCGGCTGAGCGCGGCGCGGCGTCGCGCCCGATCCACGCCGCCGACAAGGCCGACACCACGCCCGCGAACAACACGTAGGCGCAGATCTGCCAGGGCTGGCCGCCACCCGATTTCAGCAGCGCCGTCGCGATGATGGGCGTGATGCCCGAGGCGAAGATGCCGGAAAACTGGTAGACGAAGGAGATGCCCGTGTAGCGGACCTTGGCATCGAACAGGTCGCAGAACAGCGCCGCCTCGGGGCCGTAGACGCTGGCGTAGAAGATGCCGAAGGGGACGACGATCGCCAGCCAGATCGCCAGCATGTTGCCGCCGCTGGTGGTCATCAGCCAGAAGCCCGGGAAGGCGGACAGCGCGGTGATCAGCGAGCCCCAGAAGTAGACGCGCGTGCGGCCGACGCGGTCGGAGAGCCGGCCGAACAGCGGGATCGTCACGATCATCACCAGCGCCGCTGCCATCACGCCGAGCAGCGCGTCGGTGCGGCTGATCTTCAGCGTCGAGGTCAGGTAGGCGATCGAGAAGACGCCGAAGACGTTGAAGAACACGCCGTCGATGTAGCGCGCGCCCATGCCCTTGAGCACGTTGCCCGGGTAGCGGCGGAACATGTCGAAGAAGGGGATCGCGCTCGCTTCGTTGCGCGCCTTGATGGCGGCGAACTCCGGCGTCTCCTTGACCGCGAGGCGGATGTACATGCCGACGAAGACCATCACGCCGGAGAGCAGGAAGGCGATGCGCCAGCCCCAGGCGAGGAACTGCGCGTCGCTCAGCAGCGACGAGAGCAGCGCGACCACGCCGGAGGCCATGCACAGCCCGATGGCCAGGCCGACCTGCGGCAGCGAGGCATAGAAGCCGCGCTTGTCCTTCGGCGCGTACTCGTAGGCCATCAGCACCGCGCCACCCCATTCGCCGCCGAGCCCGATGCCCTGCAGGACGCGCAGCAGCAGCAGCGCGATCGGCGCCCAGATGCCGATCGATTCGTAGGTGGGCACGAGGCCGATCAGGAAGGTCGCGATGCCCATGATCATCAGCGTCAGGATCAGCATGCTCTTGCGGCCGAGCTTGTCGCCGAAGTGGCCGAAGATGACGCCGCCCAGCGGCCGCGTGACGAAGCCGACCGCGAAGGTCGTGTAGGCGAGCAGGGTCGCGACCACCGGATCGCTGGCCGGGAAATACAGCTTGTTGAAGACGATGCCGGCGACGACGCCGTAGAGGAAGAAGTCGTACCACTCGATCGTCGCGCCGACGAGGGCCGACGCCACCACGCGCCGGATGCTCTGTTCCTGTTCTGTCCTTGGCTTCACGCTTGTCTCCTTGTTGATGTATCGGTCACAGGGAAATGGGCGCGGGCCGGCGTGCGTCCTCGCGGATCATGTCGACCGCCTTCTCGGCCATCATCACGGCCGGCGCGTTGGTGTTGCCCGAGACCAGCGTCGGCATGACCGAGCAGTCGACGACGCGCAAGGCCGCCACGCCGTGCACGCGCAGGCGCGCGTCGACGACGGCCATCGCGTCGTGGCCCATCTTGCAGGTGCCGCTCGGGTGGAAGATGGTCGCGCCGTTGTTGCGGCAGAACTCGAGCAGCGCGGCGTCGTCGGCGCTGTCCGGGCCGGGCTTGACCTCGCGCTTGACGAGCCCGCGCATCGCCGGCGAGCTGGTGATGGCGCGTGCCGCCTTGACGGCCGCGACCGCGGTGCGGCGGTCCAGCTCGGTCGACAGGTAGTTCGGCTGCATCTCGGGCGGCTCGAAGGGGTCGGTCGAGCGGATGCGGATGTGGCCGCGCGACTCGGGCCGCAGCTGGCACACCGACATCGTGAAGCCCGAGAACGGGTGGACCTTGCCACCAGCCATGTCGGCCGACAGCGTCGCGACGTGGAACTGGATGTCGGGCGTCTTGCTCTCGTCGGGCAGCGCGCGCATGAAGCAGCCACCCTGGTTGATGCCGACGGCCAGCGGCCCGCTGCGCTTGAACATCCACTCGAGACCGAGCTTGGCCTGGCCGAACCACGAGTTCAGCGCGTCGTTGGTGGTGATCGGCTTGCTGCACTCGTAGATCAGGCGGATCTGCAGGTGGTCCTGCAGGTTCTCGCCGACGCCGGGCAGATCGCGCACCACCGGGATGCCGTGCCGGCGCAGCAGCGCGGCCGGGCCGATGCCGGACAGCTGCAGCAGCTGCGGCGACTGGATCGCGCCGGCGGCCAGCAGCACCTCGGCGCGGCAGCGCGCCGTCTTCATCGTGCCGCCCTGGCGGTAGCGCACGCCGACGGCGCGGCCGTTCTCGATGACGAGGCCGGCGGCCTGCGCCTCGGTCTCGACGCGCAGGTTGGCGCGGCCGCGCGCCGGCTTCAGGTAGGCCTTGGCGGTGCTGCAGCGCCAGCCCTTCCAGGTGGTGAGCTGGTAGTAGCCCGCGCCTTCCTGGTCGCCGCCGTTGAAGTCGTCGGTGCCGCGCACGCCGCGCTGGCGGGCGCCGGCGATGAAGGCCTCGATCAGCTCGTGCTTCGCGCCGATGTCGGACACCTTGAGCGGGCCGTCGGCACCGTGCACCTCGCTCGCGCCGCGCTGGTTGGCTTCGGACTTGACGAAGTACGGCAGCACCTCGTCCCAGCTCCAGCCCGGGTTGCCGAGCGCGGCCCAGTGGTCGTAGTCCTCGCGCTGGCCGCGGATGTAGATCAGGCCGTTGATCGAGCTCGAGCCGCCGAGCGTCTTGCCGCGCGGCCAGTAGATGCGGCGGCCGTTCATGTTCGGGTCGGGGTCGGTCTCGAAGCACCAGTTGACGCGCCGGTCCCACATCGTCTTGCCGTAGCCGATCGGCAGGTGGATCCAGAACGATCGGTCGGCCGGCCCCGCCTCGAGCAGCAGCACGCGGGTGGCCGGATCCTCGCTGAGCCGCGAGGCCAGCACGCAGCCGGCCGAGCCGGCGCCCACGACGATGTAGTCGAACTCCTGTGTCATCCTCGTTACCCTGAATCAACCGAATGGCTGAAGATCTGTGGAACGATTCGTTCCGACCGAGTCAATGTAGGCGAGTGCATTTCGGAACACAACGTTCCGTTTTCTAGGACTTACCCTGATGAACGAGCTCTCTTCCGGCGCGTCGGCCGACGTGGCCGGCGCCGGCGCCGCGGCGCCCTCCTCCTCCTCGGAGCGCAGCCTCGCGCTGCTCGCGCTGGTGGCCTCGGAAGGCCGGGCGCTGTCGCTGGCCGAGCTGTCGGCGCGGCTCGGGCTGCCGAAGGCATCGGCGCACCGCATCTGCACGCAGCTGCAGGAGGGCGACTGGCTGATGCGCGATGCCGACGAGCGCGCCTTCAGCGTCGGCCCGGCGCTGCGCCGGCTCGCGCTCGACACGCTCAACAACGGCGTCGTGCGCGGGCTGCGCCACCAGGTGCTGGCCGAGCTGGTGGCGGGCATCGGCGAGACCTGCAACTTCACCACGCTGGACGGCGCGACGGTGCTCTACCTCGACCGCGTCGAGGCGCCCTGGCCGTGGAGGCTGACGCTCGACGTCGGCGCGCACGTGCCGCTGCACTGCACCGCGAGCGGCAAGCTGTTCCTCGCCTCGATGACGGCGGCGCGGCGCGACGCGCTGATCGAGCGGCTGCGCCTGGAGGCGCTGACGCCGACGACGATCACCTCGGCCGAGCGGCTGCGCGCCGAATGCGATGCGATCGCCGCGCGCGGCTACTCGACCGACCGCGAGGAGTTCATCGCCGGGCTGAACGCGGCGGCGGTGCCGGTGAAGGACGCGCAGGGCCAGACGCGCGCCGCGATCGCGATCCACGCGCCGAGCGCGCGCATGTCGATCGACGACGCGCTGGCGCGACTGCCCGCGCTGCAGGCCGCCGCGGCGCGCATGGCCGAGCTGCTCTGAACACGCGGCCGCGCCGGCTCAGAACTTCTCGTCGCGCAGGTAGTACCAGCGGTAGAGGAACTGCTGCCCGAAGCGGCGGAAGGGCGCGAAGGCGCGCGAGCGCACCGTGTTGAAGACGTTCGGGTATTCGAGCGGCGAGCCGTAGATGGGCAGCGAGAAGGCCTTGTCGCTGCGGCCGGCGATGCGCTGCGCCATGCGGCGCCCGGCATGCGCCGAGAACGACACGCCGTTACCGCCGTAGCCGAGCGCGTAGAACACGCTCTGGCTCGGATCCGGCTGCGTGATGCGCGGCATCATGTCGTGGCTCACGTCGACCCAGCCCCACCACGAGTAGTCGATGCGGATGTCGCGCAGCGCCGGGAACTTGCGGTGCAGGCCGTTGACGAGCACCGCCATGTGCTTGGGATTCGGCGCGTCGGCGCCGGTGATCGAGCTGCGGCTGCCGATCTGCAGGCGCAGGTCGGGCAGCAGCCGGTAGTAGAAGCGCAGCGTGCGCGTGTCGGTGATGACCTCGTGCGTGCGGAAGTTCGTCGCCGCGATCTCCTGCGGCGTCAGCGGCCGCGTGACCAGCGAGTTCGACAGGATCGGCATGATCTTCGAGTCGAGGCTGGGATGCAGCCCGTTGCTGGTGTAGCCGCCGGTGGCGAAGCCGACGGCGCGCGCGCGCACCGTGCCGCCCGGGGTCTTCAGGTGGTGCACGCCGTTCTTCGTCTCGAAGCCGATCACCGGTGACGCCGGGTGCACCTTGACGCCCAGCTTGCGCGCCGCGCGCAGGTAGGCGAAGGCCAGCTTGAGCGGATGCACGCCGATGCCGTCGGGCTCGTGCAGCGCGCCGAAGCTCTCGGCATCGTTCACGTACTGCGAGCGCACCTCGTCCGGCGAGAGCATGCGCGTGTCGTAGCCGAACACCTCGCGCATCACCTTCGCCTCGTTGCGCAGGAAGTCCATCTTCTTCTCGCGGTGCGCGATGTAGAGATGGCCGCCCGGCTGCGGCTCGCACTCGGGGAACTCGGCGACCAGGCTCTTGAAGGTCTCGTAGCCGCTGCGGATCTCGGCGTCGAGCTTGAGCGCCGTCTCCTTGCCCCAGCGCGCGATCCACTGCGAGCGGTACAGCCGCCCGCTGGCGTTCTGCCCCTGGCCGCCGTTGCGGCTGGTGCAGCCCCAAACGGCGCGGTTGGCCTCGAGCACGGTCGCCTTGATGCCGTGTTCGCGGGCGAGGAAGAGTGCCGTGGCCAGGCCGGTAAAGCCCGAGCCGACGATGACGACGTCGGCGTCGGTGTCCTGCGCGATCGGGCCGTCGTCCTCCGGCGGCGCGCCGGCGCTGGCGACCCAGTAGGTCGGTGCGTAGTCGGTGCCGCGGCCGGGGTTGCGCGCGGTCAGCGGGTCGTAGCGCGGGTCGTAGGGCGCGAGCACACCGGGGTGCGGCTGGGTCATGTCCATGCTTGTCTCCTGTCCGATGCCGCCGGCGCACGGCCGGGCGGCGAGGTGCAGCGAGACTAGGCCTTGTGCGGCGCGCCTCGTAGCGCCAGTTCGAGGCAACCCATGAGGCCAGCAGGCCAGCGGCGGCGCTGGCCTCATGGGTCGGCGCCATCTGGCCCTAGGGCACCGCGCGGCCGGCCGCTAGCCTTGGCCCCGATTTCCAACGCAGGAGAGAACCCCATGGCCAACGACCGCCCCGCCGTCGACGTGCAACTCGTGATGGCCTTCGCCGACGCGTGGAACCGTCACGACATCGACGCGCTGATGAGCTTCATGCACGACGACTGCCAGTTCCACGCGGTTGCCGGCCCCGATCTGCTCGGCCGCAGCTTCGTCGGCCGCGCGCAGGTGCGCGAAGGCTTCCAGCTCGCCTGGCAGACCTTCCCCGACGCGGCCTGGCTCGACGGCGACTGCTTCGTCTGCGGCGATCGCGCCGTGCTGGAGTCGACCTTCAAGGGCACCAAGGCCGACGGCACGCGCATCGAGGCGCGCATGGTGGACGTCCTGACCTTCCGCGACGGCAAGATCACGGTCAAGAACGCCTATCGCAAGGACCGTCCGGCGCAGCCGGCGCTGCGCTGATGTCCGCTTGCCAGGACGACGATCGAGTGCAGCTTGAAGCGCCATCGGATGTGCTACCATTGTGCTTCCTCCGTTCCAGGAGAAAGAGATGGAAGTCGCAATTCGCAAGATGGGTAACTCGCAAGGGGTGCTGATTCCCAAGCCCCTGTTGGCCCAGGTCGGCCTGGAAGGTACTGCCGACTTGCAGGTACGCGACGGTGTCATCGAAATCCGCCCGGTCCGGCGCAACCCGCGCGAGGGTTGGGAGCAGGACGCGCAGCGTCTCGCCGCGGAGGGTGGTGACGCCCTGGTGTGGCCGGAGCTTGCCAACGAAGGCGACGGCGAACTGGTCTGGTGATGAAGGCCGGCGAGATCTGGCTGGCGCAACTCGACCCCACGGTGGGCAGCGAGATCCAGAAGACGCGGCCGTGTGTCGTGATCTCTCCCAACGAGATGAATGCGCACTTGCGGACTGTCATCGTCGCACCCATGACCACCGGGTCGAGGCCCGCGCACTTTCGCATCCCGTTGACCTTCCAAGGCAAGCAGGGCTTGATCGTGCTCGATCAAGTGCGAACGCTCGATCGAGCGCGGCTGATCAAGCGACTGGGTGCGCTTCGATCACCCACATTGCTGGCGACCCTGCGGACACTGCAGGACATGTTCGCGCCCTGATCGGCGCGCGTGCGCTCGCCAGGGCGGGCGTCTTCAAGAGATGGGGGTGAGAGCCCACTCGTCAGTCACAAGCAGCCGCCTCGGCGAGCATCGCCTCGACGAGCCCGCCGAGAATGCGGATGCCGGGCTCGATCGCCTTCGCCTCGATCGACGCGTAGCCGAGGCGGAATGCGCGCCGCGCCGGCGGCGCGCCGTGGAAGAACACGTCGCCCGGCTCGATCAGCACGCCCTGCGCTTCGGCGCGCGCCGCAAACTCGCCGACGTCGATCCCCTCGGGCAGCGAGACCCAGCACGAGCCGCCGCCGGAGACCGGCACGACGCGGCAACCCGGCGCGTGGCGCGCCAGCGCATCGAGCACCAGCGCGCAGCGCTCGCGCTGCACCGCCGCCAGCCGGCGCAGCTGCGCATCGTGGTGGCCCAGCGAGAGAAACAGCGCGAAGGCGCGCTGCACCAGCGTCGAGGGGTGGCGCAGCATCAGCCGGCGCAGCGCGCGCAGCTCGGCGATCAGCGGCGCGGCGCCGACGGCGTAGCCGACGCGCAGCCCCGGCGCGAGGCTCTTGGACAGGCTGCCGACGTAGATCACGCGGTCGTTGCGGTCCAGGCTCTTGAGCGCCGGGAAGGGCTCGCCGTCGAAGCGGTTCTCGCTCTCGAAGTCGTCCTCGATGACGATGAAGTCCTCGGCCTGCGCGCGCGCGAGCAGCGCCTCGCGGCGCGCCAGCGGCATCGTCACGCCGGTCGGGCACTGGTGGCTCGGCGTGGCGTAGACGTAGTTCAGCCCGGCCAGCCGGTCGTCCACCGGCAGCCCCTGCGCATCGACCGGCAAGGGCACGATGGCCGAGGTGCGCAGCGCGAAGATGTTGCGCGCGTCGGGATAGCCCGGCTCCTCGATGCCGACGCGCGTGCCCTCGCGCATCAGCAGGTCGGCGAGCATGAACAGCGCGTGCTGCGCACCGACCGTGATGACGACCTCGTCGGTCGCCGCCCAGACGCCGCGCCGCGGCAGCACGCGGGTGCGGATCTGCTGCACCAGCAACTCGTCGTCGCGCGTGATCAGGTCGGGCGCCCAATCGCGGATGTCGAGCACCGACAGCGCCTTGTTGCAGCACTCGCGCCAATCGGCCGTGGGGAACAGCGAGGGATCGAACTGGCCGTACAGGAAGGGGTGCGGATATTTCTGCCAGTCGGCCGGCTTGACGATGCTGCGCTGGCGCGTCGGGTGCTGCAGGAAGCGCGCGGCCCAGTCGGGCCCGCCCGCGCCGTCGTGCGAGGCCGCTCGCTGCGCGCCCGACGCCGCCGGGCGCTTGCCGACCATCGCGGCGTTGACGAAGTGGCCGCTGCGCTGGCGCGAGACGAGATAACCCTCGTCGGCGAGCTGCTGGTAGGCGAGCACGACGGTGTTGCGCGCGACGCCGAGCTGGTCGGCCATCTCGCGGCTCGAGGGCACCGGCTCGCCCGCCGGCAGCTGGCCATCGAGGATGGCGCCGACGAGCATCTCGCGGATCTGCGCCTGCAGGCTCAGGCTCTCGCGCGCCGAGCGCTGCAGCAGCTGCTTCCACATCACGTCGTTGGGGCGCTGCGGCATTCAGCGGCCCTCCGCGCGGCTAGTCGTTTTCCCTGATAGGGCGAGCATCACGATGCGATTGCCGCCAGGGAGGGCACGACAGCGCGCACCATGTGGCCTCAGCGAATGGGCCGAACTGGCACTAGTGCCGGCCCAGGGTGGCGAACACACTGCGGCCGCTGGGCGCTCGAGACCGCGCATGCCGCATGCGAGGCGAAGGTGGCCGGAAGGCACGAGAGACGATCGTTTTGTCGCTAAAGGAGACATCGATGAAGAGCATAAGACAACTGACCCGCCGCGCCGCCCTGTTGGCCGGCCTCGCCGCCAGCACGCTGGCATTGCCGAACGCGGCCTTCGCGCAGGCCAAGGAAGTGACGATCGCGTACCAGCAGATCGCCGGGCCGATGATCGTCGCGATCGCCAACGGCACGATCGAGAATGCCACCGGCTACAAGATCAACTGGCGCCAGTTCGAATCCGGCGCGAAGGTTGCGACCGCGATGACCTCCGGCGACGTGCAGGTCGGCGTGATCGGCTCGAGCCCGCTGGCCGCCGCCGTCAGCCGCGGCGTCGAGCTGCAGCTGTTCTGGATCCTCGACGACATCAACGAGGCCGAGGCGATGGTGGTGCGCAACGGCTCGGGCATCAACAAGCCGGCCGACCTGAAGGGCAAGAAGCTCGGCGTGCCCTTCGTCTCGACGACGCACTTCCACACCATGTTCGCGCTCGAGCAGTGGGGCATCAGGGCGAGCGACGTGCAGCTGCTCAACATGCAGCCGAACCAGATCGCCGCGGCCTGGGAGCGCGGCGACATCGACGCCGCCTACGTGTGGGATCCGGCGCTCGCGCGCATCAAGCAGACCGGCAAGGTGCTCATCACCTCCGGCGAGCTGAGCAAGAAGGGCAAGGCCACCTTCGACGGCATCGCCGTGCAGAAGAAGTGGGGCGAGCAGAACGCCGACTTCATGGCCAAGTTCGTCAAGGCGATCGGCGACGCCGACGCCTCGTACCGCAGCAACCCGGCGCAGTGGGGCGCCGACTCGGCCAACGCCAAGGCGATCGCTTCTAAGATCGGCGGCGAGGCGAAGGACGCCGCCGAGGCGATCAAGCTCTACGGCTACCCGTCGATCGAACAGCAGGCCTCGGCGGCCTGGCTGGGCGGCGGCAAGGCCGGCGGCGCCGTCAAGGCGCTGGTGGCCACCTCGGAGTTCCTGAAGGACCAGAAGCGCATCGACGCGCTCGCGCCGGACTACAGCGCCTTCGTGACGCCGAAGTACGCCGAAGCGGCCCTGAAACTGAAGTAAACGCGATACGCGGCGTCCCGCACGGGGCGCCGCGAAAGGACAGGCCATGACTCAGCAGTCTTTGCAGGTGCGCGGCGTCAGCGTCGTGTATCCGGGGCGCACGGCGACCGAGCGCGTCCACGCGCTCGACAACATCGACCTCACGATCAACCGCGGCGACTTCGTCGTCGCACTCGGCGCCTCGGGCTGCGGCAAGACCACGCTGCTCAGCCTGATGGCCGGCTTCATCGCACCGAGCAAGGGCGACATGCTGCTCGGCGGCCGCCCCATCGTCGGCCCGGCCTCGGACCGCGGCGTCGTATTCCAGAAGCACGCGCTGCTGCCCTGGCTGTCGGTGATGGAGAACACCGAATTCGGCCTGAAGCTGCAGGGCGTGCCGAAGGCACAGCGGCGCGAGATCGCGGCGAAGAACCTCGCGCTGGTCGGCCTGAAGGACTTCCACAACCACATGATCTACCAGCTCTCGGGCGGCATGCAGCAGCGCGTCGGCATCGCCCGCGCGCTCACCTGCAACCCGGCCATGCTGCTGATGGACGAGCCGATGGCCGCGCTGGACGCCTTGACGCGCGAGACCATCCAGGAACTGCTGCTGGACGTCTGGCAGAAGACCCAGAAGATGTTCTTCTTCATCACCCACAGCGTCGAGGAAGCTCTCTTCCTCGCCAGCCACCTGATCGTGATGTCGCCGCGCCCCGGCCGCATCACGCACCGCTACGAGCTCGACTTCAACAAGCGCTTTCTCGAGACGCGCGATGCGCGGGCGATCAAGTCCAGCCCGGACTTCATCCGCATGCGCGAAGTGGTGCTCAACATCATCTACGGCGACGAGCGCGCCGGCGAAAAGCTCGTGGAGGCCAGCCATGCGTGACGACACCACGATCGAGCCTTCCATGTCCTACGGCAGGCAGCAACGGATGAACTGGGCGAGCGGACGTTTCGGCGCGCTGTTCGCCAAGCGCTCGGTGCAGCCGGGCGAGCATTTCGGCGCCCCGGGCCAGGGCAGCGCCGCGGCCATCGCCACCGGCACCGTCGCCGCGTTGCTGCTGCTGTGGGTCGTCGTCAGCAACTCGGGGCTGGTCAAGCCGCTGTTCCTGCCGACGCCGCAGGCGGTGTTCGGCAAGTTCGTCCAGGTCGCGACCGAAGGCTTCGCCGGCGCGACGCTGCTCGAGCACACGCTGACCAGCCTGGCGCGCGTATTCGGCGCCTTCGCGCTGGCCTGCGCGACCGCGATCCCGATCGGCGTGCTGATGGGCGTGAGCCGCGTCGCGCGCGGCATCTTCGATCCGCCGATCGAGTTCTACCGCCCGCTGCCGCCGCTGGCCTACCTGCCGATGGTCATCATCTGGTTCGGCATCGGCGAGTTCTCGAAGATCTACCTGATCTTCCTGGCGATCTTCGCGCCGATGGCGATCGCCGCGCGCTCCGGCGTGCGCTCGGTGTCGATCGAGCAGATCCACGCCGCCTACTCGATGGGCGCGACGCGCATGCAGGTGATCTGGCACGTGATCCTGAAGTCGGCGCTGCCGGAGATCTTCACCGGCATGCGCATCGGCATCGGCGTCGGCTGGACCACGCTGGTGGCCGGCGAGATGGTGGCGTCGACCCGCGGCCTGGGCTTCATGGTGCTCAACGCGGCGGAGTTCCTCGCCTCCGACGTCGTCATCATGGGCATCATCGTCATCGGCCTGTTCGCCTTCGTCTTCGACCTGCTGATGCGCCACCTCGAGAAGGTGCTGGTGCCCTGGAAGGGCAAGGTCTGACACCGACCGCCGGGCGCGCGCTCGGCCTATCGAAAAGCCCAGGCAGCGCCTGGGCTTTTTTGTTGTTCCGCGCCCCACGACGCGTGTCCGCTTTCGCCCGGAGCTGTCGCTGGAATCGTTCCGGGCGGCGCGCGCTTGGCAGCCATCCGGGGGCGGTATGATATACACAATGCAATGTAGATCCTGGAGGTCCGATGCAAGTCGCAAAGTGGGGTAACAGCCTGGCCGTTCGCCTTCCTTCTTCTGTCGTCGAGGCGCTCGACCTGAAGCCCGGGGACAACATCGACATTCACGTCAAGGGCGACCGCTCCTTTGCGATAGCGAAGGCGCCTGGCGCACGTGAGCTGTTGGCCAGAATACGCAAGTACCGCGGTCGACTACCGGCTGACTTCAAGTTCGACCGCCTGGAAGCCCATGAGCGGCGGTGAGGACTTCTTCGACACCAATGTCGTCCTGTATCTGCTGTCGGCGGACACAGCCAAGGCCGACAGGGCGGAGGAACTGCTCGCTCTTGGGGGGACGATCAGCGTTCAGGTTCTGAACGAATTCGTGGCGGTGGCTTCGCGCAAGCTTCGCATGCCGCTGAGCGAAATCCGCGAAATCCTGATTCAGATCCGCGCGGTCTGTGCGGTCGAGTCGGTGACGATCGAGACGCACGACAGGGCCTTGCGCGTTGCCGAGCGCTACGGCTTGTCGATCTACGATGCCCTGATTGTCTCGTCGGCCTTGCTGGCGGGTTGCAAGACGCTTCACTCGGAAGACCTGCAGGACGGCCAAATCATCGAACGACAGTTGACGATTCGGAATCCCTTCGGGCCGCGCTGAGGCACGGCGCCGCAGCGAGGCTCAGCGATCGCCGTCGGCGGAAGGCATGGCCAGCACGGCCAGCGCGACGGACGCGATGCGCGAGGCCACCGAATCGGCGCGCGAGGTGATGACGATCGGCACGCGCGCGCCCTGCACCAGGCCGGCGCAGTCGCCGCCGCCGACGTAGATGAAGCTCTTGTAGAGCATGTTGCTGGCGTTCAGGTCGGGCATCAGCAGCAGGTCGGCGTCGCCGGCCACCTGCGAATCGATCTTCTTGATGCGCGCGGCCTCGGCGGAGAAAGCGTTGTCGAAGCCGAACGGGCCTTCGACGAGCGCGCCCTCGAACGCCCCCTCGCGCGCCATCTGCACGAGCGCCTGCGCGTCGAGCGTGGCGGGGATGGCGGGGTTGACGGTCTCCACCGCGGCGACGATGCCGACCTTGGGCGTGGCGATCTCCAGCGCGCGCTGCAGCAGGCGCACGGCGTTGGTCAGGATGTCGCGCTTGGTCTTCAGATCCGGCGCGATGTTGACCACGCAATCGGCCAGCGCCAGCAGCTTGGGATAGCGCGGCAGGTCGAAGACGAAGGCATGGCTGATGCGCGTTTCCGTGCGCAGGCCGCCGTCGCGCTTGACCACGGCCGACATCAGCTCGTCGGTGTGCAGCGCGCCCTTCATCAGCGCGCCGAGTGCGCCGTCGCGCGCGAGCGCCACGGCGCGCGCCGCGGCCTCGGGCGCATGCGCCGGCGTGTCGATGATCTCGAAGGCGCCGGCATCGAGCTGCGCCGCGTCGGCCGCGCGCGCGATGCCGTCGCGCGGGCCGACGAGCACCGGCCGGGCGATGCCTGCCCCGGCGATGCGCGCTGCCGCGGAGAGCGCCAGCGCGTCGCAGGGATGGACCAGGCCGATGGCTGGCGGCGCGCTGCCCGCACGCTGGCGGGCGCGCTCCACCAGCGCCGCCAGGCGCGGGTGGGCCACGGGCGTGGCGGCCCCCGCCGAAGGGGCGTCGCTGTCGCTCACACGTAGTCCTTGTACTTTTCGATCAGGCGCACCGGCTTGCGCAGGGCGTCGCGGCGGAACGGGTCGCCGAGCTCGCGCGTGCACATGATCTCGATGACGCAGGTCTTGCGCTGGTTCATCTGCAGGTCGATGGCCTTCTTGAGCGCGGCGCCCACGTCCTCGAGGCGGTCGACGACGATGCCCTCGGCGCCCATCGAGCGCGCGATGCCGGCGAAGCTGGGGCTCTCGAGCTCGCCCGCCACGAAGCGGCGGTTGTAGAAGTCGACCTGGTTCTTCTTCTCGGCGCCCCACTGGCGGTTGTGGAACACCACCGCGGTGACGGGGATGTCGTGGCGCACCGCCGTCATCACTTCCACCATGCTCATGGCCCAGGCGCCGTCGCCGGCGTAGGCGATCGCCGGGCGATCCGGCGCGGCCACCTTGGCGCCGATGATGGTCGGCAGCGCGTAGCCGCAGTTGCCGAAGCTCATGGGCGCGAAGAAGCTGCGCGGCTCCTCGAAGCGCAGGTAGCTGTTGGCCACCGAATTGATGTTGCCGATGTCGGTGGAGACCATCGCGCGCGGCGGCATGGCCTTCTCCAGCTCGCGCAGCACCTGGCGCGGATGCAGGTAGACGCCGCCGTTGAAGGTGCGCTCGTCCTTGGCTTCCGCGATCATGTCCAGGCTGTACGGATCACGCTCGTGCGTCCACTCCGTCAGCTCCTTCTCCCAGGCGCCCTTCTCGGCCTTGATCTTCGCGGCGCGTTCGGCCTTGGTGGCGTCGCAGGCGAGCGTGCGCGCGGCGATCTGGCCCAGCAGCGCCTCGGCCACCGCCTTGGCGTCGCCGTGGATGCCCACCGTGATCTTCTTGACCAGCCCGAGGTTGGTGTGGTCGGCCTCGACCTGGATGATCTTGGCCTCCTTCGGCCAGTAGTCCAGCCCGTGCTGGGGCAGGGTGCCGAACGGCCCCATGCGCGAGCCCAGCGCGATGACGACGTCGGCCTGGCTGATCAGCTTCATCGCCGCCTTCGAGCCCTGGTAGCCCAGCGGGCCGGCCCACAGCGGGTGGCTGGCGGGGAAGCTGTCGTTGCGCAGGTAGCCGCTGCACACCGGCGCGCCGAGCCGCTCGGCGAGCGCCTTGCAGGCCTCAACCGCGTCGCCCATCACCACGCCGCCGCCGGACAGGATCACCGGGAACTTGGCCGAGGCCAGCAGGTCGGCGGCGGCCTTCAGGCTCTCCGCGCCGCCGGCGCCGCGCTCGATGCGCATGGGCCGCGGGATCTCGCAGCTGATCTCGCCGTAGAAATAGTCGCGCGGGATGTTCAGCTGGGTCGGGCCCATGTCGGAGATCGCGCGGTCGAAGCAGCGGCCGGTGTACTCGGCCATGCGCGCCGGGTGCGTGACGTGGCCCTGGTAGCGCGTGAACTCCTGGAACATCGGCAGCTGCTGGGCTTCCTGGAAGCCGCCCAGGCCCATGCTGTTGGTGCCGGTCTCGGGCGTGACGATGACCACCGGGCTGTGCGCCCAGTAGGCCGCGGCGATGGAGGTGACGCAGTTGCTGATGCCGGGGCCGTTCTGGCCGATCACCACGCCGTGGCGGCCGCTGACGCGGGCATAGCCGTCGGCCATGTGGCCGGCGCCCTGCTCGTGCACGACCGGGATGAGCTTGATGCCGGCCGGCGCGAAGATGTCCATCGCGTCCATGAAGGCCGAGCCCATGATGCCGAACATCGTGTCCACGCCCTGCGCGACGAGCGTCTCGACGAAGGCCTCGGACGGGGTCATCTTCTGCACGCCGCTGATGGCGGCGCGTGCGGCGGGCTTGGGGGTCGCGGGCATGGAAGTCTCCTGGCTCTGAGGTTGATGAGGGCGCAAACGGTACAAAAGATTCCGAAAATCGGAATGTGAGTTGACTATAGGCGGCGGCAAGCCATCAGTCAACCAGAATCGCAAAAAATGGAATGCCATGTTCCTGAACTTGGAACTGGCGTATGATCCCGCCCATGGCATCCATCGCAACGCTCACCGTCGACAACACCGACGCCACCGCCGAGACGCCGGCCCTGCGCCTGCTGGCGCTGCTGGAAGTGATCGCCGGCCAGGACACGACCTTCACGCTGCAGGGCCTGGCGGAAGAAACCGACACGCCCAAGCCCACGCTGCACCGCATGCTCCAGCAGCTCGAAGGCGCGGGCTGGCTGCAGCGTGAGAGCGGCGGCCGCCACTACGGCACGGGCGTGCGCCTGCGCCGGCTGGCCGAGCAGCTGCTGCTCAACGAC
>WBZV01000826.1_pt1 | contig 16185 bp, 15 predicted proteins | sample 5204221 | NCBI WGS metagenome assembly WBZV01 (sample SAMN12344360, study PRJNA552823) | activated sludge metagenome | biome: Activated sludge suspended growth; feature: Nitrification reactor; material: Wastewater; isolation source: activated sludge from nitrification reactor of wastewater...
GGAGCAAGGCCATCAGCAGCAAGGGCACGATCAAGGCCACGCTGGGCTCGGTGAATATCCCGCTGGTGTGCGCGGGCATGCTGGTGACGCCGGGCGACGTGATCGTCGCCGACGACGACGGCGTGGTCTGCGTGCCGCGGGCCATCGCCGCGAAGACGCTCGAAGCCGCCGCCGCGCGCGAAGCCAACGAGGGCGAGAAGCGCGCCAAGCTGGCCTCGGGCGTGCTGGGCCTGGACATGTACAAGATGCGCGAGCCGCTCGAGAAGGCCGGCCTGCGCTACATCGATTAAACGCGATGAAGAAGATCGCGCTGATCGGCTACGGCGAAGTCGGGCGCATCCTCGGCGAGGACTTGCGCGCGCGCGGCGAGAGCGTGGTGGCGTTCGACCTCAAGCTCTCCGACGCGCGCGGCCATGCGCTGCGCGAGCATGCGCTGTCGCACGGCATCGCGCTGGCCGGCTCGCATGCCGATGCGGTGCGCGGCGCGGAGCTGATCGTCTCCGCCGTCACCGCCAGCCAGGCCGTGTCGGTGGCGCAGGCCTGCGCGAGCGGCATCGCGAAAGGCGCGTTTTTCCTCGATTTCAACTCGGCCTCGCCGGGCGCGAAGTGCCGCGCCGCGGAAGCCATCAACGCCGCCGGCGGCCGCTACGTCGAGGGCGCGGTGATGACCTCGGTGCCGCCCTATCGCATCAAGGTGCCGCTGCTGCTCGGCGGGCCCGATGCGGCGGCGCTGGAGCCGCTGCTGCAGAACCTCGGCTTCGCGCCCAAGGTGGCCAGCGAGAAGCTCGGCGTGGCCAGCGCCACCAAGATGTGCCGCAGCGTGATGATCAAGGGCCTGGAGGCGATGGTGATCGAGAGCTTCACCGCGGCGCGCCACTACGGCGTGGAAGACGCGGTGATCGCCTCGCTGCGCGAGACCTTCCCCGGCATCGAATGGGAGAAGCAGGCCGCCTACTTCTTCCAGCGCGTCATCGAGCATGGCCGGCGCCGCAGCGAGGAAGTGCGCGAAGTGGCGCAGACGGTGCGCGAAGCCGGCCTCGAACCCTGGAGCGCCGCCGGCACGGCCGAGCGCCAGGCCTGGGTGGCCGATCTGGCCGACGCCGGGCTGTTCGGCGCCAAGGGCACATCGGAATTCGCACGCAGCGCCGACTGGCGCATGGAAGCCGACCGCATCCTCAACCGAGACGAGAAATGAGCTTCGAAAAGACCTCCGGCTGGCTGGACTGGTACGCCGGCCCATCCAAGCCCGCATTCAAGCTGCCGCCCGGCAGCGTCGACGCGCACTGCCATGTATTCGGCCCCGGCGCGGAGTTCCCGTTCGCGCCGGAGCGCAAGTACACGCCCTGCGATGCGAGCAAGGCGCAACTCTTCGCGCTGCGTGATCACCTCGGCTTCGCGCGCAACGTGATCGTGCAGGCCACCTGCCACGGCGCCGACAACCGCGCGATGGTCGATGCCTGCATGGCCAGCAACGGCAAGGCGCGCGGCGTGGCCACCGTCAAGCGCAGCGTCAGCGATGCCGAGCTGCAGCAGCTGCATGCGGCCGGCGTGCGCGGCGTGCGCTTCAACTTCGTCAAACGCCTGGTGGACTTCACGCCCAAGGACGAGCTGATGGAGATCGCCGGGCGCATCGCCAGGCTCGGCTGGCACGTGGTGATCTACTTCGAGGCGGTCGACCTGCCCGAGCTGTGGGACTTCTTCACCGCGCTGCCCACCACCGTCGTCGTCGACCACATGGGCCGGCCCGACGTGAGCTTGGCCGTGGACGGCCCGCAGTTCGAGCTGTTCGTGAAGTTCATGCGCGAGTACCCGAACGTGTGGAGCAAGGTGAGTTGCCCCGAGCGGCTCTCGGTGTCCGGCCCGCCGGCGCTGAACGGTGAACGCAACGCCTACCGCGACGTGATCCCCTTCGCGCGTCGTATCGTCGAGACCTTCCCCGATCGTGTGCTGTGGGGCACCGACTGGCCGCACCCGAACCTCAAGAACCACATGCCGGACGACGGTCTGCTGGTCGACTTCATCCCGCACATCGCGACGACCGCCGAGCTGCAGCGCAAGCTGCTGGTGGACAACCCGATGCGCCTCTACTGGCCCGAGGAGACCTGAGCCATGGCATTGGACAAACCCTACAAGAACATCCCCGGCACGACGATCTTCGACGCCGACCAGTCGCGCAAGGGCTACCACCTCAACCAGTTCTGCATGAGCCTGATGAAGGCCGAGAACCGCGCGCGCTTCAAGGCCAACGAGCGTGCCTACCTGGACGAGTGGCCGATGACGGAGGATCAGAAGCTCGCCGTGCTGGCGCGCGACCTGAACCGCTGCATCGCGCTCGGCGGCAACATCTATTTCCTGGCCAAGATCGGCGCCACCGACGGCAAGAGCTTCCAGCAGATGGCCGGCAGCATGACCGGCATGAGCGAAGAGGCCTACCGCGAGATGATGATCAAGGGCGGCCGCGACCCGAAGTGGGGGAGAACCTGAACATGGCGAAGATCAGCGCTTCCGTCTACACCTCGCACGTGCCGGCCATCGGCGCGGCCATCGACCACGGCAAGACCGGCGAGCCCTACTGGCAGCCGCTCTTCAAGGGCTACGAGTTCTCCAAGCAGTGGATGAAGGAGAACAAGCCCGACGTCATCTTCCTCGTCTACAACGACCACGCCACGGCCTTCAGCCTGGAGCTGATCCCGACCTTCGCGATCGGCTGCGCGGCCGAATTCCAGCCTGCCGACGAAGGCTACGGCGCGCGGCCGGTGCCCAAGGTGATCGGCCATCCGGAGCTCGCCTCGCACATCGCGCAGAGCGTGATCCAGGACGACTTCGACCTCACCATCGTCAACAAGATGGACGTCGACCACGGCCTGACCGTGCCGCTGTCGCTGATGTGCGGGCAACCGCAGGCCTGGCCCTGCCCGGTGATCCCCTTTGCCGTCAACGTGGTGCAGTACCCGGTGCCCTCGGGCCGGCGCTGCTTCCAGCTCGGCCAGGCGATCCGCCGCGCGGTGGAGAGCTACGACGAGCCGCTCAAGGTGCAGATCTGGGGCACCGGCGGCATGAGCCACCAGCTGCAGGGGCCGCGCGCCGGCCTCATCAACGCCGAGTGGGACAACCGCTTCCTCGACCGCCTGATCGCCGACCCGGCCGAACTGTCGACCATGCCGCACATCGAGTACGTGCGCGAAGCTGGCTCGGAAGGCATCGAGCTGGTGATGTGGCTGATCGCGCGCGGTGCGATGAGCGACGTGGCCGGCAGCGGCAAGGCGCCCAAGGTCGCGCACCGCTTCTTCCACGTGCCGGCCTCGAATACGGCCGTGGGGCATCTGATCCTGGAGAACGCATGAGCAAGAACATCCGCGTGGCGCTGGCCGGTGCCGGCGCCTTCGGCATCAAGCACCTCGACGCCATCAAGCTGATCGATGGCGTGCAGGTCACCTCGCTGGTCAGCCGCGAGCTCGACAAGACCCGGGAAGTCGCGGCCAGGTACGGCATCGGCCACTGCACGACGGAACTCGCCGACAGCCTGGCGCGCCCCGACGTCGACGCGGTGATCCTGTGCACGCCCACGCAGATGCACGCCGCGCAGGCCATCGCCTGCATGAAGGCGGGCAAGCACGTGCAGGCCGAGATTCCGCTCGCCGATTCGCTGCGCGACGCCTATGCCGTGGTCGAGCTGCAGAAGCAGACGGGACTGGTGGCGATGTGCGGCCACACGCGGCGCTTCAACCCCAGCCACCAGTGGGTGCGCAAGAAGATCGTCGCCGGCGAGCTCAACATCCAGCAGATGGACGTGCAGACCTACTTCTTCCGCCGCACCAACATGAACGCGCTCGGCCAGCCGCGCAGCTGGACCGACCACCTGCTGTGGCACCACGCCGCGCACACGGTGGACCTGTTCGCCTACCAGGCGCGCAGCCCGATCGTGAAGGCGAATGCGATCCAGGGGCCCATCCATCCGAACCTCGGCATCGCGATGGACATGAGCATCCAGCTCAAGGCCGCGAACGGCGCGATCTGCACGCTCTCGCTCTCGTTCAACAACGACGGACCGCTGGGCACCTTCTTCCGCTACATCGGCGACAGCGGCACCTACATCGCGCGCTACGACGACTTGGTCAATGGCAAGGACGAGAAGATCGACGTCAGCAAGGTCGACGTGTCGATGAACGGCATCGAGCTGCAGGACCGCGAGTTCTTCGCCGCCATCCGCGAGGGCCGCGAGCCCAATGCCAGCGCGGCGCAGGTGCTGCCCTGCTACGAGGTGCTGCACGACCTGGAGCGGCAGCTCGCGCAACAAGCTTGAGCGCATGAAGACGCGCCGCATCGGCCCCTTCGAGGTGGCAGCCCTCGGGCTGGGCTGCATGAACTTGAGCCACGGCTACGGCACGCCGCCGCCCGAGGAGGCGGCGCAAGCGCTGCTGCGCGGCGCGCTCGATCTCGGCATCGACTTCTTCGACACCGCGGCGCTGTACGGCTTCGGCGCCAACGAGGAGCTGATCGGCCGCACGCTCGCCGCCGATCGCTCGAAGTTCGTTCTGGCCAGCAAGTGCGGCCTGCACGGCGTGGATGGCAAGCGCGTGGTCGACGGCCGGCCCGAGACGCTCAAGTGGAGTTGCGAGCAGAGCCTCAAGCGCCTGCGCACCGACCACATCGACCTGTTCTACCTGCACCGCTGGGACAGGAACGTGCCGATCGAGGACAGCGTGGGCGCGCTGGGCGATCTGGTGCGCGCGGGCAAGGTCGGTGCGATCGGGCTCTCGGAAGTGTCGGCCGCGACGCTCAAGCGCGCGCATGCCGTGCACCCCATCGCCGCGGTGCAGACCGAGTATTCGCTGTGGACGCGCAACCCGGAGATCGCGGTGCTCGATGCCTGCCGCGAGCTCGGCGCGGCCTTCGTCGCCTTCAGCCCGGTGGCACGCGGCTTTCTCGCCGGGTCGCTGCGCGACGTGGCCGTGCTCGAGCCCAAGGATCTGCGCCGCAACATGCCGCGCTTCGAGCTGGCCAACTTCGCGGCCAACCTGAAGCTGCTCGACGGCTTTGTCGCCATCGCCGATGAGCTGCAGTGCACGCCGGCGCAGCTGGCGCTGGCCTGGGTGCTCTCGCGCGGCGAGCATGTGCTGGCGATTCCCGGCACGACGAAGGCGGCGCACCTGCGCGAGAACGCCGCCGCTGCGGACATCGGCCTTTCGGCCTCGACGCTGGCGCGGCTGGACGCGCTGATCAACCAGCGCACCGTGGCCGGCCCTCGCTACGACGCCGCCGCGCAGGCCGGGGTGGATACGGAGGAGTTCTGAACCCGTGGCGGCGCGCCCCACCCTGCTGCTGCTTCCCGGCCTGATGTGCGACCACGCGGTGTGGACCGCGCAGGTGGAAGCCTTCTCCGCTTCGCGCGAGTGCATCGTGCCGCGCTACGGCACGCTGGCCTCGCTGGGCGCGATGGCCGAGCAGGTGCTGCGCGAGGCGCCGCCGGGGCCGCTGGCGGTGGCCGGCCATTCGATGGGCGGGCGCGTCGCCTTCGAGATGTGGGCGCGCGCGCCGCAGCGCATCAGCCACCTCGCGCTGCTCGACACCTCCTGGCATCCGCTGCCGCCCGGGGCAGAAGGCGAGCGCGAGCGCGCCGGCCGCTACGCGCTGCTCGCGATCGCGCGCACGCAGGGCCTGCGCGCGATGGCGCGTGAATGGGCGCAGGGCATGGTGCATCCGAGCCGCCTCGGAACGCCGCTGTTCGAGGCCGTGCTCGACATGTTCGAGCGCAGCAGCGTGGAAGCCTTCGCGGCGCAGATCGAGGCCTTGCTGGCGCGCCGCGATGCCGGGCCGCTGCTGAGCGGCATCGCCGTGCCCACGCTGCTGCTGTGCGGCCGCGAGGACGGCTGGAGCCCGCCGGCTCGTCATGAGGTCATGCACGCGCACATCCCCGGCTCGACGCTGCGAGTGATCGAGCGCTGCGGCCACATGAGCACGATGGAGCAGCCCGAGGCGGTCAACGCCGCGCTGCGCGACTGGCTGGCCGAGCGCGCCATCGATCGCACCATTTGAGGGAAGGCGAGCGCCGCGCACGGAATCCGTGCATCGGCGGGCGGCGGCGGCCCGCGACGGCGCCGTCGTGGGGCATGGGTGGGGTGGAGCTCCGTGGCACGGAAGCTGCAGAAGTGTCTGCAAAGCTTTCACCAACCACGTCCACGGAGAACCCCGAGTGAAGAAGACACCACTGGCGCTTGCCGCCACCCTTGCGCTCACGGCGCTGCCCTCCGTCTCGTTCGCCGAAGACGCGAGCCCCTTGAGCTTCAACCTCAGCGTCACCAGCGACTACCGCTACCGCGGCATCAGCCAGACGCGCCTCAAGCCTGCCCTGCAAGGCGGCGCCGACTACGCGCTGCCGGGCGGCTTCTACATCGGCGCCTGGGCCTCCACGATCAAGTGGATCAAGGACTGGGACGTGAAGGGCCCGCTCGAGCTCGACCTCTACGGCGGCTACAAGGGCGAGATCCAGAAGGACTTCGGCTACGACGTCGGCCTGCTGCAGTACGCCTACGTCGGCAACAAGCTGGCCGATGTCGGCGGCGGCGGCGTGTTCAAGAACGCCAACACCACCGAGATCTACGGCGCGCTGAGCTACGGCCCGGTGACCGGCAAGCTCTCCTACGCGCTGACCAACCTGTTCGGCAACTACAACTTCGCCACCAACGAGAAGAGCAGCGGCAGCTGGTACTTCGACCTGAGCGGCAGCTTCGACCTCGGCTCGGGCTTCAGCGTGGTGCCGCACGTCGGCTACCAGAAGGTCGCCAAGATCGACAACGCCTCCTACAGCGACTACTCGCTGACGCTCACCAAGGACCTGGGCTCGGGCTTCTCGGTCAGCGGCGCGATCGTCGGCACCGACGCCGACAAGCTGTTCTACGCCTCCCCGGTGAACGGCAAGTTCCTCGGCAAGACCTCCGGCTTCGTGTCGGTGAAGTACGTGTTCTGAACCCACCCACTGGAGACGACCATGAAGATGGTGACCGCGATCGTCAAGCCCTTCAAGCTCGACGAAGTGCGTGAAGCCCTCAGCGCCATCGGCGTGCAGGGCATCACGGTGACCGAAGTGAAGGGCTTCGGTCGCCAGAAGGGCCACACCGAGCTGTACCGCGGTGCGGAGTACGTCGTCGACTTCCTGCCCAAGGTGAAGATCGAGGCGGCGGTGGACGACGCGATCGTCGACCGCGTCATCGAGGCGATCGAGAGCGCGGCGCGCACCGGAAAGATCGGCGACGGCAAGGTGTTCGTGTCGCCGCTCGAGCAGGTCGTCCGCATCCGCACGGGCGAGACCGGCAAGGACGCTCTGTAGAGCGCGTGTCCCACCACAAGAGACAACCATGAAGAAACTCATAACGACTCTTGCCCTGGGCCTCGCGGTCCTGGGCTTCTCGGGGGCCGTGTCGGCTCAGGCCCTGGCCCAGGCTGCTTCGGCCCCCGAAGCCGCCGCCTCCGTGGCTGCGGTGGCCGATGCCGCTTCCGCCGCCGCGCCTGCCGCTGCGGCCGCCGCTTCCGACGCCGCCTCGGCGCCGGCCGCGCCGGTGGCCAACAAGGGCGACGTGGCCTGGATGACCGTGTCCACGCTGCTGGTCATCCTGATGACCGTGCCGGGCCTCGCGCTCTTCTACGGCGGCCTGGTGCGCAGCAAGAACATGCTGTCGGTGCTGATGCAGGTGATGGTGACCTTCTCGATGATCGTGGTGCTGTGGTTCATCTACGGCTACAGCCTCGCGTTCACCGAAGGCAACGCCGTCATCGGCGGCTTCGACCGGCTCTTCATGAAGGGCCTGTTCGACCCCGCCAGCGGCAGCTTCGCGATGGCCGCAACCTTCAGCAAGGGCGTCTACATCCCCGAGCTGCTGTTCGCCGCCTTCCAGGCCACCTTCGCCGGCATCACCTGCTGCCTGATCGTCGGCGCCTTCGCCGAGCGCATCAAGTTCAGCGCGGTGCTGCTCTTCATGGCGCTGTGGTTCACCTTCAGCTATGCGCCGATCGCGCACATGGTCTGGTTCTGGATGGGCCCGGACGCCTACGCCAGCAAGGAAGTCGTCGACGCGATGAACGCCAAGGCCGGCCTGGTCTGGCAGTGGGGCGCGCTGGACTTCGCCGGCGGCACGGTGGTGCACATCAACGCCGCGGTGGCGGGCCTGGTAGGCGCCTACATGATCGGCAAGCGCGTCGGCTACGGCCGCGAAGCCTTCACGCCGCACTCGCTGACGCTGACCATGGTCGGTGCCTCGCTGCTGTGGGTGGGCTGGTTCGGCTTCAACGCCGGCTCGGCGCTGGAAGCCAGCAACAGCGCGGTGCTCGCCTTCGCCAACACCTTCTCGGCCACGGCCGCGGCGGTGCTGGCCTGGTGCATCGGCGAGACGCTGGTCAAGGGCAAGGCCTCGATGCTGGGTGCGGCCTCGGGCGCGGTGGCCGGCCTGGTGGCCATCACCCCGGCGGCCGGCAACGTCGGCCTGATGGGCGCCATCATCGTCGGCTTCATCGCCGGCTTCGCCTGCCTGTGGGGCGTGTCGGGCCTGAAGAAGATCCTCGGCGCCGACGACTCGCTGGACGTATTCGGCGTGCACGGCGTGGGCGGCATCGTCGGCGCGCTGCTGACGGGCGTGTTCAACAACCAGGCGCTCGGCGGCCCGGGCCTGGTGACCGACTGGGTCAGCGTCGCGGTCGGCTCCAACGGCATCGGCGCCCAGGTGTGGATCCAGCTCAAGGGCGTGCTGCTGACCGTGGTCTGGTCGGGCGTGGTCTCGCTGGTCGCCTACAAGATCGTCGATCGGGTGATCGGCCTGCGCGTGCCGGAAGACGAGGAGCGCGAGGGTCTGGACATCACCTCCCACGGCGAGACGGCGTATCACGCCTGATCCGCCCGGCTTCGCTGTCAGGGGCCACCTTCGGGTGGCCCTTTTTCCGTCTTGATTGCACGCCGGATGAGGCAAAGCGCGGAACTCCCGCGCGCGCTTCGACAAAGTTGGGGATTACAGGCCCACCTCATCGCAGTACGCTTTCGGCGAAGGAGGGCTGGTCATGGGCGGCAGCTTCCACATGCGTCACCTTGCGTTCGCTGCGGGGGCGCTCCTGTGTGCCGCCGCCGGCGCCACCGAAACAAGTGAGCCAATCCCGGCGCGGGCATCGCTTGCAGTCGAGAACGACATGTGGGGCCGGCCTCGCTCGGATGACAACTACACGATGGGCGTGGCAGCAAGTCGCCATCTGCCCGCGCTTCCATCGGATCCGATTCTGCGCAGTTCGTTCGACTTGCTCGAACGCATCGACACCTCCGTGTTTGGCTTGCGCCCGGCGAAGCTCGCGAGCGCGACATGGACTTTCGCAAGTACGAACTTCACGCCGAAGGACATCACGGACCGCGCGCCCCAATACAACGATCGACCCTATGCCTCCCTCTTCTACTATGGCGTCGGTTACGCGAAAGAGATCGATGACGTTGTGCGCGAATCCGGGTTCGAGATCGGCGTCCTGGGAACCGGAATCGGCAAGTCTGTGCAGACCGGCATTCACCGCCTGTGCTGCAGGGATCGGCTGCCCTCGGGCTGGGACAACCAGATCGGCGCAGGCGGCGCTCCCACCTTCTTGTATCGGGCTCGTTGGTCACCCAAGAGTGCCGAGGTCACGTGGCCGGGTGGCGGCAGGTTCGCCGCGCGATATTCCTATGGTTTCAATCTCGGCTACTACACCCGCGCACTCGCCGGATTCACGCTGAACTACGGCGCGAGCGCAAGCGACTTCGACGACCTCGGGCAGGTTGGTGGTGGCTCGACCGTGCTGAAACCGTACCGTACTTCACCGGGCATCAATGAGGAATGGCTCACGCCGCTGCGTGCGTCACCCAAGGGCTTCGCGCTGTGGCTGGACTACGAGCTGAGTGCGTTCGCCTACAACCAGCTGCTGGAGGGAGCCTGGTTCGGCAGAAACAACGTCACGTTCGACAACAGCCAGATTCGCCGCGTGGTGCACAAGATCGGCGTCGGTGCCGAGATCACGTTTCTTTCGATGTGGCTCGGCGTCAACCGGGACGCGGATACGCGGGTGTACTGGATGCAGTCGTTCCGCTCGGAAGACTTGAAGGGGCCTGCGGGACGGCGCCACTATTGGGGTGGCCTGTACCTCACAAGGAAGCTCGGGACGAACGAGCCGCGCTGACGTCCGACCCCTGCGCTGCGTCGCGCGAGTACCGCTGCGTCGAGATCTGATCGCGCCGGCCGGCCTTGAGGCTGCGCGCCTTCGACCCCAGATGCCTAGAATTCCCTTCCCCCTGCGCCACTTCCGGGCCGACCCATGGTTCCTCACCTCATCACCGCACTGACCGGCCCGATCAACGAACTCGAGCAGCGCATCCTCGAGTCGCTGCCGGCCATCGAGCGCTGGTTCCGGCTCGAGTGGATGGAGCACACGCCGCCCTTCTACACCTCGGTGGACGTGCGCAACGCCGGCTTCAAGCTGGCGCCGGTGGACACCAACCTGTTCCCCGGCGGCTTCAACAACCTCACCGAGGAAATGCTGCCGCTGGCCGTGCAGGCGGCGATGGCGGCGATCGAGAAGATCTGCCCCGAGGCCAAGAACCTGCTGCTGATCCCGGAGAAGCACACCCGCAACACGTTCTACCTGACCAACGTGCAGCGGCTGATGCAGATCTTCACCCAGGCCGGCCTGAACGTGCGCCTGGGCACGCTCGACGAGACCATCACCGCGCCCACCGAGATCGCGCTGCCCGACGGCAGCAGCCTGAAGGTCGAGCCGCTGCTGCGCACCCGCGGCCGCCTCGGGCTGAAGGATTTCGACCCCTGCACCATCCTGCTCAACAACGACCTCTCGGCCGGCATCCCGAAAGTCCTCGAGAACCTGCACGAGCAGTACCTGCTGCCGCCGCTGCATGCCGGCTGGGCGGTGCGGCGCAAGACCAACCACTTCCAGGCCTACGAGGAAGTGGCGAAGAAGTTCGCCAAGCTGCTGGGCATGGACCCGTGGCTGATCAACCCGCTGTTCGCGCGCTGCGGCGAGGTCAATTTCAGCGACGGCACCGGCGCCGAATGCCTGATGAGCAACGCCGAGGCGCTGCTGGCCAAGATCCGCCGCAAGTACAAGGAATACGGCATCAACGAGCGCCCGTTCATCATCGTCAAGGCCGACGCCGGCACCTACGGCATGGGCATCATGACGGTGCGCGACCCCAAGGACCTGGCCGAGCTCAACCGCAAGACGCGCAACAAGATGAGCGTGATCAAGGACGGCCAGGAGGTCAGCGAGGTCATCCTGCAGGAAGGCGTGCCGACCTTCGAGCGCGTCAACGACGCCGTGGCCGAGCCGGTGGTCTACATGATCGACCGCTACGTGGTGGGCGGCTTCTACCGCGTCAACGCCGAGCGCGGCATCGACGAGAACCTCAACTCGCCGGGGGCCAGCTTCGTGCCGCTGGCCTTCGCCGAGAGCGGGCACTTGCCCCGCCCCGGCGTCAAGCCGGGCGCCAGCGCGCCCAACCGCTTCTACATGTATGGCGTGATCGCGCGCCTGGCCATGGTGGCGGCGAGCTACGAACTGGAAGCGACCGACCCCGACGCCGAAATCTACGAGTGAGCTGCCGGGGCGCCCCTGGGCGCCCCTACACTCTCACTTTGTGACTCAGCACAGTTCGAAGTCCAGCCTCGCCGCATTGACGCTGGGCGCCATTGGTGTCGTCTACGGCGACATCGGCACCAGCCCGCTGTACGCCTTCAAGGAAGTGTTCGCCCACGGCCATGTGCCGATGAGCGCGGCCAACATCCACGGCGTGCTGTCGCTGATCTTCTGGACGCTCACCGTCGTCGTCTCGCTCAAGTACGTGCTGCTGATCCTGCGCGCGGACAACAACGGCGAGGGCGGCCTGATCGCGATGCTGGCGCTGGCCTCGCTGGCCGTGGCCGACCGGCCCGCGCTGCGCGCGCGGCTGCTGATGATCGGCATCTTCGGCACGGCGATCTTCTTCGGCGACGGCGTGATCACGCCGGCCATCTCGGTGCTCTCGGCGGTGGAGGGTCTGGAGGTGGCCGCGCCGGGCCTGCACGCCTGGATCGTGCCGGTCACGCTGGCGGTGCTCACGGTGCTGTTCTCGGTGCAGCGCTTCGGCACCGCCAGCGTGGGGCGCTTCTTCGGGCCGGTGATGACGCTGTGGTTCGCGGTGCTGGCGGCGCTGGGCCTGGCGCACATCGCCCGGAACCCGGCCATCCTGGTGGCGCTGAACCCGGTCTACGCGCTCGAGTTCCTCGGCGCACATTCGGGCATCGCCTTCGTCGCGCTCGGCTCGGTGGTGCTGTGCGTCACCGGCGCCGAGGCGCTCTATGCCGACATGGGCCACTTCGGCAAGAAGCCGATCCGCCTGGCCTGGTTCAGCCTGGCCATGCCGGCGCTGGTGCTCAACTATTTCGGGCAGGGCGCGATGCTGCTGGCGCACCCCGAGAACGCCAACAACCCCTTCTTCGAGATGGCGCCGACCTGGGCGCTGTACCCGCTGATCGGCATGGCCACCGCGGCCACGGTGATCGCCTCGCAGGCGCTGGTCACCGCCGCCTTCTCGGTCACCAAGCAGGCCATCCAGCTCGGCTACCTGCCGCGCCTGCGCGTGCTGCACACCTCGGTGAAGGACACCGGCCAGATCTACCTGCCCTTCGTGAACTGGGGGCTGTACGTCTGCATCGTGCTGGCGGTGGTGCTGTTCAAGTCGTCGAGCAACCTGGCGGCGGCCTACGGCATCGCGGTGACGATCGACATGCTGATCACGACGACGATGACCTTCTTCGTGATCCGCTACGGCTGGAAGTACCCGTGGTGGCTGTGCGTGGCCGCCACCGGCTTCTTCTTCCTGGTCGACTTCGTCTACTTCGCCGCCAACGTGGTGAAGGTGATCGACGGCGGCTGGTTCCCGGTGGTGATCGGCGCGGTGATGTTCCTGCTGCTGATGACCTGGAAGCAGGGCCGCCGGCTGATGACCGAGCGGCTGCGCGAGGACGCCATCGACCTGAAGAGCTTCCTCGAGGCGGTGTTCATCAGCCCGCCGGCGCGCGTGCAGGGCACGGCGGTATTCCTGGTCGCCGAGCAGGGCAACACGCCCAACGCGCTGCTGCACAACCTCAAGCACAACAAGGTGCTGCACGAGACCAACCTGTTCGTCACCGTGCTGCACCACGAGGTGCCGTGGGTGGGCTTCGAGAAGCGCGTCGAGCTGGAGTCGCTCGGCAACGACTGCTGGCAGGTGACGCTGCACTTCGGCTTCAAGAACGACCCCGACGTGCCCGAAGCCCTGCAGCTGCTGCGCAGCCGCGGCGTGCAGCTCGACGACATGGAGACCAGCTACTTCCTCTCGCGCGACATCGTCATCCCGACGCTGGGCGACGGCATGTGGCTGTGGCGCGAGAAGCTGTTCGCGAGCATGCACCGCAACGCGGCCGCGGCGGCGGACTTCCTCAACCTGCCGGCCAACCGCATCGTCGAACTCGGCGCCAAGGTCCAGATTTGAGTTTTTTCAGAGATGTGTCGCTGCCGGCCGTGACGGCAGGCTTCGTCGCCGTGCTGGTGGGCTTCACCAGCTCGGTGGCGATCGTGTTCCAGGCGGCCACGGCGCTGGGCGCGACGCCCGAACAGATCAGCTCCTGGATGTGGGCGCTCGGCCTGGGCATGGGCCTGTGCTCGGCGCTGCCCTCGCTGGTGTTGAAGAAGCCGGTGATGGTGGCCTGGAGCACGCCCGGCGCGGCGGTGCTGGCCACGGCCGCGGCGGCCGGCGGCTTCACGCTCGCGCAGGCCACCGGCGCCTTCATCGTCTGCGCGCTGCTGATGACCGCGGCCGGCGCCACCGGCTGGTTCGAGCGCGTGATGGACCGCATCCCCATGCCCATCGCCAGCGCCTTGCTGGCCGGCGTGCTGGCGCGCTTCGGGCTCGACGCCTTCCTCGCCGCGCGCACGGCGCTGCCGCTGGTGCTGCTGATGCTCGGGGCCTATCTCGTCGGCCGGCGCCTGTGGCCGCGCTACGCGGTGCCGGGCGTGCTGGCCGCGGGCACGGCCTTCGCGGCGGCCAACGGGCAGCTGCACCTCGCCGGCGTGGCCTTCACGCTGACCACGCCGGTGGCGGTGATGCCCGATTTCACGCTCGCCGCGATGGTGAGCCTGGCGCTGCCGCTGTTCGTCGTCACCATGGCCTCGCAGAACCTGCCCGGCGTGGCGGCGATCCGCGCCGCCGGCTACCGCATGCCGATCTCCAAGCTGATCACGCTGACCGGCGTGGCCACGCTGTTGCTCGCGCCCTTCGGCGCCTATGCGCTCAACCTCTCGGCCATCACCGCGGCGATCTGCATGGGGCCGGAAGCGCACGAGGACCCGGACAAGCGCTATACGGCGGCGGTGAGTTGCGGCGCGATCTACGTGGTGATCGGCCTGTTCGGCGCCGCGGTGACGGGCGTGCTCACCGCTTTCCCGCGCGAGCTGGTGGTGGCGGTGGCCGGGCTCGCATTGCTTTCGAGCATCGGCGGCGGGCTGGCGGTGGCGGTGAAGGACGAAACGCACCGTGAGGCAGCGCTCATCACCTTCCTCGTCACGCTCTCGGGCCTGACGCTCGCCGGCATCGGCTCGGCTTTCTGGGGCGTGGTGGCGGGGGCGCTGGCGCTCGCGGTGCAGCGCTGGCGCGCCTAGACTGCGCGCATGCCCGACTTCCGCTCGCCCGAATTCCTGCTCGGCCACATCCGCCGCACGCTGGCCTTCTACGACGCGCGCTGCGTCGATGCGAGCGGCGGCTTCTTCCAGTTCTTCAAGGACGACGGCACGGTCTACGACCGGCGCACGCGGCATCTCGTCAGCAGCACGCGCTTCGTCTTCAACCACGCGATGGCGTGGCGGCGCTTCGGCATTCCCGGCTACCAGGAGCGGGTGCGCCACGGCCTGGCCTTCCTGCAGCGTGCCCATGCGCAGCCGCAGGGCGGCTATGCGTGGCAGCTCGACTGGCACGACGGCCGCGCCACCGTGCAGGACGGCACCCACCACTGCTACGGCCTCGCCTTCGTGCTGCTCGCGCATGCGCACGCGCTGATGGCGGGCGTCGAGGAGGCGCGCACCGGCCTCGAGGCGACGTTCGCGCTGATGGAGCGGCATTTCTGGGAGCCGGCCAACGGCCTCTACGCCGACGAAGCGACGCCTGACTGGCAGCTCTCGGCCTACCGCGGCCAGAACGCCAACATGCATGCCTGCGAGGCGAACCTCGCTGCCTTCGACGCGACGCGCGAGCGCAAGTACCTGCAGCGCGCGTTGACGCTGGCCGAATCGGTGACGGGCCGGCTCGCGGCGCTGGCCGACGGCCTGGTGTGGGAGCACTACCGCGTGCAGGGCGACGGCGCGTGGGCGGTCGACTGGGACTACAACCGCCACGACAGGAGCAACATCTTCCGCCCCTGGGGCTTCCAGACCGGCCACCTCACCGAGTGGATCAAGCTGCTGCTGCAACTCGAGCGCGCGCTGCCCGAGGCCGAGCGGCCGGCCTGGATCGTGCCGCGTGCGCGCCACTTCTTCGACGCCGCGATGGCGCGCGGCTGGGACCATGAACACGGCGGCCTGGTCTACGGCTTCGGCCCCGACGGCAGCGTGTGCGATGCGGACAAGTATTTCTGGGTGCAGGCCGAGAGTCTGGCCGCGGCCGCGCTGCTCGCGCTGCGCAGCGGCGACGCGCGCTACTGGCAGGCCTACGAGCGGATCTGGGCCTATGCCTGGGCGCACTTCGTCGACCACGAGCACGGCGCCTGGTACCGCATCCTCGGCCCCGACAACCGCAAGCTGAGCGACGAGAAGAGCCCCGCTGGCAAGACCGATTACCACACCATGGGTGCCTGCTACGACGTGCTGCGCGGCCTCGAATCGCCGCTTGTGCCACAGTGAGGGCCGTCCGCTCCCACGACACGCCGATCACCATGCGCCTGCTGTTCGTCGCCGACCCGCTGGAACAGTTCAACATCAAGAAGGACAGCACCTTCGCGATGATGAAAGAGGCCGCCGCGCGCGGCCACGAGATCCTCGCCTGCGAGCCGCGCCACCTGGTGTGGCAGCGCGGCGGCCGCGTCGGCGCGACGATGCGCCAGGTGGCGCTGAGCGGCGATCCGGTCTACTGGTTCACCGAGCAGCATGTGCCGCAGACGCCGC
>WBZV01000828.1_pt1 | contig 16156 bp, 10 predicted proteins | sample 5204221 | NCBI WGS metagenome assembly WBZV01 (sample SAMN12344360, study PRJNA552823) | activated sludge metagenome | biome: Activated sludge suspended growth; feature: Nitrification reactor; material: Wastewater; isolation source: activated sludge from nitrification reactor of wastewater...
GAATGCGTTGAGTTGTGCAACGACATTATCCGCGAGGAAATGGAAGAGACGGCGCCCGCTACTTCCAGCAAACTGCCTAAGCCACATGACATCAACCAAGTCCTTGATGAGTACGTCATTGGCCAGGAGCGCGCCAAAAGGGTTTTGGCCGTCGCCGTCTACAATCATTACAAGCGGTTGGAGCTACAACGCGCCGTCCGCGCCAAGAGTGCTGAAGTAGAAGTCACCAAGAGCAATATTCTGCTGATTGGACCCACAGGTTCCGGCAAGACGCTGTTGGCCGAAACCCTGGCGCGGTTTTTGAACGTGCCGTTTACCATCGCCGACGCCACGACCCTGACCGAAGCGGGCTATGTCGGCGAAGATGTGGAAAACATCATTCAAAAACTGCTGCAAAAGTGCGACTATGATGTCGAGAAAGCCCAGACCGGCATCGTCTATATCGACGAGATCGACAAAATCTCGCGCAAGTCCGATAACCCCTCGATCACCCGCGACGTGTCGGGCGAAGGCGTGCAGCAAGCCTTGCTCAAGTTGATCGAGGGCACCATGGCTTCGGTGCCGCCGCAGGGCGGGCGCAAGCATCCTCAGCAGGAGTTTCTGCAAGTCGATACCACCAACATTCTGTTTATCTGCGGCGGTGCCTTCGCTGGGCTGGATAAGGTCATTCGCAGCCGCTCCGATAAGGGAGGCATCGGGTTTTCGGCGGAGGTCAAAAGCAAGGATGGTGGCAAGAATGTCGGCGAGGTACTGATGGAGGTGGAACCGGAAGATTTGATCAAGTACGGGCTGATTCCAGAGTTTGTCGGCCGGCTGCCGGTGGTCGCCACCTTGACCGAACTGGATGAAAACGCGCTGGTGCGGATCCTGACCGAACCCAAGAACGCCGTCGCTAAACAATTCAATAAATTGTTCGAGATGGAAGGCAGCGAGCTGGAGTTTCGCGAGGAAGCCTTGCGGGCGGTCGCTCGTAAGGCCATGGAACGCAAGACGGGCGCCCGCGGCCTACGCACTATTCTGGAGCATATCTTGCTCGACACCATGTATGACTTGCCGAGCATGCAGAATGTTCGCAAAGTGGTGATTGACGACTCCGTGGTTGAAGGCCTCGCCAAACCGTATTTTATCTACGAGAACATTGAGCGGCGCGCGGCCGCGCACGATTGACCCACCCAGCTCCATATCTTGTCCGGCGCTCGCCGCCGGACCGGTCCCGTCGACCGGTTTTGCGCGACTTGGCACAGTTGGGTGCCATGTTGCCGCCAGACAACAAACTCGCTGCGTCCGGTCCGTTGGATCGCCCTGCCCATTTGCCGCCCGGCTCAACTGCGGAGGGTCTGCCATGAAGCAGAACGAAACCAAGCTCGATAGTTTGCCCGATCATGCGCCGATGCCGGTATTGCCACTGCGCGATGTGGTGGTTTATCCCCACATGGTGATCCCGTTGTTCGTGGGCCGAGAAAAATCCATCCATGCGCTTGACTTGGCCATGCAGGGCAACAAGCGTATTGTCCTGGTGGCGCAAAAGAGTGCGGAGATGGACGATCCCCAGGCCGACGATATCTATACGATCGGGACGCTGTCGAACGTCTTGCAGCTGCTGCGACTGCCGGATGGTACGGTTAAGGTACTGGTGGAAGGCAGCCAGCGGGTGGGTATCCACCGCTTTACCGAAACCCAGGCCTGTTTTATTGCCGAGGTCTCGTTGCTGGAGTCCGTGCTGGACGAAAGCGAGTCACAGGAAATCCAAGCGCTGGTGCGCTCGCTGCTCAGCACCTTTGACCAGTATGTCAAACTCAACAAAAAAATCCCTGGCGAGGTGCTGACTTCCGTATCCGGCATCGACGACCCCAGCCGTTTGGCCGACACCATCGCCGCGCACATGGCGCTCAAGTTGGATGAGAAGCAGAAGGTGCTGGAAATACAGAACCTGCGCGAACGACTTGAGCATCTATTGGGTCTGGTGGAGGGCGAGATCGATATCCTCCAGGTCGAGAAACGTATCCGTGGTCGCGTCAAGCAGCAAATGGAGAAAAGCCAGCGCGAGTATTATCTGAATGAGCAAATGAAGGCGATTCAAAAGGAACTCGGCGATTTAGAGGATGCGCCCAACGAAATCGAGGAATTAGCGCAACGTATCGAAAAGGCCGGGATGCCCAAGGACGCCAAAGCCAAGGTGCAGGCGGAGCTGAATAAGCTGAAAATGATGTCGCCGATGTCGGCCGAGGCCACGGTGGTACGTAACTATATTGACTGGTTGGTCAGCGTGCCGTGGAAAAAGCGTACCAAGATTCACCATGATCTAAACTTGGCCGAGGACATTCTGGAAGCCGACCATTACGGTTTGGAGAAGGTCAAGGAACGCATTCTGGAATATCTGGCCGTGCAGCAACGGGCGCGCAAACTCAAAGGGCCGATTCTGTGTTTGGTCGGGCCGCCGGGCGTGGGCAAGACTTCGTTGGGACGCTCCATTGCCCGTGCCACCAATCGCAAGTTTGTGCGGATGTCGCTTGGCGGGGTGCGCGACGAGGCGGAAATTCGCGGCCACCGCCGTACTTACATCGGTTCGATGCCGGGCAAGATCGTCCAGAATCTGGCGAAGGTTGGTGTACGCAACCCATTGTTTTTGTTTGACGAAATCGACAAGATGTCGATGGATTTTCGCGGTGACCCCTCGTCGGCGTTGCTGGAAGTGCTGGACCCCGAGCAGAACAATACCTTTAACGACCACTACCTGGAAGTGGATTTCGATCTGTCGGACGTGATGTTTGTGGCGACCGCCAACTCGCTCAACATCCCGCCGCCGCTGCTGGATCGCATGGAGGTGATTCGGATACCCGGCTACACCGAAGACGAGAAGCTCAATATCGCGGCCCGCTATCTGGTTGCCAAGCAGGTTACCAACAACGGCTTGCGCAAGGAAGAACTGGAGATCGTCGAAGACGCCCTGCTCGATATCATTCGGTTCTATACCCGCGAAGCCGGTGTGCGCAATTTGGAACGAGAGATCGCCAAAATCTGCCGCAAGGTGGTCAAGGAGATCACCCTGAAACCGGCCGAGAGCAAGATCGTGGTTATGCCCGACATGCTGGACAAGTATTTGGGCGTGCGGCGGTTCCGTTATGGTTTGGCCGAGGAGCGGGATCAGGTCGGTCAGGTGACCGGGTTGGCTTGGACCGAGGTTGGAGGTGAACTGCTCAGCATTGAGGCGGTTCTAGTGCCGGGTAAGGGTAAGCTGATTCATACCGGACAATTGGGTGAAGTAATGCGGGAATCCATTCAAGCGGCGGTGACCGTGGTTCGCAGCCGCGCGGAGGAGCTGGGCGTCGATCCCGAATTCCATCAGAAATATGATCTGCACATTCATGTGCCGGAGGGAGCGACACCCAAAGATGGTCCCAGCGCCGGGATCGGCATGTGCACGGCGCTGGTGTCGGCGTTGACCCGGATTCCCGTATGTTCCAGCGTGGCGATGACCGGCGAGATCACCCTGCGCGGCGAGGTTTTGCCGATCGGCGGACTCAAGGAGAAACTGTTGGCGGCGCACCGGGGTAGTATCGCAACGGTGCTGATTCCAGAAGACAACCGAAAGGATTTGGTGGAGATCCCGGAAAATATTTTAGCCAAGCTTGATGTGCGGCCAGTCCGCTGGATCGATCAGGTGCTGGAAATCGCCCTGCGGTCTTTACCGGTCACTCAAGCCCCGGATGGAGCGGAGGAGGCAGCGACGGCTGCGTCGGCCAAGGCTGGCAATGCCTTGGAAAACGTGCGTGCCCACTGAAATAGCCGGGCCGATTGACAGTGCTTCGAACGCCCTGTTATAAGAGCAACACTATGATTATACACTTGATGCGGCTAGCGTGAGCCCTGCTCCGATACCGTACGGGTCAAAAACGAACAAGACTGCACAGGAAGGGGGATCCATGAATAAGACTGAACTGATTGAAACTATCACCCAGGCGACCGATCTATCCAAAGTGGCGGCTGGCAAGGCGGTTGACGCCATGTTGGCGGCCATCGGTAAATCCCTGCAAGGTGGAGATACCGTGGTATTGACGGGTTTCGGCACCTTCTCGGTGCGGGAACGTCCGGCCCGAACCGGGCACAATCCAAAAACCGGCGCTGCCATGGAAATCAAGGCTAGTAAGTCTCCGGTCTTCAAAGCTGGTAAAACCCTCAGGGACACGATAAAATAGAAAGCCTTTTTTCGAGGGTGCTTAGCTCAGTTGGGAGAGCATCGCCCTTACAAGGCGAGGGTCGGGGGTTCAAACCCCTCAGCACCCACCAGGTTTGGATGCCGGAGCGGTAGTTCAGATGGTTAGAATACCGGCCTGTCACGCCGGGGGTCGCGGGTTCGAGCCCCGTCCGCTCCGCCAGATTTTACTGGTTTTCCCTGTACTTCGTCCGATTTGTCCCATTTGGAGCGGTAGTTCAGATGGTTAGAATACCGGCCTGTCACGCCGGGGGTCGCGGGTTCGAGCCCCGTCCGCTCCGCCAAATGTCCAGGGGTGTCGTTCAGACACCCTTTTTTCATGGGCGCTCGTCGCGCGCCGGCTCCGCTGCGTTCCGAGCGATCCGACCTGAAACCGGGTAATCGCCATGCTGCTACAAAAAATCCGCGACCACGCCCAAGGCTGGTTCGCTTACACCATCATCGGATTGCTGACCGTCCCCTTCGCCTTATGGGGCATCAATCAATATTTCGAAGCTGGTGGGCCTGCGGATGCCGCCGTGGTGGATGGCAGCAAGATCTCTCTGCAGGAATTTCAGCGAGCCTACCAGCAACAACGCCAGCGTATGCAGGCCATGTTGGGCGGTAATGCCGATCCGGCCCTGCTGGAGGGACCGCGTATCAAACAACAAGTGTTGCGGCAGTTGATCGACGAACGGGTGTTGAACCAGCTGGCCCACGATCAGGGACTTCGCATCGGCGACCAGCAGTTGCACGATGCCCTGGTTGCGTTGCCGGTATTCGAGCAAAACGGTGGATTCAGCAAGGATCTGTACGAACGGTTGTTGCGCAATCAGGGGTATACCCCGGCGGTGTTCGAGGACGGGATGCGGCAATCGCTGGCGACCAACCAACTGCGTGACGGTGTCGTGGCGTCGGCCTTGGTCACTCCGGCCGAATTGACACAAGTGATTGCCTTGCTCAAACAGCAGCGCGATTTGCAGTACGCAGTGCTGTCGCTGGAAAAATACCTGGCTGGAGCGAGTGTGGACGATGCGGTTATCCAGGATTATTTCGAGAAAAACAAGGACCGTTTCGTTAATCCCGAACAGGTGCAATTGCAATTTATCGAACTGAAACTGGCGCAAATTGCCGAGGGCATCAAGATCAGCGAGGAAGAGTTGCGGACGAGTTACCAGGAGCAGATCGCCAAATATGGTCGGCCCGAGGAGCGCGCGGCTTCGCACGTTCTGGTCAAGCTGCCGCCGAATGCCGGCGAAACCGAAGTGGAACAGGCCCGTGCCAAGGCGCAACAGATGGCCGACAGCATTCACTCCGGTGCCAAGAGTTTCGATCAGGTTCTACAGGACGCGCAGGCCGATCAATCCGGTGCGCTGGAAGGCGCCAACTTGGGTGTCATCACCCAGGGTATGTTTGCCAGCCCCGCGTTCGAAACTGCCTTGTACGCCATGAAGAAACCTGGCGAAGTCAGCGATCCGGTGCAAATGCCGTCAGGGTTCCACATCATCCGTCTGGACAGTATCGCCCCAGCGCAGGTCAAACCGTTTGAGGAAGTGCGCGAGGAGGTGGCCAAGGAACTGCGTCATCAACAGGCCGAGAACCGTTTTTACGAAATCAGCCAAACGCTGGCCAATCTGAGCTATGAGCATCCCGATAGTTTGGAACCGGCGGCCAAGGCGCTGGATGTGCCGGTGCGGGAGAGCGGTTGGTTCAGCCGCCAGGGCGGGGAAGGGATCGCCGCCAACTCCAAGGTGGTTGACAGTGCGTTTGGCGAGGACGTGCTCAAACGCGGCCTGAACAGCGAACCGATCGAACTGGAGCCGGGGCATGTGGTGGTGGTTCGGGTGGAAGAGCACAAGGACGCCACCCCACGTTCGCTGGAGGAATCGCGCGAGGACATCGCCAAGCTGCTGCGCCAGCAGCAAGCCCGCGAAGCCCTGGCCAAGAGTGTCGAGATGCTGAAGGCGCGCGCCGCCAAGGGCGAGCACTTGCAAATGCTAGCGGCGGAGTTTGGCGGCGAGTACAAAAATGCCGGGTTGGTGGGTCGCGATGCCGCCTCGGTGGACGGCACGGTACTGGCCGCCGCGTTCCGCCTGCCACAACCGCAAGCCGACCAGGTGGCGCTGGGTTCGACGGTACTGGCCAGCGGCGATCAGGCGGTGTTCGAAGTCGCGCGGGTGGTGCCCGGCCAACCGGATGCGCTGGCCGAGGGCGAGCGCAAGACGCTGGCGCAACAACTGGGACAGCAGACCGGGTCAGGGCAGTTCGAGCAACTGCTGGGCAGCCTGCGGGCCAAGACCAAGATTGTGGTTTATTCCGACCGGTTGTGAGCGCGCCGGGCTCAAGCGGCGTGCCGGCCGCGCGTTTGGGTCGGCACGGCCGGCGGCGCGCTTATTCGAGAGCTCCCAGCGCGACGGTGTTGAAGCCGCCGTCCACGTACACGATCTCGCCGGTGATGCCCGAGGCCAGATCGGAACATAGAAAAGCCGCCGCGTTGCCGACTTCCTCGATGGTGACGCATTTGCGCAAGGGCGCAACGTGCTCGAAGGTATCCAGCATCTTACGGAAGTTCTTGATGCCGGACGCCGCCAGGGTGCGGATCGGTCCGGCGGAAATGGCATTGACCCGAATCCCTTCCGGTCCCAGCGTCTGCGCCAGATAGCGGACGTTGGCGTCCAGACTGGCCTTGGCCAAGCCCATGACGTTGTAGTTGGGCACCGCCCGCACTCCGCCCAGATAGGTCATGGCGATCAACGCGCCATTCCGTCCCCGCATCAAGGGCCGGGCGGCCTTGGCCAGTGCCGCCAAGCTGTAGGAGCTGATGTCGTGAGCGATGCGGAAGTTTTCGCGGCTGATCCCCTCCAGAAAATCGCCTTCCAGCGCCTCGCGTGGGGCGTATGCCAAGGAATGCACGATGATGTCCAATCCGTCCCAGTGTTGTTGGAGCGTCTCGAATACCGCTGCGATTTCGGCATCGCTTTCCACGTCGCAGGGTAGCGTGATGGAACTGCCCAATTCCTCGGCCATCTTCTCGGCGCGGGGTTTCAGCTTGTCGTTCTGGTAGGTAAAGGCGAGTTCGGCACCTTCCCGGCGCATGGCTTGAGCGATGCCCCAGGCGATGGAACGGTTGCTGGCGACTCCCAGGATCAGGGCGCGTTTGCCGGCAAGAAAGCCCATAATGAACTCCTATGTGTTTTAAGTATCGTTTAGACGGGTCACTGAATTCGCGAACTGTAAAGGATATTGGATGACGCGCGCAAAATACCGTTGCCGCCACAGGCTGGCGGCTGGCTGGTTCGGCTGGGTCTGCGCCCTGCTCGCGACCGTTGCCGTCGGTGCGCCGCTGCACGGCATCGCCCTGCACGGCCAACCGAAGTATGGGCCGAACTTCGAGCATTTCGATTACGTTAACCCCAACGCCCCGAAGGGCGGCGAGGCGCGCTTCGCCGCCATCGGCAGCTTCGATACCTTCAATCCCTTCAATATCAAGGGCCAGCCGGCCGCCGGCATCGGCCAGTTGTTCGAGACGCTGTTGATCGGCAGTGCCGATGAGCCGTTCAGCGAGTATGGCCTGATCGCCGAGAGCGTGGAGATACCGGAAGATCGGAGTTCGGTGACGTTCAATCTGCGACCGCAGGCGAAGTTCCACGACGGCACGTCGATCACGGCGGACGACGTGTTGTTTTCCTTCGAAATCCTGAAGACCAAAGGCACGCCGCTCTATCGGTTCTATTACGCCAACGTCGCCAAGGTCGAAAAGCTGGGCGAACGGCAGGTGAAATTTACCTTTGCTCCCGGCGAGAATCGCGAATTGCCGCTGATCGTGGGCCAAATGCCGGTGCTTTCCGAGAAATACTGGCGGGATCGGGATTTTGCCGCGACAACGTTGGAGGTGCCGGTCGGCAGCGGTCCTTATCGAATCGAGCGTTTCGAGCCGGGGCGCTTCATTGTCTACCAACGCGATGAGAATTACTGGGGCAAGGACTTGCCGGTCAATCGGGGGCGATACAACATCGACCGGCTGCGCTACGACTACTACCGCGATGTCACGGTGGCGCTGGAGGCGTTCAAGGCCGGCTCCTACGATCTGCGGGTGGAGAACGTCGCCAAGCAGTGGGCGACCGGCTACGAGTTTCCGGCCCTGGCCAAGGGCTTGGTGAAGAAGGAAACCTTCCCCAACCAAATGCCGTCCGGGATGCAAGGCTTTGTCTACAATCTGCGGCGGCCCTTGTTCCAGAATCCCAAGGTCCGCGAAGCGTTGGCCTACGCCTTCGATTTCGAATGGAGCAATCGGAACCTGTTCCACGACCAGTACAAGCGAACCCGCAGCTATTTCGACAACTCCGAACTGGCGGCGCGGGGCTTGCCGTCGCCGGAGGAATTGGCGGTGCTGGAACCGTTGCGCAAGGAGTTGCCGCCGGAAGTGTTCTCTGCGGTTTATGAGCCGCCAACCGCCAACGACGATGCCCAGCTCCGCGCCAATTTTCAGAAGGCGCTGCAACTGTTGCAAGAAGCCGGCTGGGTTTTCCGCGACCGCAAGCTGGTCAACGCCAAGACCGGCGAGCCGTTTCGCTTTGAGCTGCTGATCGACGATCCGACCTGGGAGCGGATCGGGCTGCCGTTCGCCCGCAACCTGGAACGCTTGGGTATCGAGATGAGCGTGCGCACGGTGGATTCGGCGCAATACGAGAACCGGGTGCGCGATTTCGATTTCGACATGGTGGTCAACGTTTGGGGCCAGTCGCTGTCGCCCGGCAACGAGCAGCGCGAGTTCTGGAGCAGCGCCGCCGCCGGTCAGCCGGGTAGTCGCAACCTTGCCGGCCTGAAGAGTCCGGCGGTGGATGCGTTGGTGGATCAGGTGATCGCCGCCCCGGACCGCACCAGCCTGGTGACGCGAGTACGGGCGCTGGATCGGGCGTTGCAATGGAATTTTCTGGTCATTCCGCACTGGCATCTTCCCTACGCCCGCATCGCCTTTTGGGACAAGTTCGGTTATCCGGCGGTGACACCGTTGCAGGGTGTGCAATTGGATGCTTGGTGGATCGATCCCGCCAAGGCGGCGGCGCTGGCGGGAGGCAGCCAGACCGACAATCGGCCGTAATCGGGCATCGCTGTTACTTGGGAGCAGCCGTCATACGCTTTTTCAACACCGCCGGGCCGATCAAACCCGACTTGCACTATTGTCTGCCGCCACTGACCCGCTTCGATCTGGGTGAAGTGCTGCAACTGATCGAGCAGCAGAAATATTTCGTGTTGCACGCGCCTCGCCAGACGGGAAAAACCTCCTGCTTGCTGGCGTTGATGGAGTATCTCAACGCCTCCGGCCAGTACCGCTGTATCTATGTCAACGTGGAAATCGCTCAGGCGGCGCGGGAAGATGTGGCGGGCGCGATGCAGGCGATTCTCAGCGAATTGGGTTCGTGGGCGCGCATCGTTCTGAACGACGATTATCCCAACTCGATTCGTACCCTCGTTTTGGCCGACAGTGGTCCCTTCACGGCGTTGAGCGAGTTGTTGAAGCAGTGGGCGGCGCGGGATCGTCGTCCGCTGGTGGTGCTGATCGACGAAATCGATGCGCTGGTGGGCGATACGCTCATTTCGGTGTTGCGGCAATTGCGGTCCGGCTATCCACAGCGGCCGGGTCATTTCCCGCAGAGCATCGTGCTCTGCGGTGTACGCGACGTGCGGGATTACCGTATTCACTCCAGCCGGGAAAAAACCATCATCACCGGCGGCAGCGCTTTCAACATCAAGGCCGAGTCGTTGCGATTGGGCAATTTCAACCGCACGGAAATGGAGACGCTATATCGCGTTCACACCGAGGAGACCGGACAAATCTTCACCTCGGAGGCACTGGAACGGCTTTGGGCATTGAGCGGCGGACAGCCTTGGCTGGTGAATGCCTTGGGTTACGAAACTTGTTTTCGCATGAAGGCGGGGCGGGATCGACAACAGCCGATTACGGCGGACTTGGTCGATGCAGCCAAGGAAAATCTGATCCTGCGCCGGGACACCCATCTCGATCAACTGGCCGACAAGCTGCAAGAAGAGCGGGTGCGGCGAGTCATTGAGCCGTTGTTGGCGGGTAATGATGTAGCCGTCGAGTTTCGTCCCGATGATGTCGCTTATACGCAAGATTTGGGGTTGATCCGGCAACAGGTGAACGGTCGAATTCAAATAGCGAATTGCATTTATCAGGAAGTGATCCCCCGAGAACTGGCTTGGAACATACAGTCGGGGATGAGCCAACAAACGCAATGGTATATCGACCCGGAAGGTCGCTTGGATATGTCCAAATTGCTGGGGGCTTTTCAAGAGTTTTTCCGCGAACATTCCGAGCACTGGATTGAACGATTTCAGTACAAGGAAGCCGGTCCGCAGTTGTTGTTGCAGGCTTTTCTGCAGCGCATCGTCAACGGTGGCGGGCGGATCGAGCGGGAATACGGGCTAGGGCGAATGCGGACGGATTTGTTGGTGATGTGGCCGCTACAAAGGGTTGAGGGCGAGAGTGAGATTCAAAAAATCGTCATCGAACTCAAACTCCTGCATAAAAGCCTGGAGCAGACGCTGGCGTTGGGTCTGGAACAGACCTGGGAATATCTCGACCGTTGCGGTGCGAAAGAAGGTCATCTGGTGATCTTCGATCGGACACCGGGCAAGGCTTGGGAAGACAAATTATTTCGGCGGCGGGAAACGGTACGAGGCCGACAGATAACCGTATGGGGAATGTAGACGGCGGCTAAGCTCGCATTCGACTTCCAGTCCGGGCAATCGAACCCGCGTGCCGATCGGCTCCGAACGCACGGGATAAACCGGAGGTGATCCATGCAGGGCAAGCTGTTCACCCAAGATTTTCTGCGCGAAGGCATCAAGGAAACGGACGCTTGGAAGTGTCTGGATAGCAACGAGCTGACCCGATTCCGTGCCCGGATCGGCGCGATCTTCGACACCTTTCCCGTCGATAGCCAAGCCAACGAAGCGGTTACGGAAACCGAGATCGTTTTCAAAGTGCTGGAGGCTTTGGGTTGGGCATCTCTGCCACAGCAAACCGCTTCCGGCAAGGGCCGCCAGGACGTGCCCGATGTGCTGCTGTTCGCGGATACCGCCACCAAGCAGGTGGCGCTGGCGGAACGCAAGGACGAACAACGCTATCGTCACGGTGTCGCCATCGTCGAATGCAAACGCTGGCGACGCCCGCTGGATCGCGGCGACCGCACCGATCCCCTCGACGCCAATGCGCCATCGAATCAGATGTTGCGCTATCTGAGCCGGGTGGAAGTGGCCTCGGAACGGGCGATTCAGTGGGGTCTGTTGACCAACGGCCGATATTGGCGGCTGTATTTTCAAGGCGCGCGTTCGCGTGCCGAGGAATTTCTGGAACTCGACGTGGCGCTGCTCGCCGGCATGAAAGGATTGCAAGCGGAGCTGTTCGATGCCAGCGGTCAGGACGCCGAACATTTCCTCGCCGTGTTCTACCTGTTATTCGGTCGGGCCGGTTTCGTTCCGCAGCCCAAGGACCCCGAAAACCGGGCTTTCCTCTTCATCGCCCTGGCGGAAACCCGGCGCTGGGAAGAGCGCGTTTCCCAGGATTTGGGGGAGTTGGTCTTCGAGCGCTTGTTCCCGCGCTTGGTCACGGCGATGGCCCAACACGATCCGGCGGCGTCCACGCCGCCTGCGGCGGATGAGCTGGACGCCGTGCGCCGCGAGGCGCTGATCCTGCTTTACCGGCTGTTGTTCGTTCTCTACGCCGAGGACCGCAACCTGCTGCCGGTTCACGACCGCCGCTACGACGACTATTCCTTGCGCAAGATCCGCGAGGATGTCGCGCGGCGTCTGGACGCGCACGATGTCTTCAGCACCAGTGCCCGGCGTTACTGCAACGATCTCAAGGATCTGTTCCGCATCATCAACCAGGGCGATGCCTCGCTCGGCGTGCCACCCTACAACGGCGGCTTGTTCGACGACCGCACGCATGAGTTGTTGGCGCGCTTGGCGCTGTCCGACGCCGTGCTGGCCGAGTTGATCGATGGTCTGTCGCGTCGCCCGGTGGGGCAGGAGCGCCGCTGGATCAATTATCGCGACCTGTCGGTGCAGCAGTTGGGTTCCATCTACGAACGCCTGTTGGAATATCGGGTGGTCGGTGACGGCGCCGGCCAAGTCCAGGTCAGCCCCACCGTTTTCGCCCGCAAGGGCAGCGGCACTTATTACACTCACGACGATTTGGTCCAACTGCTCATTCGGCAAACGGTCGGGCCTTTACTCGACGAGCGCGCGGATGCGTTTCGGCAACGGGTGGATGCGCTGGCCCGCCTGCGTTCCCCCAAGTCGCAACGCCTGCACGAATTGCAAGATCTCGATCCCGCCGCCGCCATCCTGGAATTGAAAATCTGCGATCCGGCGATGGGTAGCGGGCATTTCCTGGTCAGCTTGGTGGATTACCTGGCCGATCAAATCCTGGAGCGCATGGCCGACAGCACCGCGCGAGTGAGTTGGGCGGATGCCGCCGAACCCTACGTATCGCCCCTGGCGCGGCGGATCGCCGATATTCGCGAGCGCATTCTGGCGTCGTCGCGGGTGCATGGCTGGACCGTCGATCCCGCCCAGCTCGACGACCGCCATATCGTGCGGCGCATGATCCTGAAGCGGGTGATCTTCGGGGTGGACAAGAATCCGATGGCGGTGGAGTTGGCCAAGGTCGCGTTGTGGCTGCACACCTTCACGGTCGGCGCGCCGCTGTCGTTTCTCGATCATCATTTGCGCGCCGGCGATGCCTTGTACGGCGAACGAGTCGATAAGGTACTGGACGAGTTGCGCGCTTTCGGTGCGTTATTCCAGAAAAACGAACTGGCCCGGATCGCGGTGGCCACCGCCAGAATGAACCGGATCGCCGATCTGACCGATGTGGACATCGCCGAGGTGCACCAATCCCGGCATCTATTCGAGCAAATCGACGCGGAACTGGCGCCGCTGCGCAAGCTGCTGGATTTTTGGCAGGCGTTACGTTGGTTGCCCGCGAACGATCCGGTTCGGCAACGCGGCTGGGCCGATTTGGCGTCGGGGCATTTCGGGGATGTCATCGATGTGATCGACGCCGGTTCGGTGGACACTGGAGATTCCGCCAGCGACGAGGCAGGGGCTATCCGGGAATTGCTTCGGCAAACCCGCGAACGGGCCGAGCAAGAGGGTTTCCTGTCCTGGGCCATTGCTTTTCCCACAGTTTGGCGTCATCTGGATAGCGGTCAAGCGCAGGGTGGTTTCGATGCCATCATCGGCAATCCGCCGTGGGACCGGATGAAACTCCAGGAAGTCGAATGGTTCGCCGCGCGCAAGCCGGACATCGCCCACGCTGTCCGCGCCGCCGACCGCAAGCGACTGATCGGTCGGTTGGAGAAAACGGGCGATGGCTTGTGGCTGGAGTATCAGCAGGCCAGGAACCGGGCCGAGACCGCCGTTCGGATCGCGCGGGACAGCGGTGACTATCCGCTGTTGTCCGGTGGCGACGTGAACCTGTACTCGCTGTTCGTGGAACGAGCGCAAAGCTTGGTGAATGCACGAGGCATCGTCGGGCTGCTGACGCCTTCCGGCATCGCTTCGGACAAGGGTTCCAGCGCTTTTTTCAAAAGCATCGCCACCACCGGACGGTTGGCGGCGTTGCTGGATTTCGAGAATCGGAAAGGTTTTTTCCCCGATGTCGATAGCCGTTTCAAGTTCTGCGGCTTGGTATTCGGTGGGGCCAAACGCAGGTTTCCCGAAACCCGCTGCGCCTTTTTTCTCCATGCCGTGGCGGAACTCGACGACCCGCAACGTTCATTTACCTTGAGCGCGGACGACTTCGCCGCCGTCAATCCCAACACCGGCACCGCACCGATTTTCCGCTATCGGCGGGATGCCGAGATCACCAAGGCGATTTACAGCCGTTGCCCGGTGCTGGTGGATCGGCGCGGCAATCCGCCCCAGCCGGTTTGGCCGGTGCGTTACGCAACCATGTTCCACATGACCAACGATTCCCACCTATTCAAACGGCAGGATGAATTGGATGCGGCTGGATTCTATCCGGTGGAGGGCAATCGCTGGAGCAATGGGCAGGACGAGTATGTGCCGTTGTATGTGGGGCGCATGATTCATCAATACGATCACCGGGCGGCGGGTGTCGAGGTCAATGAGACGAGCTTGCATAATCCGGCGCTAAGCAGCGCCGTAAGCTTGCAGGAAAAACAAAATGTTACGTTTGTGCCGGCTCCTCAATATTGGGTTCCTCGTAACAAGGTGTCTTGCAATTACCAAAGATGGGTTATTGGCTTTCGCGATGTGGCTCGCGCAACAGATATGCGAACTTTGATATCTGCTCTCATTCCATTCCCAAGCGCGGGCAACAAATTGCCTTTACTCCTGCCGTTAGATAATGAGCACGAAAACTACAAGAATTTTATGCCATTACTTTTAGCGAATCTAAATTGCTATCCACTCGATTATGTTTTGCGACAAAAAGTTCAGAGCACTAATGTTAATTGGTACATTCTCGAACAGATACCGATGATTCCACCTGAAAAATTTGAAAATTCCATCGGCAACCAAACTCTCGCCGACTTCATCCGTGAGCAGGTTCTTCGCCTCACCTACACCGCCGTGGACATGCGACCTTTCGCCGCCGACATGGGCTATGGGGGCGAGCCGTTCGTCTGGGACGAAGACGACCGCCGTCACCGTCTGGCGCGGCTGGATGCCTTGTTCTTCCGTCTCTACGGCCTGAATCGAGACGACGCCGATTACATCTTGGCGCAATTTCCCATCGTCCGCGAGCAGGACGAAAAGCAATTCGGCCGCTATCTCACCCGAGATCTGGTTCTCGCTTACATGAACGCGGTTGCGGCGGGGGATTTGAACACAGTGGTGAAAATCCGCTAGGTGTCGAACCCTGGATATTCGCAGCAAGTATTTCACATCGACGAGTAGAAAAGGGGATCAGTGAGTTTACGTATCGAGCAGCAAGTTTTGAAAAGGTTTTCTTTGTTTCCAGCGGTAGGTTTCAAAATCTCTTTCATCGGTGGACAGAATGCGCCCGTGCCCGAGATGTTCGGCTAGAATGACAAGCGATGCGTCGGCCAAATCCATTGGTAAGCTGGCGTATTTTTTCATCAAGGCAATAATGCGTGGAACATGCTGGGCGGTTAAATCGAATAGGCTAAAAGCACCAGCCAAGTAGTTGCTCAAAAAGAGTTGTTGCGCTTGAGTACTGATCCGTGCCCCCAACAAATGACAAGTTTCCGTCACGACAGGCCAAGTGGTAATGAGCGGTTCTGGAGATAGTTCAATTAAGCGAACACGAGCCATCGCATGATGTTCGTCCTTGTGATTAGCCAAGGCCAACCAGAAACCGGTGTCAGCGATCACCATGCTTTTGCGCCAATATTTGATTTAACTCGGATTTATAGTTGGTCGAGAGTTCGGGCGATGCTTCGCCACAGCCTACGAAACCCGATTTGACGAGAAGATCGGCGGCACTGGGATGCTCGGCGTTAATTCGAGAATAGTATAAATCGATGGCTTGACCAATGACTTCATTGGCGCTGACATGGGTTGTTTTCACGAGATGGCGTAATTTTTGTAGACGATGATCATCTAATTGAGTTTGGATACGCATTATTAGGTTACTCCTTCTTTTTTCTATCGAGGTAAAGTAACATCCATTAAGCTTCCCGGCAATGGCAGCGATGACGACACCCACGCGGGATCATTGAATTCGGTGTGGTTGACCAACCGGCTCGCTTGACGAAGTTGCCAAGTCTCTATTACGGCTCCTCAAATCAAAGAGATCAACCTAAGTTTCCCTCATGTTTGCCTACATCCTTCGCCGCTTGGCGCTGATTCCCCTGACCCTGCTCGGCATCATCGCCATCAACTTCGCCATCGTGCAGATCGCGCCCGGCGGGCCGGTGGAGCAATTGCTGGCGCAACTGAAAAATA
>WBZV01000829.1_pt1 | contig 16141 bp, 12 predicted proteins | sample 5204221 | NCBI WGS metagenome assembly WBZV01 (sample SAMN12344360, study PRJNA552823) | activated sludge metagenome | biome: Activated sludge suspended growth; feature: Nitrification reactor; material: Wastewater; isolation source: activated sludge from nitrification reactor of wastewater...
GGCGCCCGATGCGGCCACGCTGCTGATCGCCGGCGGCGGCACCACCACCGCGACCGAAGAGGAAGCCGAAGAAGCCGCCGAGGCGGCGCTGTCCACGGTGGACTCCGAGTTCGGCCGCACCACCGACCCGGTGCGCATGTACATGCGCGAGATGGGCACGGTCGAGCTGCTCACGCGCGAGGGCGAGATCGAGATCGCCAAGCGCATCGAAGGCGGCCTGCAGGCCATGATGCTGGCCATCTCGGCCTCGCCGACGACCATCGCCGAGCTGCTCAGCTACTCCGACCGCATCCGCGCCGGCGAGATGCAGATCTCCGAGGTGGTCGACGGCTTCGTCTCGGAAGACGAGGCCGACGACTACGTGGCCGAAGAAGACGTCGACTTCTTCGACGACGAGGACGACGACGACGGCGCCGGCGGCAGCAAGGCGCTGACCAAGAAGCTCGAGGAGCTGAAGAACGCCGCGCTGGTCAAGTTCGACTCGCTGCGCGTCAACTTCGACAAGATGCGCAAGGCCTTCGAGAAGGAAGGCTACCAGTCGGCCGCCTACGACAAGGCCCAGCACGCCATCAGCAGCGAGCTGATGACCATCCGCTTCACGGTCAAGACCATCGAGAAGCTGTGCGGCATCCTGCGCGGCCAGGTCGACGACGTGCGCCGCTACGAGCGCGAGCTGCGCAAGATCATCGTCGACAAGTGCGGCATGCCGCAGGAATATTTCATCAGGCACTTCCCGCCCAACGCGCTGAACCTGAAGTGGGCGGAGAAGGAAGTCGCCTCGGGCAAGCCCTACAGCGTGGTGCTGCAGCGCAACCTGCCGCCGGTGCAGGAGCTGCAGAAGAAGCTGACCGACGTGCAGGCGCGCGCGGTGGTGCCGCTGGAAGACCTCAAGCTCATCAACAAGCGCATGAACGAGGGCGAGAAGGCCTCGCGCGATGCGAAGAAGGAGATGATCGAGGCCAACCTGCGCCTGGTGATCTCGATCGCGAAGAAGTACACCAACCGCGGCCTGCAGTTCCTCGACCTCATCCAGGAAGGCAACATCGGCCTGATGAAGGCGGTCGACAAGTTCGAATACCGCCGCGGCTACAAGTTCTCGACCTACGCCACGTGGTGGATCCGCCAGGCCATCACGCGCTCGATCGCCGACCAGGCGCGCACCATCCGCATCCCGGTGCACATGATCGAGACCATCAACAAGATGAACCGCATCTCGCGCCAGCACCTGCAGGAGTTCGGCTACGAGCCGGACGCGCCGACGCTGGCCGAGAAGATGGAGATCCCCGAGGACAAGATCCGCAAGATCATGAAGATCGCCAAGGAGCCGATCTCCATGGAGACGCCGATCGGCGACGACGACGATTCGCACCTGGGCGACTTCATCGAGGACACCAACAACACCGCGCCGATCGACGCCGCCATGCAGGCCGGCCTGCGCGACGTGGTCAAGGACATCCTCGATTCGCTGACCCCGCGCGAGGCCAAGGTGCTGCGCATGCGCTTCGGCATCGAGATGTCGACCGACCACACGCTGGAAGAGGTGGGCAAGCAGTTCGACGTCACGCGCGAGCGCATCCGCCAGATCGAGGCCAAGGCGATCCGCAAGCTCAAGCACCCGAGCCGGTCGGACAAGCTCAGGACGTACTTGGACAATCTCTGATTGGCCAAGTGCGTACCGCCGCAGGCGGTCGCGGCCGTGCAGCGGACGCGATTGAGCTTGCGCCGAAGGCACAAGCTGCGCACCTATCTGGACAATCTCTGATCGAGCGCAGTCGCAGCGAGAAGGGCCCTCTAGGGGGCCCTTTTTGCTGGGGGCGTGGCTGCTCAGGCGATAAACTTTGCCCCATGACCCAGATCGTCGAGCGCACCATCCTGTTCGCCGACCTGCGCGGCAGCACCTCGCTGTACGAGTCGATGGGCAACGCCGAGGCGACTGCGGTGGTCACGCAGAGCGTGGCGCTGCTGGCGCGCATCGTCGAATCGATGGGCGGCCAGGTCGTCAAGACGTTGGGCGACGGCCTGATGGCGATGTTCATCCTGCCCAAGGCGGCGCTCGCCGCGGCCGAGGAGATGCACGACTCGATGGAGCGCATCGGCGGCCCGGGCAGTTCGCTGCCGCAGCCGCTCAAGGTGCAGGTGGCGCTGGCCTGCGGCGAGGTCGTGCAGATGTCGGGCGACGTGTTCGGCGATGCGGTCAACGTCGCGGCGCGGCTGCTCGACCACGCCGGCGACAACGAGACCCTGCTCACCGCCGCGGTGCTCGCTGGCCTGCCGCCGACGCAGCGCGGGCGCTTCCGCAGCCTCGAGCGCATGCAGCTGCGCGGGCGCGTCGAGCCGGTGCACGTCTACCTGCTCGAGGCGCAGCGCAACCCCGGCGACACGGCGGCCACCGCATTCGGCGACATGCTGCCGGCACCGGAGCCCGAAGGCATCCGCCTCGTCTGGACGACGCAGAACCGTGTCTACAGCGGCACCGACCTGCCGGTGGTGCTCGGGCGCAGCCCGCAGGTCACCTACTGCATCGACGACACGCGCGTGTCGCGCTCGCATGCACGCATCGACTGGCACGGCGGCACCTTCCAGCTCACCGACCTGAGCTACAACGGCACCTACGTGCGCTTCGATCACGATCCCGAGGTGATCAGCCTGCGCCGCGGCACCTGCACGCTGCACGGCAGCGGCCTGATCGGCCTGGGCACGCCGCCCACCGAAGCCGACGGCCCCTGCGTGCGCTTCGAGGTGATGAAGTTCGCGGACACGCAGCCGCACGACCTCTACCTCTGAGCATGGCCGGCAGCGCCTCGGCCGACCCCGCCCGCCTGCTCGCCGAGCTGCGCCTCGACGATGCGGCCCGGCTGAGCGCGGTGCTGCGCGCCGTGCCCGACCTGTGGTTCGTCGTCGACCGCGACGACCAGTTCCTGCTGTGCAGCGACGAGAACCACCCTTCTCTCATCGAACCCTTCGCACAGCAGCTCGGCAAGCCCTTCGCCGCCGCACTCGACGCACCCTACGATCGCCTCGCGCTGGAGGCGGTGCAACGCGCACGCGCCAGCGGCGAGGCGCAGCGCCTCGAGTACGAGGCGGCGACGCCGGACGGGCAGCGCCGCGTCTTCGAGGCGCGCGTGACCCCGATGGGCGACGGCCAGGTGCTCTACCTGACGCGCGACCTGAGCGAGTTGCGCCGCCTCGAGCGCGAGCGCGAACACGACGCCGAGCGGCTGCGCATCAGCGAGGAGCTGTACCGCTCGGTGGCGCAGACCATCAGCGACGGCCTGATCGTCGCCGGGCCGGACGGCAGCGTGGTGGCCTGCAACCCGTCCGCCGCCGAGACCCTGGGCGCCGAGCCGGCAAGCCTCATCGGCCATCGCCTCGGCGCGCTGGGCTACCGGCTGCACGACGCGCAGGATCGCCTCCTTCCGCGCGAGCAGCATCCGGTGCGCCGCGTGCTGCTCGGCGATGCGCCGGCGCGCGAGCTGCCGCTGGTGCTGCACCGGCCGGACGGTTCGGTGCGCCGGGTGCTGCTCACGGCGCGTGCGCTGCGCACCAGCGCCGATGCGCCGGCGCCCTCCTGCCTCGTGAGCTTCCGCGACATCACCGAGCAGCACGCGGCCGCAAGGGCGCTGGAAGCCGCCGAGCTGCGCTGGCGCTTCGCCCTCGAAGGCGCCGGCGCCGGCGTGTGGGACTACGCCGCGGACAGCGCCCAGGTCTTCTACTCGCCGGGCTGGAAGCAGATGCTCGGCCACGCCGAGGCCGAGATCGGCGCTTCGCTCGGCGAGTGGACGCAGCGCATCCACCCGGAAGACCGCGAGGCGGTGGTGCGCGCCTTCGCCGACTACCGCGAGGGCCGCACGAGCGCCTACCAGACCGAGCACCGGCTGGAGCACCGCGACGGCCGCTGGATCTGGATCCTCGACCGCGGCCGCATCGTCGAGCGCCGCGCCGACGGCAGCGCGCGCCGCGTGGTCGGCATCCACACCGACATCACGCCGCTCAAGCAGGCCGAGCAGGCGCTGCTCGACAAGCAGGCCGCCGAGCTCGCCAGCCGCGCCAAGAGCCAGTTCCTCTCGCGCATGAGCCACGAGATGCGCACGCCGCTGAACGCGGTGATCGGCTTCTCGCAGCTGCTGCGCCTGCATCCGGCCGGCGATCCGGCCAAGGTCGCCGAGTACGCCGAACACATCCTGCGCGCCAGCGAACACCTGCTGGGCCTGGTCAACGAGGTGCTCGATCTGCAGCGCGTCGAGGAAGGCCGCGCCGCGCTGCAGCCGCGCGCCATCGAGCTGGCGCCCTTCCTCGAGGCCACGCTCGAGCTGCTGCGCCCAGCCGCGCAGGCGCAGGGCGTCGCGCTCAGCAGCCAGGTGCCGGCGGGCCGCGCCGTGCTGGCCGACGAGCGCTGCCTGCGCCAAGTGCTGATGAACATGGTTTCCAACGCGGTGAAGTACAACCGCCCGGGCGGCTGGGTGGTGGTGACGCTGCTCGACGCCGCACCGGGGCGCTGCGCCATCGCCATCGAGGACACCGGCTCCGGGCTCAGCGACGAGCAGCTCGCGCGGCTGTTCCAGCCCTTCGAGCGCCTCGGCCACGAGAGCAGCGGCATCGAGGGCAGCGGCCTGGGCCTCGTGATCACGCGCAGCCTGATCGAGCAGATGGGCGGCACGGTGACGCTGTCCAGCGTGCCCGGCGCCGGCACGCTGGCGCGCATCGACCTGCCCGCCGCGAGCGTGCCGGCCGCTGCGCTGCAGCCGGCGCCGCCTCCTGCCCCGCTGCCGGCACCGGCCGAGGCTGCGCCCCAGTTGCGCCTGCTCTACGTCGAGGACAACCGCATCAACGCGCTGCTGTTCGAGGAGGCGATGCGCCTGCTCGGTGGCATCGAGCTGCAGGTGGCCGAGAGCGGCGCCGACGCGATCGGGCTGCTGCAGGCCTGGACGCCGCAGGTACTGGTGCTGGATGCCAACCTGCCCGACATGAACGGCCACGAGTTGCTGCAGCGCCTGCGCCAGCGGCCCGAACTGGCCGGCGCACCGGCCTTCATGTGCTCGGCCGACGCGATGCCGGAGGATCTGGAGCGCGCCCGCGCCAGCGGCTTCCAGGGCTACTGGACCAAGCCGATCGAGATCGGCAAGGTCGGCGCGGCGATCGCGGCACTGCGCGGATAATCGCGCGCCGCCCGCGACCGACCATGCGCTTCGCCGCCGAACCCCAGCCTCGCCCCACTGCCGATCGCACGGCGGTGGTGCTCGTCAACCTCGGCACGCCCGATGCGCCGACCGCGCCCGCGCTGCGCCGCTACCTCGCCGAGTTCCTCGCCGACCCGCGCGTGGTCGAGATCCCGCGCTTGCTGTGGTGGCCCATCCTGCACGGCGTGATCCTGCGCGTGCGGCCGGCCAAGTCGGCGCGCAAGTACGCCAGCATCTGGATGCCCGAGGGTTCGCCGCTGCTGGTGTGGAGCGAGAAGCAGGCCAAGCTGCTGCAGGGCTACCTCGGCGAGCGCGGCCATGCGGTGCCGGTGCGGCACGCGATGCGCTACGGCAAGCCTTCGGTGGCCAGCGTGCTGGATGCGCTCAAGGCCGAGGGCGCCACGCGCATCCTGCTGCTGCCGCTGTACCCGCAGTATTCGGGCACCACCACCGCGAGCGCCTGGGATGCGGTCGGCGCCTGGGCCGCGCGCGTGCGCAGCCTGCCCGAACTGCGCTTCGTCAACCGCTACCACGACGACCCGGCCTACATCGAGGCGCTCGCCCAGCGCGTGCTGGCGCATTGGCAGACGCACGGCCGCGGCGAAAAGCTGGTGCTGAGCTTTCACGGCGTGCCCGAGCGCACGCGCGCGCTCGGCGATCCGTACTACGACGAGTGCCTGGCGAGCGCGAAGCGGCTCGGCGAGCGGCTGTCACTGCGCGACGAGCAGCTCGTCGTCACCTTCCAGAGCCGCTTCGGCAAGGCCGCCTGGCTGCAGCCCTACACCGAGCCGACGCTGGTGGCGCTGGCGAAACAGGGCGTGGCCAGCCTCGACGTGATGTGCCCCGGCTTCACGGCCGACTGCCTCGAGACGCTCGAGGAGATCGACCAGGAGGTGCGCGCCGCCTTCCTCGCGGCCGGTGGCCGCGAGTTCCGCTACATCCCCTGCCTGAACGACAGCCACCCCTGGATCGATGCGCTGGCGCAGATCGCGCTGCGCCACCTGCAGGGCTGGCCCACCGCGCGCTGACGATCAGCCGAAACGCGCGCGCCGCCGCGCCTTGGCGATGCGCGGCAGCAGCAGCACCATCGCCACGATCACCAGCAGCAGCACCGATACCGGCCGCTGCAGGAACACGCCCCAGTGGCCTTCGCCGATGGACAGCGCGTTGCGCATCTGCGCCTCGGCCAGCGGCCCCAGGATCATGCCCACCACCACCGGCGCGGTCGGGAAGTCGAAGCGCCGCATCAGCACGCCCAGCAGGCCGATCGCATAGAGCAGGAAGAGGTCGAAGGCCGACTGGCGCATGCCGTACACGCCCACCGTCGCGAAGATCAGGATGCCGGCGTAGAGCTGCGGCTTGGGGATCTTCAGCAGCTTCACCCACAGGCCCACCAGCGGCAGGTTGAGCACCAGCAGCATCACGTTGCCGATGTACAGCGACGCGATCAGCGCCCACACCAGCGCGGCGTTCTTGTCGAACAGCTGCGGGCCCGGGTTGATGCCGTAGTTCTGGAACGCGCCGAGCAGGATCGCGGTGGTGTTGGAGGTCGGGATGCCCAGCGTCAGCAGCGGGATCAGCGTCGCGGTGATGGCCGCGTTGTTGGCCGCCTCGGGGCCGGCCACGCCTTCGATCGCGCCCGTGGTGCCGAACTCCTCCTTGTGCTTGGAGAGCTTCTTCTCGGTGGCGTAGCTCAGGAAGGTCGGGATCTCGCTGCCGCCGGCCGGGATGCAGCCGAAGGGCACGCCGATGAAGGTGGCGCGCAGCCAGGCCGGCCAGGAACGCCGCCACTCCGCACCCGTCATGTGCACCTTGCTCATGCGGTTCTGCGATTCCTCGACGCGGCCCTCGTAGAGCACGGCGTAGAGCGCCTCGGCCACCGCGAACAGGCCGACCGCGATCAGCACCACCTCGAGCCCGTCCATCAGCTCGGGCACGCCACCGGTGTAGCGCGCCTGGCCGGTGATCTGGTCGATGCCCACCAGCCCCATCGCCAGGCCGACGAACAGCGCCACCAGGCCGCGCAGCGTGCTTTTTCCCAGCACCGCCGACACCGTGCAGAAGGCCAGCACCATCAGCAGGAAGTATTCGGGCGGCCCGAGCTTGACGGCGAAGCCGGCCACCAGCGGCGCGAAGAAGGTCACCACCACGGTGGCGATCGTGCCGGCCACGAAGGAGCCGATCGCCGCCGTCGCCAGCGCGGCGCCGGCGCGGCCGTGCTTGGCCATCTTGTTGCCTTCCATGGCCGTGACCATGGAACCCGATTCGCCGGGCGTGTTGAGCAGGATGGAGGTGGTCGAGCCGCCGTACATCGCACCGTAGTAGATGCCGGCGAAGAAGATCATCGAGGCGGTCGGGTCGACCTTGAGCGTGATCGGCAGCAGCATCGCCACCGCGGTGGCCGGGCCGATGCCGGGCAGCACGCCCACCGCCGTGCCGATGGTGCAGCCCAGCAGCGCCCACAGCAGGTTGATCGGTGTTCCGGCGGTGGCGAAGCCCTGCAGCAGCTGGTTGAGGATGTCCATGGGTGCGCTTTCCTCAGAGCCAGCCGGTAGCGGTCAGCCCGGGCAGGCTGATGGCGAGCAGTTGCGTGAACATCCAGTAGACCGGCGCGGCGATGGCGATGCCGATCAACGCGTCGACCAGCCAGGCCTTGGGGCTGCGGTCGGGCCGCCCCTCGGCGGCCTTGAATCCGCGCACCGCCAGCACGAAGCACAGCGCGCAGCTCAGGATGAAGCCGAGCGTGGTGATGAGCGCGGCGTTGGCGAGGATGCCGGCCGACACCCAGGCGAAGCCGCGCCAGCAGCCGCTCGCTGCGCCGGACGGTTCCTCCATCTCGCGGAAGCCGCCGCTGCGCGCCTCCCAGACGAGGAAGCCGCCGCACAGCATCAGCGCGACGGCCACCAGCCACGGCAGGAAGTTGGGGCCGACGCCGGCATAGCCGGCCTCGGCGCTGATCTGCGTTGCGCCGGCGGCCAGCAGAGCGCCCAGCGTCAGCGTACCGACGCCCAGCAGCGTCTGCGGCGTGGCCGGCTTCATCAGATCATCCCGGCCTTGGCCATCACGGCGCGCAGGCTGGCGAACTCGTTGTCGACGAAGGCGTCGAACTCCGGCCCGGCCAGCAGCGCGGGCGTCCAGCCGTTGGCCTCGACCGCCTGCGCCCAGGCCTTGGTCTTGGTCGCCTTGACGACCAGCTCGGTGAGCGCCTTGCGCTGCTCGGCGCTGATGCCGGGCGCGCCGTACACGCCGCGCCAGTTGCCGATCTCGACGTTCAGGCCCAGCTCCTTCAGCGTCGGCGCATCGACGCCCTTCAGGCGCGTCGGCGAGGTCACCGCGATCGGACGCATCTTCTTGGTCGCGATGTATTCGCCGAACTCGGTGTAGCCGCTGCCGCCCACCGTCACGTTGCCGCCCAGCACGGCCGCCACCGCCTCGCCGCCGCCACGGAAGGCGACGTAGTTGATCTTGGAGGGGTCGGCGCCGACCTCGCGCGCGATCATCGCCGCGGCGATGTGCTCGGTGGAGCCGCGCGAGCCGCCGCCCCACTTGACGCTGCCCGGATCCTTCTTGAGCTGCTCGATGACGTCCTTCATCGACTTCAGCGGCGACTCGGCCGGCAGCACGAAGACCTGGTACTCGCTGATCAGGCGCGCCAGCGGCGTGGCCTGCGAGAGGTTCACCGGCGGCTTGCCGGTGATGATGCCGCCGACCATCACCGCGCCCATCATCATCAGCGCGTTGGGATCGCCCTTGCTGGCGTTGACGAACTGCGCCAGGCCGATCGCGCCGGCCGCGCCGCCCTTGTTGTCGTAGCTGACCGAGCCGGCGCCGGCTTCCTGCAGCGCCTTGCCGAGCGCGCGGCCGGTGCCATCCCAGCCGCCGCCCGGGTTGGCCGGGATCATCATCTTCAGGTTCGCGCCGGCCGCGCGGGCCGACAAGGGCAGCACACCGGCGGCGGCAAGCGCAGCCATCGAGCGGAGGAAGGTATCGCGACGCATCGCTGTCTCCTGGGTTCGGTTTGGGACGGGGTGGATGCTCGGGCGATAAGCTGTCAGTCCGCTGTCCACGGACCTAGGGAAAGCTCTAGAGTCCGCTCACCCATGAAACTGCTGCTGATCGAGGACAACCCGGCGATGCAGACCACGCTGCAACGCTCCTTCGGGCGCCGCGGCATCACCGTCGTGCCCTGCACCGACGGCGCGCGCGCGCTCGATCGCTGGCGCGCCAGCGTGCCCGACGTGGTGCTGCTCGACCTCAGCCTGCCCGGCCTCGACGGCCTGCAGGTGCTGACGCTGGCGCGCGCCGAAGGCCTGCGCACGCCGGTGCTGATCCTCACCGCGCGCGGCACGGTGGGCGACCGCATCCTCGGCCTGAACAGCGGCGCCGACGACTACCTGCCCAAGCCTTTCGACCTCGATGAGCTGGAGGCACGCATCCGCGCGCTGGCGCGGCGCAGCGAAGCCGCGCCCGGCCGCACCGCCGGCGCTGCCGATTCCTTCGCCGGGCTGAGCCTCGATGCGGCCAGCGGCGCGGTGTGCCTGAACGGCACGCCGATGGACCTCGCCCCGCGCGAGGCCGCAATGCTGCGCGCCCTGCTCGCGCGCCCCGGCCAGGCGGTGGCGAAGGAGCGCCTGGTCGAGACGGTATTCCCCGGCGAAGACGTGCAGCCCGATGCGATCGAGGTGGTCGCCTATCGGCTGCGCAAGCGGCTCGCATCGACCGGCGTGCAGCTGGTGACGCTGCGCGGGTTGGGTTACCTGCTGAAGGCGTCCACCGCGTGAGCCTCGCCCCGAGATCCCTGCGCAGCCAGCTGCTGATCGGCATCCTCGTGCCGCTGCTGATCGGCTTCACCATCAACACCACCAGCCTGTACCGCCAGGCCCTGCGCGCGGCCGACACCGCCTACGACCGCACGCTGCTGGCCAGCGCCAAGTCGATCGGCGAGCAGCTGCAGGTCGAAGGGGCCGGCGATGCGGCGCGCGTGCTGCCCACCGTGCCCTACTCCGCGCTCGAAGCCTTCGAGGCCGATGTGCGCAGCCGCATGTATTTCAAGGTGAGCGGTTTCCACGGCGAGATGGTGACGGGCTTCGAGGACTTGCCGCCCTGGCGCGGCAAGCTGCCGAACAAGGGGCCGTATGCCGCGCTGGTCGATTTCTACGACGACACCTACCGCGGCCAGCCGGTGCGCGTGGCGGTGCTGCTGCAGCCGGTGGCCAGCCACGAAGGCCGCGGCATGACCACCATCCAGGTCGCCGAGACGCTCGAGCTGCGCCAGACGCTGGCGCGCCAGATCCTGGTCGACACGCTGTGGCGCCAGGCAGCGCTGCTGCTGGTGCTGGTGGCGGCGGTGCTGTGGGTGGTGCAGCGCGCCACGCGGCCGGTGCGCTCGCTGAGCGCGCAGCTGCGCGACCGCGCCGAGAGCGACCTCGCGCCCATCGCCGCGCCCGGCGCGCCGCGCGAGCTGCAGCCGCTGCTGGACGCGCTCAACCAGGTGATGGCGCGCCTGGCGCATCTGCTCGAGCACCAGAAGCGCTTCGTGCGCGACAGCGCGCACCAGTTGCGCACGCCGCTGGCCGTGCTGAAGACGCAGGTGCAGTCGGCACTTCGCGGCGACGTCGAGCCGACGCAGGCTCTGCAGGAGATGCGCCACACGGTCGAGCGCGCCACCCAGCTCGCCAACCAGATGCTGGCGCTGGCCAAGGTCGAGCAGCTGCGCCAGCAGGGCGACGCGCCGCTGGTCGACTGGGCCGAGATCGCGCGGGCGGTGGCGCTGGATCTCGGCGCGCTGATCGCGCAAGCCCAGCTCGACTTCGAGATCGCCACCGTGCCGGCGCCGGTGCGCGCGCACGAGTGGGCGCTGCGCGAGCTGACGCGCAATCTGCTGCACAACGCGATCAAGCACTGCCCCGAGGGCGGCACGCTGGCGATGCGGCTCGTCAGCGACGGCCGCACGGCGGCGCTGACCATCGTCGACAGCGGCCCCGGCCTCGCCCCCGAACTGCGCGAGCACCTGTTCCAGCCCTTCGCCGCCGGCGAACGCGGCGGTGGCTCGGGCCTCGGCCTGGCGATCTGCGGCGAGATCGTGCGCACGCTCGGCGGCAGCATCGCGCTGGACGACCGCGTCAGCGGCGGACGGATCGCGGGGCTCGATGCCACCGTGCGCGTGCCGCTGGCAGACAATCAAGCCCGATGAGCGACGACGACACCCACACCCGCGTGCGGCTGGACAAGTGGCTGTGGGCGGCGCGCTTCTACAAGACACGTGCGCTGGCCGCCGAGGAGATCGCCAAGGGCCGCGTCGAGGTCAACGGCCAGGCGGCCAAGGCCTCGCGCGAGGTGCGCGAGGGCGATGTCATCGCGATCCGTCACGCCCAGCAGCCGCGCACCGTCACCGTCAAAGGCCTGAGCGCGGTGCGCGGGCCGGCGCCGGTGGCGCAGCAGCTCTACGAGGAGACGGCCGAGAGCATCGCGCAACGCGCGAAGCTGGCCGAGCAGCGCCGCTTCGGCACCGAGCCGGCGCAGAGCCTCGAGCAAGGCCGGCCGACCAAGCGTGATCGGCGCCAGCTCGCCGAGTGGGATCGCTGGAGCGCCTCGGCCGACGCACCGCCGCCGCGTTGGAAATAACCGACACCACGCTCCCCCGATCGGCATTAGCTTGCGGCGCTGGAAAAACCCAGTGCAGGAAGCCCCATGCCCAAGACCCTGATCGAGCCGTTCCGCATCAAGTCGGTCGAGCCCATCCGCATGACCACGCGCGCCGAGCGCGAGCAGTTGCTGGCGCAGGCCAAGCTCAACCCGTTCCGCCTGCGCGCCGACGACGTGCTGATCGACTGGCTCACCGACTCGGGCACCGGCGCGATGTCCTCGCGCCAGTGGGCCGCGATCATGGAAGGCGACGAGAGCTACGCCGGCGCGCGCAGCTTCTATCGCCTGGAGCGCACGGTGCAGGCGATCACCGGCATGCAGCACATGGTGCCCACGCACCAGGGCCGCGCGGCCGAGAAGGTGCTGTTCGCCGCGGCGTGCAAGAAGGGCGATCTGGTGCCCAACAACTGCCACTTCGACACCACGCGTGCCAACCTCGAATACCTCGGCGTGGAGGCGGTCGACCTGGTGATCGCCGAAGGCCTGCAGCCGGCCAGCACGCATCCGTTCAAGGGCAACATCGACCTCGAGAAGGTGGAGCAGCTGCTGCGCTCCGAAGGCGCGCGCATTCCCTTCGGCATGATCACCGTCACCAACAACACCGGCGGCGGGCAGCCGGTGTCCATGGCCAACCTGCGCGCCTACGCCGCCCTGCTCAAGCGCCACGGCAAGCCGCTGGTGGTGGACGCGTGCCGCTTCGCCGAGAACGCGATGTTCATTCAGAAGCGCGAGCCCGGCTACGAGAACGCCACGGCGCGCCAGATCGCGCGTGAGATGTTCGATCTGGCCGACGGCTGCACGATGAGCGCGAAGAAGGACGGCATGGTCAACATCGGCGGCTTCATCGCGCTGCGCGGCGACCAGTGGATGGACGCGGTGCGCAACCTGCTCATCCTCGGCGAGGGTTTTCCGACCTACGGCGGCCTGGCCGGCCGCGACCTGGAGGCGCTGGCCGTGGGCCTGGAAGAAGGCCTGGACGACGACTACCTGCGCTACCGCCTGCGCACCGCGGAATACCTGGGCGAGCGACTGGAGGCCGCGGGCGTCGGCTTCGTGCGGCCCACCGGCGGCCACGCGGTGTACATCGACGCGCGCACCGTGCTGCCGCACCTGCCGGTGTCGCAGTACCCGGGCTGGGCGCTGGCGCTGGCGCTGTACCTGGAAGGCGGCATCCGCGCCTGCGAGATCGGCTCGGTGATGTTCGGCAAGCCGCGCGAGGGCGGCGGCGAGACGCCGCACACGATGGAGCTGGTGCGGCTGGCGTTCCCGCGGCGCATGTATACGCAGTCGCACTTCGACTACGCCGCCGAGGTGATCGCCGAGGTGAAGGAGAAGGCGGCTTCGGTGCGCGGCGTGCGCATCGTCAGGCAGCCGCCCTTCCTGCGCCACTTCACCTGCGAGTGCGAGTGGGTGTAGCGCCCGGCATTTTTCCTCGAACACCCCTCTTGAAATCGCGCCGGCCGCCCCAAGGTCGGCGGCTGAGCTCATTCCTGACCGTCATGTCGAACAACGACCAAGCCTCTCCCTCCCCCGACACGCCGGCCGATGCCGGCCCCGAGACGGCCGCCCCGGCCCCCGATCTGCAAGCCCAGCTGGCCGAGTTGCAGGCCCGGCACGCCGAGGTGTCCGACGCCTTCCTGCGCGCCAAGGCCGAGGCCGAGAACGTGCGCCGCCGCGCCGAGGAGGAGATGTCCAAGGCGCGCAAGTTCGCCATCGAGAGCTTCGCCGAGAGCCTGGTGCCGGTGAAGGACAGCCTCGAGGCCGCCATCGCCATCCCCGATGCGAGCAATGAGCAGCTGCTCGAAGGCGTGCACGCCACGCTGCGCCAGCTCGCCGCCGCGCTGGAGCGCAACAAGGTGATCGAGGTGAACCCGGCCGTGGGCGCCAAGTTCGACCCGCACCAGCACCAGGCCATCTCGATGGTGCCGGCCGAGCAGGAGGCCAACACCGTGGTCACCGTGCTGCAGAAGGGCTACCTGATCGCCGAGCGCGTGCTGCGCCCCGCGCTGGTCACGGTGGCCGCGCCCAAGTGAGGCCGTCCACAGCGCCGCCCCCTTGAATTAGCCGCACTTATCCACAACTCGAAGACAACCGGATTCCCGATCTCAGGAGCACACGAACATGGCAAAGATCATCGGCATCGACCTCGGCACCACGAACTCGTGCGTGGCCATCATGGAAGGCAACACCACCCGCGTGATCGAGAACAGCGAGGGCGCGCGCACCACGCCGTCGATCATCGCCTACCAGGAGGACGGCGAGGTGCTGGTGGGTGCCTCGGCCAAGCGCCAGGCGGTCACCAACCCCAAGAACACGCTGTACGCGGTGAAGCGCCTGATCGGCCGCAAGTTCACCGAGAAGGAAGTGCAGAAGGACATCGACCTGATGCCCTACACCATCGCCGCCGCCGACAACGGCGACGCCTGGGTGGAAGTGCGCGGCAAGAAGCTCGCGCCGCCGCAGGTCAGCGCCGAGGTGCTGCGCAAGATGAAGAAGACCGCCGAAGACTATCTCGGCGAGCCGGTCACCGAAGCCGTGATCACGGTGCCGGCCTACTTCAACGACAGCCAGCGCCAGGCCACCAAGGACGCCGGCCGCATCGCCGGCCTCGACGTGAAGCGCATCATCAACGAGCCGACCGCCGCGGCGCTCGCCTTCGGCCTGGACAAGCACGGCAAGGGCGACCGCAAGATCGCCGTCTATGACCTGGGCGGCGGCACCTTCGACATCTCCATCATCGAGATCGCCGACGTCGACGGCGAGAAGCAGTTCGAGGTGCTGTCGACCAACGGCGACACCTTCCTGGGCGGCGAGGACTTCGACCAGCGCATCATCGACTACATCGTCACCGAGTTCCGCAAGGAACAGGGCGTCGACCTGACCAAGGACGTGCTCGCGCTGCAACGCCTGAAGGAAGCGGCCGAGAAGGCCAAGATCGAACTCTCCAACGCGACGCAGACCGACATCAACCTGCCCTACGTGACGGCCGATGCCTCGGGCCCGAAGCACCTGAACATCAAGCTGACGCGCGCCAAGCTGGAAGCGCTGGTGGAGGAACTGGTCGAGCGCACCATCGCGCCCTGCCGCACCGCGATCAAGGACGCCGGCGTGAACGCCAGCCAGATCGACGACGTGATCCTCGTCGGCGGCATGACGCGCATGCCCAAGGTGCAGGAGAAGGTCAAGGAGTTCTTCGGCAAGGAGCCGCGCAAGGACGTCAACCCCGATGAAGCCGTCGCCGTGGGCGCGGCCATCCAGGGCCAGGTGCTGTCGGGCGACCGCAAGGACGTGCTGCTGCTGGACGTCACCCCGCTCTCGCTGGGCATCGAGACCCTGGGCGGCGTGATGACCAAGATGATCCAGAAGAACACCACCATCCCGACCAAGTTCGCGCAGACCTTCTCGACCGCCGACGACAACCAGCCGGCGGTGACGATCAAGGTCTACCAGGGCGAGCGCGAGATGGCCTCGGGCAACAAGAGCCTGGGCGAGTTCAACCTGGAAGGCATTCCGCCGGCGCCGCGCGGCACGCCGCAGATCGAGGTGACCTTCGACATCGACGCCAACGGCATCCTGCACGTGGGCGCGAAGGACAAGGCCACCGGCAAGGAGAACAAGATCACCATCAAGGCGAACTCGGGCCTCAACGAGGAAGAGATCCAGAAGATGGTGAAGGACGCCGAGCTCAACGCCGCCGAGGACCACAGGAAGCTCGAACTGGTGCAGGCGCGCAACCAGGCCGACGCGATGCTGCACTCGGTGAAGAAGAGCCTGGCCGAGCATGGCGACAAGCTCGAAGGCGCCGAGAAGGAGAAGATCGAGGCCGCGCTCAAGGAGGTCGAGGAGGCCATCAAGGGCGAGGACAAGGCCGCGATCGACGCCAAGACCGAAGCGCTGATGACGGCCAGCCAGAAGCTCGGCGAGAAGGTCTACGCCGATGCGCAGGCAGCCCAGGCGGCGGCCGGCGCGGCGGGCTCGCCGGAAGGCGCGGCGCAGGCCGAGGCCAAGCCGGCGGACGACAACGTGGTCGATGCCGACTTCAAGGAAGTCAAGAAGTGATAAACCGGACAGCCCGCCTCGGCGGGCTGCCGTTTTATCTCGCCGCGTTCGACGTGACAGGCTGCGCCTGCGCGTCAACGCGGCGGTTCCGTTTCTGAGCGAAGAACACCTTTCATGGCAAAGCGCGACTACTACGAAGTCCTCGGCGTGGCGAAGAACGCCAGCGAGGAAGACATCAAGAAGGCCTACCGCAAGCTGGCCATGAAGCACCACCCTGACCGCAACCAGGGTGACGATGCCAAGAAGGCCGAGGAGAAGTT
>WBZV01000830.1_pt1 | contig 16138 bp, 13 predicted proteins | sample 5204221 | NCBI WGS metagenome assembly WBZV01 (sample SAMN12344360, study PRJNA552823) | activated sludge metagenome | biome: Activated sludge suspended growth; feature: Nitrification reactor; material: Wastewater; isolation source: activated sludge from nitrification reactor of wastewater...
TGCACAACGTCCGGATCCGGGGTAAGGGCTTGCTCAAACCCCTTCTGCAACTGTTGGTGGCGTAACCATGCGAACTGTCCGGAATCCAGATTGAGCCTTATTTTTATAGGATAGCGTCAGCTATTTGTTCCCTAAAAAACCCGATTTCACTGCCTGTCGTTTCAGGGTTTGGGAACACATTTTGTTCCCTACAAAAAGCACTCTCTTGAAAAGGGAACAAATATGGGAACAATTTTAGGCGGATTCAGCTGGAACGTACAAGCCGATACTGGAATAAAAAAACCCGCTATTACGCGGGCTTGTGTGGATTTTTCGGAACGCTTCGGACCATATCGGAAGCCTCGCTATTTTCCAATACAAAAACTGCTAAAAATCCGCGATAGCAGATCTTCGGACGTAAACTCCCCGGTAATTTCCGAGAGTGCGTTCTGAGCCTCGCGCAATTCCTCGGCAATCAGTTCGCCGGCGCGATAAATCTCCAATTGATCCGCCGCCCGCGCCAATGCCGCCGCCGCTCGCGCCAATGCCTCCAGATGGCGGCGGCGAGCCATGAAGGTTCCCTCCCCGCCACCGTGATACCCCATGCAAGTCCTGAGGTGTTCGCGCAGCAGATCCAAGCCCGCCTCAGTCTTGGCCGACAATGGAATTTCGCTGCCCCACTCACCGTCTCGAACCACGGGCATCCGGCCGGTCAGATCGATCTTGTTGTAAATCGTCGTCACCGGTGTGTCCGCCGGCAACCGCTCTCGCAACTTGTGCTCTTCAACCGTCAATCCCAGGCGATCATCCACCACCATCAGAATCCGATCGGCGGCGGCGATCTCGTGCCAGGCGCGGCGGATACCCTCCCGTTCGACCGGGTCGTCACTGTCGCGTAAACCAGCCGTATCGATCACATGCAACGGCATACCGTCGATGCTGATCTGTTCGCGCAGCACGTCGCGGGTGGTGCCGGGCACGGCGGTGACGATGGCCGCCTCGCGCCCGGCCAAATGGTTCAGCAGGCTGGATTTGCCGGCATTCGGCCGGCCGGCGATCACCACGGTCATGCCGTCGCGCAACAAGCGACCCTGGCCGGCGGCGGCTTGCAGCTCGCCCAGGCGCTCCCGCAGATCCCGCAAGCGTCCGGCGACGACCCCGTCGGCGAGGAAATCGATCTCTTCCTCGGGGAAGTCGATCGCCGCTTCGACATAGATGCGCAACTCGATCAAACCCTCGACCAAACTTCGCACTTGCCGGGAGAACTCGCCTTGCAAGGAACGCAGGGCGGCGCGAGCAGCGGCGGCGGTATCGCTGGCGATCAGATCGGCAACCGCCTCGGCCTGAGCCAAGTCGAGTTTATCGTTGAGAAAGGCGCGCTCGGAAAATTCGCCGGGTCGAGCTGGCCGCGCACCGAGTTCCACCACCCGCGCCAGCAGCAAATCCATGACCACCGGCCCGCCGTGACCCTGAAGTTCCAGCACGTCCTCGCCGGTGAAGGAATGTGGCGCGGGAAAATAAAGGACAAGACCTTCGTCGAGCACCGCGCCATCGCCCGCGCGGAACCGGCGAAAGCAAGCTTGCCGCAGCGCGGGCACGATGCCGCACACGGCCACGGCGATGGCGGGAACCGCTGGACCGGACACGCGAATCACGCCAATGCCGCCCCGGCCGGGCGGAGTGGCGATGGCGGCGATGGTGGCGGTCATGCTCCCTCTCCCTCAAAGAGAGCGGAAACGACACTCCTTCCCTCCTTGCCGAGGAGGGTTGGGGTGGGTAACGGCTTGTGACACCATTATTTCTTGCGCTTACCGGGATTCTTCGAATCGGGCAAGGCCTGCTTGGCAAGCGTCAACAGTTTCTTGGCCTGCTCGCCGAGCCCTGATCCAGACTTAGCCTTGAGCGCCGCCGCGTCGGCACCCGATTCCACCCGCTTGGTAATGACCCACTGCTGGGCAATGGACAGCATGTTGTTCACCACCCAGTACAACACCAGCCCGGACGGGAACCACAGGAACATGAACGTGAACACGATCGGCAGCGCCATCATCACCTTGGCCTGAATCGGATCGGGTGGCGCCGGACTCAGCTTCTGTTGGGCGAACATGGTGACGCCCATGATCAGTGGCAGCACGTAGTACGGGTCTGGAATCGACATATCCCTGATCCAGAACATGAACGGCGCCTGACGCAACTGCACGCTTTCCACCAACACCCAGTACAGGGCGATGAACACCGGAATCTGTACCAGAATCGGCAGGCAGCCCCCCAGCGGATTGACCTTCTCCTTTTTGTACAGGCCCATCATCGCTTCGTTCATCTTCTGCTTGTCGTCGCCGTACAGCTCCTTGAGCCGGGTCAGTTCCGGCGCCAACCGGCGCATGTTGGCCATCGAGCGGTAGCTGGTCTCCGACAGCTTGTAGAACGCCAGCTTGATCAGGATGGTGAGGAAGATGATCGCCCAACCCCAGTTGCCGACGATGGCGTGAATCTGTTTCAGCAGCCAGAACAAGGGCTCGGCGATGATGGTCAACATACCGTAGTCCACGGTCAGTTGCAGGTTGGGCGCGATTTCCGCCAGCACGCTCGGCAACTTGGGACCCACGTACAGGCGGGTGTGGAAATCGCCGGTCGCGCCGGCCGGCACGGCCTGCACCGCGCCGCGCATCCCCACCACATAGCGGTTGCCACCGACCACCCGGGTGTAGAAATCGTCGGTCTCACCCGGGCTCGGCAGCCACGCGCCGAGAAAGTAATGCTGGATCATGGCGACCCAGCCATCCTTGACCGACTGGTTCAACTCCTTTTTGTCCATGTCGCCGAAGGAAATCTTCTCGTAGCGCTGTTCGGGTGTGGAAATCACCGCGCCGGTATAGGTCACCACGCCGCCGCCAAAGTAGCTGTGGGACTTGAGTGGCAGCGTGCGCTGGAACTGGCGATACTGACTGCCTTGCCAGTCGTCGGCGCTGTTGTTTTCCACCCGCTGGTTCAGTTCCACCAAGAAACTGCTGCGGTGAAATGTGTAAGTCTTGACCACCTTCAAACCGGATGGGTCCGACCAGTTCAACCGCACTTCCAGCGTATCCTGACCGTCCGCCAGCCGGTATTCGTCTTGTTCGGCGCTAAACTGCGCGTAATGATTGGGAGCGGGCGCATCATTCAGCGCCAGCAAACCGGACTGAGCGATGAAAATGTCCGCTCCGTTATCCTTGAGTAACTGAAAGGGGTGGTCCGGCTGCTGCACCGATTCTGGATAGGTGCGCAATCCGACCCGGCGCAGGTCGCCGCCTAGCGTATCGATCTCGGCCTCGAACATGTCGGTAACGACCCGCACCCGCTGGCCACTGCCCAGGGCCTGAGGTCCCACGCTCACCGCTGGCGCGGCAGCCGGCACGTCCTCGCCGGGCTTCAGCGCCGGCGGGGTAGAGCTTGTGGGGCTAGCGGGAGCGGTGGCGCCGGCTGGCACGGTGGCCACCGGTGGCACCGGCGGCGGATGCTTCTTGGCCTGGAATTCCAGCCAATTCTGCCACAGCAGAAACAGCACGAATGCCATGGCGGCGAATAACCACAAACGTTGGTTTTCCATCATCGGTCCTTCGGGACAGGTTCGGGAACAGGATCGACGCCACCCGGATGCCAGGGATGGCAGCGCAGCACACGCCGGATCGCCAGCCAACCGCCGCGCAGGGCGCCATGGCGCTCAATGGCCTCACGGGCATACTGGGAACAGCTCGGATAAAAACGGCAGTGGTTGCCCAACAATGGGCTGAGCAGAAGTTGGTAGCCGCGGATCAGGATGATCAAGATGGCACGCATGGCCGCGCGAACCTCCGCCAGTGCCGTTGCAGCGAGGCAAACAGGATCGCGTTGCCCTGCTCCACCGCACCAGCGCGGCCCATCACCACACAGTCCAACCCGCCGATCCCTTGCTGATGGTGTCGGAAGCTTTCGCGCACCAATCGCTTGAGGCGGTTACGTGCCACGGCGGATTTCGCGACCTTGCGGGAGATGGCCAAACCCAGGCGGGAATAAGACAAATCGTTGGGGCGGGCAAGCACGGTGAAATAGCGGTCGCTGGATTTGACCGGCCGGGCGAACACGCCGGTAAAGGCTTTCCGGCCGGTCAACCGGGCGCGGCGCGAAAAGCGCGCGCCACCGGCCATGGAATCAGGGCGCCAGCCGGGCGCGGCCCTTGGCGCGACGCGCCTTGATGACCAGGCGACCACCCCGGGTGGCCATGCGAGCGCGAAACCCGTGGGTACGCTTGCGGTGGATGTTGCTGGGCTGGAAAGTCCGCTTCATGTCATGGTTCCTTAAAGATGCTTGCGAGGCAAACCGGTTTGCGGCTTTCACCGCAAACGCGAAACTTACTGATCAAGGGATAAATTTGTCAAGCACTACGCAACCTGCGATCGACGCCGCGCCTGTGGATAAATGGTGGATAAGCCATCTGCAAGTCACTAGACTGAACAGTTCCGCCTAAGGTGCCGCCGGGAGGACTGCCTGTGGACCACGAGTTGTGGAAAGCGTGCTTGAAATGTCTGGAACGCGAATTATCTGAACCCCAGTTGAACACCTGGATTCGACCCCTGCATGCCCGAGAGGACAACAACGGCCTACACTTGCTCGCGCCGAATCGCTTCGTACTCGACTGGGTCAAAAAACATCATCTGACACAGATCAAGACCGTGCTGGAACAGCTGCGACCCGAACAATCGCCGGAAGTGCTGCTGGAAATCGGCAGCGGCGCCGCCCAGGTCGAGCCGGCAGCGACTCAAGATGAGGAAGCCTCTCCGGCCGAGCCGTCCGCCGGGCCGACCATCGACGCCAACGAGCTGCTCAAGAGCGGGGTGCTTAACCCGGATTTCACCTTTACCACTTTCGTCGAGGGTAATTCCAACCAGATTGCCCGAGCCGCCTGCCTGCAAGTTACGCAAAATCCCGGCAAGGCTTATAATCCGTTGTTCATTTACGGCGGCACCGGTCTAGGCAAGACCCACCTCATCCACGCCGTCGGCAACATGCTACGCGCCCGCGACGCCAGCGCCCAGGTAGTCTACCAAAATTGTGAGTATTTCGTGGCCGACATGGTGCGCTCCCTGCAACACAACGCGATCAACGAGTTCAAACGCCGCTATCGGGTATTGGATGCCTTGCTGATCGACGACGTGCAGTTTCTGGCCGGCAAGGAGCGCTCGCAGGAAGAGTTCTTCTACACGTTTAACAGCTTGCTGGAAAGCCGCCAGCAGGTGATCCTGACCTGCGATCGCTATCCCAAGGAAGTCGCCGGCCTGGAAGACCGGCTCAAGTCGCGCTTCGGTTCCGGTCTGACCGTGGCGGTCGAGCCGCCGGAACTGGAAACACGGGTGGCGATCCTCAAGAGCAAGGCCGAACAGATCCAGCTTGGGCTGCCCGACGAAGTCGCCTTTTTCATCGCTCAGCGTATTCGCTCCAACGTCCGCGAGTTGGAAGGCGCGCTGCGACGGGTCTACGCCAATGCTCAATTCACCGGCAGGCCCATTACCCTGGCTTTCGCCAAGGAAGTTTTGAGCGATCTGCTGACGCTGCAAGACAAGCTGGTCACCATCGAAAACATCCAACGGACCGTGGCGGATTACTACAAAATCACCATCAACGAGCTGCTGTCCAACAGCCGGCTGCGTATCCTGTCCCGCCCTCGACAGATCGCGATGGCGCTGACCAAGGAGCTGACCGTGCTCAGCCTGCCGGAGATCGGCGAGGCGTTTGGTGGGCGGGATCACACCACCGTCCTGCACGCCTGCCGGAGAGTGCGGGAGCTCCAGCACAGTGACCCGCAGATCCACGACGATTATACTAATTTGCTATCGACGCTGACTAACTAGAAAATCCCTGTGGATAAGCTCTGTGGATAAGTTGAATAACTTTAAATAACCTGTTTATCGGCTTTTAAATTTAATTTAAATTTACAATAATTTTTTAAAATCAAATAAATAAAAGTTATTTATTTGATTAAATCCATAAAATTAACAATTTTTTCGTGAACTTCCTATAAAAACCAAAAATACCCTGTGGATAACTTTGTGGATAAGTCGGCCGTTTCTGTGGATAAGTCGGTAAAAACTGTGGATAACTTCGTGGATAACTTTTGGCTCGAAAAAAGTTATCCACAGGAAAATCGACTTATCCACATTTCATCCACAGACTTATCCACAGGAAAAATCAATGTATGTGATTTATTTTTAATAATAAAAATAAAGTTATCCACAGAAAATGCCCTCCCTAATAATAATAATCTTTTAAATATATATAAGATCTTCATTTATTGTTGGAGCGCCGCGAAAATCAGGTCATGCGGACAGGCAAAATTTTATTTCACCTGTGGCCAAGTAGGAAATAGGGTCTACCCGCTCGAACACGATGGAGACCGAACGAACAGGCATACCGGAGAATTTCTGATGAAACTGGAAGCCAAGCGCGAGCAACTGCTCAAACCGCTGCAACATGTGATCGGCGCGGTCGAACGTCGGCAGACGCTGCCGATCCTGACCAACGTGCTGGTATCGGCGCGGGAGCGGGAACTGACCCTGACCACCACCGATCTGGAAATGGAACTGTCCGTTCGGGTCGAACTGCAAGTAGAGACGCCGGGCGAGACCACCCTCCCGGCCCGTAGGCTGCACGACATCCTGCGCGCCCTGCCGGACGATGCCAGCGTGACGCTGAGCGTCGAGGGCGACAAGGCCACCGTGCGCTGCGGCCGCAGCCGCTTTACCCTGATCACCCTGCCGGCCGGCGATTTCCCCACTCTGGAGGACTTACCGTTCGAAGGCGATATCCGCCTGCCGCAAGGCATTCTGCGCAGCCTGATCGAGCGTACCCATTTCGCCATGGCCCAACAGGACGTGCGCTACTACCTCAACGGTCTGCTGCTGGAAGTCAGTCCCGGCGTGCTACGGCTGGTCGCCACCGACGGTCACCGGCTGGCGTTCCAGGAACTGCCTACCGAAGTCGACGTGTCGGAGACCCGCCAGGTGATCGTGCCGCGCAAGGGTGTGCTGGAATTGCTGCGCTTGCTGGGCGACAACGAGGTCGAGGCGACGATCCGAATCGGCGCCAACCATATCCGGCTGGTGCTGGGCGATCTCTGCCTGACCTCCAAACTGATCGAAGGCAAGTTCCCCGACTACCAACGCGTGATCCCCAGCGAGGGCGATCGGGTGGTGATCGCCGACCGGCTGGTGCTGCGCGGCGCGCTGGCGCGGGCCGGCATCGTGCTCAGCGACAAGACCCAGGGCGTGCGCCTGCAACTGGAAGACTGGATCCTGCGGGCACAGGCGCAGAATTCCGAGCAGGAAGAGGCCGAGGAGGAAGTCGAGATCAACTACAGCGGCGGCCCGCTGGAGGTCGGTTTTAACGTGACGTATCTGCTCGACGCGCTGGGCGCACTGGGCGGCGAGCTGGCCAAGCTGTCCTTTTCCGACTCCGCCAGCAGTTGTCTGATCGAGGAAGCCGACGGCAGCGGTGGCAAGCATGTCATCATGCCGATGCGGCTCTGATGCAGGGCATCGGGGTCAGTGGCCGGTGAGCGGCGCTCCGGGGGCGGCGCGCTAAGGCCGCCATGCGGGTCGCCACCCTCGACATTACCGGGTTTCGCAACCTGCGGCCGGTTCAGATCGACTGTTCGCCCGGCCTGAACCTGCTGATCGGTCCCAACGCCTCCGGCAAGACCAGTCTGCTGGAGGCGTTGTACGTTCTGGGGCGCGGCCGTTCGTTTCGCGCCCGCCAGCCGCGAGAGTTGATTCAGACCGATGCGCCCTGGTTTCGGGTGGTGGCGATGCTGGACGGCGGCGACGGTCGGCGGCGACCGATCGGTATTGAACGCGGCCCGCAGGAGCTGGCCATCCGCATCGACGGCGCACCGACCCGCTCGCTGGCGGAGTTGGCTCGGCAGGTGCCGGTACTGCTGCTCAATCCCGACAGCCACCGACTGCTGGAAGACGGGCCGCGTCAGCGGCGGCGCTTCATGGACTGGGGTCTGTTTCACGCCGAACCGACCTTCATCGACGCTTGGCGGCGCTACGAGACAGCCCTGCGCCATCGTAACGCCGCCTTGCGGGCCGGAGCTGCCGACCGGGCGGTGGACGCCTGGGATGGCGAGCTGGCGGCGGCGGCCGCGATCCTCGACCGGCTGCGCGATGCCTTCTGTACGGCCCTGGAGGGCGTCTTGGAGCCATTGGCGGCTCGCACCCTGGGCGAGGGAAGGGTCGGCGTCGATTATCGCCGTGGCTGGCCGCTGGAGCCGTCAGAGCGGGATTTCGCGGCATGGTTGCGAGTGGGTCGTGGTTCGGATCGCCAGCAGGGCCATACCCGGTCGGGGCCGCATCGGGCCGATTTCACGCTCCGGGTCGCCGGCCAGCCGCCCGGCGCGGCCCTCTCTCGCGGCCAGCAAAAGCTGCTGACGATCGCGTTGCTGCTGGCTCAGGCGGAGTTGTACCACCGCCACCTCGGCGATGCCTGCATTCTGCTGATCGACGATCTGCCGGCGGAACTGGACCCCGGAAACCGGGCTCGGGTGTCGCGGGCCCTGGCGGAATTGGACACGCAGTTGTTCGTCACCGCCATCGAGCCGGGATTGCTGGATATCGCGCCCTGGCGCACGGCGAAGACCTTCGGTCTGACGGGCGGCGATGTACGCGAAATGATATAATCCCGCGTCTTTTGCGGCATTCGGGAAGCGGGAGTCATGAACCAGTCGTACACCTCATCGAGCATCACGGTCCTGGAAGGGCTGGACGCGGTCCGCAAGCGGCCCGGCATGTACATCGGCGATACCGATGACGGTACCGGTTTGCATCACATGGTGTTCGAGGTGGTGGACAACGCGATCGACGAGGCGCTGGCCGGATATTGCACCGAGATCAGCGTGACGGTTCACGCCGACGAGGCGGTGACGGTAACGGACAACGGCCGCGGCATTCCCACCGACGAGCATTCCAAGGGCCGCTCCGCCGCCGAGGTGATCATGACCGTGCTGCACGCCGGCGGCAAATTCGACGATCGCTCCTACAAGGTTTCCGGCGGCCTGCACGGGGTCGGCGTGTCGGTGGTCAACGCCCTGTCCGACTCGCTGCGTCTGACCATCCGCCGCGACGGCAAGGTCCACCAGCAGGACTACCACCTCGGCACACCGCTGGCGCCGCTGCGGGTGATCGGCGAGACCGACCAGACCGGCACCGAAATCCGCTTCAAGCCCGGCGCCATCTTCAGCAACATCGACTTCCACTACGACGTCCTGGCCAAGCGGTTGCGTGAGCTGTCGTTTTTGAACTCCGGCGTCCGCATTCGACTGCGCGACGAGCGCACCGGCAAGGAAGACAGCTTCGAATATCAGGGGGGCATCAAGGCCTTCGTCGAACACCTGAACCGCAACAAGACACCGCTGCACGACGACGTGTTTTATCTGAACACCACCCGCGACGATATCCAGATCGAACTGGCGATGCAGTGGAACGACTCCTACCAGGAAAACGTGTTCTGCTTCACCAACAACATTCCGCAACGCGATGGCGGCGCTCATCTGGCGGGCCTGCGCGGCGGGTTGACCCGTACCCTGAACCAGTACATGGACGCGGAGGGGATTCTCAAGAAGGCCAAGGTCGAGACCAGCGGTGACGACTCCCGTGAGGGTCTGACTGCGGTGCTGTCGGTCAAGCTGCACGATCCCAAGTTCTCATCGCAGACCAAGGACAAGCTGGTGTCGTCCGAGGTCAAGCCGGCGATCGAGGCGGTGGTGACGGAAAAGTTGCAAGAATTTCTGTTGGAGAATCCCGGCGAGGCCCGGGCCATCACCAGCAAGATCATCGACGCCGCCCGCGCCCGCGAGGCCGCCCGCCGCGCCCGCGAAATGACCCGGCGCAAGGGCGCGCTGGACATCGCCGGCCTGCCGGGGAAATTGGCCGACTGCCAGGAAAAGGACCCGGCGTTGTCGGAGTTGTTTTTGGTCGAGGGCGATTCCGCCGGTGGTTCCGCCAAGCAGGGTCGCGATCGGCGTTTCCAGGCGATCCTGCCGCTGAAGGGCAAGATCCTGAACGTGGAAAAGGCCCGTTTCGACAAGATGCTGGCTTCGGTGGAGGTCGGCACGCTGATCACCGCGCTGGGTTGCGGCATCGGCCGCGAGGAGTTCAATCCAGACAAGCTACGCTATTACCGGGTCATTTTGATGACCGATGCCGATGTCGACGGCTCTCACATCCGTACCTTGTTGCTGACGTTTTTCTATCGGCAGATGCCCGAATTGATCGAGCGCGGGCATATCTACATCGCCCAGCCGCCGCTGTACAAGATCAAGAAGGGCAAGCAGGAGCAGTACGTCAAGGATGAAGGGGAACTCTCGACCAGTTTGCTGCAAACGGCGCTGGACGGCGCGGTGCTGACGGTCGGGTCGGATGTCTCGCCATTGAGCGGCGCCACATTGGAAGAACTGGCCCGCGAGCACATGCGGGTTATGGCGCTGATCCTGCGTTTGTCTCGGCGCTACGACAGCGCACTGCTGGAACAACTGGTTTACCAACCGGCGCTGGACGGCGAACGGCTGCGCGACGGCGATTCCTTGCGGGAATGGGCCGAAAGGCTGGTGGCGCGGCTGAACGACGGGTCGGGGGTCCGTTCGGTTTACGAGGCTGCCATCGAACCGCCGGAAGAGGACGGGACTCACAGTGTGACCATCACCCGCCGCACCCATAGTCTGGCGCGGCGAATCCCGCTGACTGCAGAATTCTTCACTTCCCACGAGTACGCCAGCCTCGCCCGGTTTGGCGCCAGGCTGGGGGGGTTCGACCGAGGCGCGGAAGTGCGGCGCGGCGAGCGCGGCCAGTTAGTACGGAGTTTCAACCAGGCCATGGTTTGGCTGCTGGACGAAGCCAAGCGCGGTCAGCACATCCAGCGCTACAAGGGTCTGGGCGAGATGAACCCGGATCAGTTGTGGGAAACCACCATGAATCCAGACACCCGTCGCCTGTTGCAAGTACGCATCGAGGATGCCATCGCCGCCGACGAGGTATTCACTACTTTGATGGGCGATCAGGTCGAACCGCGACGGGATTTCATCGAACAGAACGCCTTGGACGTGCTCAATCTGGATATCTAGCTGGCGCTGGCGAGTGGCTGGAAGGCCTAGTGGTTTTTCTCGGACCGCCGGTGGCACTGGCTTGCCCGCCCCGCGCGTCCAGCCAGTGCACCGTCCGCGCCATGGGTTCCGGTTGCAGAGTGACGTGATGGATGCCGAATCGTTCGTCGAGCAGGGCGAGGCAGGCATCGAGCACCGTTTCCCATTGGCGCAGATCCCGCACCAGCAGATGAGCGGAAAGCATGACCTTTTCCGGGGCCACGCTCCAGATGTGCAGGTCGTGCACCGAAATCACGCCAGGCAGGTGGGCCAGAGACTGGCCCACTTCTTCCAGTGCCAGATCAAGCGGAGTGCCTTCCATCAGTCCGTGCAGGGCTTCGCGCAGCAGGCGCAGACTAGAGAGCAGAACCAGCGCGCCGATGCCCAGCGAGAGCAGCGGATCGATGGGTGTCCAGCCGGTGAGGGCGATCACGATGCCGGACAGCAGGGCGGCCACCGAGCCCAGCACATCTCCCAGGACGTGCAGCAACGCCGCGCGGGTATTGAGATTCCGCTCCCCGCGGCTGAGCAGCCAGGCTACTAATAGGTTGATCGCCAGCCCGACGGCGGCGGCCAGCGATACGGCCTCGCCGACGACAGCCTGAGGGTCGTGCAGCCGTTGCATCGCGGAGATGGCCAGCCAGGTCACCAGTGCCAGCATGGCGCCGCTATTGACCAAGGCCGCTAGAAATTCGGCGCGACCAAACCCATAGCTGTGTCGGGTCGAGACCGGTCGCCGGGCCAGCCAGGCGGCGGCGGCGGCCAGCGTGAGCGCGCCGGCGTCGTTGACCATGTGGCCCGCATCGGCCACCAGCGCCAGCGATCCCGCCCACCAGCCCACCCCAGCTTCCACCCCGGCATACGCCAGCGTGATGGCGGCCGCGATCCACAGCATGCGACCGGCCGGTTCGCAGTGGTGATGATGGTGAGAATGAGCACGAGCTTGAGTATGCATGGGAGACGTGTGATCCGTGGTCGTTCCGTACCGTTCGCGCTGGGGATCGCGACGGGCGGTCTTGTTTGACAGTTTAGGAATCGTTGATGCCGAACTTGCCAAGAATATGCCTCGCGCTGCTGCTGTTGAACTCGGCGCTGACCTTTCAGAACCGCTGGCCCACTATCGGTGTGCGCTGGGTACCGGAGCTGTCCCTCGAACTGGTGGTCCTGCTGTTGGTGCTGGCGTTGCTCGCCGCTTGGCGGGGCGTGCCGGGGCGCGCGACGCGAAATGTCCTGTTCGGGTGCCTCCTGGTGTTGGTGTTGGGGCGTTATCTGGATGTTACCGTGCCGGCGCTGATGGGGCGATCCATCAATCTGTACTGGGACAGCCAGCATCTGCCTCGGATAGTCGCCATGTTTATGGACAATGTGGCCGGTTGGCAATGGCTGCTGGCGCTGTTGGCGCTGTTGGCGCTGTTATTTGTCCTGGCCGTCGTGCTGCGCTGGGCCTTCAGCACGATCATGGCCACGCTGGCGTGGCCGGTGGGTCGTCGCGGGATCGGCGCACTGGCGCTGGTGCTGATGATGATGTATGGCGCCGGCCGCTTGAGCCCGCGCTTGCCGGTGGAACATTGGTTTGCGCTGCCGGTGACCGGGATGTTGGTCGAGCAAGCCAAGCTGATACTGGACGCCACGGTGTTCAGGGATCATGGTCGGATCGTCGCCCAGTCGCCGCTGCCTGTGTCGGATCTGGGTCGCCTGGGTGGGGGCGATCTGTTCGTGATCTTTTTCGAGTCCTACGGCGCGCTGGTGTTCGACGATCCCCGTTTCGCGATCCCGCTCGCCGGCGATTTTGCCACTTTCGAGCACTCGCTGGAGGTTTCCGGTTGGCGAGTGGTCTCGGCGCGGGTGGAGTCCAGCACCTTTGGCGGATCGTCCTGGCTGGCGCATTCCAGCCTATTGTCCGGGTTGCGCATCGCCGATCAGGGGGACTACCAGGATTTGCTGGCCTCCGACCGGGACACGCTCGCCAGTCGCTTGGTCGCCGTTGGTTATCGCACGATCTCGGTGATGCCCGGCCTCAAGTATGCTTGGCCGGAGGGGCAATTCTATCGCTTCGATCAGATTTACGATGCCGAGCAGTTGCGGTACCCCGGTCCCGCTTACGGCTGGTGGGTCATTCCCGACCAATACAGCCTGTACCACATTCACCAAACCGAAGTGGCGCCCGCGGGTCGGGCACCGCTGTTGGTTTTTTACCCGACCATCAATAGCCATGCGCCATTCGCGCCGTTACCGCCCTACCGGCCGGACTGGAGCGTTTTCGACGTGCCTCCCACCGCCGCCGTGGTCGCGGAGGCGGTGGAACTGAACCATCGGCTGGATGGTCGCGAGCTGGCCTCGGCTTACCTGCAGAGCGTCCGCTATAACTTGGCGGTGCTGGGAGGCTATCTGCGCCGGTACGCGCCGGCGAATGCGCTGCTGTTGGTGCTGGGCGATCATCAGCCGCCGGCGGTGGTTGGGGGTCGGGAGATTCCCTGGCAGGTGCCGGTTCATCTGTTCTCGCGCGATCTGACGCTGATCGAAGCGTTCGAGCAGGCGGGGTTTCGACCGGGCATCACGCCGGGTCCAGCCGCGCTGGGTGGCATCGAGATGCTGGGGTCGTTGCTGCTGCGGACGCTGGATAGCCAGCGGCCGGGCTCGCCGCAACCAACGCCATTCACTGCCGCCACGCCTCGAATTCGGTGATGCTTCATCGGGCGTTCTCCCGGGGGGTGGAGCGACGGGCTCGCCAGAGCCAACGGACGTCCACCGCAAACGACAGCGCCAGCAGCCCCAACGCGGTGGCGGCCAGTGCCGTTGCCCAGGGCGGAATCAGCGGCGGCGCGAGGCACAGCGCCAGCGCGGCGGTCTGGAGCACGCAGACGGTCTGCCGACGCTTGCGCGGTGGCAGTGGCCGGTTTAGCCAAGGTAGGGCGTAGCCCAGCGCGACGAAACCGTAGCGCAGGAGACCCGACAGCAGTACCCAAGCGCCGGCCTTGCCCGATTGGAAGACTAGAACGGCCAGAATCAAAATGAAAAACGCGTCCACTTCCATGTCGAAGCGGGCACCGAAAGGGCTTTGCAGACCATTGCGCCGCGCCAGCCAGCCATCGATGCCATCGAGCGCCAGGGCGAACCCGGCCAGCGCGGCGACGAACCAGCTCTGGGCCGGCGTCATCTCGGGTTGGCCGATCAGACCCGCCGCTAGCGCCGCCATGCCGGCGCGCGACAAGGTGACCTGGTTGGCCGCGCCGAAAATGACGAGCGGCAAATGCTGGGGTAAAAATGGGCTCAGGGCGAGCAGTAGTCCGGCGAACACGGCGAGGCATTGGACGATATAACCGTTGGGGAGACGAAACGCGCCGACGGCGAGCAACGCTAGCCCCGTCACCAATAACAGCGCTGGGACAAGGCTGCGTAGGGTGCTGACCAGCAACGGCTGGAGCGGTGATTCGGTTGTATCGGTCATGACGGGCCATCGCCGCGCCGCGAACAAGCGGTGGCTTTCGAGGCGCGGTTATCCCTGTTCTGGAAGGGCCAGATCTTCGGGCCGGATGGCTGCCAGGCGGTCAATGTTTCGGGTGAGTCCGCTCAGACCGTTCGGCAGGTTCTGGTTCAGAATCCGATCCAACAGCGAATCTTCCAATCTGACTTGTGCCGCCTGAATCGCAAGAACCAAATCGGACAACTCCCCTTGATAACGCCGCCAGTCCGTCGCCAATTGCCGAATTTGCGCCGCTGCCTTGGCGGACGATCGCAGGTCTATTTTCTCCTCCAGGCTTGCGCGCAGCTCCACCACTTCCCGCCCAAAGCGATGGCTCGTGTCACCCAAGCGGCGAACGAAGGGCTCTATCGTATCAGGCACTCTATCGCGCAGCAGATCGCCGGTGCTGATCAAAACGGTCAGCGGAGAGCTCAATTCGTGCAGCAAGGCGGGCACCGTTGTCGGGGCGGTTGCCATAATCGCTTCCTCAATGGGTTACACACATCGAATCTTTCATCCTGGCTATTTAAGGCCAATCCCCATGAAAACGCCATGCTGCTCGAAACGGCGCTACACTAGCCCTTGGCGAAAATGCGATCCCCACCATGGGTTCCAAGGTGGAGCGCTTGCACCCACCCATCCTCCTGTCTTTCAAACATATGCAATCCGATCAAGCCCTCGTGGCGCGTGCCTTCTGGGTAACAATGCCCGGCCACGGCAAAATTCTCGATGAATTCCTGCCGCTTCCCGGTCCGGGTGAAGTGCGGGTGCGCACGCTCTATACCGGCATCAGTCGCGGTACCGAAAGCCTGGTCTTTCGCGGCGAGGTGCCGCCCAGCCAGCATCGGGCCATGCGCGCGCCATTCCAACAAGGCGACTTTCCCGCACCGGTGAAGTATGGCTACTGCAACGTCGGGGTGGTCGAAGCCGGCCCGGCGGCGTTGCGGGATCGGATCGTATTCTGTCTCTACCCGCATCAGGATCGCTATGTGGTTCCAGCGGCGGCGGTGACGCCGGTGCCGGAGCACGTTCCGCCTGGTCGGGCGGTGCTGGCCGCCAATCTGGAAACGGCGCTCAATGTGCTCTGGGACGCCGCGCCCCGCTTGGGCGATCGGATCACGGTGATCGGCGCCGGCACGGTTGGTTGTCTGATCGCCCGGTTGGCCGGACGCTTGCCTGGCTGCGCGGTGCAACTGCTGGACGTGGACGCGGACAAGGCGACGGTCGCGGCATCACTCGGGGTTCGCTTCGCCACACCGGATCAGGCGGCGGCCGAACAGGATGTGGTGATTCACGCCAGCGGCGCACCCGCCGGACTGGCGGTGGCGTTGCGCTTGGCCGGGTTCGAGGCGACGGTGGTGGAAGCGAGCTGGTTCGGCGCGCGGCCGGTTAGTCTGCCACTGGGCGAGGATTTCCATGCCAAGCGCTTGCGCATCCAGAGTTCCCAGGTTGGCGCGGTGGCTACCGCGCAGCGCGGGCGCTGGGATCATCGACGGCGCTTGTCCACGGTGATGGATCTATTGGACGATCCGATGCTGGACCATCTTATC
>WBZV01000835.1_pt1 | contig 16052 bp, 14 predicted proteins | sample 5204221 | NCBI WGS metagenome assembly WBZV01 (sample SAMN12344360, study PRJNA552823) | activated sludge metagenome | biome: Activated sludge suspended growth; feature: Nitrification reactor; material: Wastewater; isolation source: activated sludge from nitrification reactor of wastewater...
GGTCTCCTGCGCGAAGGCGTGGAAGGCGGGCAGCACGGCGGCGATGGTGGGCGCGCCCTGCACCATCTCCGGCGTGATGCCGTGGATGGGGATGCCGGCCTCGGGAATCGTGCGCTGCGGGTCGACCAGCTGGTCGAATACGTCCTCGCGGCGCAGCTTGCCGGCGACGATGCGCGTCGCGCCGATCTGGATGATCTCGTCGCCCTCGCCGGGATTCAGGCCGGTGGTCTCGGTGTCGAACACGGTGTAGGCGAGCTCGGCCAGCGGCCGCTCGGCCAGCTCGCGCGACTGCTCGCTGGCGCGGAACAGGTCGAAGTCGTAGACCTCGGGGCGGCTCTCGGTCTTGACGATCTGCGCCGCGTCGAGCTGCTCGCTGCTCGCGGCCAGCGGCAGCAGCCAGCGGAAGAAGGATTCGTGGCGCACGCGCTCGCGCTCGAACCAGAAGGCGCCGTCGTGGCGCTCGACCACGTCGCGCACGCTCAAGGCCAGCGTCTCGCTGCCGATGCGCATCGCATCGGTCTCCCAGCCCATCACGATCTCGGTGCTCATGGTCGCGCCGATCCAGGCCAGGTCGAGCCGAGCGCGGCCCGAAGCCTCGGCCAGGCGCAACTGCACCGACTTCAGCTCGTATTCGTCGACCAGCCGCTGCGCCAGGTAGACCAGCGCCTGCAGCAGCGAGAAGCTGTCGACCTTCAGCCACAGCGAGGCGTCGACCGCGCCGGTGGAGACGCGGCAGCCGCATTGCGATTCGATGCGGCGCGCCGCGGCGGCGAGCAGGTCGGCGCCCAGCATGTCTTCCAGCGGCCAGCGCGTCTTCATGGTCTGCGCGGTGTGGCTGGCGAGCTCCTGGATGCGGCGGCTCATCGCGCGCACCTCGTCGCGGATCACGCCGTGGAAGCGCTCGCGCGTGGCGGCGTCGATGCCTTCGTCGTCGAGCAGCTCCACCGCCGCCTGCAGGTTGCCCAGCGAAGCGCGGCTGCCTTCGGTGAGGCCGTGCAGCAGCGTGTCGCGCTCGGATTCGTCGGCGAAATCGCGCGTGATGTTCTCCAGCATCAGCACGAAGCCGTTGAGCGAGACCTCGCCGGGCGCGGCGTCGATCTCGCGCACCGGCGCCATCTGCACGCGCAGCAACTGCCCCGCGCGCGTGCCGGTGACGAACTGCGCCGAGGGGTGCGCCGCGCCGCGCTGCAGGCGCTGCTGCACGCTCTCCAGCGCATGGGCGATGAGGGCGCGGTCGAATACCGTATAGATGGAGCGGCCCAGGCCGATCAGCTCGGCGCCGCCCGAAACGCTGGGTGCGCTCGACAGCGCACGGAACTGCGTGCGCGCGCGGCTGTTGTAGAGCAGGATGCGGCCGTCGAGGTTGCACACCACCACGCTCTGCGTCAGCTCGGCCATCAGCGCGGCGAGGCGGTTGCGCTCCTGCTCGACGCTGCGGCTGGCCTCACGCACCTGCGCGGCCACGTCGGCGCGCAGCTCGGCGCGCTGGCCGGCAAGCCGGTTGATCAGCTCGGCGAGCGCGCGGATCTCGGTGCTGCCCGCGGGCTCGATCTCGCGCTCGACATCGGCAGCGAGCAGCACGCGCCCTTCTTCCGCGAGGCGCGCCGACGCCGCCACCCAGCGCAGATAGGCCTCGCGCAGCGCCCAGCCCAGCACGCCGGCCAGCAGCAGCCCGCCGAGCAGGATCAGCGCCACGCGTTCCTGCAGCATGGCGGCCAGCGCGGCGCGCTCGGCCGCATCGAGCGTCGCGGAAAACGCCGCCCAGCCGCCGATCGCCCACAGCGCGAGCGCCGCGCCGGGCAGCAGCGCCGCAACGATCTCTCGCTTGTCCACTTTCATGACCGTTGCCCCAGCGCGCGGAAGGGGCGCCACGACACGGTGGCGCCAAGCGGCCGCCGCGGAACCGGCTTCGCCGGGCCGCTGGCGGCGCCCCCTGGGGGGAGGCGCCGAAGGCGCTTCGGGGGGGTCATTTCAGCAGCTCGCGCACCTTCTCGGCCAGTTCCTTGGTCGAGAAAGGCTTGGTCATGTAGGCGTCGGCGCCCAGCGCCTGGCCCTTGGCGATGTCGGTGTCGCGGCCCTTGGCGCTGAGCATGAGGATCTTCACGCCGGCCAGCGCCTCGTCGCCGCGCACCGCCTGGCAGACCTCGAAGCCGGAGAGCCCCGGCATCATCACGTCGAGCAGCACCAGGTCGGGCTTGCCGGCGCGGATCGCTTCCAGCGCCGAAGGGCCATCGCGCGCCACGCTCACCGCGTGGCCTTCGCGCTTCATCAGAAACTCCAGCGAGATGACGATGTTGGGTTCGTCGTCGGCGATGAGCACATGCTTGCTCATGATGTCGTCTCCTCTTCTTGTGTCCCTTGCCACGGCAGCTCGAAGCCGAAGCAGGCGCCCTGCCCCGGCGCCGAGCGCAGCCACATGCGCCCGCCGAAATGCTCGACGATCTGGCGGCTGATCGGCAGGCCCAGGCCGGTGCCCTGCGGCCTATTGCTCGCATCGCCACCTTGGCGGAATTTCTCGAATACGAGTTGCTGCTGCTCAAGCGCAACGCCCGGGCCGTTGTCCTGCACCTCGATGCGCGCCGCGCGCGCGTCGGCGGCCAGCGTCACGGTGACGCGACCCTGGCCCGCCGGCACGAACTTGGCGGCGTTGGACAGCAGGTTGATCAGCACCTGCAGCAGCCGGTCGCGGTCGGCGTGCAGCGTGGGCACGCGCTCGGGTTGCTGCACGCTCACGCTCGCGCCGCGCTCGCGGAAGGCCTCGGCGGTGGTCTGCACGGCGTGCGCGATCAGCTCGCGCAGGTCGATCGCCTCGTGCGCCCACTGCGCGTGGCCGGATTCGATCTTCGCCATGTCCAGCACCTGGTTGACGAGCCGGCTCAGGCGCTCGGCCTCGGCCACCACCAGGCCGAGAAACTGCTGGCGCTGCTCGCTGTCCATCTGCGGGTCGTCGCGCATCAGTTCGGCAAAGGCGCGGATCGAGGTCAACGGCGTGCGCAGCTCGTGCGTCACCGAGGACATGAAGTCGTCCTTGAGCCGATCCAGGCTTTCGAGCTGGCGGTTCAGCGCGCGCACCTGCGAGGCCTCGTCGAGCATGCGCAGGATGTCGTCGGCTCCGAGTGCTTCCTCCTCCACCACCGAGGCCATCACGGCGCGCGCCGAGGCGCTGCCGATCGCGCCGGCGAGCTGCGTCTCGACGTGCTGCACCAGCGCCGCATCGGGCACGAGGGCTTGCGCATCGGCGATGCCGCGGCGCTTCGCCTCCTCGGCGAACAGGCGCAGCGCCGGCTCGGCGCCGAGGAAGCGCGCCGCGAGCTGCTTCAGCTCGGCGAGCTGGGCGCGGCCGCGCCAGAACACCGGCGCGCCGGCGCTGCGTTCCTGCACGTCGACGAACAGCACTGCCTGGCTGGCCTCGCGCGCCGAGGGCGCCTTGGCGAGCGACACCGCCACGTAGGCCGCGAGGTTGGCGAGCAGGCTCCACAGCAGCGCGTGCGTGAGGCTGTCCAGCCCGGTAAGGCCGAGAAACTGCTCGGGCTTGAAGAGCGCCAGGCCGAAGGGCCCGTGGTCGAGGAAGCCGCGCGGCATCCAGCCCGACTTGGCGATCGAGGGCAGCAGCAGCGTCCAGCTCCACAGCGCGAAGCCGAGCGCGAGGCCGGCCAGCGCGCCGGCGCGCGTGCCGCCCTTCCAGTACATGCCGCCCAGCAGCGCCGGCGCAAACTGCGCCACCGCCGCGAAGCTGATCAGCCCGATGCTGACCAGCGCGTAGGCCTCGCCGGCGATGCGGAAATAGAGGTAGCCCAACAGCAGCAGCGCGACGATCACCACGCGCCGCACCGCCAGCGGAACGGCGCTGAGGTCGCTGGCGGCGCGATGGCGCACGCGCAGCAGCAGCGGCATCACCAGGTCGTTGCTGACCATGGTCGAGACCGCGATGGCCTCGACGATCACCATGCCGGTGGCCGCCGACAGCCCGCCGATGAAGGCGGCGAGCGCGAGCGCCGGCGCTTCGTTGGCCAGCGGCAGCGAGAGCACGAAGGTCTCGGGGTCGGCACGGCCGGCGCCGAAATGCAGCAGCCCGCCGAGCGCGATCGGCAGCACGAACAGGTTGATGAGCAGCAGGTAGGCCGGGAAGGCCCAGGTGGCGCGCTGCACGTGGCGCTCGTCGACGTTCTCGACCACCATCACCTGGAACTGGCGCGGCAGGAAGATCACCGAGAGCATGGCCAGCAGCGTAAGCGCCGCCCATTGGCCACCGGCGAATTTCGATTCCGCACCGAGGCCAGTGAGCGCGCGCAGCTGCGGCTGCGCCGCGGCGCGCGCGAAGATGTCGGCCGGCCCGTCGAACAGGCCCCAGCAGACATAGGCGCCGACGGCGAGGAAGGCCAGCAGCTTGACCACCGATTCGAGCGCCACCGCGGCCACCATGCCCTCGTGGCGCTCGCTGGTGTCCAGATGCCGCGTGCCGAAGGCGACGGTGAAGCCGGCCAGCGCCAGCGCGATGTAGAGCGTGCTGTCCTGCCACCACGCGGCGGCATGGCCACTGCCGCCGGTGAGCACCGCCAGGCCGCTGGCGATCGCCTTCAGCTGCAGCGCCACGTAGGGCAGGATGCCGACCAGCGCGATGAGCGTCACCAGCGCCGCCAGCGCGCGGCTCTTGCCGTAGCGACTGGCGATGAAGTCGGCGATCGAGGTGATGCGGTAGCGCCGCGCGATGCGGATCATCTTGCGCAGCACCGAGCCGGCCAGCAGCAGCGCCAGCGTCGGCCCGAGGTAGATGGGCAGGAACCACAGCCCCGAGCCCGCTGCGCGGCCGATGCTGCCGAAGTAGGTCCAGGCGGTGCAGTACACGCCCATGGAGAGCGTGTAGACCCAGGCGTTGCCGATCACCGAGCGGCCCTCGCGCGCGCGCCGGTCGGCCCAGTGCGCCACCGCGAACAGCAGCAGCAGGTAGGCGAACGAGGCGGCGAGAACCAAGGCCGTGCTCATGGCGGCCCCTCGTCGTCCGGCGCCTCGGCCACCCAGGCGGCCAGCGCGATCAGCACCGCCCAGCCGAGAAACAGCGCCAGCGGCAGCAGCGGGATGCCGGCCAGCGTGAGCGGCCTATCCCACAGCGTCAGCAGCGGGAAGTTGAGCAGCGCCCAGCCGGCGGCGAAGAGTGCGACGAGCCGTTGGTTGCGCATCCGTGCGGACATCGGCTCGCCTCCCTCACAAGGTGTCGAGCCGGAAGCGCTGGCGCAGCAGCGCGCGGAAGCGCTTGTTGATGGCCAGCGCGTCCTTGAACTGGTCGCGGTCCATGGTGCTCAGGTCGGACGGCCGCACTTGGTTGCTCGGCGCTTCGCCGTGCTCGCGCTGGCGCAGCTGGTGGCGCAGCTTCAGGCCCATCAGGTAGTGCAGCGCCTCGATCAGGTCACGGCCCAGCTCGGCATCGACCGTGCCGCGCTCGACCAGCGCGCGCACGCGCTCGACCGTGCCGCTCTCGCGCACGCCCTGCGCCAGGCTGAGCGCGCGCACGCCGTGCACGATCGGGAAGGTGCCGAGCTTCTTCAGGTCCAGCGGCTGCTCGTCGCCGCGCGCGGTGAGCTTGAGCCACCAGCTCTGCGGCTCGTCGAACTGGTCGGCCGCGGCGGCGAAGCGCGCCAGGAAGGCGTCGCTGCCCGAGAGCATCTTCTGCAGCTGCGCGCGCGCCTCGGCCAGCAGCGCGGCATCGCCGGCCACCGCCGCGGCGTCGAAGAAGATCGCCAGGTGCATGGGGCCGTCGCTGCCCTTGCCGTAGATCCACTCGCCCAGCGATTCGCGGAAGCGCGACACGCTGGCGCGCCACAGCGGGTTGGTCAGCATGATGTTGCCCGGGCAGGGCGGGTAGCCGAAGGCGGCCAGCGCCTCGTTGAAGCGCTGCGCCACCGCGGCGAGCTGCGGGTGCTCGAAGCCGTCGCGCAGCAGCAGCGCGTTGTCCTGGTCGGTCTTGAGGATCTGCTCGCCGCGGCCCTCGCTGCCCATCACCAGCAGGCAGCTGTTCTCGACGATCTCGGCCGGCGCGATCAGGCTCCAGGCGCGCGCGAAGAGGCGCTGGTTGAGCTCGTTGACGAGCCGCGCGATGCGCTCGATCTTGATGCCGCCGTCCTGCAGCAGCTCGACCAGCGCGTCGACGCGGCGCGCGGCGGCGGCCAGTTCCTCGATGCTCGCAGCCTCGTCGATCTGCACCGCGACGATGTGCGAGTGGTTGGCGACGAAGCTCACCAGATCGAGCTGTCCCAGCAGGCCCAGCACCGCGCCGCCGTCGCGCACCAGCAGGCGGTGCACGCGGTGCCGCACCATCAGCCACAGCGCCTCGAAGAGCTCGGCGTCGGCATCGACCTCGATCAGCCCGAAGCGCGCCACCTCGCGCACCGCCAGCTGCGCCGGCGGCGTCTCGCGCAGCAGCGCGTCGCGCAGATCGGTGGTGGTGAAGATGCCCAAGCGCTCGCCATCGTTGACCAGCGCGCTGGTCAGCCCCTGCGCAGAGAGCTCGCGGCACACCGAGACGAGATCGAGCGTGCCGTCCACGTAGAAAGGCTTGCGCACGTAGGCGTCGCGCACGCGCGCGGTGACCAGCGAGAGCATCTCGCGCTGCGATTCGGGGCCGCGGGTATGGGGCATGGCGGATGTGGAAACGGGACTGCAGGCAGTGTGCCCGCAGCCCCGTCCTTGGGCTTGAGATGAATCTAGCCGCGAACCATCAGTGGCCGGAAGCTCCCGCCGCGCCGATGCCCGTCTCCGAGCGCACCTGCTGGGCCAGGAAGCCTGCGCGGTCCTTCTGGGCGCGCGCGCCGCGATCCAGCACCGAGAACAGCCAGATGCCGACGAAGCCGATGGTCATCGAGAACAGCGCCGGCGAGGTGTAGGGGAACAGCGCCGAGCCCTTGGGGTTGCCCAGCGTGGCTTCCCACACCGAGGGCGACACCACCGTCAGCACCACCGAGGAGATCAGGCCCAGGAAGCCGCCGATCACCGCGCCCTTGGTGGTGCAGTCCTTCCACAGCACGCTCATGAAGAGCACCGGGAAGTTGGCCGAGGCGGCGATCGCGAAGGCCAGCGACACCATGAAGGCGATGTTCTGCTTCTCGAAGGCGATGCCCAGCACGACGGCGATGATGCCCAGCGCGATGGTGGTGGCCTTGGACACGCGCAGTTCGGCGGCGCTGTCGGCCTTGCCGCCCTTGAGCACCGTGGCATAGATGTCGTGCGACACCGCCGAGGCGCCCGACAGCGTCAGGCCGGCCACCACGGCGAGGATGGTCGCGAAGGCCACCGCCGAGATGAAGCCGAGGAAGACGTTGCCGCCCACCGCGTTGGCGAGGTGGATGGCCGCCATGTTCCCGCCGCCGAGCAGGCCGCCCTTGGCGTCGAGGAACTGCGGGTTGGTCAGCACGAAGGTGATCGCGCCGAAGCCGATGATGAAGGTCAGCAGGTAGAAGTAGCCGATCCAGCCGGTGGCCCACATGACGCTCTTGCGCGCTTCCTTGGCCGAGGGCACGGTGAAGAAGCGCATCAGGATGTGCGGCAGGCCGGCGGTGCCGAACATCAGCGCCATGCCGAAGCTGATCGCCGAGATCGGATCCTTCACGAAGTTGCCCGGCCCCATGATGGACTGGCCGAGCTTGGCCGCCTCCTCCGGAGTCTTGCCGCCGGCGGTGGCGAGGTCGGCCTTGATCTGCACCGCCTTGGCGAACATCGCCTCGGGGCTGAAGCCGAACTGCCACATCACCATGAAGGCCATGAAGCTCGCGCCACCCAGCAGCAGGCAGGCCTTGATGATCTGCACCCAGGTCGTGGCCGTCATGCCGCCGAACAGCACGTAGACCATCATCAGCACGCCGACGATGATGACCGCGTACATGTAGTCGAGGCCGAACAGCAGCTTGATGAGCTGGCCCGCGCCGACCATCTGCGCGATCAGGTAGAAGGCCACCACCACCAGCGTGCCGGCGGCCGCGAAGATGCGCACCGGCGTCTGCTCGAAGCGGAACGCGGCCACGTCGGCGAAGGTGAACTTGCCGAGGTTGCGCAGGCGTTCGGCCATCAGGAAGGTGATGACCGGCCAGCCGACCAGGAAGCCGATCGAGTAGATCAGGCCGTCGAAGCCGGAGGCCATCACTGCAGCCGAGATGCCGAGGAAGGAGGCCGCCGACATGTAATCGCCGGCGATCGCCAGGCCGTTCTGGAAGCCGGTGATGCCGCCGCCGGCGGTATAGAAGTCGGCCGCGCTCTTGGTGCGCGCCGCGGCCCACTTGGTGATGAACAGCGTGAAGATCACGAACACGCCGAACATGCCGATGGCCGTCCAGTTGGTGGCCTGCTTCTGCGCCTGGCCGAGGTCGGCGCCGGCAGCCAGCGCGGCGCCGGCCGCGCCCATCAGCGCCGCCAGCGTGAGCACGCGGCGGGCGGTGTCGTTCAAGCGGATCATTTCAGCACCCCCTGGCGCACGGCATCGGTGAGGTCGTCGTACTGCTTGTTGGCGCGCAGCACGTAGAAGGCGGTGATCACCACGGTGAACACGATCACGCCGAAGCCGATGGGAATGCCCACCGTCATCACGCCCTCGCCGAGGCGCTGCGACAGGAACGGCTTGTTGAAGGCCACCAGCAGGACGAAGCCGTAGTACACGAGCATCATCGCCAGCGTGAGCCACCAGCCGAAAGCGGAGCGCTTGGACTTCAGCTCCAGGTATTTGGGGTGGGTCGAGATCTTTCTGACCAGATCGTCATCCATGTTGTCTCCTCGCATGGGTCACGGCTCCGACGGAGCCTTGCCGTGAATACTCCACGCGAGGACTGACCCCCCTCTGACGCTCAGCCAACAGGGGCTGACGCGGAACTGATGCGAGGCTGACGCGAGGCGTTCAGCACATCGGCCGACCTCAGCCGCGCACCACCCCCGCCCGCGCCCGCGCGGCCTCGTCCCAGGCCGGGCCGTCGAACCAGGCATCACCCTTCAGATACGCGGCGAGCATGGCCAGCGAATCGAGGCCCCAGAACAATCGGCCGTCGACCGCAACGGTGGGCACGCCGAAGATGCCCAGCGCGAGCGCGCGGGCGGTGTTGTCCTTCAGCGATTGCTTGACCGCCTCGCTGTCCGGATCGCGCTGCGGCGCGAGCGTGGCGCGCAAGGCTTGGAGCCGCGCCGCGTCGTTCGCGTCCGCGCCCTCGCCGCGCCACACGTGGTGGAACACACGCTCGCATTGCCAGCGGTTCGGCGTGCCGCCCTCGCCCGCGCAGGCGTGCAGCAGGCGCAGCAGCGCGAGCGGGTTGAAGGGGTGCTGCGCCGGTGTGGCGATCGGAATGCCGAGCTGGTGCGCCGCCCAGGCGATCTGCCGGAAGGTCCAGGCGCGCTTGGGTTCGATCTCGGCCGGGCCCTTCTGGCCCCATTGCTTGAGCAGGCCGGCGAACAGGATGGGCTGGTAGTCGACGCGGTAGGAGATGCCCTCCAGCGCCTGCGGCAGCTGCTCGAAGGCGAGGTAGGCGTAGGGCGAGACCGGGTCGAACCAGAACTCGAGATGCTTCATCGCGGATCACCCTGGGTCGCGGCGAAGGCCTCGCGGCGCTGCACGAGCAGTTGCCACACCGCCAGCTTCTGCGCGTCGTCCATCACCGACCAGGCGGCGATCTCGTCGAGCGTGCGCAGGCAGCCTTCGCACCAGCCGCTGTGTGCGTCCATCTTGCACACGCTGATGCAGGGGGATGGCACGGTGGCCGCGCTCATGCCTGCGTCACGTCGGCCACCGGCGCGCCGGTGAGCGCTTCGAGCTGCGCCGGGCTCAGGCGGAACACGCCGTTCGGGTGCCCGGCCGCGGCCCAGATCTCGTCGAAGCGGAACAGCTCGCGGTCGATCAGCGTCACCGCCGGCGTGGCGTGCGCCAGCGGCGATACGCCGCCGATGGTGAAGCCGGTGCGCGCCTTGACGAAATCGGCATCGGCGCGGCCCAACGAGCCGACCTGCGCCGCCACCTTCTTCTCGTCGACGCGCTTGTCGCCCGAGGTCACGACGAGCACGGCCGCCTCGTCGGCCTTGCGCCGGAAGATCACGCTCTTGGCGATCTGCCCGACCTGCACGCCGAGCGCATCGGCCGCCTCCTGCGAGGTGCGCGCCGACACCTCGAGCCAGCGCGGCGCATGCGGATGGCCGCGCTCGGCGAGCGCGCGCGCGACGCGCTGGAAACCTTCGGGGCGCTGCGAGAGATCCTCTTCGTTCATGCCGCCACCTTCTCGCGCTTGGCCAGCAGCGCCTTGCCGGCGCGCGACACCGGCGGCCGGCCCAGCACCTCGGAGATGAAGGCGCCGGCGTCGACCAGCGCGTCCAGAGCTATGCCGGTCTGGATGCCGAGCCCGTCGAGCATGAACACCACGTCCTCGGTGGCGACGTTGCCGGTGGCGCCCTTCGCATAGGGGCAGCCGCCCAGGCCGGCCACGCTGGCGTCGAAGGTGTGGATGCCCATCTCCAGGCAGGCGTAGATGTTGGCCAGCGCCTGGCCGTAGGTGTCGTGGAAATGGCCGCTGACTTCCTCGATCGGGAAATGCTTGAGCGCGCGCTCCATCGCCGCCTGCACGCGCCGCGGCGTGCCCACGCCGATGGTGTCGGCCACGCCGCAGTGGTCGACGCCGATGCCCTTCATCAGCCGCACGATGTTCTCGACCTCGTCGGGCGTCACCTCGCCCTGGTAGGGGCAGCCGAGCGCGCAGGAGATCGCGGCGCGCACCTTCAGGCCCTTCTCGTGCGCCAGCGCCACCACCGGCGCGAAGCGCTCCACCGATTCGGCGATCGAGCAGTTGATGTTGCGCTGGCTGAAGGCCTCGCTGGCGGCGCCGAATACCACCACCTCGTCGGGCCGCGTCGGCAGCGCCGCTTCCAGGCCCTTGAGGTTGGGCGTCAGCACCGAGTAGCGCACGTCGCTGCGGCGCGTGATGTCAGCCATCACTTGCGCGTTGTCGGCCATCTGCGGCACCCACTTGGGGCTGACGAAGCTGGTGACCTCGATCTCGCGCAGGCCCGCGGCCTGCAGGCGATGCACGAGCTCCACCTTGTGCGCCGTGGCCACCGGCTGCTTCTCGTTCTGCAAACCGTCGCGCGGCCCCACGTCGACGATGCGAACAGTCGAAGGAATCATGAAAAAAGTCCCGTGCAAATGGACGGTTTCAACTGGTAACCCGGCGGCTAGGGATGGTGTTTCCGTGTTTGATACATGAAGATACAAGCACTCGATCAGGAACCTTCGTGGACACCAGCACCCGCCTCCGTCTCGCCACCCGCATCCATTTTGCGCTGCTGCGCCACTATGGGCAGAAGGTGGAGATCGGCGAGCTGATGAAGGCCGAGGGCGAGGTGCGCGAAGCGATCTGGGTCTGCGAAGCCTCGGGCGACGCCGAACTGGCCACGATCGCGCGCCAGCTGCGCGAAGCCAGCGACGCGCCCGAGGTGCCCGGCCGCGTGCCGCAAGACACCGCCTGGGCCAGCGAAACCTCGGGCTTCGGCGTGTCGCGCCCGGTCGAGCTGGAGATGACGGCGCAGCCGCCGGCGAACTGGCTCAAGCCCTCCACCTGGGGCCGCCGCAGCAGCCCGGCGCGCCACAGCTGAGCCGCGGCCCCTTCGCGGCGTTTGCGGCGCTCACGCGTCAAGCAGCGGCCTCCAGCCGCAGCAGTTCTTCCCCTTCCAGCACCTGGTCGCCGACGGCGTAGAGCAGTTCGGTCACCGTGCCGTCGCGCGGCGCGGTGATGGTGTGCTCCATCTTCATCGCCTCCATCACCGCCAGCGGCTGGCCCTTCTTCACCGCCTCGCCTGACTTGGCCAGCAGCGCGATCAGCTTGCCCGGCATCGGTGCGGTGAGTCGCCCGGCCTCGCCGGCGGCATCGCCCGCATGCGCGATCGGGTCGACGATGTGCAGCGTGGTCGAGCCTTCCGGCGCGAATACCGCGAAGCGTTCGCCGGCGGCGTAGACGGAAAGCGTCCAGCGCCGGCCGGCGAGCGTCACGTCGTGCTGCGTGCTGCTGCGCGAGGCCGGCGCGAACGGCCAGCTGTGCTCGCCCAGCGAGAGCGTGGTCTCGCCGCGGTGCGAGCGCGTCAGCCGCGCGACATGGTGCGCGCCCTCGGCCTCGAGGTCGAAGCGCCGCACCGCTGCGCCGTGCAGGCGCCAGCCGTCGCGCTTGGACCACGGGTCGGCGGTCTCGGCGGCGCGCTCGTGCGCGAGCTCGTGGGCGATCACGCCGGCCGCGGCGATCTCCAGCGCCAGCGCCGGCTGGCCGAACAGTGCGGCGCGCTCGCGCTCGATCAGCGCGGTGTCGAGATCGGCCTGCGCGAAGGAGCGGCTCCTCGCCACGCGGCGCAGGAAGGCCACGTTGGTCTGCAGGCCGACGATGTGCGTGGCGGCCAGCGCCGCATCCAGCCGCGCCAGGGCCTGTTCGCGGTCGGCGCCCCAGACGATCAGCTTGGCGATCATCGAGTCGTAGTGCGGCGAGATCGCATCGCCTTCGCGCACGCCGGCGTCGACACGGACTTCGCCGCGCTCGAACTGCGTGGCCGGCGGCGTGCGATAGACGTCGAGCGTGCCGGTGGCGGGCAGGAAGTTGGCGTCGGGGTTCTCGGCGCAGATGCGCGCCTCGATGGCGTGGCCGTGGATGCGCAGTTCCTCCTGCTTCAGCGGCAGCGGCTCGCCGCTGGCCACGCGCAGCTGCCACTCCACCAGGTCGAGCCCGGTGATCGCCTCGGTGACCGGGTGCTCCACCTGCAGCCGCGTATTCATCTCCATGAAGAAGAAGCGCAGGTCGCCCTCCTTCGTCGGCTCGGCGATGAACTCCACCGTGCCGGCGCCGACGTAGCCCACCGCCTTGGCGGCCGCCACCGCTGCCGCGCCCATCTCGCGCCGGCGTGCTTCGCTCAGGCCGGGCGCGGGCGCTTCCTCCAGCACCTTCTGGTGGCGGCGCTGCACCGAGCAGTCGCGCTCGAAGAGATAGATGCAGTTGCCGTGCGCATCGCCGAACACCTGGATCTCGATGTGGCGCGGCCGCGTGACGTAGCGCTCGATCAGCACCGCGTCGTCGCCGAAGCTGTTGCGCGCCTCGCGCTGGCAGGAGGCGAGCGCCGCGTCGAACTCGCCGGCCTGTGTGACGATGCGCATGCCCTTGCCGCCGCCGCCGGCGCTGGCCTTGATGAGCACCGGGTAGCCGATGCGATCGGCCTCACGCTTGAGCAGCGCGGGGTTCTGATCCGCGCCGTGGTAGCCCGGCACCAGCGGCACGCCGGCCTTCTCCATCAGCTGCTTCGATTCGGCCTTCAAGCCCATGGCCTTGATCGCCGAAGCCGGCGGGCCGATGAAGGCGAGGCCGGCATCGGCGCAGGCCTGCGCGAAATCCTCGTTCTCGCTGAGGAAGCCGTAGCCGGGGTGGATGGCCTGCGCGCCGGTGGCGCGCGCCGCCTCGAGGATGCGTTCGCTGCGCAGGTAGCTGTCGCGCGGCGCGTTGCCGCCGATGTGCACCGCCTCGTCGCAGGCGGCCACGTGCTTGGCGTTCGCATCGGCATCCGAGTACACGGCCACGGTGCGGATGCCGAGGCGGCGCGCGGTGGCGGCGACGCGGCAGGCGATCTCGCCGCGGTTGGCAATCAGGATCTTGGTGAACATGCGGACCTCAGGGAGTCGAATCGGCACTGCGCAGGAAGCCGGACGCGCGGCGCAGCAGCGCACGCAGGAACTTGCCGAGCACCACGATCACGACGATCGCGGCCACCAGCGCGACGAACAGCACCACGGCCAGCGCGACCGGATGCGTCCACGACAGCCACAGCGAGGCCGGTACGAAGGCATCGCCGAGCAGCGACAAGCCGATGTTGGAGAAGGGCTCGGGGGAGGTATTGGCCGCGGCGCGCGTGGTCGCCTTGGCGACGTGGCTGGTGGCGGCGAGCGTGCCGCCCATCAGCGCGGCGGCCATCGCCCAGGTGGCCTGGTCGGCGCCGAATACGGAAGCCGCCAGCGCCGCGCCGGCCGGGATGCGCACCAGCGTGTGGATCAGATCCCACAGCGTGTCGACGCCGGGGATCTTGTCGGCGAAGAACTCGACGAAGAGCATGAAGCCGCTCGCGCCCAGCATGGCCGGATGCTGCAGCAGCTTCAGGCCCTGCGGCAGCTCGACCCAGCCGAGATAACCGGCGATGCCGGTGAGGAAGACGACCAGGTACAGCCGCAGGCCGCTCGCCCAGCCGAGTGCGGCGGCGATCGCAAGCAACTGCGTGGTGTCTAGCGCTTGCATGCCGTTCAGGCGAGCCAGTTCGGCGCGCGCTTGGCCAGGAAGGACTGGATGCCTTCGCGGCCTTCGTCGCTGGCGCGGATGTCGGCGATGCGGCGCGCGGTGTCGGCGCGCAGCTCGGCGTCGATGGCGCGGCCGGCCACGTCCTGCACGAGCTTCTTGCAGGCGCGCACCGCCATCGGCCCGTTGGCGACCAGCGCGGCGACGATCTCGTCGACCTTGGCATCCAGCGCCTCGGGCGCGACGCACTCGTGCACGAAGCCCATCGCGTGGGCTTGCACCGCGCTGAAGCGCTCGGCGGTGAGAAACCAGCGCCGCGCGGCCTGCTCGCCCATCGCCTTCACCACATACGGCCCGATGGTGGCTGGCAGCAGCCCCAGCTTCGCTTCGCTGAGGCAGAAGTTGACGCCCTCGGCCGCCAGCAGCACGTCGCACACCGCGGCCAGGCCCAGGCCGCCGGCATAACAGTCGCCGTGCACGCGGCCGACGATGGGCCGCGGGCACGAATAGATCGTCCACAGCATGTCGGCCAAAGCCTGCGCGTCGGCGCGGTTCTGCTCCCAGCTGTAGCCGGCCATGGCGCGCATCCAGTTCAAGTCGGCGCCGGCGCAGAAGGCCTTGCCGTGGCCGCCGAGCACGATGCAGCGCAGCGTGCTGTCGGCGGCCAGCGCGGCGAAGGTCTGCGTGAGCTCCACGATCACACCGTCGTTGAAGGCGTTGCGCACCTCGGGGCGATTGAGGAATACGCGCGCCACGGGGCCGCTGCGTTGCACGTCGAGGGTGGTGCTCATGCCCGGCCTCACATGCGGAACACGCCGAACTTCGCCTCGGGAATCGGCGCGTTCAGGCTCGCGCTGATCGCCAGCGCGAGCACGCGGCGCGTATCGGCCGGGTCGATGATGCCGTCGTCCCACAGCCGCGCGCTGGCGTAGTACGGATGCGCCTGGTGCTCGAACTGGTCGAGGATAGGTTGCCTGAAGGCCTTCTCCTCCTCCGCGCTCCACGTGCCGCCCTTGGCCTCGATGCCGTCACGCTTGACGGTGGCCAGCACGCTGGCCGCCTGCTCGCCGCCCATCACCGAGATGCGCGCGCTCGGCCACATCCACAGGAAGCGCGGGCTGTAGGCGCGGCCGCACATGCCGTAGTTGCCGGCGCCGAAGCTGCCGCCGGTGATGATGGTGAACTTGGGCACGTTGACGGTCGACACCGCCGTGACCATCTTCGCGCCGTTCTTGGCGATGCCTTCGTTCTCGTACTTGCGGCCGACCATGAAGCCGGTGATGTTCTGCAGGAAGATCAGCGGGATCTTGCGCTGGCCGCACAGCTCGATGAAGTGCGCACCCTTGAGCGCGCTCTCGCTGAACAGGATGCCGTTGTTGGCGACGATGCCCACCGGCATGCCCTCGATGTGCGCGAAGCCGCACACCAGCGTGGTGCCGTAGCGCGCCTTGAACTCGTCGAACTCGCTGCCGTCGACGATGCGCGCGATGATCTCGTGCACGTCGTAGGGCTTGCGCGGGTCGGTGGGGATGATGCCGTGCAACTCGCTGGCGTCGAACAGCGGCGGCTTCGGCGCGGCGAGGCGCTGCCCGTGCTCCTTGCGCCAGTTGAGATTCGCCACCACGCCGCGCGCCAGCGCCAGCGCATGCGTGTCGTTCTGCGCCAGGTGGTCGGCCACGCCCGACAGGCGCGTGTGCACGTCGCCGCCGCCGAGATCCTCGGCGCTCACCACCTCGCCGATCGCCGCCTTCACCAGCGGCGGGCCACCGAGGAAGATGGTGCCCTGGT
>WBZV01000719.1_pt1 | contig 16044 bp, 14 predicted proteins | sample 5204221 | NCBI WGS metagenome assembly WBZV01 (sample SAMN12344360, study PRJNA552823) | activated sludge metagenome | biome: Activated sludge suspended growth; feature: Nitrification reactor; material: Wastewater; isolation source: activated sludge from nitrification reactor of wastewater...
GGCGTTGGGTTGGTAAGGAACCTTGGTCGTTTTGTCGTTGCGGGTTTCGAGACGCCAACAAACCCATTTCGGTAGGGCCGTCAGTTCGGCGGGGATGTTTTCGAAGTTGGGAGAAATCATGAAAAAACCTCGCTATCGAGGGATGACAGCGGGCGCGGATTTCCGTAAAATCAGGCTTGCGATGGCGTTGATTTTATAGGGCCGCTCCCACTGCGTGGAGCGGCTTTTTAGTGGGCGGCGTTTGGATTCAGCAGATTCCGCAACGCTTCGTGAATTAAGCGGGTTGCGGATTCATTCCGAGAACAGCCCCATTTCTTGGCAAGCTGATCGAGGGCTTCGGCTTCGGAATCAGATACCGTGAAGCTTAATTCGTGATAAAGAAGATCAGCGTAATCTTCAAGCACCTGATCCAGCAAAGTACCAATGGCCGTCGCGGCAGCCAGTCCATGCCGTTGACCCATCCCGCCTAATTTGTTCGAGGGGGGCAAATTCCTGAAATGCTGGATAAGTTGCCCAGCAAAAACCGCCGCAGCATCCAAACGCTCGGCGGTTTTTTCTTTGAGGTCGTAATCAGTCATAGGTGCAGTCTCCACATTCACGGATTAGAACCGGCGATGGGTGCCGGGAATTGGCGGGTTTCAGAAACCGATCAGAAGTTCGGCGCGCAGTCTTACGAGTAGCGCAACCCGCCAATTCCCGACATTGGGAGACTGGCAACGGATTCCGGGCGGAATCCAGGCATGAAAAAACCTCGCTGACGGGGAGGGTAGACCGCTTCTGATCGCGTTTCTGAGGCGCTTGGAAAAAGCATAGCTCTTGACGTGGCGCGGTGCAAGGGATCGCGTTCATGCGGCGCTGTCCCGTTGCTGTTCCTTGGCGGCAACGTAGTCCTCAATGGCCTTCCGGGAAACGTAGCGCCTTTTCCCTTCCTTGAATGACCGAAGGCGACCATCGTTGATCAAGTCATAGAGCCGTTGCCGGCTCGTGGCGAGGGCCTTGCAGGCTTCCTCTATCGGGAAAACCAACCGTTGCGTGGCGATATGGTCAAGCATGGGTTGTTGCCTCATCAAAGTAGACGCAGCAACCATACAAGCGATTTTCCCGGAAAATAAGGACTTAAAAACATTCATCTATTCTTGCCCGGACAAGAATTCAATCCCTATTCTTGTCCCCTATCCCAAAAACTGAAGGAGTTTGGAAATCCATTCACTGTTCTCTAATTCCCCATTGATGTGCCATTGGTTATAAACGGCTTCTGCTTTGCCATGGGTCCATACCCAGCCTGGGCCGGAAACGGACAACGTTTTATCTTTGACTGACGTTTGTATGGTGGCGCTTTTCTCAAGCAGGATGACTGCACCTTTGTCGGTGTCGTGATGGGTTTTGACCGCCAACAGGTAACGCAGACTAGAAAGTTCCTTTTTTACCTCGGATCGTACGCGGCGCACGGCGCGTTCATCTTGGTATCCCAGCAATGCCGACACGGCCGAATCCGCTTGGCCTTGTTTCATATCCTTCCATGCGCGATACCATTCATGCGCCAGGGCAACTGCAACTTTCCGTGACAAATTCCGCTTGCGGCCTCTAACAGGTTTGGCGGGGTCGGGAACGAGTGTTACCCATGCATTGATGGTTTTAAAAAGGCGAGAGGATTCATTGAAAATGACACCAGTCGCCAATTGCTGCCCATGGGTATTGAAAATGCCATGCAATGCCAATTGCAAGCGAGTTGGAGTCATGAACGCACCTTTCGCACCTTCGAAAAGGAGCCGCGCCGGGGCCGGGAAGGTGCGAACCCGGCCTTTTCGCGGGCCAGGCTAGGCGCGGCATGATCGATTATCGGGAATTCTTCATCGGCAAGCTAACCACCTTGGAAGAACCACCCATCCCGAACCGCGGCGCGGTACTGCGGACGGTTTCGGTGACGTAGGAGGGGGCCAGGTGCCCGTAGTGTTTTTCCACCATCCGGGTATCGCGGTGCCCCAAGTTGTGTGCCAGGACTATCAACGGCATGCCCGCCATGACCGCAAGACTCGCGTAGGTGTGCCGCAGGACGTGGAAACTGATCGGCGGATCGATGCGGGCGTGTTCGCAGGCGTCCTTCAAGGGGCGCTGGTTGAGATTGTGCGTCCAGGGCTTACCGTCTTCGGGTGACAGCATTAGGGCGTTGCCGGGCTTGCCGTCGGCCAGGTCCTGGAAGAGTTCGACGCCTTCCTCGGTCAACACCACATGCCGGCCGCGCCCGCTCTTACTTTCGCGAACGTGAACGGTGCCGGTGGTCAGGGTGAAATCCGCCACCACCAGCCGCGCCAGTTCCCCATGGCGGCAACCAGTGGCCAGCGCCGCTTGCACCAGCAAACGGAAGCGCGGGCCGCTGGCGTTCATCAGGCGCTGGCATTCTTCCACGGTGAGCCATCGCACACGGGCCGTATCCACTTGGCCGAACGGCTTGACCTTGCGCCAGGGGGTGTCATCGGCCACCAAACCATCGCGCCAAGCTTGGTTCAGCGCGGCCTTGAGTGTGGTCAAGACTCGGTTGGCGGTAGCCTTCCGCTTGCGGCTGGCGTCGGGATCGAGGGCGGTATCACGGTATTGCTGGGGTTTCCCCGCGCGGGTCCGCACCCGTGGTGGCTGGTTGGCGAGGTCATTCAACCAATCGCGAATCCGAACGGTGGTCAAGCGGCGAATCGGGATCGAACCCAGCGCCGGCAAGATGAAGGCTTCGGCGCGGTTGCGAGCATCGGCGGCGGATTTGCGGTGGTGCTCCATCCACGCCAGATAGGCTTGGAGGGCTTCGCCAACGGTGTACTTTTCCCGGTCTGGCGACAACCCGGCGGCGGAATTGGCGAACGCGGTAGCGCGGTGGCGGGCTTGGGCTTGAGCCTGGGCGAAGTTCAGGATACCGATTCCGTCGGCGTCGGCGCCATCATCGGCTGCGCCGATCAGTTCTTCTCGGTAGCGTTCATCGCCCGCGTACCAGCGCACCAGCCATTTACCTCCATTCTTGCCCTTCCGGTAGCCAAGGTGCGTTCCGGGATCGATGCTACGCCAATAGGGTTTTCCCCGAATCGCCAGGCGGGCGCGGGCGGCGCGGGTGTCGAGCCGGGCGTCCCGCACCGTCTTTGCCATGGATTCCCCTCCAAGTTTTTGCCCAATATTTGCCCAATATACGGTGCAAGACGGGGATAGACAACCCTAGACGGTTTTTAACGGAATCAATTGGTTAACTAGACGACAGTGGACGGCGGTAGACGGTCTAGCCATTCTTTCACGGCGGTAACAGGGGTTCGAATCCCCTTGGGGACGCCAAACTATCCAGTAGTCATTGCACGGGCTTGGAATCAGTCTGGCATGCACTTGCGGGTTCGCTGCTGTCGTTGACTTCGAGCCGGCATTCTTGCGGCTGCGTCGGTCCGTGCGATCAAGGTCGTAGGCTCGGATGCGGTTTTACCAAGTGCGGAGCCTCGCGTCCATCCCTATTCCCGGCAGTCGTTGTGTAATTCGTCTTCAGTTTGGTTTTGCCTGGTTGGTAGCGCGTTACGATCAGATCAGAATGATGGTATCGCTGTAGGACGCGACCTGTTCATCATGGGTGAGTAAACGCATGGGTTCGGTCAGGGCCTGCGCCACCAGAAGACGGTCAAAGGGGTCCTGGTGATGGGAGGCGAGTTGCTCGACCGCTACTGCGTGCTCTGGCTCGATCGGGAGGATGCCGTAGCCGGCTTGCCGAAAATAGCCCAGCGCTTCTTCTCCTGAAACGGGCATGGTGCCCCGTCCCAGGCCATGCTTGATGGCGATTTCCCAGAGGCTCACCGTGGCTCACCCAGAGGTGGGTGCGCGAGGCCAGCAGTATGTCCCGTGCCTTGAGAGAAAGCTGCGGGCTGTCCGTGATGGCCCACAGCGCGACATGGGTATCGAGGAGCACGTTCAACGGCTTAACTCCCCAAGGAACAGGCGGGCGATTTGCTCGTTGTCGGCGTCGATGTCATCCGGTACGACGAAAGCGTCTTTGGCGACGCCGAGGCGTGGCCCAACCGGAGAGGTTGATAATGGCACAAGCCTGGCGGCGGGCCTGCCGTTGCGGGCGATGATGATTTCCCGCTCCTCGCCTTGCTCGATGGCTTCAACCAAGCGGGACAAGTTGGATTTCGCCTGAAGCATGTTCACGGTTTGCATGTGATTCACTTCGTCTGGTCTGGCTAAGTGCTAAACATATACCCACGTTGAATGGCTTGCAACTGTCTTTGCCGGTTTCCGTTCGTCGCGAAAATCGGACCACTCGTCCTGGTGCTCCATACGGTTGACCTGAACTAGACTTATAGATAAGCAACGCTAAAAGGGTCATATAGGCCATGAACAGAAAATCAGGGTTTACCCTTATTGAATTGATCGTGACGGTTGCCTTGGTGGCAATCGTTGTCACCATTGGCATCCCAAGTTTTCAGGAAATTATTCGTAATAATCGTCTCACAACTCAGACCAATGATTTAGTTATGGCGCTTAACTTGGCGCGATCTGAAGCTATAAAAAGAGGCGCCGTAGTTTCTGTCTGCAAGAGCAGCAATGGGAGTCAATGTAATCCGAGCGCCTGTTCAGGAGGAGCTGGTGATAGCGTCGAGTGGACGGAAGGATGGGTCATTTTTGTAAATAATGCCATTGGAGGTGATGAAAAATGTATTGATGCAGGAGAAGAAATTATTCAAGTACATGGCGCGCTGTCCGGTGGGTTTAGCTTGAATACCAATAGCAATTTTACGAATTATATTTCATATCGACCGAACGGAGATTCCAATAATATGGGCACATTCGCTATTTGCTATAATGATCAAACTAATATCGCCAGAACCGTCGTTATTAATTCAACGGGGCGAATTAGAATTGGAGACGATAGCGATCATAATGGTATTCCAGAAAAGGATGACGGCAATGAAATTACCTCATGTACCAATCCATGATTAAGGCATTATATTTGGTTGGAAAACAGGAAAAATGATCATGTGTTACCTATCAAGCATGAAAGAAACCCCGAGGTTGACAGTAATAAAAGGATTTACCTTGATCGAAATATTAGTAGCCCTTGTTGTTCTGTCAATTGGACTGCTCGGGTTGGCTGGATTGCAAACAATTAGCTTAAGAAATAATCACAGCGCTTATTTACGTGGTCAAGCGACTCTTTTAGCGTATGATATTGGGGATCGTATGCGTGCGAACATGAGCGCGGTTCAGGCTGATACTTATAACAAGCTCGTGTTGCCATCGACAGTCCCTGATTGTAAAGGCACTGCGGCTGATTGCGACCCAACAGAAATGGCTCAGTATGATATTTCCCAGTGGAATAATAGCATTGCAGCATGGCTTCCCAGTGGTGCTGGAATAGTATGTAGGGATATTGATCTCAACAATACCGCAACTCCAACATCTCCATCATGCGATCCTGGCGCTACCGCGCCCTATGTCATCAAGGTGTGGTGGGATGACGACCGAAGCGGCAACCTCATTCATTTTTCAACGAGTTTCGAGCCATGAAAATCACTTGTTTCGAGCGCCAACGAGGTCTTACACTCGTGGAGATCATGGTGGCATTAGTGATCAGTCTGGTTTTGGTTGCTGGCCTGATCCAGATATTAATCAGTAGTCGTCAGGTTTATCGGGTTCAGGATGGTTTGGCTCGCGTTCAGGAAAATGGGCGGTTTGGGATGGAATTTATCACGAGAAGTGTTCGGGAGGCGGGTTATCCTGCTATTTCCGACAATCCCACCGTGAATTACGCAAAGTTCGATGGTGCAGCATTGAGAGGCACGGAAGGAGCCTCGGGCGCTCCAGATACGATAACCGTGAGCTTCGACAGCACGACGGATTGTTTGGGCAACGATACTTCGAGCGTTTCCGTTGCGGGTGGCAATGTACAGCGAACCGTTAATCGATTCTTCTTGCAAGACAATAGGCTACAATGTAGAACATTTAATCCAGCTGATTATCCTGGAACCTTAACTCCATCACAGACACAACCTTTAATCGATAACGTTGAAGACTTACAGATATTATATGGAATTGATATAACAAACGATCAGGCAGCAAATCGATATGTCAATGCAACGGAGGTAGGGACATCGGCTGGCGATTGGGAAAAAGTAATTAGTGTCCGAGTGTGTTTATTAGTTCGCTCTGTTGAAAATAATCTTGTTAATGAAATTTTGCCTTACCAAGATTGTAATGGAAATTCAATAACTCCAAGTGATCGCTTCGTTCGGCGTCTATTTACCTCAACGATTAATCTTCGCAACAAAGTTAATGTTTCTCCAGCATTCTGGAATTAAATGCCATGAGACATAATTTTTATGTTCCATATCACCAATGCGGCGCGGCATTGATCACCGGGTTGATATTTCTAGTTATCTTGACGCTTTTGGGAGTTACCGCCATGCGGACTTCAACATTGGAGGAAAGAATTGCTGGCAATACTCGTGATCGGAACGTAGCTTTACAGGCTGGAGATACCACTTTACGGGATGGCGAGCGTGACATCATGAATGTTTGCGAAGGCAGTTACTGTCGCTCGTTACCTATATCCGGGCGAACTGGATTTGATGAAAATTGCACCAATGGTCTTTGTTATAAGCCCAACGGTTTTAATCCAGTGGTCTGGAAAGACGATACTTTTGGTTTGAGCAAGGGTCAATTGACCGGCGAACCGCCTAGTATAGAGTATGGTAAAAAAACTTTTGGAGCCCAACTTGAAGGTTTAGCTAAGGATTCAAATGATAATCCAATTCAACCCAGATATCTGATTGAAGTTTTCCGTAAATGGCCCCCTGGTGAAAGCAACATACGAGATTATTATCGAATTACCTCAAGGGCGGTCGGTGGCAATATTACGACTCAGATTTTGCTGCAAGAAGTATTTTTGCCGTAATTAAGATCACTTTAAAGATATTGGAGAAATCACATGTGCCGGAATATGTCTTTTATTGTTATGTTGTGCTTATCCCCTTTTTTATTTCAGGTAGAAACAAAAGCGGATATTAATTTAGCACGTAGTCCCTTGTATATTAGTGGTGAAGTGCCTCCCTTGGTGATGTTGAATGTTTCGAAGGATCATCAGCTTTTTTATAAAGCCTATAATGATTTTTCGGATCTTGACGCCGACAGTATTATTGATACTACCTATAAACACAGCATCAGTTACTATGGATATTTTGATCCTAATAAATGCTATAGCTATAATAGTGGTGGAGGTTATTTTGTGCCAGAAACCATTAGTGCCAACAAGTATTGTAATGGCCAGTGGAGTGGCAACTTTTTGAACTGGGTATCCATGTCGCGCATGGATGCGGTTCGCAAACTGCTTTTTGGCGGAAAGCGGTCTATTGATACTTCAACCTTGACTGTATTGGAACGAAATTATTTGCCCACCGATGCCCACTCATGGGCAAAATATTACAATGGCTCTGATATTGCCCAGCTAACCCCGTTTAATCCTTCAATCACACCGCCAACTGATACCAGCACCTCCTCTGTTTCTTTTCCATCGAGTTATCCTTTGAAGGATGGTGGGTCATCAAGCGACCCTACCTATTATCAAACTGTGATATTTGCGGTAAGCACGCCAGCTAATTTTGATGTAGGCGATCAAATCCAAGTCGTGCTTTCTACTAATTCCAGTAAATATATGATAGGAGGTCTTAGATCTAAAAGCGGCAGCAATCTCACCCTTCAAATAGAGGCGGGGGGTAACTTCGGTACAGGTGGTCCGTTTAATAGTTGGAGGATCACTAATCTGAGCAAGACAGGTATTTCGTTCTGTAACACGACGATTGGCAGCAGTTCAGGCGATAATCAATATTCTCAAACCAACACCAATCCTCCATTGATACGAGTAGCAAAGGGAAATTATGCTTTATGGAGTGCCAACGAAAAAAAGCAATGTAAATGGTCTGCGGAGAATAGTAATTTACAAAGTGGTTTTTATGGTGGTTTCCGCAGCAACGGTAATCGAGCTGCCATTTCAGGAATCAACGCAAGCTCTGAAAATCCTTCGCAGACGGCTCATGGCTTGGGAAGCGGGTCTGCTCAAGGTGAATTTATCGTCAGGGTTCAGGCTTGTAAATCAGCGGTATTGATTGGAACAGAAAGTTGCAAACTTTATCCGGATGGCAATTACAAACCGATTGGCCTATTACAGATTTATGGAGATACAGAACTGCTGAAATTTGGTCTTTTCACCGGCAGTTACAATAAAAATATCTCGGGTGGCGTGTTGAGAAAAAATACAGGGAATTTGAAAGATGAAATTAACATTGACACGAATGGAACCTTTATCCCTAGTGCAGGAGGGATTATCAACAATTTGAGCAAGCTTAGGATTTATGGATATAACTATGCGGTAGACGATAACTACGGCAGTGGGGATGGCTGCACCTATCAGCGTACTGGGTTTGTTGTAAGCGGTGCTACAGGAACGCAAGTTAATCAAGGCAACTGTACTTCCTGGGGTAATCCGATGTCGGAAATTTATCTTGAATCATTGCGCTATCTTGCCGGCAAGACTCCAACCTCCGCCTTCACCTACACCACTGGCAATAAGGATGCTGCCTTGGGTCTGACAGTTGTCAGTAGTGCGAACTGGAAGGATCCTCTCAGTAACGATAATTATTGTGCTCCCCTTAATATATTGAATTTTAATGCAAGCGTATCTTCATATGATACGGATCAGATGACTGGAGCCAGTGATATAGGAAGCAATGCCATCAATGACACCAATTTCGTTGGAGATGAGGAAGGAATTAGTGAGTTACCGTGGTTTATTGGTAGCAATGGCACAATTGATGATTCCCTTTGTTCGGCAAAAACTGTGTCGAGCTTAGGCGCCGTGCTGGGTTTGTGCCCGGAAGCCCCTACCATGAAAGGGGGCTATCAGATGGCTGGGGTGGCCTATCATGCGCATACCAATAAAATCCGTTCGGATCTCACCGTACCTAGCAACGACAACCAATCGCTGAAAGTTAGTACCTACGGCATTGCCCTAGCCACCAATGTCCCAAAGATCGATATTCCTGTACCCGGGAGCACTAGCAACCAGAAAATTACCATATTACCTGCTTATCGCTTGGACCGATCATCCAATGGCAGTGGCCCCTTTGGCGGCGGTACTTTGGTTGACTTCAAAATCGTTTGTCAAATTACAAGTGATGCAACTAGTGACACCATTAATAGCGTGCGCTCGCAAAGTAATGGATTGTGCGATGCTGCAGGGACGGGCGCCTTCTATGCCAACTGGGAGGATAGCGAGCAAGGAGGGGACTATGACCAGGATATGTGGGGTGTCATCAAATATCGGATAAGCAGCAACTCGATTTCGGTAACCACCGATGCAGTTTCAGCTTCCACGAGCAACGGACAGGGTTTTGGTTATGTCATCAGTGGAACCGATAAGGATGGGCCACATTTTCATTCTGGTATTTACAATTTCGATTATACGGATCCAGTTCCAGTCACGGTCAGGAATACAAATGGTACCGTCTTGAATGGAAGTGGAGAAATTAATACCTCAGGCGGTTGTACTAATTGTGTGGTATCCGATCCTGCCACGGTGGTGACGTACGACATTGGACAATCCACTGCCGGTGTACTCAAGGATCCTCTGTGGTACGCGGCAAAGTGGGGCGGATTCAAAGAAGATCGTAATGATAGCCAAAATCCTCCCAATAACTTGCCCGATCTTGCGAGAGAATGGGATAGCAAAAAAGCGGATGGCACTGCCGGCAGCGATGGTATTCCAGATAATTATTTTTACGTGGTCAATCCCAGCGATCTGGAAAATTCCCTGAACAAAGCATTTATCCAGATTCTGGAATCTTCATCCGCCTCGTCCGTTGCGACCAATTCCACATCCTTGCAGAGTGGAAGCCGGATTTATCAAGCCCAATTCAACAGCAGATTATGGTCTGGCAAGTTGTTATCCTTCAAAATCGATTCGACAACGGGAAGAATAATCACGCCTGAGGAATGGGATGCTGGTGTTGATCTAACTAAGCAGCTTCCCAGTAACCGACAGATCATCACTTATAACCGCGATAAGATTGAGATATCCACCGCTCCCAGGGGTATTCCCTTTACATGGTCCGCGATCAATGGCTTAACTGACACGACTCAGAAAGATGAGCTTAATACCAACAGTCTGGGCGCCAATGATGGTTTAGGCGAGCAAAGATTGAACTATTTGCGTGGAAGCAAAAATAATGAAGGTAGTTCCGCAACGAATTTTCGCCAACGTTATCCTGTCGATCGTAGCGGCGCCTTTCTTGGCGATATTATCAATTCGAACCCCTGGTATGTAGGAGTTCCACAAGCTGGTTATCCGGGTAGCGGTTATCTGAATTTTCGTACCAGTTATCTCAATCGCAAGCCTGTGATCTATGTGGGCGCCAACGATGGTATGTTGCATGGTTTCGATGCCAGCGTGGACGCTGATGATAAGCCCATTGCCAATGTTACAGGTAAGGAAATCATTGCCTACGTTCCCGGGAGAGTCTATGAGCATCTCAGCAAACTTACCGAGCAAGATTACAACCATCGGTATTATGTCGATGGCTCACCGATGGTGGCGGACGCGGATGTTAATGGCTGGAAAACCATATTGGTGGGCGGTCTGAATGCAGGCGGTCAAGGTTATTATGCGCTTGACATTACCAACCCTGCCAACTTCAGTGAAAGCAATGCGGGAAATATCGTGTTATGGGAATTCACGGACGAGGACGATCCTGATTTGGGTTACACTTTCAACCAGCCCCGTCGATTTAATGACCAGATCCCCGATGCTGCTCAAATCCGCAAGATGGCAAATGGCCGCTGGGCGGTGATTGTCGGCAATGGCTATAACAACACCGAAGAAGACGACAGTGGTGCCTGCGCGGATGATGATGAAGCGACTCCTTGTACCTTTAGTACAACAGGCCATGCAGTGTTATATATTCTTTTCCTAGATGGAGGACTGGATGGCCAATGGTCCATTGGTACGGATTTCATCAAAATTGAACTCGACAAGGATAATCATCTCGACACGGAAGATGGCTATCGCTTGTCCCCCAGCGGCCTGTCCACGCCATTCGTGGTCGATGCCGATGGTGACGATGATGTCGATTTTATCTACGCTGGTGATCTGCGCGGAAATTTATGGAAGTTTGATGTTACAAGTTCGGATTCCGATGACTGGGGTATCGCACTGGCGGGAAACCCCCTATTTACCGCAAAAGATGCTGGTGGAATAAACCTACAGCCTATTACTTCGGCGCCTACGGTAACCCCGCATCCCAACGGGGGTTTCATGGTGAGTTTTGGCACTGGTAAATATCTTGAGAATAGTGATGTCGATCCAGACCCTGCCTTGACCCCTCCTTTCCGAACGCAGACGCTGTATGGTCTTTGGGATAAGACTGGGGATCAGGCGCGCAGCATCGCTAACCGCGCCACCCTGGTCGAACAGACAGTTGTTAAAACCGAAACCGTTGGTACTGTGAGTTATCGGATCATCAGTCAAAATCCGGTCACCTGGATTGATGACCAAACTACTGTTGGAAATGAAGCCAAGGATGGGTGGTATCTTGATTTACCCAATTCGAGCACGACGGGCGAACGGCTTGCCTACAATCCGCTGTTGCGTTTTGGCCGGTTTATCGCAACGACCTTGATTCCATCCAGCACTCCCTGTGAATCGGGTGGCAAAAGCTGGGTTATGGAACTGGATTACCTAACCGGTGGGCGCTTGGATTCCAGCCCGTTTGATGTGGATGGCGATGGTCAGATCAATGATCTCGACTTGAGAACCGTGACGGTTGATGACAAAGAGGTTCCAGCCGCTGTGGGAGGGCTACTCCTTGATGTCGGTATTGCGCCTACTCCGACCGTCATTGACGGTGGTGAGTCTCTACCAGGCGGTACCCCGCCAGAGCTTCAAGAATTCAAGATCTTCAGCGGCTCGACGGGCGCCATCCAAAGCGTGAAGGAGAGCGTACCGCCCGGTAGGCGGGGCCGCATCAACTGGCGGGAGATCACTGAATGACTGATCGGCATTGGATCAATCGCAAATGTAGTGGCTTCACCTTGATCGAATTGATGATCGTGGTCGCGGTGATCGCCATCCTAGCCGCCATTGCCTATCCCTCCTACCAAGACAGTGTGCGGAAATCGCGGCGAGCGGATGCCAAAGCCGTGCTATTGGAAGCAGCTCAGTGGATGGAGCGGTTTTACACGGAAAATAACCGCTACGATCAGAACCGCGTGGGTACTGCTGTGACGCATTCCACGCAATTTCCAGGTTCCGGTTTGGCTGAATCCCCCAAGGATGGGGGAACGAAGTATTACGACATTACCCTTTCGGCGGTAGCTCAAAATTCTTATACCCTTCAGGCGGCGCCCAAAGGCGTACAAAGCAGCGATTCCTGCGGAACGCTCACTCTGACCCATACCGGTGTCAAGGACGTAACTGGTGGTTCCTACACCAAGGATAGGTGTTGGTGAGATTCGCAAAGGGCCGGCGCAATGCCGGCCTTTGTGATTAAAGCACGCTAACCTCGTCCCCACTTACTCGGTCGCGGCCTTGGCGCTTGCTGGCGTACATCCACACGTCCGCCCGTTTCAACCATTGATCCAGTGTCTCCTCCGGCTGGTAGGCGGTCACCCCGAAACTGGCGGTGATCGACCCGCCTTCAGGGCGGGGTAGCGCGCGCAGGGCGGTGCGCAGGGTTTCGGCCAGCGCCACGGCGTCCGGTCCAGTCGTCTCCGGGGCCAGGATCAGAAACTCCTCGCCGCCCCAGCGGGCGAACACGTCGCTGCGGCGTAGCCGCCCCCGCACCTGAGCCACGATTGCTTGCAGCACCTGATCGCCTTGATCGTGACCGCAAGTGTCGTTGATCTGCTTGAAGTGGTCGAGATCGAACAGAATCAACGCCAGCGGTCGGCTATGGCGACGAGCGCGTTCGATCTCGGTTTCCAGCACCGTCAGCAAATAGCGTCGGTTGAAGAGACCGGTCAGCAGGTCGGTGGTGGCGAGCCGGTGTAGTTCGGTTTGCATCGCCCGCTGTTCGGTGACGTCACGGCCGATCCCTTGAATTTCGATCAGGGCGTTGTCGTCATCGAGGATGGCTTGGTTGTGCCACTGCATCCAGCGGATCGCGCCGTCGGCGCGCACCACCTGATGTTCCTGGGTGTCGCGGGGATGCGCGGCGTCGCAGCTTTCAATCCGCGCCAACGCCTCGGCCCGGTCGGCGTTGGGGATCAAGAGAGTGATGTTGGCGCCTAGTAAGTCTTCTGGCGAGCGGCCGAAATAGTGGCAGTAGGCAGCGTTGACAAAGGTGAGCGTGCCGTCTGGCAGGCAGCGACACACCAGGTCGGTTTGTCCTTCGACGATGGCCCGGTAGCGCGCTTCACTGAGCTTGAGTAGTTCCTCGGCCTGTTTGCGCTCGGTGATGTCGAGCACGGTGAAGGTGACGCCCTGAGACAAATCGGCGGCATTAAGCGGGGCGGAGCTGAGGATAACGTCGATGCTGACGCCGTCTCGGCGGCGCCAGCGGACTTCGACGGCGCCGGTGCCTTGTTCGACGATCTGCCGATATTTCTCCAGCCCGACCCAGTCGAAATCTTCGTCATTAAGATAGAGTTGGCGAGCGCTGCGTCCAACCAGTTCCTCACGGGTATACCTGGTAAGGCGGCACAGCGTGTCGTTTACATCCTGTAGGATCCGGTTGCGGACCACGCCGATGCCGACCGGAGCAACACGCAGGATGCTTTGCAGTCGGGCTTCGCTGGCCTGCAGGGCTACTTCCATCCGGTGGTGTTCGGTGATATCCAGTGCCGCGACGCGGCACAAGTGCTCGCGCTCGGTTTTTAGACCCACGCCGGCCAGTGACAGGTAACGGGGTGACAATCCTTCCAGGCATAGACCCGCCTCGCCGAATGCCTTGGACGTTCCCGCCAGCGCCCGGTTGAGAAAGGCGTTGAACGCAGGCAAGGTTGCCGTCGATACGAACAGTCCCAATCTTCGCCCGATCAGGCGCGCGCGCTCCTGGCCCAATAGCGCCGCGCCGGTCAGGTTGACTTTACGAATGGTTCCATCATCGGTCAGGGTGAAGTAGCCGATCGGCGCGAAGTCGTAGAGGTCGACATAGCGTTCCAGATTTTGTCCGAGCTGGTCGCGCATCCGTACCAGATCCTCGTTCTGCATTTCCAGCTCGACTTGGTGGACCTGCAGTTCGTGAACCAGTCGCAGGCTCTTCTCCTGCTCGGGCGGGGAAGAGGCGGTGATTTCGATGGGTTTTTGCATGATGGGAATACCCTTTGCCACCGATCTATTTCTATGACTTTAGTATTGCTCAGTGGTTTTATCGGCGCTTGCTGGGCCGGGCGCGACATCCACCGCCCAGCCCCGTATAATTCCCGACTTCTTTTCTCGGCTATACAACGGCTCGCGCCGCCCGGACTGTGATGCTTACCGCTCCCCACCTGTTTTCCCATCGCCGATACTGGGCCGCCCGTTTCGGCGTCGCGCCCTTCCTGCCGATGTCGCGCGCCGAGATGGATACGCTCGGCTGGGATTCCTGCGACATTATCCTGATCACTGGCGACGCCTACGTGGATCATCCCAGCTTCGGTATGGCCATTGTCGGCCGCCTGCTGGAGGCGCAAGGTTTCCGGGTCGGCATCATTGCCCAACCGGATTGGACCTCGGCCGAGCCATTTCGGGCGTTGGGTCGGCCGAATCTGTTGTTCGGAGTCACCGCCGGCAACATGGATTCGATGGTCAATCGCTACACCGCCGACCGACGCTTGCGCCATAACGACGCCTACACCCCCAACGACGAAGGCGGCAAGCGCCCGGACCGGGCGGTGATCGTCTACAGCCAGCGCTGCCGCGAGGCCTATCCCGACGCGCCGGTCGTGATCGGCGGCATCGAAGCCAGCCTGCGTCGCATTGCCCATTACGACTATTGGTCGGACAAGGTGCGCCGTTCGGTGCTGTTGGATGCGAAAGCCGACCTACTGGTGTATGGCAACGCCGAGCGGGCCCTCGTCGAAATTGCCCATCGCGCCGCCGCTGGTGAGCATCCCAAAGCCATGCACGACCTGCGCGGCACGGCCTTCATCGGCAAGGGTGTGCCTGAGGGCTGGTTGGAAATCGACTCGACCGAGCTGGATCGGCCCGGACCGGTGGAACCGCATCCCGATCCCTACGCCGTTCGACCAGCGGGAGCAACGCCAGGGGTGGCGCCGACTGTTCATTCCCGCCCGCCGCGCCACGACCGCGCCAAAACCGTCATCCGCCTGCCGGCCTACGAACAGGTCAAAAGCGATCCGGTACTGTACGCGCACGCCTCGCGCTTGCTGCATCTGGAGACCAACCCCGGCAACGCCCGTGCCTTGATCCAGCGTCATAGCGACCGCGACGTGTGGCTCAACCCGCCGCCGATTCCGCTGAGCACCCCGGAACTCGACGCCGTGTTCGATCTGCCCTACGCCCGCGTCCCGCATCCGAGCTACGATGGTGCCCGCATTCCGGCCTACGAGATGATCCGGTTCTCGGTCAATATCATGCGCGGTTGTTTCGGCGGCTGTACCTTCTGCTCGATCACCGAGCACGAGGGTCGCATCATCCAGTCGCGTTCGGAAGGCTCGATCCTGCACGAGATCGAAGAGATCCGCGACCGGACCCCGGGCTTCACCGGCGTCGTTTCCGATCTGGGCGGACCCACCGCCAATATGTACCGGCTGGCCTGCAAGTCGGTGGACATCGAACAGCATTGCCGCCGACTGTCCTGCGTCCACCCGGACATCTGCCCCAATCTCAACACCGATCATTCGTCCCTGATCACGCTGTATCGCAAGGCGCGCGATCTACCGGGCGTCAAGAAAGTGCTGATCGCGTCCGGGGTGCGCTACGATCTGGCGGTGCGCGATCCGGCTTACGTGCGCGAGCTGGTCACCCATCACGTCGGCGGTTATCTCAAGATCGCCCCGGAGCACACCGAGGCCGGTCCTCTTTCGAAAATGATG
>WBZV01000836.1_pt1 | contig 16035 bp, 15 predicted proteins | sample 5204221 | NCBI WGS metagenome assembly WBZV01 (sample SAMN12344360, study PRJNA552823) | activated sludge metagenome | biome: Activated sludge suspended growth; feature: Nitrification reactor; material: Wastewater; isolation source: activated sludge from nitrification reactor of wastewater...
AAGAACGGCTGCCACAGCAGCGAAGAGGTGCGCATTATACAGAGCTTCAAAACCCTGTCAAGCATCTTGTTTGTCGAACAACACACCTTCGAAACACAAAACACTTGATGCACACGTAACGAAACACACTTCCCACGTCTCGCTACGCCCCTCATCACCACTTCGACCCACACTCACTGTGTGCGCCGCAGCGAAGAGAGGCCGAATTATAAAGACCAATCGCTACGTGTCAACAAGATTAAGAAAATAAATCCTGTCTGTCACAAATGCCCTCCCTCTTTCGGGATGAGCTTCACTAGAGCAGTCCACAAGCTCCTGCGCTGCCGGCCGCTTTGATCTTCCCTTACCCCGTCCGCCCCCACGGTTGTTCAACTACATCTCTTGATGCTGCCAACGCGGCCTAATTGATGAGCTGCCACGTGGTCCATTCGGCTCAGCCTTCCGGGCTTGTGGACGCCCCAAGCTGCCGCCAGGCATAATTGTAAAAAATGTTAAAAACGTAAATAACAGCAAAGACATCGGCGGATTGGTGATCAGCGGTGTTACGGTAGGTCTTGTCGACGACGTTGGGTTGAGGGTCTCCAGAATGAATACTTTCGATTTCAGCCGCCTGCCGCGCATCCTCCTGACACTGGGAGTCGTTACGGTTGCAGGCTTGTGGATTGCAGAAGAGGCCGGGTGGCTGAAGATAGCGACGCCGATGGATGCCCTTCCGACGGATCCGAGGGTTTCCGAGCCCTTGCCTGTTCGCGTCACACTCCAGGGGGTGATTGCAGGTGACCAGAACACGCCGGGCATCGCCATTCTTGCGGAAGCTGGCAAGCGACCGCTGCTGGTGCCCGAGGGCGCACCGTTCAATGACGATCTGCATGTGGAAAGGGTGATGCCTGATCGGGTTGTCCTGCGGCAGCGCAGTTCGGGAGCGCCCATCGTACTTGCCCTGAGCCTGATGCCCGACGACATACCGGTCAGCCCCGGGATGGAAAAAGGGCACATCAGCGACTCGCAGTGGAGGGATGATCCGCCGCCGCCGCGTCCCGGTCGGGAGGTGCCCGGTGCAGCCGACATCCCGTCCGGCCGCTGAACACGCCGCCCGCGGCAATCAGCCGCACCGGCTCTCCAGAGAAGGTCCTGCTCGCTATTTGCCGCACTGTCTTGCGCAGGCAGTGCTTGCACCGCACAATTGGCCGTCATTCTCAAGGGCCAATCCATGCCCGCACCCGATGCGCACCTGACGCTGCCTGCCAATCCCGTCGCCTGTCACGAGTGCGATCTGCTGCAGTCCGAGCCACGGCTTGCTCCCGGAGATACAGCCCGCTGCGTGCGCTGCGGCGCCGTGCTGGCCCGCAATCCTCCAGACAGTCTAGACCGCAGCCTCGCCCTGACGCTCACCGCAACAGTTCTCTATGTGATCGCCAACGTCTACCCGCTTGTCGGCCTGGCGATGCAGGGGCGACAGGTCGAAGTGACGCTCATCGAGGCCGTGCAGATCCTCTGGAAAGGGGGGGTTGAGCCTGTGGCGGCCCTGGTGTTCATCACGGCGCTGCTGTTTCCCGTACTTGAGCTACTGATGTTCCTGCTGGTCCTGGTCCCCTTGCGCCTGGGGCGGATGTCACCACGGCTTGCCACCTTTTTTCGCCTGGTGCGGTCCGTTCAGCCATGGGGCATGATGGAGGTCTTCCTGCTTGGCATGCTGGTCTCCCTGGTCAAGCTCTCGCATTTGGCCACCGTTCTGCTCGGCCCGGCATTCTGGGCCACCGCCTGTCTGATCGTGGTATTGACCCTGGCCGCCCGGGCCTTCGATACCCGCCTGTTGTGGCAAACCCCTGACACGGTAGCGGGCCGGTGAGCGGCGACTACCCCACGGCCCGCCAGCTCGGTCTGATGAGCTGCCATGTATGCGGTCAGCTCGCCCGGGCGCCGGACACGACGAACCGGTCTTTGCGCTGTCCGCGCTGCGGCACGCCGATGCATATGCGCAAGCACGCAAGCCTGTCCACCACCTGGGCCCTGATTGCGGCGGCCATCCTGCTGTATGTCCCTGCCAATCTGATGCCCATGATGGTGACGGCGTCGCTGCTCGGCAGCCAGGAGGACACAATCATGAGCGGCGTCGTCTTCCTGTGGCAGTCAGGGTCATGGCCGCTGGCTACCGTGGTTTTCTTCGCGAGCGTAATGGTGCCCCTGCTCAAGATCATCGCCTTGATCTACCTGACCGCATCCGCCCAGCGCCGTTCGCGCCATAACCTGATCCAGCGCACGCGCCTGTACCGGCTGGTGGAATTTGTCGGTCGCTGGTCGATGCTCGACATCTACGTCATCACCATTCTGGTGGCGCTGGTTCAGTTCCAGGGGCTCGCCACCATCCAGGCCGGCCCTGCAGCAGTGGCATTCGGGGCGGTGGTCGTCGTAACGATGTTTGCGGCGATGAGCTTCGACCCCCGTCTTATCTGGGACCCCCTCTCCGATCCCACCCCACGTCGGCCAGACCATGACTGATCCAATTCCCCCCATTCTTCCAGTGGCCGTGGTGGAGCCCCCCCGGCGCTTCCGCATTCCCTTGGTGTGGGTCATTCCGCTGGTGGCCGCGCTGATCGGTCTCTTCCTTGCGGCGCGCACCTACTATGAGCAAGGCCCCACCATCACCATTGCCTTCCGCACCGGGGTAGGCCTTGAGCCTGGCAAGACCCGCATCAAATACAAGGATGTGGACGTTGGCCAGCTAAGTTCCGTGGCGCTGGCGGACGATGGCAGCCATGTTGTGGCCACCGCCCGGCTGGCCCGGGAAGCAGCCCGGCTGCTGGTGGATGACACTCGTTTCTGGGTGGTCAGCGCCCGGGTTTCGGGCAGTTCGGTATCTGGTCTGGACACCCTTCTGTCGGGCGCCTATATCGGCATGGACGTGGGCAAATCCAGTGAAGCCCGGCGCCATTTCACGGGGCTCGATGAGGCGCCGGTGGTCAGTTTCGACGTTCCCGGCCGCTACTTCTCACTTGAGGCGCCCACCCTGGGCTCTCTGGACGTCGGCACTCCCGTGTACTACCGCCGCATCCCGGTCGGCCAGGTCACCGGCTTCCGCCTGGACAAGACGGGCAAGCACGTGGATCTGCGCATCTTCGTCAAAGCACCCTATGACAGCTTCGTGACCACCGACACGCGCTTCTGGAACGCCAGCGGCGTGGACGTCAAGCTCGGCGCCGACGGCGTCCAGGTCAATACCGAGTCGCTGACCTCGATCGTCGCAGGCGGCCTGTCCTTCCTGACGCCCGAGTCCGGCGACAGTGAGCCGGCTCCCCAGGACCAGGTATTTCATCTCTTCCACACCCGGGAACAGGCTCTCAAGCAACCACACACGGTGGTCCAGCACTACCTGCTGCGCTTTACCGAAAGCGTGCGTGGTCTGTCGGTGGGGGCGCCGGTGGAGTTCCGTGGCATCCAGCTCGGTGAGGTCAGCGCCATCCATGCTGACATACAGAAAGGGGCCACCGACATGGGTCTGCTGGTCGAGGTCGCCATCTACCCGGGGCGAATGGAGGCCCGTCCCGATGTCGGCAAGCCCACCTTCTTCGGCAAGGGCTACCGGGACAAGGATTTCCGCAACTTCATCGACAAGCTGGTAAGCAACGGCCTGCGGGCCCAGCTACGTAACGGCAATATCGTCACCGGTCAGCTCTATGTGGCTCTCGATTTCTTCCCCGGAGCCAAACCGGGCAAGGCGGACTGGAACGCCAAACCGCCAAGCCTGCCGACCCAGCGTGGCAGTCTCGATGAACTGCAGACAACACTGCTGCGCATCGTTGACAGGCTCGACAAGCTACCTCTGAACGAGATTGGCCAGGACACCCATAAGGCCATCGCCGGACTGGGGCGCACCATTGAGCAGGCAGAGGCCCTGGTCAAGCGCATCGATGGTCTGGCCCAAGGCGATGTGCGTGAGACCGTGGTCGAGGTGCGTGCCGCCATTGCCGACACTCGCAAATTGCTCGCCAGTGACGCCCCCCTGCAGCAGGATCTGCGAGCCAGCCTGCAGGAGCTCACACGTGCGGCTCAGGCCCTGACACATCTGGTCGAAACCCTCGATCGTCATCCCGAAGCCCTGCTGCGCGGCAAACCCGAGGAAAAACCATGAGCCGGCTACCCCTGATCCTTGTTTGCGCCTTGCTGACTGCCTGCAGCAGCACCCCGCCGGTGCGCTATTACACCCTCGGGCCCTTGAGCCCGGCCAGCCCTGCCATCGGCAGCGGCCCGGGTCTGGTGGTAGGGCCGGTGAGCGTGCCGGCAACCATCGACCGCCTGCTCATCGTGCGCCAGGTGGATGGCGCCCGGGCCGACGTGTCGGACGGACACCGCTGGGCAGCCCCCCTGAAGACCGAGATCGCCCGCCGGGTGGCCGTCGAGTTGTCCCGGCGCAGCGGCAACGGCCGAATCGTATCGTGGCCCCAATCAAGCATCATCGAGCCCGAGATGAGCGTACCCATCGACGTCCAGCGCTTTGACGCGGAAGGCTTCGGGAAGGTCACGCTGGAGGCAGTCTGGACTTTGCGCAAGGGGGGGAAGGATGTACTCGGCCGACGCTTCTCGGCCACCGAGCAGGTAGGCGAACCCACTTGGGAAGCCCTCGCGGCGGCCCATGGACGTCTCGTGGACGCCCTGGCAGCAGACATCGCCTCGGCACTGCCGATCACGCGCACCCCCTGACGCCGAGGCCCTGCAGACCAAACTCAGGCGGGTGCCCTGGCCTTGCGTGCAGCGGGCCGTAGGGCAGCCGCCTTCGCCCGCGCCGGCTTGATGCGTGCCAAACGTCGGCGGATTTCGTCGGAGTCCATCCACAGATCACTGCCCTGCAGGATGTGGGCAATGTCCGTCGCGCTCAGGAAAGGCGTGCACAAACGGGTAGTCACCTTCTCGAACCAGCTTCCCAGGGCATGCACCTCGGCCAATTGTTCGCTGCCCTTGCCGGCAAAGCTGCTTGAGTAGGTGTGAAACATCAGTTGGCAGTTGTCATGGACGATCAGCTCGTCACCGCTCAGGAAAATGAACGCCGCCATGGAATAGGCACGCGCCTCCAGTACCGTGACCACGTGGGCGTCGGACGCCAGCATGTTGTTGATGATCTGCAGTCCGGTGTTGAAATCGCCGCCAGGCGAGTTGATGTGCAGATAGATCAGGTCTGTTTCTGCGGCGCTGCGCAGCGTGTAAAACAGTTCGGTGTAGTACTGGGGAGCCTGCAGCTCACCACACAGGTAATAGGACACTTGGTGAATGGGCACATGCCGCTCGTAGCGCACCAACCCTCCAAAAGGCTCCGGCAGATCTTCGTCCGGCTCTGCCTCCCGTCTACGCGCCGGTGATTGGTCAAGCATGACAGACTCCTCCCCATGGCTACGACCTCCCCAGTATGCGACGGGGTCCGGCTACCCGGCAAGCCGGACCGCGAGGGCCGGGGAGCCTGCTCCGAGGCACACTTCTGCCGCGGTTTTCGCGCCCCCGCGCTGACCGGCCCCCAGGTCCTGTGAAGGGCGCACTCCCGGGGCAGAACAGGGAGCGGGAGGCTTCTCGGAACGCCCCTTCGCGCCCCTCCGCCCTTGATGCGATAATCCGACCTTTACATCTTCGGCGCCCGGCCTTGCGGGTGCCTGCCTGCGCATGCATTTTTCCTTGCCGGACTTCTCCGCCTGCCGTGTGCTCGTGTGCGGCGACGTGATGCTTGATCGATACTGGCACGGGGCAACGGCACGCATCTCGCCGGAAGCACCGGTACCGGTGGTGCAGGTAAAGAACGACGAAATGCGTGCCGGAGGCGCCGGCAACGTGGCGCTCAATGCGGCCTCCCTAGGCGCACAGGCGCGGGTCATCGGCCTGATCGGTGACGACGAGGCCGGGCGCCTGCTCGGCGAGAGTCTGGCCGCCCGGGGTGTCGCCTGTGCCTTCGAGCGCCTTGCCGACGCGCCGACGATCACCAAGCTGCGGGTCATCTCGCGCCACCAGCAGCTCATCCGCCTGGATTTCGAGGAGCGGTTCGATGCCTGCCACGCCCCCCGGGTGGCCGATGCTCTGGCCGCCCACCTGGAGGGCATCGACGTATTGGTGCTGTCGGACTACGCCAAGGGCACCCTCGCCGATGTGCCGGCCCTGATCGCCTTGGCGCGAGCCCGGGGCGTGCCGGTGGTGGTGGACCCGAAGGGCACCGACTTTTCCCGCTATCGCGGCGCCACCCTCGTCAAACCCAACCTCTCCGAATTCGAGGCCGTGGTCGGCCCCTGCCCGGACGAAGCGACCCTGATCGCCCGCGGCGAGGCCCTGCGCGCCGAACTCGACCTGGAGGCCCTGCTGGTGACCCGCGGCGAACAGGGCGTGACCCTGCTCCAGCGTGGTCAGCCGGCCCACCATCAGCCCACCCGGGCACGGGAGGTGTACGACGTGACGGGTGCCGGCGATACGGTGTCGGCCGCCCTCGGCTGCGGCATTGCCGCCGGTCTCAGCCTGCTTGAAGCCACCGCCCTGGCCAATCTGGCGGCCGGCGTGGTGGTGGGCAAGCTGGGTACTGCCACCGCCTCGCTGGACGAACTCTATGCCGCCATGGACGCCCATTCGCCCGTGGCCCGTGGGCGCATGGCGGTGGAGGCGCTGATCAGCGCCGCCCAGCGCGCCCGTGCCGCCGGCGAACGCATCGCCGTCATCGTCGGCCCCGTCGGCGTGCCGGGGGCGGCCTTGCTGGCCCGCCTCGAACAGGCCGGCCGTCTGGCCGACCGGGTCCTCCTCGTCGAGCCCGCCGACACGGACACGGATGCCCTGGCGGTGCTTGCGGCCCTGCGCCAGGTGGACTGGGTGGTGAGTGTCGACCCGGCTGGCCGCGACGATCTGCTGGCCCGGATCGGGCCCCACCTGCTGCAGCCCGCCCGCCCATGATCATGGACATCTCGACCACCAGTGGCCGCATCAGGGCCTGGCTGGACATGCACCTGGTGGATCACGGCGCCGTCCGCGCCGTGTACAGCAACTTCTACGACCTGGGCGGCGGCATGTATCGCAGCAGCCAGCCCAGCCCGGCCCAGCTACGCAAGTACCAGCAAAGCCTCGGTCTGCGCAGCGTGATCAACCTGCGCGGCGCCCACGGCTACGGCTCCTACGCCCTGGAGAAGGAAGCCTGCGCGCAGCTCGGCATTGCCCTCCACGACGTCAAGCTGTACTCCCGCACGCCGCCGGAGGTCGAAGAGGTGCACGCCATGGACGCACTCTTCAAGACCATCGAATACCCCGCCCTGCTGCACTGCAAGTCCGGCGCCGACCGGGCCGGCCTGGGGGCGGCCCTTTACCGCATCCTGCACCTGGGTCACCCGGTGGAGGCGGCCATGGCCGAGCTGGGCTGGAAGTACGGCCACTTCAAGCAGGCCAAGACCGGCGTGCTGGATTTCTTCTTCGCCACCTACGTGGCCCGCAACCGTCAGTCGCCCATCGGCTTCCTGGAGTGGGTAAACACCGAATACAACCGCCTCGAAATGCACAACCGCTTCCGCGCCGAAGGCTGGGCCAGCCTGATCGTCGACAAGGTCCTGCACCGGGAATGAAGAGCGCCTTCCTGCTTTACCGCCGCCTGCTCGGCTCCATCCGCCCCTACAGCAAGGTGGTGGCCCTGTCTGTGCTGGCCATGATCGCCGCGGCGTCGCTGGAGCCGGTGCTGCCGGCCCTGCTCAAGCCTCTGGTGGACGAGAGCCTGATCAAGAAGAACCACGTGGCCCAGTGGCAGGTGCCCCTGTTCCTGATGCTGGCCTTCCTGGCCAAGGGCGTGGCCGAGTACGCCGCCAACGTGTCCAGCCAGTGGATCGCCCACAAGGCCATCACCGACTTGCGTCAACAGGTCTTCCGCCACCAGATGCACCTGCCCATCCCGGTGCACCAGGCCGAGGCCGGCGGACGCATGCTGTCGCGCATCCTCTACGACATCCCCCAGGTGGGCGCGGCCCTGTCCAACGCCTGGATCATCGTGGTGCGCGACACCCTGATCATCATCGGCCTCACCGGCTACCTCATCTACACCGCCTGGGAGCTGACCCTGGTCATCGTCGCCATCGCCCCCATCGTGGCCTGGCTGATCCGGGTAGCCAGCCGCAAGCTGCGCGGCTCCAACCAGGAGATGCAGGAAACCACCGGCCACCTCACCGGCATGGTCGAGGAGACCCTGGGCGGGGTGCGCGAGATCAAGCTCTTCGGTACCCATGATCACGAGGACCGGCGCTTTGGTGAGGTGGCCGAGCGCCTGCGCAGCCAGACCATGCGCACCGTGCGGGTGTCGGCCGTCAACGTGCCCCTGGTGCAGGTGCTGGCGGCGGCGGCCGTGGCCACGGTGATCTGGACGGCCACCTCCCTGTCGGCCCAGGACAAGCTCAGCCCCGGCGAGTTCGTGTCCTTCGTCACCGCCATGTCCATGCTCTTCGAGCCGATCCGCCGCCTGACCAATATCAACGCGGTGATCCAGCGCGGCCTGGCCGGGGCCCAGAGCATCTTCGAGTTGCTCGATACCCCCGCCGAGGTGGATTCAGCCACCGGCAACTTCCCCCGCGCCATCGGCGAGCTGCGCTTCGACGATGTGAGTTTCAGCTACCCCGGTCAGGCGGAAGCGGCCCTCAGCCATTTCAGCCTCGACGTGCATCCCGGCCAGACGGTGGCCCTGGTGGGCGCCTCCGGCAGCGGCAAGACCACCCTGGTCAACCTGATCGCCCGCTTCTTCGAACCCGGCAGCGGCCGCATCCTGCTCGACGGCGCCAGCCTCGACAGCCTGCCGCTGGCCCACCTGCGCCAGCAGCTCGGTTGGGTGGGCCAGCAGGTGGTGCTGTTCGACGACACCATCGCCGCCAACATCGCCTATGGCCGGCCCGACGTGCCCGAGGCTGACATCATCGCCGCCGCCCGCGCCGCCCACGCCATGGAGTTCATCGACAAACTGCCCGACGGCCTCGCCACCCGGGTCGGCGCCAATGGCAGCCAGCTCTCCGGCGGCCAGCGCCAGCGCATCGCCATCGCCCGGGCCTTCCTGCGCAATGCCCCCATCCTGCTGCTCGACGAGGCCACCTCGGCCCTCGACAACGAATCCGAGCGGGCTGTGAAGGATGCGCTGGTCGAGCTGCGCCGCAACCGCACCGTGATCGTCATCGCCCACCGCCTGTCCACCATCCGCGACGCCGACCGAATTGTCGTCATGGAGCGCGGCCGCATCGCCGAGGCCGGCACCCATGACGCGCTCGTCGCCCGCGGCGAAGCCTATGCCCGCCTGCTGGCCAGTGGCGAGCAGGTGGCCCGGGATGAGGCCTGAGGTCATCCCATGAGCGACCGCGTTGCCGTTTATTTCGTTGCCTCGCCGCTCCAATACCTGGCCGCCCGGCGTATCGCCGAAGCCCACGAGGCCGGCGCCCGCCAGGTGCTGGTGTGGTACAAGCCGGGTGTCACCCCCATCGTCCGCGAGGCCGACTGGGATGCCGCCGTGTATATGCCCTGGCCGCGCTGGGAGCCCCTGCCGGGGCCCTTCGGGCGCCTGCGCCGGCAGCGTGCCAACATCCGCCTGGTGGCCGGCTTGGTCGGCCGCTGCAGCACCCTGCACATCCACAGTGCGGTCTTCGATACCGAGGCCATCAACTACTTCCTGCGTGCCCTGCCGCGGGCGGCGGGCGCCACGCAGATGCACGCCCGCATCCTGCCCGATGGCCTCATCAGCATCCGCCGCTATCCCCTGAGTGCGGCCAAGCGTCTGGCCCAGTACGCCCGCAAACTGCGCCGCCTGATCGCACCGGAACTCGACTACTGGTGTTTTTCCGGCGACCGCATCGGTTCCGACGCGCCCTTCTGCGACCGCATCTATGTGCTCCCCGGCCTGCCCCACGAATACCCGGCCGACAAGGTGGTGGTGCTGCCGCCCCTGGTCACGCCGCGGAGCGACGGGGCGGCCGCGGGTGGCCCGCGGCGGGCGCTGGTCATCGGTCAGCCCCTGGTGGGTGCCGGCCTGATGAAGGCCGCCGATCGCGATGCGGTGAGTGAAGAGATCCACGCCTGGCTGGCCGCCGAAGGCATGGCACAGATCTTCTACAAGGGGCACCCCAAGGATCCGGAACTGGAGCTCAATCACCCCGACTATACGGTGGTAACCCTCGACGAACCCCTCGAAGTGCACCTCGCCAACACCCCCTACGATGCAGTCGTCGGGGTGCGCTCCAGCGCCCTGCTGTTCGCCCGCCAGACCAGCCCGGCGACGACCCGGGTAGTGGCCTTCGGCTGGGACCGGGTGCACTTCAAGTCCGATGATGAGAAGCGTCAGATGCGCGAAGCCTTTCGCACCACCGGGGTGAGCCTGCACGATGTGCCCTGAGCGCCTGCATTCCGCGCAGCCGAACCGGGGGCTGCCGGCACTGGTGGCCCGCGTTGCTCCCTGGCTGCTGCCCTTGTTCCTGCTCGGACTGATGCTCTCGGCCGGTCTGGCCCGAAATCTGGCTGTCCTGATGGCTGCCGGCGGGCTGGTGCTGGCCGTTGCGCCCGGGAATCCGCTGGACCGCCTTGATCGGCGCTTCATGCTGGCCTGCGCGGTGCTGCCGGTCACCTATCTGCTCAACATGGCGCTGCTTGGCTGGAACGCCCGCGCCCTTGAGCGACCGGCCCACCTGCTGGCAGCCGTGCTGATATACCTCTTGTTCCGACGCCTGGGCATCTCTCGTCCATCAGTCTTGTTCGGACTTGCCCTTGCCGGGCTGGCTGCGGGAGCCGTGGCAGTCATGGCCGTGGGCAGTGGTGGTGGCCAGGGCTTGCTGGCCCTCAACTCGGGGCGGCCAATGGGCCCGTTCTCCAGCCCCGGGCCCTTTGGCAACTACAGCGCCGTGGTCGCCGTGGCCGGGCTCGCCGGTGGTCTGGCGGTGGGGGTGCGCACGCTAACCGGGACGCCGGCCTTGGCCCTGCTGGCCATCACTGGCGGGCTGATGGCCGCCCTGTTGTCCGAAACCCGCTCCGCCTGGGCCGCGTTGCCATTGATGTCCATTGCCGTCCTGATCATGCCCGGCCGTCGCCCGATTCCCCGGCGCTGGGTGATGGCAGGTGTCGTCTCGGCTGTACTGGCTGCCCTGCTGGCCAGCGAGCTGGTCGGGGCACGTCTGGCTGAAGGGATCGCCGAGGTCCGCGCCTACCTGGCCAATCCCGGCTCGCCCAGCGCCCGCGAGACCTCCCTCGGGCTGCGCCTGCTGAGCTGGCAGTGGGGCTGGGATCAGTTTCTGGCCAACCCGGTGTTCGGCATCGGCCTGGGAAATTTCCGCAGCGCCGTGGCAGCGGCGGTGGCGGCGGGTACCCTGCCACCAATCCTGAGCACCTTTGGCGGGCTGCACAACCTGTTCATCGACCATCTCACCACCACCGGCCTGGTGGGCACCCTGGCCATGCTGGCCTTCTGGGCCGGCACCCTGGGCCATTTCGTCGCGGCACGGCGCAGCCCGGATGCGGACAAGCGCCTGTTTGCCACCTGGGGGCTGGTATTGCTGATCGGCGAGCTGGTGTTTTCCAACGTGGGGTCGATGTTTGCCTCGTCCCTCGGCACCCTCGGTTTCAGCGTGCTGCTGGCGGTGTTTGCGGCCGGCGCCCATCCGGCCACGCCGGCACGGGCCTGAACAGGCTCAGGTCCATAGGCCCCGGGCAGCCAGCAGGCTGCCCAGCTTGAGGGCGTCGAGGCGCAGCTTGAGGCCACCACGGGCGCGTATCCGGAGGATCTTTCGGGCAGGCACAGCGCGGCCGGCATGAATCAGGTTCTTCACCAACCGACGGCCCTGCATCGAGCGCAGCAGCCCCGCCGGTGCCTTTTCCAGCCACGCCAGCAGGTCGGACTCGGGTAGCGCCCGGTGGAAGTTGAAGAGGCCATGGAAGCCGAAGACGGGCCCGCTGGGCGCTTCCAGTTCAAACGAGAAGCGCCGTGCCAGTTCCAGCGGCGCAAAGCGGATGCCGTGCTTCCCTTCCAGACGCGCCCGGTATAGCTCGCAGATGCAGTAGTCCTCGGGCTGCAGGTCGCAGATCTGTGGATCCTGCAGTGCGTCGAGCAAGCGCCGCGAGCGCAGCGAAAAGCCGCCGTTGCCCACCGGTGGCGCCCGGTGCGGCCAGGGGGCGCCCAGATAGTCGTAGTCGAGAAAGGCCGGATCCCAGGCGTCGGCATCGAGGATGAAGCTGTCCCACTGCATCACCAGCACATGGCTGCCGGTCACGTGGGCGCCCAGGGACTTGATGATGAAGGCCGAGTAGTCGGCCACGCTGCGCAGGCGCGCCACCGCCTGGACGCGGATGCGCGGGTCAGGGCTGACATAGCCGGCCACGGTCAGCAGGACCGCCTCGCCGAAGCAAGCCTGGTCGAGACAGCGCTGCATCGCAAAAACCGCCAGCTCGGGGTGACGGGTATCGAGGCAGAGCAGACTGACGTTGGGGAGCTTGAGCATCCGGGGGGCGGGCCGATGATCCGGCAAGACGGGCAAACCCGGAAGGGTAGCGCAAAGCGGCCACCAACAGATTTCCCCGACGAAGATCGGACACACGATTCGAGGGATTACGGCACAATGCGGGCCATATGTCGCGCGCGTCCATCATGCCGAGCCCCGTTTCTTCGTCCGTGCCTGCTGTTTCCCCATTGCAAGCTCCGGCACCCACTCCAGCGGGCGGGCGCCCCTACCTCGTCTTCATGCGCACGGGCGCCAACGGCCTCTATCCGGGCTGGCTGGCGCAGGAGCCCGGGCGCAACTGGGATCTCTTCCTCAGCACCTATATCCCGATGCCGGACCACCCGGCAGCCATTGCCACGGAAATGGGTGGTTACAACAAACTGGAGCACTTCCGCGACTGCGTCCTTTCGGGCAGCCTTGATCTGAGCCCCTATCGCCTGGTGCTGCTGGCCGACGATGACCTGGACGTGACGGGGGGCAGCATCTCCGCCTTCTTCGAGAGCGCTGACCGCCTGGAGCTCACGGTGTCCCACCCCGCCCAGGACTGGAGCGGCTACTGGTCATTGCGCATCATGCTCAGGAACCCCCTGGCCGAGTGGCGCGAAACCAATTTCGTCGAGATCATGTGCCCCTGCCTCGACACCGCTTTCGTGACGAGCAAGCTGGCGGATTTTCCCGTCACCCGCAGCACTTGGGGCAGCGATTACGCCATCAGCCACCTGGCTCGGGCCGGCGGTGGGCGGGTGGGTATCGTCGACACGGCGGTGATCCGCCACGTCAAGCCGATCCAGGCCTCCGGGGTGTTTTACCGCAAGCTGGCTGGCGATGGGGTGGTGCCCGCCGACGAGCTCCAAGCCGTTCTCGATACCTTGCCGCCCCACGAGCGGTCGCCCCGGGTGCTTGGCATCCACGTCCGCCCGGGCCCCCTGCAGTGGCTGCGCCGAAGTCTGGCCGGTCTGGTCGAGAAGAAGAAACGGGAAGTGATGAAGCTCTTCGGGCATCGCCAGGACCGGGAAGACTGATCGGCATGCACATCTTCATCATCAACCTGGAGCGTGCGGCCGAAAGACGCGAAACCATTCTGCGCCATCTGCGCGGGCTCGGCCTCGAAGCCGAGATCCTGCCGGCCGTCGAGGGCGCCCACCTGCCGCCGGGCAGCCTGCCTCAAGGCACCCACCCGGGGCTGTCGCCGGGCGAGATAGGCTGCTACCTGAGCCACGTGCGTTTCTGGGAAACCGTGGTGGCGCGGCGCCTGCCCCACGCCATCGTCCTCGAGGATGACGTGCTGTGCAGCCCCAGCCTGATGCGCGTGGCCACCGAGACGGCGGCCCTCGGGCTGCCTCTCGATGCCCTGCGCCTGTCGGCCCTGCGGCCCATCCGCGGCCTGCCCATCGCTACCCTGTCGGGCGGTGAGCGGCTCATCCTGCCCACCAAGAACCCCAGCGGCACCCAGGGTTACATGGTCAGTCTGGCCGGCGCCCGGCGCCTGCTGGCGGCCCTGTCGGTGCCCCGCTGCCCCATCGATACGGCGCTGGACGCCTACTGGAAGCATGGCCTCCGAGTGCCCCTGGTGTCTCCCAGCGTGGTGACAGAGGATGCGAGCGTCGCGAGCACCATCTCCGGGCGCTTCGGAACCCATCGCAGCAATCGCTTCGTTCAGCACATCACCCGGGTGGCCCAGTCCCAGCGGCGCAAACTGACCGTTTTCCTGATGGCGCGCCAGTTACGGCGGCATCTGGACAGCCTCCCCAAGGGGAATGGGGCAGAATAGCGCCCCTGCCGCCGACCCTTGAACCGCCCCCGGCCTCAATGACCACACCCGACCTCCCCCGTACCGTCGTCGTCCATCACCGCAGCGGCATCGGCGACCTGATCTGGCACATCCCTTACCTGCGCGCCATTGCCGCCGTCAGTGCGGGTGGCAAGGTCAGCGTGATCGCCCGTCCCTCGTGCCGGGCCGCCGAGGTGCTGGCGGCGGAGCCGTGCATCGACGAAGTCATCGAGTTCGACCGCAAGCCGCGGAAGAGCGAGCGCCGGGTCGGCCGCCACGATGGCCTCGGTGCCCAGTTGGCCTTTGTGGCCGAACTGCGGGCCCGGCGCTTCGGGCGCATCTTCATCTTCTCGGGGCGTGCGCGCTATGCCGCCCTGGCTCTGCTGGCAGGCATCCCCCGGCGAGCCGGCTTCGGCTTCACGGCGGTCGAGCGTCTGCTCCTCAACCAGCCTCCCTACATCGGCCCCTACCGCGGGCCGGGCAACTGGGTATATCCCGAGGCCACGGATTTCTGTGTTGCCCATGGCCTGGTGACCGGCCCGGTGGTGCCGCGGATGGCCGTCGCCACGGCCGCCCTGACCACCGCCGGGCGGGATCTCGCCCCCCTGCCCGAGCCGCGCTATGCCTTCTCCATCGGCACCTCCGAAGCCCGCAAGAACTGGGGCGCGGAGCGCTTCGGCGCCCTCGCCGCGGCCCTGGCCGGGCGCGGCGGCAGCGTGGTGCTGCTGGGGGGGCCGGCCGAGCAGGGGGCCGCCGAATCCATCCTTGCCGCCGTGCCGGCCGCCCTACGCAGCCGCGTGATGGTCTCCGCCCAGGCCTCGGTGCAGCGCTCCGCGGCCCTGCTGCGCCATTGCCAGTACTGTGTCGGCAACGACACCGGCGTGCTCAACATGGCGGTCGCCAACGGCGTGCCGGCCCTGGGCCTGTTCGGGGCCACCCCGCCCCTGGCCCATGACCCGCTGCTCCAGGCCCTGGCCGGGCAGGGCATGGATGCCATCACGGTGGACGCAGTCGTGGCCCGCCTGGCCGAGCTGGGAGCGCCCTGATGCGCGTGCTGATCGTGCGCAGCTCCGCCATCGGCGATGTGGTGTTCGCCTCGGCCCTGCCCGGGGCCATCCGTCGCCGCCATCCGGACGCCCACATCGCCTGGCTGGTGGAGCCGGGCATCCACGAGCTGCTGCTGTCCGATCCCGACATTGACGAAGTCATCCCCTGGTCCAAGGGCGAGTGGGTGGGCCTGTGGAAGTCCGGCCAGCGTCTTGAACTGTGGCGGCGCGTGCGCCAGCTACGGCGGGAGCTGCACGCGCGCCGCTTCGACCTGGCCCTGGACCTGCAGGGCCTGCTCAAGAGCGGCTTCCTCACCTGGCTGTCGGGGGCGCCCCGGCGGGTCGGGCTGGGCTCCAAGGAAGGCAGCCAGTGGCTGATGAGCGAGGTCATCCCGCGGGGGGGGGAGGCCGCCCGGATCGGCTCCGAATACCAGTACCTGGCCCGCCAGATGGGCTTCGACGCAGGGGATTTCCTGCCCACCCTCACGGTGGCCCCGGCGGCCGATGCGGCGGTGCTCGGCACCCTCGCGGAGCACCGCCTGACCCCGGGTGCCTACGCGGTGTTCGCCCCCTTCACCACGCGGCCCCAGAAGCACTGGTTCGAAGACGCCTGGCAGGCACTGGCCCCGCTGCTGATCAAGGCCACCGGCCTGACCCCGGTGATCCTCGGCGGCCCGGCCGATACCGAGGCCGCCGCGCGCATTGCCGCCGCCGACCCGCGCATCGTCAACCTGGCCGGCAAGACCCGCCTGCCCGAGGCGGTCGCGGT
>WBZV01000837.1_pt1 | contig 16034 bp, 14 predicted proteins | sample 5204221 | NCBI WGS metagenome assembly WBZV01 (sample SAMN12344360, study PRJNA552823) | activated sludge metagenome | biome: Activated sludge suspended growth; feature: Nitrification reactor; material: Wastewater; isolation source: activated sludge from nitrification reactor of wastewater...
ACATGCCGGTGTACGAAAAGCTCGGTGACGTGCGCTCGCGGGCGGTCACCCTCGGCAAGATCGCCGACATCCATTACGCCCGCGGCGAGCTCGACGCGGCCCCGCGCATCCTGATCGACCAACTGTTGCCCGTCTTCGAAAAGCTCGGCGACGTGCGCTCGCGGGCGGTCACCCTCGGCCAGATCGCCCAGATCCATCAAGCGCGGGGCGAGCTCGATCAAGCCCTGGCACTCAATGAACAGCGAAGACCCATCGCCGAAAGTCTGGGCGACCTGGACAGTCTGGCTCATATCGGCTTCCTCAGCGCCCGGATCCGCCTTGAAAGAGGTGACCATCAACGGGGTGAGCTCCAGTCCATCCACAATGACCTGGCAACGGCCTTCGCTCTGTCCATCAAGCTTGGCCGGCCTGACTTCATCGGGGGAGTAGGTGATCTGCTGGCCCAGGTGCTCGCCATGGGCGGTCTCAAGGACGAAGCACTCGGCGTGCTCGACGCCGCCGAACAGGCCTGGACCAAGCTCGGAAACACGCAGGGCATCGCCCGCATCGCGACCTTGCGCGCGATGATTGCCGGGCCAAACTGAAATACCAAGCACCTCTCCCCCGCGCCCTCACCCTCAAGGAGCCCGCCATGTCCAGCCTCCGCTACATCGACGCCCTGACCCTAGCCCCCGTGCCGCGCCTGGATACGGGCCTTGACGCCTCCCTGTCGGCACAGCGGCGGGCCGTGAGCCGCAGTGCCCGCGCCCCGTCGGACGCTCCGGCCCCAGCGGTGGACGGCAATGCGCTGCTGTCCTTCGTGGATGGCATCACCCCCCAGCAACGGGACGACGTGTTGTTTTCGGTTCAACTGGCCCTGCGGGGCGCGAGCGGGGCCTTCGACCGCTTTGCGCAGACCGAGGCCTGGTACAAGAAATACACCGAGATCCTCGAGCGCCTGGGCTGGACCTCGGAGCAGTTTGCCTTTGCCCGCCACGACCAGCAGGAGGGCGAGCTGCGCATGGATCAGGCTGCCCTGGCCCTGATCGCCGCCATCGCCACCCAGAACCAGCTGGCGGTGCTCAACGAGGCGATCCAGGCCCTGGAGACCCTGGCCGAGGACGACAAGACCCTGCGCCTCTTCGACTTCCACACCTCGACCCAGGCCAGCGGCAACTTCCAGCTCGGCGCCGTGCAGACCACCAATAACGGTGCCCTGTCCCTGGCCTTGGGCGCTTTCCATTTCAAGAGCCACGACGCGCGGCGGCGCGTGCTCTTCGTCAAATGGGGCGCCCAGCAACTGGAATTCTGGACCGCCGCCCAACGCCTGACCCTCAACACCACCCAGTACGCCACCCTGCGTGATGCCGTTGAGCGCAAGCTGGGCCTGGAAGCCCAGGACTTCATTGCCGACCTTCCCCTCTGACGGACCATCGGGACGAATCCGGACGCAAGAATGCGGATGCGCGGGCAGGACGGCGCGGCTACATTGAGCGCCCTCGACGCTCTCTCGGAAAGGCAGGCCACCATGCAGGGCCATCCGCGGGCCACCGCCCGTTCACCTACCGTCTCCGCCGCCAACCGCGCTGCCCTTGTAGTGGCCGACCCGCGCTGGGCGGCCGTTCTTGCCCGGGATGGCAAGGCCGACGGCCACTTCTTCTATGCGGTGAGCACCACCGGGGTGTACTGCCGCCCCGCCTGCGGTGCCCGGCACCCCCGCCCCGAAAACGTCAGCTTCTTTGCCACCCTCGCCGAGGCCGAGGCGGCCGGGTTCCGCCCCTGTCGGCGCTGCCAGCCAGACCAGCCGCCCCTGGCCGAACGCCACGCGGCACTGGTCACCACCCTGTGCCGCCATCTGGAGCAGGCCGAAACCCCACCCTCCCTGGCGGTGCTGGCCCACGAGGCCGGCTTCAGCCCCTGGCATATGCACCGGATCTTCAAGGCGGCCACGGGCCTCACCCCTCGTCAGTACGCGGCCGCCCTGCGCACCCACCGGGTGCAAGCCCGCCTGACCCGGGGCGAGACCGTGACCGAAGCGCTGCACGGGGCCGGCTTCGGCTCCGCCTCCGGCTTCTATGCCCATTCCACCGAGCTGCTCGGCATGGCCCCGGGCCGCTACCGGGCCGGCGGCGCCGATGCCCACATCCACTACGCCGTCGGGCACAGCAGCCTGGGCTGCGTGCTGGTTGCCGCCAGCCCTGCCGGCATCTGCGCCATCAGCCTGGGTGACGGGCCGGAGGCACTGGTCGAAGAGCTCCACGCCCGCTTTCCCCAGGCGCGCCTGATGGGTGGCGACCTGGCCTTCGAGTCACTGCTCGCCCGGGTCATCGAACGGGTGGAAGACCCGACAAGCGCAGCCGCCCTGCCCCTCGACATCCGTGGCACGGCCTTTCAGCAGCGCGTCTGGCAGGCGCTCCAGGCCATCCCCCCGGGCAGCACCCTCAGCTACACCGAGCTGGCCCGGCGTATCGGGGCGCCCGGCGCCGTGCGTGCGGTGGCCAGTGCCTGTGCCGCCAATCTGCTGGCGGTGATCGTTCCCTGCCACCGGGTGGTACGCAACGACGGCGCCCTGGCGGGCTACCGCTGGGGCATTGAGCGCAAGCGCGCCCTGCTGGACCGGGAAGCGGGGCATTGACCCCTCCCGGCCAACCCGTGGCGGAATGCACCCTGCCCCTGCCCACCACCTACCGCCGCGACGATCTGCTGGCCTTCCACGCCCGCGACCCACAGCGCCTGGCCGAGCATGTCCACGCGGATGGACTGGACAAGGGGCTGATGTGGCAGGGCCGGCCCGCCCGGCTCAGCCTGCGCTTCCAGGAAGGCGTGGCCCGACTACAGCTCCATGTGGACGGCCCGGCCATGGAGACCCAAGCCGATTTCCGTTCCTGGGCCAGCCGTCTCCTGGGCCTGGACCAGCCGGTCGCCGCCTTCGAAGCGGCCTTGTCCACGCATCCCCTGCTCGGCCCCTTGATCCGCGCCTGCCCCGACCTGCGCATCCCCCAGGCCGCCACGCCCTTCGAGGCCCTGGCCTGGGCCATCATCGGGCAGCAGATCAGTCTGGCCGCCGCCATCACCCTGCGCAGCCGCTTCATTGAGGCGTGTGGCTGCCGCCGGGGCGACCTGGCCTGCTTCCCGGATGCCGACGCGGTGCTCGCCCTATCCGCGACGCGATTCACCGATGCCGGCCTTTCCCGCAGCAAGGCCGCCGCAATTCTGGCGGTGGCCGGGGGTGTTCGTGACGGCAGCCTGCCGCTGGATGATTGGTGGAACCACCGCGCGCCGGCCGGGATGATCCGCGAAAGCCTGCTGGCCATCCGCGGCATCGGCCCATGGACAACCGACTACACCCTGCTGCGGGGCTTTGGCCATGCGGATGCTTCCCTCCATGGCGACGTGGCCGTGCGCCGCGGCCTGCAGACCCTGCTCGGGCTCGCGGAGAAACCCTCCGCCGTCGACACCGCCGCGTGGCTGGAAGCCTTCTCCCCCTGGCGCACCCTGGTGGCCGCCCATCTGTGGCGCCTGGGATGACCGGAGGCCGGGTGCCCGTCATCCCGGGCATCAGGAGAACAACACTCGCGCAAAGAGGCGGCAGCACGCGTGACGGCATGCCCCCGCTCAACGATGCAGCCCCTCGCTATGCCGCCTTCCAAGCCTTGGCGTCACTCAGCACGGCCCGCGCCTTGAGTACCTCATCGGCCGTTCCATGCACGGCCAGTACATATTTGTCCGCCTTGAGGGCCGTTTCGAACTTGATGATCTGATCCTTGGGAAAGCCGATCTGGGCCAAGGCCGCGCCGAGAGCCGATACGCCACCCACAACGACCGCCCCTTCAAGCGCGCTCGCCAGCGCGGCCACGACAGGCCCTGCCATTGCCACCAAACCCACACCAGGCAGCACGAACACCGCCGGCGCGAGCAGGAGACCCCAGATGGCCCCCCAGAAGGCCCCAAGACCGCCCCACGACTTGATCCTGTCACCTGTCGTGTAGAAGCCCATTGGATGCTCCTCACTGTGATAGCCCTTGCCGATCAACGAGAGCTTCTTGACGTCGAAGCCTGCGCGATTGAGCGATTGGATGGCGTCTTCGGCTTCAACATGCGTATTGAAGACATAAAAGGGAATGTGTTCCTTGTCCATGATTTTCCTTGGAGTGATGTCCAGCGAGCCGCCGGTCTGGCGGATGAGCATGGTGAGTGCAACAGCCAATGAAACTGAGGACTCGACCCACTATGGAACAGTCGGTCACCACCATCCGTACGCTGACGCACATCCCGCCGAAACGCAGCACCACGCAGCCAGACTCTGTACGCCACCATACAGACGCGGGCGCGGCGGATGGCGAAGATGATTTCCGTCAATCGCCCCGAGAAAGAGAACTCCCGATGAACCGTATTCCCTCCGCCGAAATCCCCCTGCCGGGCAGCAACGTGGACCGATTCGCCCACGCACAGCTAGCGCGTCTGACGGGCGGCATTTCGCCCGAGGCGCTGGTCATGGCGTTTGAAGACTGGTTCATGCACCTGTCGCGGAATCCGGCACAACAGGCCGAGCTTGTCCAAGGACTCCTCCAGGCCCTCATGGAATTTCCCGGCCGCCTGCAGCAGCCTCCCCGCCCTGCCGGCACGCTGGGCCTTGACCCCTCCCTGCCCGACCGTCGTTTCACCCATCCGGGGTGGCAGGCTTGGCCATTCAATCTGTGGAGTCAGTCCTTTCTACTCACCGAAGCGTGGTGGCGGAGCGCAACAACCGGCATACGCGGGGTTTCGCCGCACCATGAAAACGTCGTCAGCTTCACCGTCAGGCAGTTGCTCGACACACTATCCCCGGCGAACTTTCTGGGGACCAATCCGGAGTTGCTGGAGCACACCGTCCAATCCGGTGGGGCCAATCTACTCCGGGGTCTGCGCAATCTGATCGCCGATCAGTCGGATCGGCAGCCGAGTTCCCGGTCGGCGACGTCGGGCTTTCGGGTAGGGCGGGAGGTGGCCGTCACTCCGGGTCAAGTCATTTACCGAAACCACCTGATCGAACTGATCCAATACACCCCCAACGGGGCACACGTACGGCCCGAACCGATCCTGATCGTTCCGTCGTGGATCATGAAGTACTACATCCTTGATCTCTCGCCAAGCAACTCCTTGATCCGTTTCCTGGTGGATCACGGGTACACAGTGTTCGCCATCTCCTGGGCCAATCCCGGCAGCGACGGGCGCAATCTGGGCATGGATGACTACCTGCGCTCGGGCGTGATGGACGCGCTTGATGCAGTGGCGCAGATCGTGCCGGGACAGCAGATCCACGGCGTGGGCTACTGCCTGGGCGGCACCCTGCTGGCCATTGCCGCTGCGGCGATGGGGCGCGATGAGGACACACGCCTGGCATCCATGTCGATGCTGGCTGCACAGACCGACTTCACCGAGCCGGGAGAGCTTGCCCTCTTCATTGACAACAGCCAGGTCAGCTTCCTTGAGGACATCATGTGGGACCGGGGCTACCTGGACAGCACGCAGATGGCCGGCGCCTTCCAATTGCTCAATTCCCGCGATCTGGTGTGGTCGCGAATGCTCAAGGACTACCTGATGGGTGATCGGCGCCCGACAACCGATCTCATGGCCTGGAATGCCGACGGAACGCGCCTACCCTACCGAATGCACAGTGAGTACCTGCGGCGCCTGTTTCTCGACAATGAGCTGGCCAGCGGGCGCTACCCGGTGGGCACGCTGCCGGTGGCACTGACCGACATCACCTGCCCGATCTTCTGTGTTGCCACCCTGCGAGACCACGTTGCCCCCTGGCGTTCGGTGCACAAACTCCACCTGCTAGCCGATGTCCCCATCACGTTCCTGCTCAGCTCCGGCGGCCACAATGTGGGCATCGTCAATCCACCCGGCGTGGCGGGCCGCAGCTACCAAGTCCTTACCCGCCCTCACGACGGCCGCTATCTTGATCCGGAAGCATGGCTCAAGGCCGCCCCCACCCATGATGGATCCTGGTGGCCGGAATGGACCGCATGGCTTGATGCACGTTCAGGCGAACCCACCGCGGCACCGCCCCCCATGGGGAACGTTGCCGCAGGCATAGCCCCCTTGTGCCAGGCACCAGGCACGTATGTGCTGCAAACCTGAGTCAGGCACCAAGATTCGCTACCCGCTCCATGGGCAGGCGGGCAAACCCATCGGGCCGCTCGCGCCGCCGTGGCGTCGGCCCTATCCCCCTTTCGGGCCGACCTGTCCTGCAAGGAGAGTTCAGACGCACAGGCGCCCTGCGCACGATCTCGAAGACCATGTGGCCCCCAACGAATGGCCGACCACCACAGACCACTCCTGGGGAGCGTTGGACTCAGTGCCCGGACGAACGGCCCTTGCGGCTTGATTCAAACAAGAACCAAGTACGTTTTTCCGCTTCATCAATCCAGGCTTCGATCAGACTCGCCGTGGCGATATCCCGATGCTCAGCGCACAGATCGTGAACCTCGCGAAGGCGCGTGGCGAGCATCGTGTTGTCCTCGCACAGCTCCGCAAGCATGTCGAGAGGCTCGACGTACTCGGCATCGTTGTCCGACATGCGCTGCAGGCGGGAAATGTGTCCGATGGACCGGAGCGTGCTGCCCCCCAGCTTGCGAACCCGTTCGGCAATCGGGTCGGTCATCGCGAAAAGCTGGTCTGCATGCTCGTCGAGCAGGAGGTGGTAGTCCCTGAAATGGGGCCCGCTCATGTGCCAGTGGAAGTTCTTGGTCTTGAGGTAGATGCCGAACACGTCCGCAAGGATCGCATTCATGGCGCCGGCAATGTCGCGGATGGCCTTGCCTTTCAAGTCGGTGGGTGTCGCAAGCACCCCATGACGTTTCTCCGTAAGAGTCTCGTTTCTGCTGTCTTCGGTCTTGCTCATGCTCATATCCTCATCAACGGTTTTCCGGCGGCGGAAGTGCCGCGCGGTGCATGCCTGACTGCGAGGCTTGGTGGCATCGACCTGCAGTTGGGGCCGCCACACAACACCGTGGTCTGTGGGGTGTGGGGCAATGGCGGATCAACATTGCCGTTGATGGGATCGTCCGTCGGTGCGCCATCGCACTTACCTTCAGCGACCCGGAGCCCAACTGAACAATCGCACCGCAGCAGAACGGAAACTCGGAATGTCGGCGCCTTCGGTACGACTCGGATAGATGGCGTACGGCGCACGCGCCCGTTGCGCCCCGCTGCTCAAAAGCACGCTACGAGGATGCGTGGCTCGTGCCCAATTCGATCGGATCGTGCATGGAGACCTCCTCGTGCAGCGAGCCGAATATGCCTTCGCCTCGCTGTAAGCCACACCCACCCGGCGCAAGGGGATGCATGACCCGGAAAGATGGGATCAAGACTATTTCTTGATCTCGTGTCCGATAATGCCGCCAACCGCGGCGCCGCCGATGGTTCCGGCCGCGCTGCCCCCGGTCACTACCGCGCCGCCCACCGCGCCGACGCCCGCACCGATGGCGGTGCTCCTATCCTGCGCAGACATTCCGGCACAACCGCCCAGGCCCATCACCAGGGCCGCAGCCATCATGCCAGGGGTGAATCTGTGAATTCGTTTCATGACAGAACTCCTTATAGAGAAGAAATAGCGGCCAGCATCAGCGCTTGATGCGGCAGATCGTGGTGCACATGAGGCGCCAAGAGAGAACGCAGCAGCGGAGACCAGGGTGAGCTTGTTGAAACCACGTCTAACGAGGGGCATTGTCTTTTCCTTCACGTGTTCGTCGTCGACGATTGGTGCCTGCCAGCGTCGGGACGGGGCGGCGCAGTCACCACGAACACTCATGCTGCGCGGGTCAAGCCGGCTATTCCGTGCGCCAGCGTACCGACCCCGGCATTCCTCTGGCCCATCCTCACTCGAAGCCGGGCGCACTCCAGCGAACCGGTACATTTCCAGAAGGATTGACCATGAAAAACCTGCAATCGGCGCTGTTGGCCAGCGCTATCTTCCTGGCCTTCAGCAGCTCGGCCATCGCCGCACCGATCTCGAAAGCCGAGTACAAATCAGGCAAGGATTCCGTTTCCCGCCAATATTCAGCTGACAAGCTTGCGTGCGGCAGCAAGCGGGACAACGCCAAGGACATCTGCATCGAAGAAGCCAAGGGCCGCGAGAACATTGCGAAGGCGGAGCTTGAGGCAAGCTACGAGCCGTCTGTCAAACACAACTACGAAGTCCGGGTGGCGAAGGCTGACGCTGTCTATCACGTCGCCAGGGAAAAATGCGACGACATGGCCGGCAATGCCAAGGACGTCTGCCGAAAGGAAGCCGAGGCAGCCCACGTGACGGCCAAGGCCGATGCAAAGGTGGCTGAGAAGACTTCCGACGCGAATGCCATGGCCCGCGAGAAGACCAACGAAGCCAATGCCTCTGCCCAGGAAAAGACAAGCAACGTCCGGAAGGACGCGGCACTCGATAAGCGAGATGCAGCCTATGAAGTCGCCAAGGAAAAGTGCGATGCCATGTCCGGGGATCCGAAAGCCGCTTGTATCAAGGCAGCCAAGAGCCGCCTTGAACTGTAATTGAAGCCCGACGGGCATGCGCCCCATCGGCGCAAATCCGTCGCAATCCCTTCGCAATCCCACCGGCCACCGCTCTCCCCATGGCAGAAGCGTTGAGCAGGCGACCTCCCTGACGCAGTGGCGATAGGGTTGCGCCCCCATCAGCACCGATGGGGAAACCGGCCCACTGACGCCTTAGCCCGACCGCAATGGTCGACGGCACCTACCGGCAATCGGCCCACACGGCCCGGCCAATCGAACGTCTCAACCCAAATCCGCGGGCGCCTGCCGACGACGCTGTCCGACCGGTGATGGGCTCGCATCCCGAACGACAGTTGCATGCCATCCGCCGTCCCTGACTCCGGTGAGCCAGGCTTCTGCACGCCCGTCGACAAGGCCTCCCACCGCCGCCATTTTCCCGATAAATCAAGGCACTGGCACGTAAATGCAGATCTTTTGGTTGATTTTTGCGGCTGAATTGCCTACTAAATGTAGTAGAAAAAAACTTTTAAGCACACTATTGATTTTTTTAAGCTATTGATTTTAAACAACTAAAAAATTTGTGTTAATTTAAAGCTTCGAGGTAAGCTATGCGCCGTCCCACACACCTCCCGATCAGCCAGAAAAAAGCCATGACCGCCACGACGAAACCCGCCAAAGTCCAGCCCGCCTCTGCCGCCAACCTCGAACCGCAGGAGATCTCCGGCGAGGTTCTGCTCGAGAAATACGCCAAGGGCAACGAGCAGAATGTTGCCGATGTCCGTCTGCGCGTCGCCCGCGCCCTGGCCGCCATGGAAGCGGAAGACAAGCGCGCCTTCTGGGAGGCACGCTTCCTCGAAGCCCAGGAGCGCGGTTTCGTACCCGCCGGCCGCATCAACTCGGCCGCTGGCACCAATCTGGCTGCCACGCTGATCAACTGCTTTGTACAGCCGGTGGGCGACTCCATCACCGAGTCCGTGGACGGCCGCTGCGGCATCTACACCGCGCTGGCCCAATCTGCTGAAACCATGCGCCGGGGTGGCGGTGTCGGCTACGACTTCTCTTCCATTCGCCCCAAGGGTGCGATGGTGCGCGGTACCCAGTCCAACGCGTCGGGCCCCGTGTCCTACATGCGTGTCTTCGACCGCTCCTGCGAAACCGTCGAGTCCGCCGGCTCCCGCCGTGGCGCCCAGATGGGCGTGCTGCGCTGCGACCACCCGGACATCGAAGACTTCATCCACGCCAAGGATCACGGCGACCTGACCAACTTCAATGTCTCCATCGCCGTGACCGACCAGTTCATGCAGGCGGTTGAGGCAGGTGCCGACGTGGAACTGGCCCACAAGGCCGAGCCCTCCGCCGACATCAAGGCGGCCGGCGGCTACCAGCGCGAGGATGGCCATTGGGTCTACCGCAAGGTGCCGGCCCGTGACCTGTGGGACCAGGTCATGCGCTCCACCTACGACCATGCCGAGCCGGGCATCCTGTTCCTCGATCGCATGAACAAGGACAACAACCTTTACTACTGCGAAACCATCGAGGCCACCAACCCCTGCGCCGAGCAGCCCCTGCCCTCCTACGGCTGCTGCTGCCTGGGTTCCATCAACCTGACGCTCTACGTGAAGGACGCCTTCAGCGACAAGGCCACCTTCGACTTCGCCGCCTTCGGCAAGACCGTTGAAACCTCCATCCGCATGCTCGACAACGTGCTGGAAGCCACCCACTGGCCCCTTGAGCAGCAGCATGCCGAAGCCCAGTCCAAGCGCCGTGTCGGCCTTGGCTTTACCGGCCTGGGTAACGCCCTGGCCATGCTGCGCCTGCGCTACGACACCGACGAAGCCCGCGCCATGGCCACCCGGATCTCCGAGTTCATGCGCGACCAGGCCTACCTGGCCTCCGTCGAACTGGCCCGGGAGCGCGGCGCCTTCCCCCTGTTCAATGCCGATCTCTACCTCTCCGGAGGCAACTTCGCCTCCCGCCTGCCGGCCGAGGTGAAGGACAAGATCCGCAAGCACGGCCTGCGCAACTCCCACCTGCTGTCCATCGCCCCCACCGGCACGATCAGCCTGGCCTTCGCCGACAACGCCTCCAACGGCATCGAGCCCCCGTTCTCCTACACCTACACCCGCAAGAAGCGCATGGCCGACGGCACCTTCAAGGAGCATGCGGTCGAGGATTACGCCTGGCGCCTGTACAAGCATCTGGGGGGTGATGTCACCAAGCTGCCCGACTACTTCGTGACCGCCCTGGAGATCTCCGCCAAGGCCCACAAGGACATGGTTGCCGCCGTGGCGCCCTATGTGGACACGTCCATCTCCAAGACGGTGAACGTCCCCGCCGACTACCCCTACACCGAGTTCGAGAACCTCTACCTCGACGCCTGGAAGTCCGGCCTCAAGGGGCTGGCCACCTACCGTCCCAACAGCGTGCTGGGCTCCGTGCTGTCGGTCACCCCGAGCAGCGAGCAGAAGCAGCCCCAGGACGTGGAGATGTCCGACGACACCAACCGTCGCCTCTCCATCAAGAGCCTGCCTGCACCGGTGCTGTCCTCCCTGCGCTGGCCCGGCCGCCCGGACCTGCCGGACGGCAACGCCGCCTGGACTTACATGCTCAACACGCCCCAGGGTAACTTCGCCCTCTTCGTCGGCCATATGGATCCGGTCGAGGACAGCCCCGCCAAGGGGGCCTTCCCCTTCGAAGTGTGGGTGAACGGTGCCGACCAGCCCCGCGGCCTGGGTGCAGTGGCCAAGACCCTCTCCATGGACATGCGCGCCAACGACCGTGGCTGGCTCAAGCTCAAGCTCGAAGCCCTGTCCAAGACCATCGGCGAAAAGCCCTTCGAACTGCGCTTCCCGCCGCACGGTGAACAAAAGTTGATGCCCGGCGTGGTGGCTGCCTTTGCCCAGGTGGTGCGCTACCGCTGCGAGAAGCTCAATGCCCTCGACGGCGACCTGCCGACCCCGGTGCTCGACAGCGTGTTCAGCCTGCAGGAGCCCAAGACCGGCACCGACGGCACCCTGTCCTGGACGGTGGATATCCAGAACCCGGCCACCGGCGAAGACTTCGTGCTCGGCCTCAAGGAGATCACCCTGCCGGACGGCGTCACCCGCCCCTACTCCATGTGGCTGTCGGGCAACTACCCGCGCGCCCTGGACGGCCTGTCACGCATCCTGTCCCTGGACATGCGCGTCATGGACCCGGCCTGGATCGGCATGAAACTGCGCAAGCTCATCGATTACCCGGAGCCCCTGGGCGACTTCATGGCCTTCGTGCCCGGCACCCGCCGTCAGCAGAACTGGCCTTCCACCGTCGCCTACCTGGCCGCGCTGATCATCCACCGCTACGCCATGCTCGGCGTGCTTGACGAAGCCGGCTACCCGACTCGCGAGATGGGCATTCTCGAAGCCCCCCGCGACGAAAACGAACCCCGGCTGATGCAGGGCGCCCTGTGCAGCGAATGCGGCAACCACTCGGTGATCCGCAAGGACGGCTGCGATTTCTGCACCGCCTGTGGCGCTGTGGGCACCTGCGGCTGACACGGACCGAGGCCCTGGCAATCCCCTGCGGGGGTTCGGGGCCGCTTTCAAGCCACGGGCGCAAGCGAATACGAAAAAGGCCCACCTCTCTGGAGGTGGGCCTTTTTCGTGCTTACGCGAACAAACCAAGCCGGCGCGATGCAGATTGCGCCGGATGCCAGCCCGGGCACCTGTCAATGGGCCTCGATAGCGCGATGGACTCCGTTTCCTGACTCAAGGATCAGAGGATTGCCGCAATGCACTCCCTTTGCTCCAGCTCCCTGCCAAGGTGAGCGATCTCGAGACTCAGCGCATCCCTTGAAGAGACGATGCCGAGGGGACGGCCGAAACCGTCCACGACGGGCATGTGCCGGACCCCCGCTTCGTGCATCAGATGCAGCGCATGGCCAAACAGCATATCGGCCCGCACCGTTTGCGGCTCCGGCGACATGACAGTCCTCACGGGGGTGGCACCAGGATCCCGCCCCTCGGCCACCACCCGGAAAACCAGATCCCGCTCCGTGCAGATTCCCAGCAGGCGGCCTGCGCGGTCCACGACAACCGCCGCCCCCTGGCCGGCAGCACGCATCATGACCGCCACATCGCTGACGGGGGTTGCAGGGGTGACGGCCAGGAAGTCCCGGTTGCCAAGGACTTTGGAAACTTTACGAGTGGGCATGTCTGTCTCCTTGCGTGTTTGTCCAAGACAAATATAGCATTCACAAATATATTTTCAACGCAAAAAATCAGTTTAATAATTTATCTTTATTTTTCATGCATTTAATTAACAAAAATACGGGCAAAGCTTCCGAAGCTTGATTTTTGTCTATAACAAAATAAACTCATGAGGTGCGGCGGCGTGCTCTCCAAGCTTTTCCCACCGCTCCGCCGTCACCTTGCTCTCCTCGTGAGTCCGGCCGGCCCCCAAAGGGTCGGTCGCTTTTTAAGACGCCGCGCTCTTCACGTATCGACTCATCAGACGATGGAGATCAGGGACGATCAAGGTAAAGACCTGTAGTCTGTCAATGAACGCGGACCTGATACCCAAGCCCGTCCACCCTTATTCCACGAGCCCCCTTCCATGCCCCCTGGACACCGCCACGACGAACGCCATCGCAGCGACCGCATAGGCTGGCTGCGAGCGGCAGTATTGGGTGCCAACGACGGCATCGTGTCCACCGCAAGCCTGCTCTTGGGGGTCGCGGCAGCAAATGCGGATCACGGCACGGTGGTGCTCACGGGGGTTGCAGGACTGGTTGCCGGGGCAATGTCGATGGCGGCAGGCGAGTACGTCTCGGTACACTCCCAGGCGGATGTCGAGAAGGCCGATCTGTCGCGGGAGAGACTCGAACTGGCGAACGCACCCGATGCGGAGCTTCTGGAGCTGGCGGCGATCTACGTAGGGCGGGGGCTTGACCCCGCGCTGGCGCAGCAGGTCGCCCGGCAACTCACCCAGCACGACGCCCTTGGAGCCCATGCCCGTGATGAGCTGGGCCTTTCAGAAGTGCTCGAAGCACGACCGATCCAGGCAGCCTTCGCCTCGGCTGCGAGTTTTGCAGCGGGCGCGGCCCTGCCCCTTGGGGTGGCATTGCTGGTCTCCGGTGAGCGCTTGATTCCCGCCCTCTCAGCCACCAGCCTGCTCTTTCTTGCCATGCTCGGCGCGCTGGCCGCCCGGGCGGGAGGCGCGAGGCCGTGGGTCGGTGCGGGCAGAGTGGCCTTTTGGAGCGCCCTTGCCATGGCACTCACGACAGTCATCGGGCGGGCATTCGGTACTGTGCTTTGAGGCGGATTCGGATCGTCGCTGAATCCGTGACAAAGTTGGTGGTGCACGCGTCGATTCAACAAATAATTGTGCACCGCACCAAAATTTGATCTATCATTCAGTTGTCTCCTCCACCCTCCTCCTTTGGTGTGGATTTCAACCCGAGCGCCTCACGGCCCTCGGGTTTTTTTCTGGAAGAGGGCAAGCGCAGACCGGCAACCGCCAGCCCTTGCCATCAGGACTTCACGCACGTCTCATTCGAGAATTTCCACGTCCATTCCGCAGCGCAATTCGCCATCACCTTCGGCAATCACGTTTTGCCCGAAGATCACGCCATCCGGGGTCTTGCGGTATTTGGCCAAGGTTCGCAAGGGTTCCTGGTCGAGCGCCTTGCGACCGGTGTCCGGGTCGACGGTGGTGAAGACACAGCGCTCGCAGGGCTTGACGATGCGGAAGGTGCATGTGCCGATGCGGATGCGCTTCCATCCATCCTCGGCAAAGGCCGGGGCGCCGGACACCACGAGATTGGGCCGGAAACGCTCCATGGCCAGCGGGCGGCCAACCCGCGCGGCCAGGTCGTCAAGGGACGCCTGGCCGATGATCAGCAGCGGAAAGCCGTCGGCAAAGGACAAGGGCACCTGCTGTTCCGCCTTCACCCGCCTTGCGGTCTCCGCCCCTGTCCACAGGAGCTTCAGCCTGGCGCCGATGTAGGCGGAGATCCACTCGTCCGTCTCGACGGCACCCCGCCAGGCGGAAAAACGGTCGCCCCAGACAGTCACCGGGGCGGGATCGTCAAAGGCACTATTGGGCACGAAGAGCGGCGCCCGCCCGGACGCCGAGAGCGTGACGCCCAGTGCCGACGCTTGAGCATCGATCAGCACCAGCTCCGGATACTCGCGTCCCGTCACAAATCTGCCATTGGCATCCCCCACCATCCACATGCGGTCAAAGGGCAGGCCCGCCGCACTGACCGGGCTGGCATCCAGACGCTGGCCACGCATGGACTTGACGGGATGGCAGTAAAGGGCAGAGAGGACAGGCCGGGTATCGGTCATGGCGGATTCATGGGCTGGAGGACGGAGACGATTATCCCCGGGGCCCGGGCAGGCGGGCAAGGACAGGGGCCCACCTGCCGTTACAATACGGGGCCTGTCACGCCATTTTCCCCATCATGACCTACGAAGAGCATCTGGATGAAGTCACCACCCTCATTTTCGAACGCTTCGGCCTCAGCGAGCACGCAGCGATCCAGCTCGTGATGAAGGCTCAGGCGGCAGGTTATTTTAGTGACCACGATGATGATCCCAGCCTGTGCACCCAGTTGCGCGCCGAGCAGGACGCAAAACGGGTGTTCAAGGAGTACGGAAAGCCGGCCCCCGCCACGCCAACGGGGGGGCCCGCCCCGGGGCGTCGGCGCCGCTGAGGGGCGGACAGGCCCGGCAAGGATGAACGCCGCTTCGCCTGGTGCGGCGTGGCCCTTTCCCAGACTGGGCATTTGTCACCTTCCGGGGAAACCATCTTGACATCGCACCTCTGCCGAAGCGGGCTGTTGCTGCCCTTTCTGCTTGCCATCACAGCCTGCGCCGCAGCCCCCTTGAGCGGCGGTTCAAGCCGGTCCGTGATCGTCGGCTTCACCCTCGCCACGCCCGGCGATGCTCCCGAAGCCCTGGAGAGACTGAAGAAGGCGGGTGCAACCGATGCCCGCTTTGTCAGCAGTCTCTCGTCCCGCAGCCACAGCTACCGGCTGACGTGCCCCCCGGTCGATCCGGCCTGCGACAAGGTGCTGGACGCGCTGCGAGGCCAGCCCGGAATCGACTACGTCAGCATCGACAGAGGAAAGGACTCGCAATGACCATGCTCCCGCGAATCGGCCTGGCCCTGTGCGCCCTGGTTGCCGCACCGTCATTCACCCAGGCCGCCGACGGCCTCGAAGCCCGGGTGATTGTCAAACTCAAGGCCAGCTCCGTGCTCAAGCAGATCCAGGCCGCGGGTCGCGTCGAAACCCTCGGCACGCGGATGGGAGTGAAGGCGCACATGGTCAGCCAGCCCGGTCGGGATCTGCACGTCATGCGCGCCAGCGGCCTGACATCGGAGGCGCTGGCCGCAAGACTGGCCGGAGATGCCGACGTGGAATACGCGGTGCCTGACCGTATCAAGAAGATCAGCGCCCTGCCCAACGATCCCCTGTACGGATTCCAGTGGTACCTGCAGGCGCCCGACACCACCCGCCTCGCGGCCACCAATGCCCAGGCCGCCTGGGACATGACCACTGGCAGCAGCAAGGTGGT
>WBZV01000839.1_pt1 | contig 15941 bp, 10 predicted proteins | sample 5204221 | NCBI WGS metagenome assembly WBZV01 (sample SAMN12344360, study PRJNA552823) | activated sludge metagenome | biome: Activated sludge suspended growth; feature: Nitrification reactor; material: Wastewater; isolation source: activated sludge from nitrification reactor of wastewater...
ACCGAGATTGAAGGTCAAACCCTTGAAGCTCAGCACCGTCGCGCGTTGGGAGGAATCGGTGATCGCATTGAGATAGTGGCTGACCAGAAAAGAGGTCAGCAGCATCGCCACATGGAGCAACACGACCGGTAGCAAGCCCAAACCGAACGGTAACGCCAATGCCGCGCCGGCCAAGCCCAGCAGGCATAACAGCGTCAGCAGCATGAAATTGAAACGCGGCGAGCGTCGGCCCAATGCCGCGGCCGGTCGGGCAATGGCGACGCCCAGTAAGGCAATCCCGGCGCCGATCAAGCCGAAACTGGCGTCCGGCAAACCGATCAGCCGGAAATAGGTGCTGTTCAGCGTCACGAACAATCGGCAGAGATGATCGAACAACATGCCACCGACGATGACCGTCAAGGCCAGCGGCGTGTTCAGAATCCAGCGACCGGCGTTCAGCGTCAGGCGAAAGGCGGCCAGGATGGCTTGGAACAAGCCGTTCTTCCGTTCGGGCCGTTCGCCCGGCTCCGTCATCCCCAGCGTCGCCCACCACGCGCCGAGTGCGGTGATCAGGGTCAGATACAGCGGAAAACGCATCGTGGTTTGCTGATCGAGCGTCAGATCCCAACCGAATCCCCGCAGCAATCCCTGTAAAGTCGTGGCGTCGTAGACCAGCGCGCCGAGCGCCAGCGCCGCGACGAAGGCCAATGAATTCAAGCGCATCAGCGTGGCCAGCACGCGCGGCCAATCTGCTGCCCGACCGCACGCTTTCAGGCTATCGTAGGCCAGCGCCTCGTCGGCACCGCTGGCCAATGCCTCGGCCAGACCGCTGAGCAAGCGGTTGAGCAGAAACACCGCGAACACCAGTTGCGGATTGCCCAGCGGGACGAAGCAAAGCAGCGCGATCTCGACGACCATGAGCGCGCCGGACGCCACCAGCAGCGCGCGCCGACCGAGTGCGTCCGCCAGGGCGCCGGACGGCACTTCGCAGAGGACGATGGCCCCCGCCCAGATCGCATTCAATACGGTGAACTGGCCGATGCTCAAGCCGAAATCGAGAAACAGCACCGCGAATACGGGGTAATAGAAACGGACTCCGAACAGCAGCCGAAAAGCCAAAAATCGACGGATGTTCGGGATGGCAAAGATCGTGACGGGCGGGGCGGTTGGCGGATCGCCGATGGCGTTCATGATCTTCCTTCATGCGGCCCGAGGACCGAGACTCGGCGTTGATGAATTCCCGACCCAGCACCACGCGCCGCTACGCCGCTGCTGCCGCCGCTTTCGGAAGCAGCAGTTCGAACCGCGAAAGTGCCGTCATCGTTCGAGGCTGTCGCCCTTGTTGAAGGTTGCCGGTCACTTCTACATACGCCCCTTCGATGCCATGCGCTTGATAGGCTTTTCTATACGCTTCGGCGGAAAGCGTCACCCTCGCCTGGGTGGTTTCGCCTTCCCGCAGCAGCAGGGCCAAAATCACTTCGCCGGATCGCTGTCCATCTTCCCCCATCTCGCCACAAAGATCCTCGACGGTACCAATGAACGTATCGGTGGTATGACCGCTAACGGGGCGGAGTTCGCGGCGTACTTCTTCGATACGTCCGAAGTAATCCCGCTGGATGCGGAGCGGTTTTTTCAAGCGGTCCTTTTGATCCACCGGCTCCAGCGTCGACCAATCTATAAAGAGATCAAGCGCGTTATCAAGGCCTTCATCATGGAATTGTGTCACCGCCTCACAAAGATTGGACGAAACCAAGGGCGTCTCCGTCTTTTTCAACTCCTCGATCCATCGATCTAGCGTGTCGTTCTCGATAGCGCCAATCAATTGTTCGATACCGCGTTTTAGCGTGAGGGTCACTTGCCGTACAAAGGGCAAACTTTTTTCGTCGAAGTGAATGGTTCCTTGCGTGTCCAACGCGTGAATCGGGCACGAGACTTTCAGGATGAAACTGCCGGTTTCCGTTTGGCCGAATTTGGTTTTTTCGATCAGTTGGAGTGCTTCCGTCAATGCGAGACGCGGATGATGCAGACGCGGACGCAAAACGGTACAGGCGGCGGCTTTAAGAAGCTGTTCCGCGCCGGTCACGAGCAGGGCGGCAAAGCCTAAAGGCAACGATCCATTGCCGCCTTGTTCGGTGTAAATGCGAAAGCGCAAGGCGTCATCGCGAACGGTCTGGACTTGGTTCAACAGCAATGGAGGTCGTTCACCGATCATCTCGCCGAGTTTTTCGAGCACGCGATAGACCGATTCGGCGTAATCCGCCACAGTCGTATCCATCGGAAACACCAGTTGCCGACGTGGAAACCGAGGGTTTTGCAGCACGTAGCGCCGGTCGGCGATGCCTTCCTCACGCAACACCCAGCCGTGCGCTTTCAAGAAATCGCGTAGATCGATTGGTGAAACCCAGTTAGCCGGATTCATACCACTTGCTCCCGGTAGCGTGGAACCTCGTTGCGGGACAATCGCGCCATGAGGATCTGCAAACCGTCTGGATCGAAACGTTGCGTCCTCGGCAAATAGACCGTTTGCGCGGTTTGGTTATCCGAAGGTTCGGCGCCCCGAAGGCTGACCCAGTAAGCGCATCGGCGCAAGGTCAGAGCGTCCTCGGCGTGGTGAAGCCACTGGTCTGGGTCATTGGGCAGAAACAGCACCACTAGAATTCGCGGGGTTCCAAGGGCTTCGTTGCGAAGGTCATCGTAGCGCTGAATACCTTGCAACGAGTAGGAACAGTGTTCGCCACCGGTCCCGGGTGATTTGATCGTGGCTTTCAATTGAATTTTGAGATCGACTTCTTCCAAGTAGCCACCCCCTGGAAAGGGTCCCCAACCGGTCAATTCGGCATCAATGCCGGAGTTGTCATCGTGCCGCGATCCGACTTTGCAACCAACCCCAGCTTTTGCCGCGACGGCGTGAAGATAAGCGTAACTGAGTTCGGCTTCGATGTCGTTGGGAGAAAGCGGTTTCATCTCTATTCCTGAATATCCAATGGTTGGATCAGCTCCATGGCATAGATATAACAAATTGATTCTAATTAAAAATTGAATTGCCCTCACGATTCAGTATAGCGTATCGTACCCTCGCTGGCGGCCCGAGAAACGTCTTGAGCGCGTGGCGCGCTTATCGGGAAACGATTCCTTTATTGCCCGCTTCCCGGAGCAGGAGGTGAACTGGCTTTGGAACATCGTCCACCCGGCTGTTGCTGGGCCGCCCGGTGGCGGGAATGCTGCCGAACCTTGATCCCACTGGCGCCAACACCCTGTTTCGGAACCTCGGCTTGACAAGCGCCCTGTTTCTGGCGAGGCAGGCTGGAATGGCAACAGCGGCCACAGCGCCAGACTTTGATTTCCTCTTCCTCGGTACGGCGTTTTGGGCAGTGCTGGGGCATACACATCGGGATAAACTCATCAGGTCGAAAGGGCCGATCGCCATGCGTCAATCCGATGATTGAACGAAAGGCGGCGCATCCACCAGAATTCTACTTCAGGTCGCGCGCGATCGATCCTGAAAAACGCTGCTCCATCCATTTTGTTTCCATCGTTCATGGACCCGCCAACCACCATGTGGACCTCCTCAATCCAACGCCGCAAGCCTTCTCGCCTCGGTCCGCGCAAGCGGCTGCTTCGCGACCTGCTGCTGCTGCTCGTTCTGACCATCGGGAGTGTGCTGGTCGCCGTGTTCTTTGCCAGCGAATCGCTGCGCGACAAGCTGGCCCAGGAACAATTGCAGGCCCTGGCCCAGAAAACCAGCAACGACCTGACCGGCTTTCTGCAAATCCCGGAAAACAGCCTGCGCATGGCCCAAGGCTGGGGTGCGGCGGGCGCCCTGAATCTGGACGACGCAGCGGCCCTGGTCGACCGCTTCATTCCGGTCCTGGAGAATCTGCCCCGGATATCCGCCCTGGTGCTGGGCGATTCGGACGGACGGTCTTTCTACCTGGCCCGGAAGGACAAGGCGTGGCTCTCCCGCAGTGTGGACACCCAGGGAAACGCGGTCTGGCGGCGCTGGAGCGGTCCCGGTGTGCAAATCGAGGAACGCCGGGGACAGGAAGACTACGATCCGCGCTCCCGAGCCTGGTTCAAGGGCGCTCTGGCGATGACGGATGCCAGTGGCGTCTTCTGGACCCACCCCTATCTGTTTTTCACCGAACGCACGTCCGGCATCACCGGTGCCGTGCGCTTCCAACGTTCGGACGAACCCGGCCGCAATTACGTGTTGGGACTGGATTTACCGCTGGGTAACGTCCTCGGCGCACTGGCGGAGTTGAAAGTGAGTTTAGGCGGCGCGGCGTTCATCACCGAAGCCAACGGCGCCGTGCTGTTGCCGCCAGCCATGGATGAGAACACGAGTTCCGCCTTCCCGGTCACCTTGTCGCCCGAGCAGTTGGATGCCGAACCGGTATTCGCCGCGGCAAAGGCTTGGCTGGCAGCCGGCCGGCCGGCGCGGCAACCGCTGACCTACTCAAGCGGCAACGGCAACTGGTGGGCGTGGTTGCAACCGCTGGGCAATCCGGACAAGGGCTGTGGCTAGGCATCGCGGTGCCCGAACTGGATTTTCTCGGTGCCCTGCAAAGTGGCTGGACGCTGGTGCTCACGGTGGGAACGCTGGCGCTGGCCGCCGGTCTGCTCATGACCTTGCTGCTCACCCGCCACTACGGCCGCCAATTCAAGGCGCTGCCCTCCTTGACCGACCATCCGGCCGAATTCGAAGAAAAGGTACTGGCCCTGATCCGCTACGGCGAAAGCCCGAATCTGGAATTCAAATCCACGCTGCGCACCAATCTCAAGACCGGCAAGGCGGGCAAGGAAATCGAACTGGCCTGGCTCAAGAGTGTGGTGGGCTTTCTCAACACCGACGGCGGCGTGCTGCTGATCGGCGTCAACGACGGGGGTGAGGTGATCGGCATTGCGGCGGACCAGTTCGAGAATGACGACAAGTGCCTGCTACATTTCAAGAATCTGATCAACCAGCATATCGGCGCCGAGTTCAGCAAGTACCTCCATGCCGAAATCCGCCCCGTCGCCGGCAAGACGCTGGTGGCGGTGGTCTGCGAAAAAGCCAGGGAGCCGGCGTTTCTGATCGTCGGCGGCGGCAACGAGGAATTTCATGTCCGCAGCGGGCCATCGAGCATCAAGCTCACGCCTCGGCAGATGTTGCAGTATCTCAGCGTGCACTGATATGGAGCGGAGTTCGAGTTGCGTTTCACTCCCGCATGGCCGTGACTCTATGTACGCAAGGCGATGCCAAAACCTTTCCCAATGCGGCCGGATCGTGCTCAAGCCGCGCGCAGGACGGCGATGACCTTCGGCGGTGATTTCCGCAGTCGCGGGCTATCGCGCATAGCCTCCCATTTTAGATGACGATGTGGAGTTCCACCGTCAAGCCTCTCAAGAGACGACTTAGAGCAGTCGCCGTACCGGAAATGATGAGTCGGTCGCCATTTTTTCGACAGTCAACACAGCATTGTGGAGCAGGCGATCGGCCTTGATTGGTCCCTCATATTCACACAGAGCAACATAAGCGAGATTGACGATACGGGTCAGCACGGATTCCGCGATCGATACGGGAATCGTGTTCTGTTGCCGGTTGAGCCAAGTGCGTAGGGCCGTTTGGATCGCCACGGGTTGGCGCAAGCTTCCTAGATTGTTAAGCATATAGAGGCGGATCTCATCACTTTTTTCCCGAGACAGGCCACGCATAAGCGTGTCCACGAGCAGCGAGCAAGTCCAGGTGGCGTCATGCTGGGAAACGCGGCTTGGTTGTGCCACCTTGACAGGAAGTTCGACATTTAGTTGAGGGGCATGAACGGGTGACGAGGATGAAAGATTGGTCAGAGTCTGAATCAGTGCTTGTAGTACCTTGCCACGTTGTACTTGCAACGCTGTGCTATCGCATAGCTCGTTGACAAATCGTGTCAAACCGAAAATCGGCTCATTGGAGTACTTTTCTTCCCAGATTTGCAGGGCGAGAAGCAGTCGTTCACCGTCAAGAAAAGGCATCAATCCCTGCTCAACGGCGATCCTTTTTTCTTCGAATCTTAGGGTTTCGAACTTCATACCAATTTCTCGGAAAGTATTTGCATGTCCAGTCGTCGAGATGGTGATATCGAACTGGAACTTGCGCTTAGCCCGCCTCCAGGGAATGGCAATTCGTCTTCATGGCTTGAGCGAATCCCGAACAACGATCGGGCGTGCGGGCTCGGTTGCGCCGCGCACACCTGAGATCGTGTGACAAACCCCTTCCTAAGCTCTTCATCGGCAGCGAAAATTATTCAAGATAACAAGCAACTCTAACGGTTTAAACCATCCGGGTTAAAAGCATGCAGTTGTTGAAACTCGGGATAGCCCATTTCGTTATGCTCGGTCAAATCGAGGCCGCGCTGCTCATGGATCGCGTTGGAACGGATACCCATTATGCGAGCGAGCAGCAGATAGGTGATCGAAGCGGTGCCGAATCCCCAGATGAAAGCGGTTGCGATACCAATAGCCTGGATCATGATGCGGTATGTATTGAACATGTCCCCGCTGTAAAACAGCCCGGCCGCCAGCGTCCCCCAAACACCGCAGAATGCGTGAACGGAAACAGCGTCCACCACGTCATCCAGGCGCATCCTCGTTAAGATGGCGGGCCCTATCGTCGCGATGATGCCAGCGACAGCGCCAGTGAGAACCGCGTAGGGGGGTTCCATCGTGGCGCAACCAGCGGTGATGGCCACCAAGCCACCGATGCTGGCGTTGACGGTCGCCGTCATCAAGATGGGCCGACCCAGGAACACGCTGAGCAATGCGGCGCTGGTGGCGCCGGCGCAAGCGCCCAGATGAGTATTGATCAAGATTTTGCCAATGCTGACGTCAGCCGCGAGAGTAGAACCGCCATTGAACCCAATCCAGCCGAACCAGAGAATGAACCCCCCCAATACGACCAAGCTCAGATTATGTCCAGGAACGGGGCGTAGTTCCCCGTTCGGGCCAAACCGTCCTAAACGCGGTCCTAGAACCATGATCCCGGCCAAGGCGCACCACCCGCCGATGGAATGCACGACGGTCGATCCAGCGAAATCGACGAAGCCCAATGCCTTGAGCCAGCCATCGCCACCACCGTAACCACCCCAGGCCCAACTACCGAAAATCGGGTAAATCAGCCCGGAGATGACACAAGCGCCGATGAGATAGGCACTGAAATGGACGCGTTCCGCCATTGCCCCGGAGACGATGGTCGTGGCGGTCGCGGCGAACATCATCTGAAACAGCATGAAAGTCCAATCCCAAGGGGGCGCGCTGGACAAGGCGAAATAGCTGGTGCCAAACCAACCGCTGGGATTGTTGCCGAACATGAGGCCGAAACCGACCAACCAGAAGAGGATGCCGCCCACGCAGACATCCATGTAGTTTTTCATCAACACGTTGACGGCGTTCTTGCTGCGCGCCATGCCGCCTTCGAGCAAGGCGAATCCCGCCTGCATGAAGAAAACCAATCCCGCGCTGATGGCTAACCAGATAGTATCGACGGCGGATTTGGAAGCGGTTGTATCGGCGGCCAGCGCCGGCGAACTGATCAAGGCGCAGACGAGCAGCCAGCGCCAACGGTGCGTGAGCCATAAGGACAGCACGGACGACCCCCTTGATAACAAGACGAATTCGTTGAAATTTCTAACAAACGGATTGGGTAATTACCGTTGCAATACTGATGAATAGTTTTAGGAGAGGATAGGCAAGCTTCGAGCCAATAGACTTGAGGCTACTGGATCGCGAAAAACCCAAAGCATGGGGACAACGTGCAAGAGGCCAATAAAAATTCAAGTATCCTTAGCGAGTTACAATATGGAAAAAGTTATCTGGCATTGTTTGGAAGGCATAGGGCACTCTAAACGGTAAAATAATTATTCTTTGTATGATTATGGTTTATTTAAAGCCGCACCAACAAAGAGCGATGACTTTAGGTGAATGCTTCATTTTTGTGCTTTCGTCTTAAATGCTAAACAAAGCCCCGCATCATGACGATGCGGGGCTTTGCTTTTTAATCATATAGGCGCGCGAAGATGTTCCGGGGTTGACCCCTAAGTTGATAGGCAGACAAAAGTCCGATTAGCGGTTGCCGCGCCCGTACACATCCTCGAAGCGGATGATGTCGTCCTCGCCCAGATAACTTCCCGATTGCACCTCGATAATTTCTAGCGGAATCTTGCCGGGGTTGGTCAAACGATGTTGGACCCCGACCGGAATGTAGGTAGATTGGTTCTCGGTCAGCAGGAACTCTTCCTCGCCTCGATGAACGCGGGCGGTGCCGCTGACCACTACCCAGTGTTCGGCGCGATGATGGTGCATCTGCGCGGAGATGCAGGCGCCGGGCCGAACCATGATGCGCTTGACCTGAAAACGGGCGTCCAGATCGATCGAGTCATAGCAGCCCCAGGGGCGATAGACCTTGCGATGCATGGAACCTTCCGGGCGGCGGCTGGCCTTGAGCTGGTCGACGATGGCCTTGACCTCCTGCACCCGATCCTTGCTCGCCACCAGCACCGCATCGGCGGTTTCGACCACCACCAGATGCTCGACACCCACAGTGGCGACCAACCGCGAAGCGGCATCAATGTAGGAATCGTGGGTATCGATACCGATGACATCGCCGCGCTCGATGTTACCGTCGGCGTCATGCTGGCCGACTTCCCAAAGCGCTGTCCAGGAGCCGACGTCGTTCCAACCCACCGCCAGCGGCATCACCACAGCATGGGCGGTTTTTTCCATCACCGCGTAGTCGATCGAATCCTTGGGGCAAGCGGCAAACGCTTCCAATCCCAGCCACAGAAAGTCCCGGTCGACCTGTTCGGTGGCCAGCGCCTGCTGGCAGGCGGCCAACATCGCCGGAGCGAAGCGCTCCAGTTCCGCCAGAAAGGCCGAGGCTCGAAACATGAACATGCCACTGTTCCAGTAGTAATGGCCGGATTCCAGGTAACTCCGGGCAGTGGCGGCATCGGGTTTTTCGACGAAACGCTCCACCACACCGATGCCAGAGTCGTCCAACGGCGCGCCGGCCTTGATGTAGCCGTAACCAGATTCTGGAGCAGTGGGGACAATCCCAAAGGTGATCAACCGGCCGGCCTCGGCGTGAGGCACGACCCGCCGCACGGCGGCTTGGAAACCGGCAATATCGGCGATGACGTGATCGGAAGGGAGTACCAGCAGGATCGGATCGTCGCCGACGGCCTGGGCGTGCAGGGCCGCGACCGCCACCGCCGGCGCGGTGTTGCGGCCGACCGGCTCCAGCACCACTGCCGCCAGCTGCACGCCAACCGCTCGCATCTGCTCCGCGACCATGAAACGGTGTTCCTGATTGCAGACCACCAGCGGTGCGGCGACATCGGCCAAACCAGCCAGCCGCAACGCGGTGTTTTGCAGCATGGTGTTCTGGTCCACCAGCGGCAGGAACTGCTTGGGATAGGCTTCACGCGACAACGGCCACAGCCGGGTACCGCTACCACCGGACAGGATGACGGGGACGATCATGCTTGTTCACCTCGACCGATGGCGTAATAGGCGAAACCTTGTTCGCGCAGGTAATCGGGATCGTACAGATTACGGCCGTCGAAGATCGCCGGCTGTTTGAGCTCCTGGCAGATGGCGGCGAAGTCCGGGCTGCGGAACAGAATCCACTCGGTCACGATGACCAGGGCATCGGCACCGGCCAGTGCCTCCATCGGCTGTTCGCACAGCCGGAAATCGGGTCGTTCGCCATAGATACGCCGAGCTTCGCCCATTGCCGCCGGATCGTAGGCGCGCACCGCGCAACCGGCATTCCACAGTGCTTCCAACAAGTTGCGGCTGGGCGCCTCGCGCATGTCGTCGGTGCCCGGCTTGAACGCCAGCCCCCAGACGGCGAAGGTTCGCCCGCGCAACTCGCCCCGGAAGTGGCGGCGAATCTTGTTGAACAGCACCTGCTTCTGCCGCTCGTTGACCGCTTCCACCGCTTGCAGCAGGGTGGCTTCGTAACCCGCCGCGCGAGCGGTGTACTCTAATGCCTTGACGTCTTTGGGAAAGCAGGAACCGCCGTATCCCGCGCCCGGATAGATGAAGTGGTAGCCGATGCGAGGGTCGGCGCCGATGCCTACCCGTACTTTCTCAATATCGGCATTGAGCCGCTCGGCCAGGTTGGCGATCTCGTTCATGAAGCTGATCTTGGTGGCGAGCATGGCGTTAGCGGCGTATTTGCTCAGCTCGGCCGAGCGCACGTCCATCTCGATCAGTCGGTCGCGGTTGCGGTTGAACGGCGCGTACAGGTTGCGCAACTGCACGGCGGCACGATGATCGTCGCTACCGACGATGATGCGGTCAGGACGCATGAAATCCTGGATCGCCGCACCTTCCTTGAGGAATTCCGGGTTGGAAACCACCGAAAACGGAATGTCCCGGCCGCGTTCGGCCAGCACGGCGGCGATGGTTTCATACACCACGCCGGCGGTGCCCACCGGCACGGTGGACTTGTTGACCACTACCCGGTACTCCTCCAGGTGCTGGCCGATCGAACGCGCCACGGCGCGCACATGCTGTAAGTCGGCGGATCCATCCTCGTCGGGCGGGGTGCCGACGGCGATGAACTGGAACAGGCCATGCGCGACCCCCTCGGCCAAGTCGGTGGTGAACCTCAGCCGGCCAGCGGCGCTGTTGCGCTGCACCACCTCGTCGAGGCCCGGTTCGTGGATGGGAATCTCGCCGCGTTGCAACATTTCGACCTTACGCGGGTCCACATCCACGCACAGCACGTTGTTACCCACCTCGGCAAAGCAGGCGCCAGTGACCAGCCCGACATAGCCGGAACCAAAAATCGTGATTTTCATGCGTGCGGCACTTTTTTCGTCAGTTGAAGAACGCGGGTGATTGAAGTCGACGACGACCGGATCATACCAAAAGCCTAAAACAATATTGAGACTGTAGCATAGCAATCAGGACCGCTTGGTTTTGCTAGAATCGCCGGCCATGGACATTTCCTGGATACTTGACGACCTCAACGAACCTCAACGCGCGGCGGTCACGGCGTCGCCGGGACCCTTGCGAGTGCTAGCTGGGGCTGGCAGCGGCAAAACTCGGGTGCTGACCCGGCGCATCGCCTGGCTGCTGGCGGTGGAAAACGCCTCGCCCTGGTCGATCCTGGCGGTGACCTTCACCAACAAGGCTGCTGCCGAGATGCGTGGCCGGGTCGAGGAGCGCATGGATCAAGCGATTGGCGGGCTTTGGATCGGCACCTTTCACGGTATCGCCCACCGCCTGCTGCGCCAGCACTGGCAGGAAGCCAGGCTGGCGCGCGCCTTCCAGATCCTCGACAGCGACGATCAGACCCGGTTGATGAAGCGGGTGCTGCGCGGCCTGAACCTGGATGAGAAAAAATGGCCGCCGCCGCAGGCCGCCAGCTTCGTCAATCGCTGCAAGGACGAAGGTCAACGCCCGACCGATCTGGCCGGCGACGATCCGGTCCAGCGCCAGTACCAACGCATCTACACCGTCTATCAGCAGGAATGCGAACGCGGTGGGCTGGTGGATTTCGGTGAGCTGCTGCTGCGCGCTTACGAACTGTGGCGCGACAACCCGGAATTGCTGACCCATTATCGGGAGCGGTTCCAGCATGTACTGGTGGATGAGTTCCAGGACACCAACACCATCCAATACCAATGGGTGCGGTTGCTGAGCGGCGGCCGGGGCGACGTGTTCATCGTTGGCGATGATGACCAATGTGTCTACGGTTGGCGGGGATCGAAGGTCGAGAATATTCAACGCTTCGCCGATGACTTTCCCAGTGCCACCACCATCCGGCTGGAGCAGAACTACCGCTCCACGCACAATATTTTGAAGGCCGCCAACGCCCTGATCGCGCAAAACACCGCTCGGCTGGGCAAGAACCTGTGGACCACCGACGCCGACGGCGAACCGATCCAGCTCTACAATGCCCTCCATGAAGTAGATGAGGCGCGTTTCGTCGTCGGGCGCATCCGCCAATGGGTGGAGGCGGGCGGTCGCTACCGCGACGCGGCGATCTTGTACCGTTCCAACGCTCAGTCGCGACTGTTCGAGGAAACGCTGATCGGGATGGCGATGCCCTACCGCATCTACGGCGGGCTGCGCTTCTTCGAGCGAGCCGAAATCAAGGATGCCCTAGCCTATCTGCGGCTGGTCGCCAATCGCGACGACGATCCGTCCTTCGAACGGGTAGTCAATGTCCCGGCGCGCGGCATCGGCGGGCGCACCCTGGATCTGCTGCGCGAAACCGCGCGCGCCCAGGGCGATTCGCTGTGGCTAACCGCAGCGGGCTTGCTGACGGCGGGCGGGCTGAGCGGACGGGCCGCCAACGCCGTGCGCGGTTTCCTGCACTTGGTCGAGGCGCTGGATCGCGACAGCCGCGACCGGTCGCTACCCGGCCGGATGGAACATATCGTCACCCATAGCGGCTTGTTGACGATGTACGAGCAGGACAAAACCGACAAAGGCGAAATGCGGGCCGAGAACCTGGAAGAACTGATCAAGGCCAGCGCCGATTTCACCGCCAACACCGACCCGGTCGTGGTCGGCACCGATCCGACCGAGCCGGACTGGCTGAACGCCTTTCTGGCACACGCCGCCCTGGAATCCGGTCAGGGACAAGGCGCGGCCGGCGAGGACTGCGTGCAATTGATGACGCTACACATGGCCAAGGGCCTGGAATTCCCGCTGGTGTTCCTGGTGGGGATGGAAGAAGGTCTGTTCCCCCACAGCCGCTCGATCGCCGAAACGCGCCAGTTGGAGGAGGAACGGCGACTGGCCTATGTCGGGATCACCCGCGCCCGCCGCCAATTGTACGTGTCCCACGCCGAGCGACGCACCTGGTACGGCCGCGAAAACTATCCATCGCCCTCGCGCTTCGTCGATGAAATTCCCGAGGAACTGACCCGCGACGTGCGCGCCCGCGCCAAGCGGCCGGAAAAGAAGATCTCGCCGCCAACACCTCGGATCGATACCACTCCCACCGGTCTGCGACCCCAGCAACGGGTGCGTCACGCCCGTTTCGGCGACGGCGTGGTGCTCGAAGTCGAAGGTGCCGGCTACCACGCCCGGGCACGGATCGATTTTCCGGCATCGGGCGGCGCCAAATGGTTGGTGGTGGCCTACGCCAAACTGGAAACACTGTCATGAGTCCACTGGATTTCACCACGCCGGTTTCCCGCTCCATCTCGAACGCCGATCCCCAGTCCGGTCCCTCGTCCCGGCCGCGCGTCCCGCCGCATCGGCTGGACCTCAAGGAAGTGCTCGGCGAACTGGTGGCCGATGGGCTGTTGGCCAAGGCGGACGCCGATCGAGCCGGACTGGGCGCCCGACCGGAGGGTGGCGAGCTGCATCCACTGGTGGTGATCGCCAACAAGCAGTTGCATCAAATCCGGCCGCCGCATCGGGTGTTGAGCCTGGAGTTGCTGACCGAGTGGCTGGCCGGCAAGGCCGGACTCCCGTACCTGCGCATCGATCCCCTCAAACTGGACATCGCCGCCGTCGAGCGCCTGCTGCCATTCGTGTCCTACGAGTACGCCGCCCGCTACCAGATCCTGCCGGTCGCGGTGGACGCGACCCGAGTCGTGTTCGCCACCACCGAACCGTATCTGACCGAGTGGCAAGACATCCTTCGGCAAACTCTGCGCAAGGAGATCGAGCGGGTCATCGCCAGCCCGCTGGATATCAATCGCTATCAGATGGAGTTCTACGGTGTGTCGCGCTCGGTGCGGGGCGCGCTGCAAGGATCGCTGGAACCGGCTTCCGGCATCCTCAATTTCGAGCAGTTGCTGGAACTGGGCCGGCGCGGCGAGATGAGCGCCGACGAACGGCCGATCGTGCAAATCGTGGACTGGCTGTTGCAATACGCCTTCGCCCAGCGTGCCAGCGACATTCATCTGGAACCACGCCGCGAGCAAGGCCATATCCGCTTTCGCATCGACGGCGTGCTGAACGCGATCTATCAGTTGCCGCCGGTGGTGATGAGCGCGGTCACCAGCCGCATCAAGATCCTGGGACGGATGGATGTGGCCGAAAAACGCCGCCCACAGGATGGCCGCATCAAGACCCGCACCCCGGCCGGTCGGGAAGTCGAACTGCGGTTGTCCACCATGCCCACCGCCTTCGGCGAAAAATGCGTGCTGCGAATTTTCGATCCGGACACCGTGACCAAGAGCTTCAGCCAGCTTGGCTTTGCCCCGACCGAAGAAGCGGTGTGGCGCAAGATGATCGCCCGGCCGCACGGCATCGTGCTGGTGACCGGTCCGACCGGCTCCGGCAAGACCACCACCCTGTACACCACGCTCAAGCAGTTGGCGGCTCCGGAGGTCAATGTCTGCACGGTCGAGGACCCGATCGAAATGATCGTGCCGGCACTCAATCAGATGCAGGTACAACCGACCATCGATCTGACCTTCGAACAAGGCATTCGCACCCTGCTGCGGCAAGATCCCGACATCATCATGGTCGGCGAAATCCGCGACCTGGCCACTGCGGAAATGGCGGTGCAGGCGGCGCTGACCGGACATCTGGTGCTGTCCACCCTGCATACCAACGACGCCGTCTCGGCGGTGACCCGCCTGCTCGACCTGGGCGTACCGTATTACCTGATCCAAAACGTGCTGATCGGTGTCATGGCGCAACGCTTGGTGCGCACGCTTTGCCCCTATTGCAAGACGAGCGGCCAGATTGAGGACGGGCTGTGGGAGGCGCTGGTCCGGCCATGGTCGTTGCCGAAACCCGATACCGTCGGCGTGCCGCAAGGTTGCTCGGAATGCCGAAAGACCGGTTATCTGGGCCGGGTGGGTTTATACGAACTGCTGATGGTGACGCCGGAACTGCGGCGCTTGTTGCGGGCTGAAACGGACGAGGAGCTCGTGCGGCGCGGCGCCTTCGAACAGGGCATGCACCCGCTACGGATCAGCGCCGCTAGTCAGATCGCCGCCGGCCTGACCACTTTCGAGGAGGTCATGCAGACACTGCCCCCCCTGGACGAGGGATAGACACATTGCTTTTCTTGATTGATACACCTCATTTTTTTTGACGAAAGTGTTGTGAATAGCACACAATAACCTTGCTGTAATACAGTTTTTTATTCGCCATTCACATACACCATCGATTCAATAACAATAGGAAACGCATCATGTCTTCGAAACTGGTTAAAAGCGCGGTGGCGGCGGCCCTGGCGGGCGCTTTTCTGGCGGGTGCGGCGGCGCGGGCTTACGAGGCGGGCGACTGGGTGGCCCGGGCCGGTATCTGGGGAGTATTTCCCAAATCGGACAATCTGACCAATCTCCTGGGCCAGCCCGGCGTCAATATCGACGTGGACGACGGTTACAGTCTGGGTTTCAACTTCACCTACATGGTGAATCCCAACATCGGTATCGAACTGCTCCTCGCCCTACCGTTCAGGCACGACATCGAACTGACGGGCGCCGGCAAGGTCGCCGATACCTTACAGTTGCCTCCGACGCTCTTCGTGCAATATCACTTCATGCCGACCAGCAACATCCGCCCGTATGCCGGCATCGGTTTGAACTACACCTTTTTCTTCAACGAAGACACCACCGGCGCCTTATCCGGCACCAGCCTTTCGCTGGATCCGTCCTGGGGTCTGGCGGGGGAATTGGGCGTCGATATCGACGTAGCGCCGAACTGGTTCGTCAACGGCGTCGTCAGCTATATGGACATCGACACCAAGGCCAAACTGAACGGCGTCAGTCTCGGTACCGTGGAGATCGATCCCTGGGTGGTCGGCATCAACATCGGTACCCGTTTCTAATCGCGAGATCCTATTTGCCGCGGCACGGAGGCCGCCTTGCTTCCCGCCGTTTCGTCCCTTCAAGCGGTTTTTTCGGGATACCCCAGCGCTTGCAGCGCCGCGCGCAGTTCCGCTCCGATATCCCCTTCGGTTTCCACGCTCACCCGGCCGGCCGGCACGTCCACCGCAACTGCCTTGACGCGGG
>WBZV01000843.1_pt1 | contig 15905 bp, 7 predicted proteins | sample 5204221 | NCBI WGS metagenome assembly WBZV01 (sample SAMN12344360, study PRJNA552823) | activated sludge metagenome | biome: Activated sludge suspended growth; feature: Nitrification reactor; material: Wastewater; isolation source: activated sludge from nitrification reactor of wastewater treatment...
AATGAATCCCGAGGGAATGTATTGCCGCAATCCGAGCGTGAGTTTACCGTTCAATGGAATGACGGTATGATTCGCCGCGAAGAAGTTTTAGAAGACGGCAAAGCCGTAATTGATGATAAGGGGAATGCTCAATATGACGTAAAATGGGATTTTGCAAAGGCTGACAAGTTTCGATTTGGAAAGTACACGGCTCATGCACTCGTTGTCTATGATAATGGTGAACGTGATATCCCACTTGAAGCAAAAGTTTCATTCTGGATATTACCATGGAAACTCATGGGGATCGCTTTCATAATACTTCTGTTGATCTTAGCTGGACTTAAATCGATGTTCTCTTCAGGCATGCGCTCACTTTCAAAGCAGAAAAAATAGTACAATATTTTCATGCGTAATCTTGGTCGAATACTCCTTTTTGGGTTCATTTTGTTTAATGTAGTGCAGCCACATGGCATTTTTGCACAAACGCCTACCCTCAAACCCACCTCAACACCTACCCCCACATCCGCGCCTAAAAAAGGTATTGAGATGGACCCTGCTTTTCAAGAAGTCGTCATCTCCAAAGCAGAACGCGAAAAACCGCTCGCAATTACTCTCATCAACCATGAATCAGAGTCAATCGCTTTTGACCTTTTTCCTGTTACATTCAATCCAAAAGAAACCACGAGCTTAGCTCAAGTTAAGCTTGATGAGGCTGATAGTTACTCATATTCGCTTTCATCTTACATTCTCCTCCCCTTTCGCGATATTGAGCTGCAACCAGGCGAAAAAAAGGAGATACCCCTTTTGATTCAAAATAGACAGGATATGCCATCAGGAGGTACATATGTCGCTCTGATTGCCCGCCAAAAGAGAGAAAGGACTTCAGATACTACAACCGTACTCCCTTCAATTTCAAGCGTGATTTTTATTCATAAAACAGGCGGTGAAATCTATAATTTACGTTTAAAAAACGTATCGTTTCCAAACTCGTTGATTCATATGCGATATCCAGGCTCGATAAAGCTGGAATTTCAGAATGAAGGGAATATTCACCTAATCCCTCGAGGGCGAATCGAGGTTAAAGATATACTTGGACGACTTGTCGCGAAAGGGGTGATTAATACTGCTTCAGCCTACGTTTTCCCCTCCTCTCAGCGTACAATAGCTATTCAGCTAGAGAGCATTGCTGCAAATCCACCAATCTCGTTAAATACAATTACCGTTGAGGGAACTGATTCATTGAAAAAAACGACATTCGTTCAATCAGATACATTCCTTTATATTCATCCTGTACTCGTTGTGATCTTAGTAATAATCGGGTTGTTGATTACCTACTCTCTCATATCATGGAGAAAAAGAAACATTTCATAATTGGGCTTCTAATTATTGGACTATTAACTATGTTCACTTTTTCTATACGAAAACAGCTTATATCTTTTTTTATTGGTTCTGAGATACGAAATGAAGATGTATCCGAAAGAGGAAAAAAATATCTGGATTCTTATGGAAAAAAACCGATATCTGCTCCAACCACCTATAGTCAAAATGTTACTGTTGGAAATTGTTTCAAAATTTTCATCCCCTTTACAGTGAGTCTTCTTCGTGAAGATGGAGTCTGCGATGTTCATATAGCAACTGTCAACCCAAAAACAACAATAATTACCTATATGCGTGAGTCGGGAAACAGCCTGGATGAGGATCCAGGGGTTAAACTTAGACGTACCCGAAAAGACCAGTATGCAGAGTACAGGATTGAAGAAAAGGGCCGCACATTCATTGTTTTCAAGAAGCCCCAGGGGGCATATGAAAGGCAGCTGTTCTATCAGTCAGGGAATAAGTTGTTTGTGCTCATTTTTAAATCATTTTCCTCACGAGACCTTGAATCTGAACTGAAAAATATCGTAAAATCTATAGAATTCACTGAATCTTTATGAAGACATCGTGCAAATCACTTTTGGAAAAATTTCTAGCTACCTTGGCCTCATGTTCGATTTTTCTTGCATTCCCTGCGGGATCAACCTATAAATTGCATAATTTCGAATTTGGAGCAGGAGGACAAGACCAATCAACCAGTGGAACATATGCCCTGGAGGGTATATTTGGACAGACTGCTGGGGAAACATCTGGCTCCGTATATGCTGCAAGAGCAGGTCTTTTGTTTTCCCAACTAACCAATACCCCTGGTGCACCTACATTCGTCAATTCAGGAAGCTGGTATAACAAGCTTCGGATTACTCTGAATACAGCGAACAATCCAACAGATACTGAATATGCCATCGCAATCACAGATGATAACTGGGTTACGACTGAATGGGTTCAAAGTGATAATACTGTAGGTTCGACATTGGGCATTGAGGACTACCAGACATACACAGAATGGGGCGGCGGGTCTGGGGCACTTATTATTGGACTTACAAGCAATACTACATACAGAGTAAAGGTAAAAGCTATCCAGGGCAACTTCTCTGAAGGTCCTCTTGGCCCTGAATCCAGCGCCGCTACAAGCTCAGTCAGCATCACTTTTGACCTCGATGTAGCATCAACAAATACAGAAAGCGCAGCGCCCTACAGTGTTGGGTTTGGCGATGTTTCAGTTGGTTCGGTTTCAACAGCAACAGATAAGATTTGGATAGACCTAACAACAAACGCCGAGCTTGGAGCATACGTATACATTCATGACCAATATGGAGGTTTAAGAAGCTCAGGTACAAACTACACCATCAGTTCAGGCTCAGTTGACCTTACAGGTCAAAGCGAGGGGTTTGGCATACAAAGTGCCTCAGTGGGTCAGTCAGCAGGTGGCCCATTTGTTGCTTTGGCACCATATAATGGAGCGTCTGAAAATGTGGGTTTGGTTGATACAACATTCCGTGGCATATTCAACATCTGATGCTGCAATCACATCTGGGCGCGCTTCCTTATCTTTAAAAGCGAAGGCATCCAATTCCACTCCAGCAGCTGATGACTATACTGACACTTTAACGATCATCACTGCCGGGAGCTTCTAATATTTCTCAGCGACTTTTAGCCAATACTATATCTTTTTGAAATTATGACGATATGCTCTTTATAAGCCATTCATGCTATAAGATAAAAGTTGAGATCAGAAATTATCACACTTCAAAAATAATACTTTAAGGCTTGACAAAGCCTCAAAACTCCAATAATATGAATTACGTTGATCATGCAGAGTTTTCGTTGGTTATTTAGACTGATTTTAGCCTCATTCTTGGTTCTTTGGACCATCTTCCCCCGTATTATAAGCCCTGTTTCAGCTGCGGAAGGAATTCATGAAAAAATCAATTTTCAAGGCAAAGTCACACTTTTGAACGGAACCAACGTAGCTGATAATGATTATGACTTCGTTTTTAGGCTCTATACAGCCTCATCTGGCGGAGTTGCCGCATGGACAGAAACTTGGAATTCTGGCACTTCTCAAGTTACAGTCACAGATGGGGTTTTTCAAGTCGAATTAGGAACCCATCAGTCACTATCCTCTTTAGATTTCAATTCGGACTCATGGTACCTTACAGTGCAGTTTAATGGCGATACCGAAATGGACCCCCGTATTCGAATGACTGCGGTCCCCTATGCGTTCAACTCGAAGACAGTTGCGGGCCTGACTGTGCAAGATTCTGCTGGAGGAGCTGATACAACAGGTACTTTGAAGGTTGCTGATGGCAAAACGCTTACGTTTGTTGATGATTTCACAACTGCGGGTGCATTTGGCCTCACTCTTACCACGACAGCAACTACCAACGTCACCCTCCCTACAACTGGTACACTTGCTACTCTCGCAGGTAATGAGCAGTTCACCAATAAAACAATAGGTTCAACTGGGCTTACTTTCTCAGGTGCTGGAACTGATATTACAACTGCCGGTGGCGAAGCTTTGGTTATTAATGGAAATGCAGCTTCAACAATTCAAACCTCTGCTGGGAGTATCACTCTTCAAGCTGCTGGAACAGGTACGATTTCTGTAGTTCAGATTGGAGCTGGTGGTTCAGGGAGCTCTACACCAGATTTTTTCGGACTGGATGTGATGTCTGATGCAACAGATCCAGCTGGTGGCTTTGAAGGGGCAATGTATTACAACACCCATGCTTCAGTCAATAAATTCCGCTGTTACCAAGGCTCAGCATGGACAGACTGTATCGGTAGTGGAGGTCCTGGAAGCTCAGCTTGGGACGATATTACTTCCCCTACTGATGTACTTTCACTATCCATGGCTGAATACACGTCCGCCTTTAACTGGAACACCGCCGCAACTGCTGCGGGATTCGACGGCATGACAATGAGTATCACAAACGATGCAGGAACAGATGCAACCACTCAACGTCTCCTTGCGCTCACCAATGCCGACGATGCGGGCTCAACAGGTACAACCGAGCGATTATTAGTCTTGGATAATCTTGATACAAATGAGGCTATTACGACAGCCGTAGAGATTGCTTCGACCGGAGGTGGTGCTATTACAACCGCTGTAGATCTCTCTGATAGTGATATTGTTACTGCACTCAGCCTAGGAGCTAATGATGTTACGGCAACAAGCTGGAATGTGGCAGGATCAACAGGTATCGGTACGTTTGCCGGGGGTGTGTTTAACGGAAATGTTGATATGACAGATGATCTGCTCCTCAATATTGGCGCTTCTGGCACAGACTTCACGGCCGGTGGAGGCTTAACTCTTGCTGAACTTCTCACGGTTAATGATGACGTTGATATTAACCTTGCTGCAGGAGAAAATGTCACGATCGCGGCAAGTGACGCATCAACTGCTGATCTCCTTGGTGTCTCAACGAATGGAAACAGCGTCACAACAACCGCAATCGATGGTATGCAAATTGACTTCGCAAATGGGGGTGCAGGTGCAATTGATAACGCAGGGCTACGCATTAACATGACCTCGAATAACAATAATGCTAGCACTACACTGCAAGGTCTGACAATTGCCGGTATTACTGGCCAAGCTAGTGCAACCGAATACGCTTTAGTAATTGGGAGCGGTTGGGACAGAGGTCTTTCTGTAGCCTCAGCATCTACGTTCACTTCTACACTCACCTCTGAGGGGGTCGTAACCATTGGTTCAGGAAGCAATACATTCACGTTCACACCTGGTTCCGGTCCAGTGTATGCAGGGACAGCGCGGACTACTCGAAAAGTAACACTTATTCCAGAGTACGAGGGTGCAACACTTACCCCAGATGGAAGCAACAATACAGGTACCATGACCTCTGACTTCTGTTATGACGGTGCAGCTGGAGGTTCCGAAATTCCAGATAGAAACACAAGCGTTTGTAACAGCAACGAACGTCATAATTACTACTACTGGACATCTACAGGTGCGAATGACTATGACATTTGGGTAGATTGGCAAGTTCCTGATGACTTTTCTGAATTCGCAACAACTCCGGCCGTGAAATTTTATGCCCGAAAAGATGCTGCTGGTGATGCCGTTACAGTATCCCTATTTGACGACACAGAGACGATTTGTGGATCTGCTACAGCACTTTCTACTACAGCCACATGGACAAATACGAATTATGCTGACGTGTCATCGTGTGATGGTGCAAGTGGAGGAAACATCATAGCTGGAGATATCGTAACTTTCCGTATTCAGATGGCGGTTGCCTCAAACGGTAATGATGCATATATGGGTGAGATAGAAATTAACTATCTTGGTAAATATTAAATATGAGAAAAGTTAAAAAACATATACAAAGAAATACAGCTCGAATAGTAGCTGTCTTGTGTATTGTTTACACGCTCGTACTCTTCCCTGTGGCTACTTATGCGCAGGAACTTGATGAGCCAATGGTTTCCGTTGCTCCAAGTGAAGAGCCAACACCTGAACCCTCGCTGGCTACCGAGCCTACTCCAACCCAAGAACCAATTCCAACCGCTTCAAACCCATTTCAACCAAGCCCTTCCCCCACTCCAAAACCAGAACTCCCTGAACCTACTCCTGTCAAAGAAGTTGGTATTCTTGATAAGGTCTCAAATGTCCTTCTAAAAAAAATATCATCACTTACACAAAAAAAGACACGTCTGAAACAACTTGAGAAGGAAAACTTTAACGTGAATGACCCAATTACGATTGAGGCAACATCTCTTGGTTCACCCGAAGCGCTCACCATTAAAATAACATCATCAACTGGAGAAGAACGTACACTGGAAGCACACGAAGAGTTGATTGACAATTCTCAAACGCTCGTTATTGAAGAACCTCGAAATCTTATGCCGGGTAAATATACGCTGTCAATTACAGACGGAGCTGGTCTTTCCTATTCTGATGAATTTTACTGGGGAGTTCTCACCCTCAATACAAATAAAGCAACATACACGACCGGTGAAAAAGCTTCTATCGCAATTGCTGTGCTTGACGAATTCGGAGAAATGGTCTGTGATGCCTCTGTCTCGCTTGTTGTTACAACACCATCTGGTAAGAAAGATACTCTTTCAACTGAGGAAAAGTCAATTATTATGAACGAGGTCTGTTCAAAAAAAGACTTTACACTTATCCCCGACTATGAGGCGAGCTATACCGTTTCAGAAAATGGCACGTACGCACTAGAGCTCTCTGCAGAAACGAAAAACGGCACATATACCGTTGAGGACGGTTTTGACGTGAAAGAATCGGTGCTTTTTGATGTTGAAAGGACATCGGCTACACGTCTGTACCCACCTCTTACCTATCCTATGACGCTCACCATCACAGCTAATCAGGACTTTGAAGGAAGCATCACGGACGTAGTTCCAGAAGAATTCACAATCACACAATCTACGGGCGTTCAACAGTATACTCGCGTGGAAAAAGCTGCAGAACCCGCTGAGTCAGGCTCAGTACTCGGCGCATCAACAGCTAACCTGATCCAACCGTTTGAAGGATACTTCCCTATAGCTCTCCATTTTGGTGAACAGTATGGCTTTGATTCTCTTGTAGAACTCATTACGCACAGAAATGAGCTCAAAGGTCACGATGGAATGGATATTGATATGCCCATTGGCACTCATATCTATGCCGTAGACGACGGAAAAATCACGTACGCAGATATTGAGCCGTATGGAAAAACTATCATGATCGAACATACCTGGGGAACATCATACTACGGCCATTTAAGTGACTTCAAAATCAAAAAGGGAGAGAACGTCAAGAAAGGTGATCATATTGCAGATTCTGGTAATACGGGTATTTCAACAGGAGCTCATCTTCACTTCGGCATCAAACCAAAAGACACGAACGTGGACAATGGATACAACGGCTTTATTGATCCTCAATCCATAATTTCATTTGATTCGCAGGAGAAAGTTCTTGGAGCAACGACACATGTTGAAAGTTATCCAACAAAAAAAGTTGTATGGGAAGTGAAAATTAAAAAAGGAGAAACAATACAACTTGGATACTCATATAATGTACCTCTTGAATCTCCTGAGTTATATAAGATAGGAAAGATCACATTTAGTGAACATGATATTGTCGATAACAAAGATCCCTCTTTATCTGAAAATTCAAAAGCTTACGAAAATTTTTATGAATTGCGAAAAACGGAAACTTTCACATCACAACTGAGAAAAGCACAAAACGATGGTAATAAGAACGTCAAAGAGTCGCCTTCAATGAGTTCACACAATACTGGTGTTATAGTCTATACAGAAACTCGCTATTGGCAACTTGCAGTCGATTCAGTCGTCGTAAGCGGTGCTATTTCTGCTGCTGAGGCCGAGTATGGAGGACTTCAACGCAAACTCGCCTATGTGAATAGTAACTGGTATGTTTTTTATGAGGATGCAACGGACGTGTTTTATAAAAAATCCTCGGATGGTGTTACCTGGGGTGCTGCAGTTAATCTTGATGCAAATGAAGATAATGACGCTGATAATGTGAATCCTTCGATAGGAGTCTCAGGCAACTTTATTCACGTGTTCTATATGGATGAAAGCGCAGACCAAGTGCAAGGCCTTCGACTTGATACAACATCTGACACAACAACTCAAACAAGCGTATGTGCACTCGCGAGCCCTGGTGCATTTACCGTGTCTACGTATGTTGTCACAGTTGCGTCTATTTCAGCATCATCTGCAATTGTTGCCTATTCAGATACCTCATCAGGTACGAATGAAGGAGCATACGAAGTGACTGGATTAGATGGTGCAACCTGTTCTGGAACAGCACTTGCAACAGGAAATATTCTCCCCGCAACTCCTCAGTTTGGTTGGGGATTCTCTGACAGTGATAAACCAGTTACTGTGCCTCTAACATCAACAACAGCGGGTGTTGTATATCAAGATGGTGATCTTTCTTGGTCATACTATGATGCTGCGCTGGATGAATGGCAAAACCAGAATACGACAATTGCTGCTATCACAGATGGAGAATATTCGGTTACATCGGACGGCACAAATATTTGGGTCCTCACGAGAAATGGTACAACTGATACCCGATTATATAAATGCTGTACAGCTGACCTTGTTGAAACACAAATTGATTCTGATGCAGGTTCAAATGGTCAGGATAACGTATCTGATATCAGTATGTTCTGTCCAACTGAGGACAATTGTAAGATCGTGTATACAGATGATCTTGATAGCGCAACGGCTCCCCTCCTTAAATTTGTCGACTGTAACAATGCGGATTGCACTGCACCGACAATTTCGACCATTGATACAGATATCGGTGCGTCAGGAGACCAAGCTGGTGCAGATATATATTGTGTGGCCTCAGACAACTGTAAAATATCCTATGGTGACGATATGGACACAACAACCCCAGCCCTTAAAATGATTGATTGTACAGCGGATGAGGACTGTTCAACAAACAGCAACGGTGGTGAAAATGATGCCGATTTAGGAGGTGCCACAACAGTTATACACACTTCTATTTATTGCCCATCAGATACTGATTGTAAAATTTTCACTGGTGATGACTCAGGAGACGATATGAACTTCATTGATTGTGCTGATGCCATATGTAGCAAAACAACTGATACCTTCCGCATTATCGATGGTACCGCCACTTCCGTCCCTACTCGTGTTGATATCGACTGCAGTGCTGGAGCAACAGATTGTAAACTCGTCTATCAGGATGGTGATTCCTCTCCGTTTGAACTGAACTTTGTAGATTGTGATGATGCATTTTGCGGAACTGCAGTTGCTGCAAACGCAGACTGTGCAGCCGCTGGACGGACATGTACGGAGGTAGATTCTGATATTGGTACAACAGCGGGCTCTGTTCCTGTAAGTATTGACTGTGTAGGAGGTGCAACTGACTGTAAATTTATCTATGGAGATACTGGTGCGGGAGACATGTTTTTTGTCGACTGTCCGGATGCCGCATGCACATCCACAGGACGGACTATTACACAAATTGATGCGACAGGAGGAGCAAATACACTTGTAACGTTAAATGCATCGCTTGACTGTTTCAGTGCAACAGACTGTAAATTTATCTATGTTGGTGAACTGACAGCAGGCGCAGAAGATGCATACTTCTTTGACTGTGATGATGCCACGTGTTCAACCGGTTCTGCCTATGATTTACCTGGTCCACGTTTTGGAGGTGCAGTCAGCTGTTTGACTGCAGACAACTGTAAAATGACCTACTATGACGGGACAACTGCCACAAATCCAACTGTTCAGTTTGGCGATTGTGATACTCAAGATTGCTTACCCACATGGTCCAGCTTAACTGCCCCATGGACAAGTGTCACAAATGCTATTTCAGTTTCAATATCCTATGATTCCACGAACAGCGATTTGATTGCCCATATTATCAAAGATACGACAGAACAAGCATACTACAAAACCTCTGATGCAACGTCGATATCGTGGGGGTCAGAAACATCGTACGCTTTTAGCGGTGGTGATCTTGATAACATCTCGTCCCCTATGACTGGAGCAGGGCCAGTAGCAATTGGAGCAGCTCTGCGCGAGGCAACGGCAAGTGACTATGAATTTGCATCTGCAGCAACGCTGATTAACATTTCAGGTTCCTGCGATGCATTTGATAGGACAACAGATTGTACTGATGCAGGAGCAGAGGTCATTGCTGTTGCTGTAAATGGAACTTTACAGGCACAGACCGACGGCACAGTTGACGGATCATGGCAAATTTCAAACGTTGTACAACCCTCCTCTGGAGCTATTATTACTGTTTTTGTTAATGGAGAAGCGACAGCGGATCAGCGCGCAAATGCAGTTACAAAATATGATGGTACAGGTGATATTACTGGTGTTACCCTCTATCAAAGGCATCTCACAATCGGCAGTGCGGATAACCAAACAATTACCAACGCTAACCTTGCAAATTACGATTACTCAGTCAGTGGATCAGATGCAGACATCATATTTGAAGTTGACTCAAATGATGACTTAGAACTTGATCCCGCCACTACCCCAATCTATACTGATGAAACACTGTTTCCCCTAGCAAGCAACACATACCAACCGGGTGCAGCTGGTTCGTCTAATGTGGATACACATCATCTTGAAATTCCCACATCTGCAACTCTGACTGCAAATGCTAATACCATTGATGTGAAAGGTTCATGGACGAACAATGGAACATATACATGTAGCGCAAACACCGTTAATTTGCGAAGTACTGGCACATCAGACACTATCAAATCCTCAGGGAATGCCTTCTGTAACCTTCGCATTAACAATTATCTTATGGCGTATCATAAACTAGACGAAGGAACTGGAACATCCGTCAATGATGCTTCAGGTGAAGGGCTTACCGGAACCATTTCCTCTACCCCGACATGGACAACGGCATCAGACTCAACGGACTATGGAGAAAACCTTGGGGCAGTAACGCTTGCATCCTCACGATACATAACGATGGGTGATGTCAGTCCTGTAAATTTTGAATACAACCAAGCATTTTCAACATCTGTCTGGTTTAAGACGTCTTCAAATACAGCCCAAACATTTGTGTCCAAGTCTTTTGGAGCAGGTGGAGATTATAGAGGCTGGAACGTACAAATGGGACCAAATGGAGGCACCTCATATTTGTACTTCCAAGTACTTTCTTCTGTTGGTGTGTCAAATTACTTAGAAGTTCGCGCACCTGCTACTATTGCAGATGGTGCATGGCATCATCTTGTTACAACATATAATGGAAATGCAGATGTGACTGGTGTCAAGATATATCTTGATGGTACAAGTTTATCTTTAACTGAAACTGTTGGGACACTCTCTTCAGGCTCAAGCTTAGTTACTGCACCATTTAGCATAGGTTCTAGAAATACAACTGAACAATTTTGTTCATGTACTTTAGACGATGTTCGTGTGTATAAACGAGAGATCGCTTCAAGTGAGGCAACTGATCTCTATGCAGGTACACATCCTGACGAAGGAACATATACACTTATTGATGCGCTTGATGTAAACAATAACCTTACGATATCAACAGGCTCATTAGACCAAACGTCCAGCAACTTTGCAGTGACAGTTGGTGGAAACTATGTAAATACTGCAAATCTCACAACACGCGCCTCCTCTGCGATCACCATGGATGCAGCTTCGGGAACAAACACCATTCAATCTGATGCAAGTTTAAATAATTTGACTCTGAATGATGGCGGAGGAACTGCAACGTATCAGGTTGCTCGTCAGCGCTTACTTTCTACTGGCAACATCACAATCACTGGGGGTACATTCACTCCTGGAACATCGTGTAACAACGCAAGTACATGTGCAATAACTCTTGGAGGAGACTTCACGAATAATGATACGTTCACAGCTGGATCAGGTACAGTGACATTTAACAATGCCAGCTTAACATCAAATCTCTCTTACTCTGCTAACACATCATTTAATAACTTCACCGTCACAACTGCAGCCAAAACTATGGTGTTTGATAAAGATTTCCGCACGACAGTTTCTGGAACATTTACCCTAACCGGTTCGTCATGTACAGGACGCATATTATTGCGTTCTGAAAGCACGGGAACTCAATATGAACTCAATGCTACAGGTACGAAAGCTGTAACATTCGTCGATGTGAAAGATTCAAATGCCATAACGTCAATTTCTGCCACAGGAACTCGGGATTCCGGCAACAATACCAACTGGTCAACAGACGATGCAATTTCTTTAACCCAGCAAATGCGGCATGGACAGTGGTTTGATGCCTGTGGAGAAGATAGGGGGTATTCTTTGTAGTGAGTTGAAATCGGTTGAAATCAGTTAAAATATGTATGAATAGGTGTGAATAAGTTTAGCGATTTCTGATTCGCTCATTCCAACTTACTCATACATAGTTAATCCCATTTCAACCACCTTGACTATCCCCTCCTTAATTCATTACAATAGACTGGGTATGGCATCTGCAAAACTAGAATCGCAAAAGGCATTCTTCCAAAAGAATCTGGTCAAAATAATCATGACACTTGTCATTATCGTACTTATTGGTGTTGCTGGCACTTTCTCATATCTGTACTATCAAGAGAAAAACAAGAAAAGCATGACAGAAGTGGAGGGCATCATCAGCGAAATAAGTAAGCTGATTGAGTTGCCAAGTGGTGAGATTCCAACAATCGCAACCGTCACCGACAAGACGAAACTTCAAAACCAAACAATTTTAAAGAAAGCTGAAAATGGAGACAAAGTTGTTATTTATGCGCAAGCCCAGAAGGCGATTTTATACAGACCATCCACAAAGAAAATTGTCGATGTTGTACCTGTTAACACCGCAACTCCCACGCCAGTTTCGATCATCTCAAGTGATTCTGCAAAACTTGAAGACACATCAAAAACCAGCAGCATCCGCACGCTTTTATTGAATGGGACCAACACAGTAGGACTTACAAAGAAGTTGCAGCCAGATATCCTCATCAAAGCTCCTGAAATAAGCATTATCGATACGGACAATGCCGCTGTCAGAACATACACAGAAACCATCATTATCGACGTCAGCAAAAAGTTTGCTTCATCACTCAAAGAGATTGCTGATAAAATTGGGGCAAATGTTTCTGAGCTTCCAGAAGGTCAGCCAGTGCCAGAAGATGCTGACTACTTGATAATCTTAGGTACAGATAAGATATAGGCCTTTCAAGCGATTTACACATGACTCATCTCGTCCTCTACTCCTTAAACTCAACCCACTTCTGCAAAGTAAATGTTTGCCACTCTTTTTCTGGAACCCAGATGTTTGGCAAATTGTAGAGTTCATTCCACCCCTGCTTCATCAAAGATACATCAATATCTTCATCATCTAATAATGTGTAGGCCTGCTCCCCGCTGGTTGATGCGGCGCTATATGGCAAAAGAACAACCGCCTTGCCTTTTGCGACCTCAGCTATTTTTTTCACAAATTGTTGTTTGCCTTTTTCATCTGAATCAGGAAAGGGGATACTTACTGAGTTTTTTACATGGCGTTCTGCAAATGTTTCTGAAGGTCGTAAATCAACCAAAACAAGTGAGCTATCACCGTTGATAACTGTCGAAATCACCGCATACGGATCTGCAAGTCGCACATCCCCATTCGTGATGGTCCTTGCAACATACTCTGTTTCATTTGTTGCAAATCGAGAATTTTTGAGAGAAATTGCATCTGGTAATGTGAAATATGGTAAAGATCCTCGATCTGAAAAGGTTAGTTTATTGAGATTTGCAAGCCCAAGAATCGTTCCTGCAACTATACAAGTCACTCCAACAAATAGCAAAAAAGAGAGAATTATCAGCTGTGTTTTTGTATCCGTCTTCTCAACTGGTAGAAAAGGTTTTAAGTGGTTTGGATCCTCTTCCAGGCGGACACTTGTCACATCAATACATGGAACACATGGTCTTTTCTTCGCATCTGATACTTTTCTTCTGTTATTTTTTATATTTTTTTGTGCCATACTTCGGTGATTATTCGTAACGCAACGCGTTCAATGCAGAAATGCTTCGAGCGCGTTTTGCTGGGTATAACCCAGTCACAATTCCTACAATAAAGGATAATATCAAAATGGTAAATGTAAAGGGGAGAGGGATGTAAGTCAGATTCAAATATCCTAATCCTTGTGTGACAGAGAGCACTGACACAAGTACCGATGTAATTTGTCCAAATGCAAAACCAAGAATAAGACCACCGATTCCACCTGAAAATCCCATAATCATTGCCTCTGCCAGGAATAAATCCTGGATTTCTTCCGAAACCATGCCGATAACCTTCATACCCCCTATTTCCCGAGTTCGTTCCAACAATGACACAGTAAGTGTATTAAACATACCAAGTGATGCGACTGCCAATGCAATGAGTCCAATCGCTCCAAGAACGAGTCGCAAGGAAGCAAATAAGCTCTCAATTTGCGATACGGTATCCCCTACGCTTGTGGTGTTATATCCAAGCGTCTCAATTTTTTCTCTGACCGCAGGGACAGCTGATTCATCTTCCATAATGACCTTTAACTGACTAAAGTTTTGAACGCCAAGCTGTTGCATGTCTGTAAATGGTACATAAAAATATTGGTTGTCATCGTCGTCAACTAATCCAATAATTTCATACTTTTTTTCTTCTGATAATTGACGGCCTTTCACGTCTGGCCTGAGAGATTCTGAAATAATGAATGAAACGACAAATGATTTTTTCAAAACATCCTGTTCGGTTATGTTAAGCAATTTCATTAAGCCAGTTGTGATAACGGCCTGAGCAATTGGTTCTTTAGAAAATGGTATACGAGCATTTTTTGAGGCTAGTTTTGCCTCTTCAGAGGCAATAAGTCGCACATATTCGATGCCCGCTGAATCAGTTGAAACCACCTCGGTGTTAAATGCCGGAGCTGCCGAACCAGTAGCTGCAACACCTTGTGCAGCAAGTGCCGCATTGAGTTTTGCTGATGACGATGATGCCAGTACATCCCCAGATGTGGAACTAACAGCAGCATCAGCGGCCGTTGACGTCCCTAGAACTGATCCTAAATAGATTTGTTTCTGATCAAATTGCACATGCATTTCTTGAATACATCCTTGGCTCCACACCTGATATCCACCTCTACTTAACTGTGGTCGTAATTCTCCTTCTTCATTGGCTGTAAAAAGTGGCACCTTTGCACCTACCCAATTGCCTAGATAGTCCTCTGCCTTCTTGTCGTACCCTGTGCGACCTCCTCTGTCATACGGAGCATATGTGCTTCCCCACATTTTCTTGCCTTGTAAAGACGCGTCCAATCGTGTTGTATACCCTACCAATTTTGCAGAAATTGAACAGGTTTCCCACACGGGAACTGCCCTATCCGGCAACATATTAAGCGTGTACAAGCGATTTTCGCGAGCTGTATTCTCCACACCACTTTTCAGCTCATCTGATATACCTGCAACCTTTCCTTTCTCCTGCTCTGATCCCTGCCCAAGCATATCTTGAGCGTTTCCAACATCGGTGAAAAGCTTGCCCTTTTTTAGCTGAATACTTGATACCTCAAGAAATTTTTCATCAGCGGCATACACCAAAACATCAGTCTGTGCTTTGTTAAAACTAACCCGTCCGACAAGTGAAATCAGTGGTACGACTTCTTTTACTTTTGGCATATTCTTAATTTTCTTCAGCGTTTGGCGATCCATTTTGAGTGCAGTATTCTGGCTTGCAGCAACGTCGATAATACGCAGTTCATCAAGCGACGCAACTTGGCTTACGACCAATCGCTCTATTCCATATCCAAGCGATAAAAGATACACAATAATTCCGATACCTGCTGCCATGCCGAAGATTGTCACAAGTGTTCTGTTTGACCTAGCACGCAGATTCCCAAATGCAATGTTAACTAAATAGCTTTGTCGGACCTGGAATGGCCTGATCTTCTCCAAATACGCAACAACTTTTGACGCGATTTTTGTGACTGGGAAAAACAGCGGCTTGACTCGTCTAAAGAAGAATCCCAGGAGTGGGATTCGCATTAAAAGGGCATATGATTTAGCCACCATAAAGAAAACGAGAATGATGAAAA
>WBZV01000844.1_pt1 | contig 15897 bp, 13 predicted proteins | sample 5204221 | NCBI WGS metagenome assembly WBZV01 (sample SAMN12344360, study PRJNA552823) | activated sludge metagenome | biome: Activated sludge suspended growth; feature: Nitrification reactor; material: Wastewater; isolation source: activated sludge from nitrification reactor of wastewater...
TCCTTCGCCGGCGTCAAGCTTGACCATGGCCGCCAGGGCAGACCGCGCCATGTAATAACCGCCGAGCACGGTCCCCATCAGCCGCAGGACATGGACCGACGCCGCCGCCGGAAGCCGCGGGTCGCGCGCGGCTGCCGCGATCAGCCAATCGCCGACCTCCGCAAGCGCGTCGGCCCCCGCGTTCAACGCCGAGCGCAGCGCAGCGCAAGCGGGGTCCTGCTTCAACGCCAATTCGCCATCCAGCGACCGCATTTCCTCGACCAGCATTCGCAAGGCCTCCCCGCGATCGCGCAGGATCTTTCGGCCCACAAGATCGTTGGCCTGGATGGCAGTCGTCCCTTCGTAGATCGTCGTGATCCGTGCATCGCGGAAATGCTGGCACGCGCCGGTCTCCTCCACGTAGCCCATCCCGCCGTGCACCTGGACGCCCAGAGAGGTGAGTTCGACCGAGAGCTCGGTGCACCACCCCTTGACGACTGGCGTCAGCAGTTCGACCCGACCTTGATGATGGCTGCGCACTTTCTTGTCCGGATGCCGGTGAGCGAAATCGATCGATCGCGCGGCAGAGCAGGCCAGCGCGCGCATGGCCTCGACATAGGCCTTCATTGTCATCAACATCCGCCGGACGTCAGGGTGCTCAATGATCGTTGCGCGCTTTGCGTCGTCGATGCCGACCGGCTGACCCTGTACCCGCTCCCGCGCATACTCGCGCGCCTGCTGGTAGGCGCGCTCCGCGATCCCCAGACCCTGGATGCCGACATTGAGCCGCGCCAGGTTCATCATCACGAACATATAGGCGAGGCCCTTGTTCTCTTCGCCGACGAGGTAACCGACAGCGCCGGTATTGTCGCCGTAGGAGAGCACGGCGGTGGGGCTCGCGTGGATACCGAGCTTGTGTTCAAGCGAGACGCAACGCACGTCGTTCGGCCCGAGCAGACCGCCGTCATCCCCGACGAGGATCTTCGGCACGACAAAAAGGGAGATCCCCTTCACCCCCGGGGGGGCGGTCGGTGTGCGAGCCAGAACAAGGTGGATGATATTCTCGGTCAGATCGTGATCACCGTAGGTGATGAAGATCTTCTGACCGGAGATCAGGTAGTGGTCGCCGCACGGCTCGGCGCGGGTTCGGACCGCACTCAGATCGGAGCCCGCCTGCGGTTCCGTCAGATCCATGGTGCCGGTCCATTCGCCGGATACCATCTTCGGCAGGTACCGCGCCTTGAGCTCGTCGGAGGCATTGAAGGTGATCGCCTCGATCGCACCCTGCGTCAGCATGGGGCACAGGGCGAACGACATGTTGGCGGCATGCAGCATCTCCTGGATTGCCGCGTTGACCAGCCACGGCATGCCCATTCCGCCGTATTCCGGCTCGAAGACGGCGCCGTTCCAGCCGCCTTCGATGAAGGTGGTGTAGGCCTCCTTCCAACCGTCGGGGGTGCGCACCACTCCGTCGATCAGGCGTGATCCCTTCTCATCGCCCAGCTTATTGATCGGCGAGAGCACTTCCTGCGCAAACTTGCCCGCTTCTTCAAGCACGGCGGCGACAACGTCAGGAGACATTTCCTCGAGACCAGGCAATTGCACCACTTCATCGGCAGCGCAAAGGTCTTCTAGAACGAACCGCATGTCGCGAAGTGGCGCTACGTAAGTCGTCACGTGACAATACCCTTTCAGCGGTGCGGGAAGCGCCGTCGGCGAGACGGATGCGCGCCCGCGGGTGCTACGAAGTGCGTTCTCATTGCGGGAGTTCCGGAAGAGCCTGGAACAGATCGCCAGCCAGCGCTTGTTCCTTCACCTGATATACGACCCTTCCTTGTCCTGCTGAGCAATCGACCAAGTGTTTGGCGCCCTACGAATCCCGCTCAGAGCGACCGGGCGCGATCACGGAGAACATACTTCTGGATCTTCCCGGTCGATGTCTTGGGGAGGTCACCGAAGACGACTGTCTTCGGCACCTTGAACCGGGCCATTTCATTCCGGCAGAAGCCGATGATGTCCTCTTCCGAGGTCGTCTCCTGGCCGGTTTTCAGGGCAACGAAGGCGCACGGCGTTTCACCCCACTTCTCGTCGGGACGAGCCACGACGGCAACTTCCAGCACCGCCGGATGGCGATACAACACGTCCTCGACCTCGATCGTGGAAATGTTCTCGCCGCCGGAGATGACGATGTCCTTGGAGCGGTCCTTGATTTCGATATATCCGTTCGGATGCCAGACGGCGAGATCTCCGGAGTGAAACCAGCCCTGCTCGAACGCCTCTTGGGTTGCGCTCGGGTTTTTCAGGTACCCCTTCATGACGATGTTGCCGCGCATGAAGATTTCGCCGATGGTCTTGCCGTCCTTCGGAACCGGCTGCAGGGTCAGCGGGTCGGCGACCATCAGGCCTTCCTGGAGAGGGCTGCGGACGCCCTGGCGCGCCTTCAGGACCGCTTTCTCGCGCAGCGGCAGATCGTTCCATTCCTCATGCCAGTCGCACACCACGCAGGGTCCGTACGTCTCGGTCAAACCGTAGACGTGGGTCACCTGGAAGCCCATGCGCTCCATCCCTTCGATCACCGAAGCGGGGGGCGCCGCGCCTGCGGTCATCACCTTCACGGCATGGGTTATGCCCGCCTTCAGTTCAGCCGGCGCGTTGTTCAGCATGTTAAGTACGATGGGCGCTCCGCAGAAATTGGTGACCTTCTCTTCCCGGATGATCTGGAAAACCGCATCGGCCCGCACTTGGCGCAGAGAGACGCTGGTGCCGGCGGCAGCGGCAATGCTCCAGGGGAAGCACCAGCCGTTGCAGTGGAACATCGGCAGGGTCCACAGATAGACCGGGTGGGGTGGCATATTCCAGGAGAGGACATTGTTGACGGCGTTCAGGTAAGCGCCGCGATGGTGATAGACGACGCCCTTGGGATTCCCGGTGGTGCCGGACGTATAGTTGAGCGTAATGGCCTGCCACTCGTCTGACGGTGGCGACCACTCGAAACCCGGGTCGCCCTCGTTCAGAAACGACTCATAGTCGATCTGGCCAAGAAGAGTGCCGCCGACGTACGAGGGGTCGTCCACGTCGATGACGAGTGGGCGTCTCTTGATCATCGCCAACGCCCGACTAATCGTATCCGAGAATTCCCGCTCGGTAATCAGCACCTGGGCCTCGGCATGGTCCAGCATGAAGGCGATCGTCTCCGCATCCAGCCGGACGTTGAGGGTATTTAGCACCGCCCCGCTCATCGGGACGCCGAAGTGGCACTCGAACATCTCGGCGAGGTTGGGAAGCATGACCGAGACCGTATCGCCGGCTCCGATACCCCGCCTTTGCAGCGCGGAGGCCAGGCGGCGGCAGCGCGCATACGTATCGGCCCACGTCCGGCGCACCTTGCCCTGCACCGTGGCGATGCGGTCGGGGTGGACAAACGCGGCTCGCTCCAAAAAGCTCGATGGCGTCAGGGTCGAGTAATTGGCCGGGTTCTTGTTCAGAAACACTTCATACGGATTGGTGTTCCCCTCTGACATCTCCTGTCCTCCCTCAAGAAACCGCATGTTCATTATTAGGCGTTCGACCGAATCACCCTCGACTGCGACAGGAGATCCGTTAGTCTTATTTGATAGAAGGCGCGCTATCCTCTAACAAAAGTCATCGTACATAGGGTTCCGGAAATTAGTTTGTAAGTATAGCGAATTGTTCCACGACGGCAACACCGGCCGCATGTTCCCAATCGTCCCAGGTGATGGCGTGACAGGCGACACCTGGTCCCGGCGAGCGGGACGGCCGGTGTGCGGTTGCTCGAAACACACGAGACGGGCAGACCCGGTCGTCAGGTCGTGCCCTTCGCCGGTCCAGACGGGGATCCGCGTACCGCTCGCTCGGCGGCAAAGGCGCCGCCCAGTCTGGCCGTGATGTCATGCGGCCGCAATGGCTTGCCGCAGTCACAGCACACCGCGGCAGGCTCGACCCTTCCGCCGCAGCCCGTGTGGAAAAGCTCCACCGCCGGTTCGTCGGCGGGGTCTAAGTCACACCATCGCAATCCCCATGTCCGGAGTGCAAGGATGACGCCGTGCAGATCCCGTCCCTTCGCGGTCAGGCGGTATTCGTAACGCGGAGGACGGAGCTGATATCGCCTGCGTTCGATCACGCCATCGTCCTCGAGGCGCTTGAGCCTTGTCGACAATACGTGCGGCGACATGCCCGTCTGCGCCTGGAAGACATCGAAGCGTCGCGTTCCTAGGAACAGTTCGCGAATAATCAACATTGTCCAGCGGTCGCCAAGCACCGCCAGCGACCGGGCGACCGGACACACGCTCTCGCCGATTTCATCCCAAGCCATTGAACCTGCTCTCAAAACCTGAACTCCTCATTAGGGGCCGATCGTAGCCCCAAATCAAGAGTTGCTCTGGCAATCGGCCGGAATGGCACGGACCGACTCGCCGAAGCTATTGACTTCATATTATGAAGTCACAAATATCGGAGGCACCGACGGTGGGTTCCAGAGCAAAGGACGGAACGTAATGCGTGAGCACGTCACCTCAGCGGCGGATGCGGCGGAGAGAAGCTCCCCTCGCGTCGAGCAGGCGTTCTATCTGGACGACCTTCGCGTGGGCCAGCGCTTCACCAGCGGTTCGCTCACGGTGGACGAGGCCGAAATCAAGACATTTGCGGCGCGCTTCGATCCGCAGCCCTTCCACCTGGACGAGCAGGCCGCGCGCGACAGCCTGTTTGGTGGCCTGGCCGCCAGCGGCTGGCATACGGCGGCGCTCAGCATGCGGTTGATCGTCGATGGCGGCGCACCGATCGCGGGTGGCGTGATCGGCGCCAGCGGCGAGATCGCCTGGCCCCGGCCAACCCGCCCCGGGGATGTCCTGACGGTGGAGACCGAGGTGCTCCGGATCGCCCCTTCGAAATCGCGACCCGATCGCGGCGTGGCCACGCTCCGCAGCGAGACTTTGAATCAAAATGGTGAGCCGGTCCAGGTGTTCACCATGAACCTGGTGGTCCCCCGTCGCCCATCACACGGTATTGCTGATCAGGGAACAGCCATCGGCTGACGCTGCCGACCCAGCCACCGCCACGAAGCCTCTGGCGACCGCTCACGGCAGCCGGGGCGCGTACCGCACCGCTCGAACGGTTGCCGGGGATTCGACGGATCCATCGTAAACTTGCAACATCGCGACATCTTTTTTGGCGATCCCCCGTGTCGTCGAGCGACCTGTACCCCTTTATATCCAGGCTTCCGATCGTGGTTTCGCCCTAACGGCGTCGTTTGACGCCGCACTGGGGTCGTGAGGCCCCCTCCGTCTGGGTAGCGACGGCTGCATCGATCAGGGCTTTTGATACCGAGGGGTTGCAAAAGCTGGAGGGTGCCGTTAATTGTGGCTGCTGGCACTGAGTGGGGAGATGCGGGAGCGTCGCCGCCGTCGAGCGGCCTGATGATGATGCGACCAAAAGAGTAGACAGATTGCTTTTAAATGACGCTTCAACACATTGACGATTATGGCAAAGTTATGGCCGGAAAGCGTTCTCCTCGCGGAGGGTTTCGACGGCCCCAGCACGTCAGCAGCCGGTGATGCGCCATCAATCATGACACGAATGAGCACGGAGCGTTCAGCCGGGATGTACCGTAAAAGTATCTGCTGCATCCGGCGCCCGGCCCGACAGTCGAACGTATGAAGCTGGCCGCTACCTCAAGTATACCCCCCAGACAGTCACAGACTAACCCATTTGTCCGGATACTCTCCCCCCTCCTGAGCTACTACCTTAAGCTTACTATGCGGAGGATAGCCAAAAATTTATCACATTCGACGACGTTTATGTATGGTGTTGTGCAGGAGGACGTGTTCATTAGAAAAGGTTTAGCCTTTCGATGGAAGCTGTCCAGCGAGAAGAGAACCGTTGATTTAGGGAGAAGGGGGAGAAAGTGAGATGCAGGCATTTTTTGGCAGTAGCGTGCCGGCGTGTGTAGCGGGCGGTTCGGGCAACGTGGATGAAGGAAACAGCGGGAACACCGGCGGCTCTTCAGACCAGCCGCCCTTTGTCGTCATCGTCGATAACCGCACTCTCTCGCGGGAGGGGATGGCACATCTTTTGGAAAGCTGCCACAGGTTTCGCGTGTTTGCCGCAGCGTCGGTCACCGAGTTGCTGCAGGGTGACATCGATCTGCAAGAAGGCGTCGTTTTGTTGAGCCTCGGCTCAAGGGAACTCGGCGATGCCGAGGTACGAAACGATATTGGTCTGCTCTCGCAGGCGAACGCTGCTGTTCGGGTCGTGATCGTGGGTGATCGGGAAGACAGCCATCAGGTGGGCGAAGCACTCGTGTTGGGTGCGCGTGGGTATATCCCGACGACGCTGACCGCACGCGTGGTTGTCGAAGCCCTGCGTCTGGTCCAGGCAGGAGGCACGTTCGTTCCCGCGTGCGCCTTTTCGGAAGCGTTGACGCAGCGGCGGACCGAGCGGCCGGAGCCAAGTTCCAACACCGCGTTCAACTTGTCCGGGCTGACGCCGCGCCAACGGGAGGTGTTCGACTTGTTGCGGCGGGGCAAGCCAAACAAGATCATCGCGTATGAGCTTGCCATGTGCGAAAGCACGGTCAAGGTTCACGTCCGCCAGATCATGAGAAAGCTGCAAGCCAACAATCGGACCCAGGCCGCCTTTCTTGCGGCTCGCGTCGCCGACCAGAGCGCTGCCTAATCGGAGCAGCCCAAGCTCCACGAGGAACGTCCAAGAAACCGCCAAAAGGCGCATGGCTGTGTCCGGTAAGCGGACGGGGCTTGAAAATAATAGCGGCGATGATCACGCGGCGTCAGAGCTCGAACTGACCGGTCTGCTCTGGAAATCTCACGACCCTGCTCCGTTGTTGCACAACGCCGGCGCTGAAGCTGAGCGCCAGAAGCCACTTTCTCATCTTCCAGGCCCAGACATAAGCAAGTGAACCGAAAGCGCATGCGGCTGCGCCGAGGTTTGCCAATGTGTTGTCCACATCTCCGCCGAGGAACATGCCACGGTAGACCAGCCTCAAGCGAGGGCACGATCCCGACGGCAGTGAGATGACCGGATCGCGGCCCGTAAGGTCGATACAACCTGTTCCTGATCGAGCTCGGTCATCGTCGGGAATAACGGGAGCAGCAGACACTCGTCTCGGGCGCCCACCGACCGCGGCAGCGCGCACGTTGCGTATCGATCCGCGTAGGCTGGTTCAAGGTGTGCGCACATCACTCCTCGCCGCGTGGCGACACCCGCGTCCAGCATAGCCTGCATCACCCCCGCCGGATCAACATGACGCGGCAAGCGGACACAGAAGCTTTGCCAGTTGGAGCGGGCCCAGTCCGGTTCGACGGGAGGAATGACGCCGGGAAGCTCGGCAAGCCTGTGTCGATAGGTCTCGCTCAGCGCCCGGCGCCGATCGACAATATCCGTCAGCCGTTCAAGCTGCCGGCGACCGATTGCAGCCTGCACGTCCGTCAGCCGGTAATTGAATCCGGTCACGGGATACTCTTCGAAAATGACCGTTCTGGCTCCGTCCCGCGCCGTGTCGGACACGCTCATCCCATGCTGCCGCCACAGCCGGAACATTCGATCCCATTCCGGGTTGGCGGTCGTCAGCATCCCTCCGTCGCCGGTGGTGATGACTTTGCGCGGGTGGAAGGAAAAGCAGGCCACATCCCCGTGCGGCCTGCCGATGCGCTGCCACTGGCCTGGCGCGACCTCGATCTCTGAGCCGATCGCGCAGGCGGCATCCTCGACGACGGGTAGATTGTGGGCACGGGCGACCTCCAGAATGCGGGTGAGATCGCACGGCATGCCCAACTGGTGAACGCAGAGAATTGCGCGCGTGCGAGGGGTGATCGCCGCCTCTATGAGGTTGGGGTCGATATTGAAGGTGCCCGGTTCGATGTCGATGAACACCGGAGTAGCGGCGCAGGAGAGGATGCTGTTGGCCGTGGCGATAAAGGAGTGGCTGACGGTGATCACCTCGTCGCCGGCGCCGACGCCCACGGCGAGCAGCGCCAGATGCAAGGCGGCCGTACAATTGGCGACCGCGCACGCATGGGAAGCCCCCACCGCTTCGGCGAACTCCCGTTCGAACGCCGCCACCTGCGGACCCTGGGTGAGCCAGCCGGACAGGATGACCGCCTGCGCCGCCTCTGCTTCCGCGTTGCCGACCAGCGGCCGGGTGATGGGAATCACGCCAAGACCTCTGACTCGCTGGCCTCCCTTGTCTTGTCCGCGGTTTGCCGCCGCCACCAACCAACGAGATCCCGCAAACCGCTCTCCAGCGGCACCTGCGCCGCGAAGCCGATCAACCGGCGTGCGGCCTCGACATCGGCGAGCCGGCGTTGCACCGGATTCACCGCACGCTCGGCAGCGTGCTCCGGGACGAGATCGGGACGGTCCATCACCTGGCAGAGCAGACGCGCGAGCTCACTGAGGCTGGTCTCCATGCCGTTGCCGACATTCAGCACCACATCGCTGACAGGGGCCGCCGCAGAGAGCACATTGGCCCTGGCCACGTCGTCGACATGAACAAAATCCATGGTCTGGGAGCCGTCGCCAAAGATGATCGGCGGCTCGCCGCGCTCGATCCGTTCCATCCAGCGGACGATTACTTCGGTGTAGCGGCCATGGAGGTCCATCCGCGGGCCGTAAACATTGAAGTAGCGCAGAGCAATGTAATCAAGCCCATACATCTCGTTGAAGGATCGCAGCAACCCCTCGCCGAAGCTTTTCGCTGCGCCGTAGAGCGTTCGATTGCCGTAAGGGTGGTGGCCTTCCGTGGTGGGGAACTGCTCCGCCATGCCATAGACGGACGCGGATGAGGCCATGACCACCTTGCGCACCCCGGCACCGACGCAGAGCTCGAGCAGGTCGAAGGTGGCGTCGGCCATCACCTGCATGGCCAGACGCGGCTCCGCAGCGCAATGGGTAATCCTGAGCGCCGCCTGATGAAAAACAACATCCACCCCTTCGATCAGCCGTGCCATCAACTCCCGGTCGCGGAGATCTCCTTCCGCCAGATGAACGCGGCCGCTCGCAAGCGCGTCGGCGAGGTTTTCCCGCCGCCCCCGCACCATGTTGTCGATACAGACGATCTCGTCCCAACCGGTCTCGACCAAGAGATCGATGATCCGAGATCCAACAAAACCGGCACCCCCGGTGATCAGGACTTTGCGAGCCCCTGCGTTTCTGCCGAACCGGCTCATTTCTGCCCTCCGGTATCTTGAAGCATTTTCTCGGCGCCGCCACCGCCGACGTCGCTGATCGGGCGTTCGTTGCCGAGAGGTTCGGTGCGCCAACCGATGACGCGAGCCGGCACGCCGGCTACCTTGGCAAATGGAGGCACATCACCGGTGACCACCGCGCCAGCCCCGACGATGGCGTTCTCCCCGACGGTGACGCCGGGCAGCAGAACGGCGTTGGTCCCGATATCGGCGCCCGTTCCCACCCGGACTGGCGCGATGACCAGGTCGGTCGCGACGATCGGGGTTTCCAGCGGCATGCCCGTGTGCTCGGAGCCCAGCACCTTCGCCCCCGGACCCCACCCGACATAGCTTTCGATCACCAGGTCGCGCGCATCGAGAAAGCTGTGCGGCCCGATCCACACCATGTCGCCGATGACACACCGACCGTCAAAGCGCCCGTGGATGATGGTCCCTTCCGAAATCACCACTCCGTCGCCGAATTCCATGGTTTCGGGATGCTTGACCGCCACATTCGGCGCTATTTGAAGCTGGTGGCCGCACTTCCGGGCCAGCGCCCGCATACAGACGCGCCGCATCAAGGCGTCGACGTAATCATCGTCCCGGCTGAAGCGGCGGAACAGTTGGCCAATCTCCGCCGCCGTCTCAAGCTTCCGAAGCTGCAGGGCCATTTCCAGCTCGAAGCCTGGATCCGGCACGGGAATCCGACGGCCGCTGACCGCCTGGACAACCCGCCGCTTCGGATGACTAAGCCGCGACGACACGGGCGCTGTTGTTCGGCAGAAGAGTTGATAAGGCTGCGCCGACGCATTCGATCTGGGCGCGCGTCAATTCCGGAAACATCGGCAGCGAGAGCGTCTGCTCGGCCAGTTGCTCGGCTACGGGGAAGTCGCCCCGGCGATAGCCGAGACTGGCATAGGCCGGCTGCAGATGCACCGGCACCGGATAGTGGATGCCGGTGCTGACGCCCGCTTCGGCCAACTGCGCTCGGAGCCGATCCCGCTCGTGCACGCGCACCGCGTAGACATGCCAGACGTGGGAGTTTCGATCGCAAGCAGCCGGCCGTCCGACCGGGAGGTTGGCAAGCAGCGCCTGATAGGCGGCGGCGGCATCGCGCCGGGCTTCCGTCCACCGTTCGAGATGCCGCAGCTTGACGGCGAGGACGGCGCCCTGGATGGCATCCATCCGGTAGTTGTAACCGGGCAGGACATGCCGGTATCGCTCCGCCTGCCCCCAGTCGCGCAACATGCGGATGCGCTCCGCCAGATCGTCCCGGTCCGTCACCACCGCGCCGCCTTCGCCGCAGGCGCCGAGATTCTTGCCAGGATAGAAGCTGAAGCAGCCGAGGTCGCCAATGGCTCCGGCACGAATGGCCCGATATTGCGCGCCATGCGCCTGGGCCGCATCCTCGATGATCACCAGACCCCGGGCCCGGGCAATCTCCACGATCGGCGCCATGTCGGCGACGCGGCCGTGCAGGTGAACGGGCATGATCGCGCGGGTTCGGGGCGTGATCGCTGCCTCCAGTGCCGCCGGGTCCATCGTCCACGTTGCCGCGTCAATGTCGACAAACCGGGGGGTCGCACCGGCGTAGAGGATCGCGGCCACGGTCGCGACGAAGGTCATCGGCACGGTGATCACCTCGTCGCCGGCGCCGATTCCGGCCGAGACCAGCGCCAGGTGCAGCGCCGAGGTTCCGCTATTGACGGCAATTGCGTGACGGCTGCCGCAGTATGCGGCGAAATCCCGCTCGAACTCCTCGACGCGAGCGCCGAGAACGAATTGCCCGCTCTCCAGAACGGCGGAGACCGCGGACTGCAGTTCTGCACCGATGGCTCGGTATTGCGCCTGCAGGTCGAGCAGCGGAACCATCAGATGAGGACCAGTCACGAAGCTCTCCGCAGCTGCTGGAGCTCGACGGGCTGACCGCGGCGGCGCATCGATCGTCCAGCCGCCTCCAGCGTCTCAACCACACCCAGCCCCATCTGGCCATCGGTCAGCGGGGCGGTGCCCTCGCTGATGCAGGCAACGAAATGTTCGATCTCGGTCAGCAGCGCTTCCTTGGTTCCGAGACAAGGTGCCCACATGTCGCCCATCCGGTACGAGACACGGGCGTCGCGAATTTCTTCGGGGCTGCCGTTGACCCGGATCCCACGGTCGTAAACCTTGATTTTCTCGCTCGGTTCAAGGTCGTCGTAGATGATCATCTTGCGGCTTCCGCCCACCAGGGTCTGCCGGACCTTCACCGGCGCCAGCCAGTTGACGCTGAGATGCGCGTTCGTCCCGTTGCCGTAGTATAGGGTCACGTGCGCCATGTTCTCGGGACTGCCGGGCACATGGCTGGACCCGGTTGCCGAGACGGCGACGGGATGGTCGTCGAGGATGAACCGCAAGATCGCCAGATCGTGCACGGCCAGATCCCAAACGACGTTCACATCACTTTGGAATAGCCCCAGGTTCACCCGCACCGAGTCGTAGTAATAAACCTGACCGAGATCACCCGAGCGCACGATCTCGCCGATCTTCTGCACGGCAGGGGTGTAGACGAAGGTGTGATCCACCATCAGGACGACACCAGCGCGATCGGCTGCATCGATCAGCGCCTGGGCTTGTTCAACCGTTGACGTCATCGGCTTTTCGACGAGGACGTGCTTGCCGGCCGCGATCGCCGCCGCTGCCAGCTCGTAGTGGGCCCGTACCGGCGTCGCGACGACGACGGCATCCACATCGGAATCCGTCACCACGGAACGCCAATCTGTAGCCAGCTTGGCCATGGGATACCGTCGGCCGGCGCGGGCAAGTGAGTCCGCGTCAGGATCGGCAATGCCCGCCAGCCGGCAACCCTCGGCTTCACAGATGCAGCGCGCCAGGTTTGGTCCCCAGTAGCCGAAGCCAAGCAAGCCGATCCCGATCATGCCACCGGCTCCGTCTTGCTCTCGGCAGGATCGCCGCAGGGAGATCTCTCAACCTGGCCGATCACGCGGCCCGGTACCCCGGCAACGACGGCGCCGTCCGGCACCGAGCGGGTCACGACCGTACCCGCGCCGACAAGGGCGGCTTCGCCAACCGTCACGCCCGCGAGGACAGTGCAGTTCGAGCCGATGGAGGCGCGACGCATAATTCTCGTCGGCGTGAGTGTCCAGTCGGCTGCGGTCTGGCATTCTCCATCTTCCGTCGTCGCCCGCGGATAGAGGTCATTCGTGAACATCACGCCGTGGCCGATGAAAACTTCATCCTCGATGGTCACACCGGTGCAGATGAAGCTGTGGGACGAAATCTTGCAACGGGCGCCAACGCTGCTGTCCGCCTGAATTTCAACGAAAGGACCGACGCGGGTGTCGTCGCCGATCGAGCATCCGTAAAGATTGACCATGTGAGGCTGGGGGATACTCACGTTCTTTCCCAGTTGAACGTCTTCGCGGATCGCCATTCGGCAACTCTCCCTGCAACTCAGCCCGTGCGGATCCGAACAGCGGTAGCACGCACGAACGGTACGCAACCCAAGGGTAGTCGCAAACGGGCGTGTGTAGAGATTGTCAATGCGCACGACCGACGTCGGACGAAGGGTCGATCCCCCTTCGGATGAGTGCCCGGCCGGAAACCGTCGCTCGCAACCCAGATCGGACAGTGGATGTGGAGAGACGTACGACTTTCTCCAGGGCAGACGATACGCGGAGGCCAAAGCAAGGTTGATGCTCCCTACACGGCCGCTCAACGCGACCGCTTCGGGTATCGGTAACGAATTGCGGGTGTCAGCATGCTTGGCGAGGTCCGGCCCGGTCACAGCGTCCATCGGCCGCTGTGAGCTGATCGATGCGACGCTGTTTGCTCGGGCCGATATTCCTGGGGCTAGCGAAGCTCTCTGAGCAGCTTGCGACAGTCCGCGCCGGCCCGCTGGCCTCGCGCGCACGATCCGCCCTCCACGCCTGCCTCGCGGCTAGTCTTCTCGCCAGTTGCACCGGCAACAGTCCCCGCCCCGCCCCCGCAGTGGCTCCCGGAGTCGAAGGCGCGTACTACCGGATTGGCCCCGGCGACATGCTGCAACTCTTTGTTTGGCGCAATGACGACCTGAGCCGGGAAGTCCCCGTTCGCCCTGATGGTCGCATATCCGTTCCCCTGGTTGAAGATGTCGAGGCGGCCGGTAAGACTCCGACCGAATTGTCGAGAGATCTCGAGCAACGACTCTCCGAATATATCCGTGATCCGATCGTCACGGTCATAGTCTCCAAATTCGCCGGGACCTTCGACCAGCAGATCCGTGTCATCGGAGAAGCGCAAAAGCCGCAAGCTATACCCTACAGAGACAAAATGACATTGCTCGATGTCATGATCTCTGTTGGTGGTCTGACCGAATTTGCCTCTGGAAATCGAGCTGTTGTTAGCAGAAATGTTGGATCTGAGCATCAGCAATATATCGTTCATCTCGATGATCTCATCAGAGATGGAGACATAGATGCAAATATTGAAATGGTTCCTGGAGATATCCTGATCATACCGCGGCGTTACCTTTAGGTGCGGAGACTAGGCCAGATCGATGTTGATAACCGGGGGTAAATGGCGGCGCCCTGAGTTGTTCCTGGTGACGGGCGGCTGCGGCTTCATCGGCTCTCATCTGGTGGAAGTGCTATGCGCCCGCGGATCGCAGGTTCGCGTGCTTGATGACTTGTCGACCGGAAAACGCACGAATGTTCCGGCGCTGGCTGAGGTCATCGAAGGCGATGTCGCGGACCCTGCCGCAGTCGCGCGCGCGATGTCGGGCGTCGACGCCTGCTTTCACCTTGCCGCGGTCGCATCCGTCGCCCGCTCAACGACGGACTGGATCGGGACGAGTCGGATCAATCTTGGCGGAACCGTCAATGTATTAGACGCCGCACGCTGCGCGGCGCGCGAGGCGCCGGTACCCGTCGTCTTCGCCTCTTCCGCCGCGGTCTACGGAAATCCAAGCGTCCCGCTGCTGCGTGAATCGCAGGAAACGGCGCCGTTGTCGCCTTACGGGGCTGATAAGCGCGCCAGCGAACTTCACGCCGCGGTCGCCACGCGATTGCATAAGGTTCCGTGCCTCGGGCTGCGATTTTTCAATGTCTACGGACCGAGGCAGGATCCCTCGTCACCCTACTCCGGTGTGATATCGCGGTTCGCGGACGCCCTTGCCCGCAACTCTGCGATCGAAATTTTCGGCGACGGTGACCAAGTGCGCGACTTTGTCTTCGTCAACGATGTTGTGGACGCGTTGATGAAGGCGATGGAGCGGGCCGGTCAACGAGAGTCGGGGATCTGCAACGTCTGCACGGGCCGGGCGACGTCGGTCCGCGAACTGGCCGATCGTGTTGGGATGGCTCTTGGCTCGGATGTTGGCGTCGTCTTCCTGCCGCCAAGAGCGGGTGACATCCGGCAGTCTGTCGGTGACCCGTCGAAAGCACGAGACGTGCTTCGCTGGCAATCCCGCACATCGCTGGAAGCCGGCCTGAAGACAACGCTGACTTGGTATCATGAATGTTTGCAGTACTGAATAAATTTTCGATAGCGAAAAAACAGCACAGGCGCGCTTGGTTTAGACAATATAACGATCAAAGTACTCCAATAGCAAGTAACTCTGAGACAATGGCTACATGATCATTAGATAAAAGGTATGTGGAGAAGCCACTTGCGAAAACTGCGATGGAACGAGGCCATTACGTACTTGAGACGGTTTTGGCGGAAACGCACCTTCGATCAGGTTGCCAAAGGAATTCTCAGTACCTCTCCTTTGGATGTACAGGGGCTGTCTCCCTTGTTCCTTAGCATGGTTTGTCATCGGGACGTCACCGCATACCTGCTCGCGATCAAGTCCCTATATTTCCGTTTCAAACAAGGGCGGGTCGTTATCATCAACGATGGGTCTCTCAGTGCGGAGGATCTTGAAACACTCCGCCTCCATATCCCTGGCCTCGAAGTTGTGGATATTGCCGCCATCGACACTGGACCCTGCCCCCGGGGCGGGTGCTGGGAACGTTTGATCAAGATCATCGAACTAAGCAGCGAGGAGTATGTTCTTCAGGTCGATGCCGATACTTTAGTGACTGGTGCGATTCCCGAGGTCGTGGATTGCTGGCGGGCCAATCGCTCGTTTCTCCTGGGAACAGACGTCGGGCAAGAAGTGGCGCCCGCGCTTGCTCCCGCTCAGGCTGCCCAGGGCTGGATCGAGACTGCCAAATCGAATGGCAGGCGGGTTACGGTGTGCATGCTGGCAGAAGCCGCCCTTGACAGCTTGCCGGACGCCAAGAACCACCGTTACGTCCATGCTTCAGCTGGATTTGCCGGCTTTGCCCGGGGAGCTTTCAGCGTTCGCGATCTAAAGATCTTCTCGGACTTGATGCGCGATCGCCTGGGAAGCCGCTGGGACGAATGGGGGACTGAGCAGATCGGCTCCAATTACATCCTCGCCAACGCGCCGAGTCCGGTGGTTCTCCCCTTCAGCCGTTACGCCTGTTTCGAGCCGCATTTGCCCATTTGCCGCCGGGCGAGCGAGCATTTCTTCATTTTATAGGCACCTATCGTTTCGACAAGGGTCTCTACAGACGTCAGGCGCAGGCTTTCCTGAAAATGTACGGTCGCGAGAGCACAGTTAGTGCAAGAGACAAGTAACCATCCGCCGAGGGCCGTCTTCTGCGCGACGGGGTGATGTGGCTTAATTTTGCAGTGGTGCAAACGCTGGTGTTTGCACCGGTGCAAGAGACGGTGC
>WBZV01000850.1_pt1 | contig 15818 bp, 16 predicted proteins | sample 5204221 | NCBI WGS metagenome assembly WBZV01 (sample SAMN12344360, study PRJNA552823) | activated sludge metagenome | biome: Activated sludge suspended growth; feature: Nitrification reactor; material: Wastewater; isolation source: activated sludge from nitrification reactor of wastewater...
GCGCGCTATCTGGCGCGCGGCGGGCCGCACAAGGTTTATGAAGGCGACTGGTCGCCGCGCCGCATCGTCCTGCTCGAGTTTCCGTCCGCCGAAGCCGCCGACGCCTTCTACAATGGCCCGGTCTACCAGGGCCTCAAGCAGATTCGCGATGAATGTTCGTCCGCGCGCCTCGTGATGGTCGAAGGCGTGTGACAGCCATGCGGCCCGCGAATTGATTCTCACCCCCCGAGGTAGCATTCTAGCTGCACCAGAATCTCGGGAGTGAAATCGATGGCGGGCGGAAATGGCGCCGGAAAGTCGGGCGCAAGCGAACCCAAGGGCAGGCGGAAGCTCCGCTCGCAGCTCTGGTTCGACAATCCCGACAATCCCGGCATGACCGCGCTCTATATCGAGCGCTACCTCAATTTCGGCCTCACGCGCGGCGAACTGCAATCGGGCAAGCCGATCATCGGCATCGCGCAGACGGGCTCCGACCTTTCCCCCTGCAATCGCCATCACCTCGACCTCGCCAAGCGGGTGCGCGACGGCATCGTGGCGGCCGGCGGCATCGCCTTCGAATTTCCCGTGCATCCCATTCAGGAAACGGGAAAGCGCCCGACCGCGACGCTCGACCGCAATCTCGCCTATCTCGGCCTTGTCGAGCTGCTCTACGGCTATCCGCTCGACGGCGTGGTGCTGACGACCGGCTGCGACAAGACCACGCCCGCCTGCATCATGGCCGCCGCCACCGTGAACCTTCCGGCCATCGTGCTGTCGGGCGGCCCCATGCTCAACGGCTGGTGGCGCGGCGAGCGCGCCGGCTCCGGCACCGTCGCCTGGAAGGCGCGCGAGGAGCATGCCGCCGGCCGCATGACCGAAGCCGAATTCATGGACGCGGTCACCTCCTCCGCCCCCTCCGTCGGCCATTGCAACACCATGGGCACGGCCTCGACCATGAACGCGCTGGCCGAAGCGCTCGGCATGAGCCTGCCGGGCTGCGCGGCCATCCCCGCGCCCTATCGCGAGCGCGGCCAGATCGCCTACGAGACGGGCCGGCGCGCCGTCGAGATCGTGTGGGAGGACCTGAAGCCCTCCGACATCATTACGCGCAAGGCGCTGGAAAACGTCATCGTCGCCAATTCCGCCATCGGCGGCTCGACCAATGCGCCGATCCACATCAACGCCATCGCGCGTCATGTCGGCGTCGAACTCGACATCGAGGATTGGGAGAAGGTCGGCCACAAGGTGCCGCTGCTCGTCAACATGCAGCCGGCGGGCTTCTATCTCGGCGAAGAATATTTTCGCGCCGGCGGCCTGCCCGCCGTCATCAACGAGCTGATGAAGCGCAAGCTGATCCACGAGGACGCGCTGACCATCAACGGCCGGACGATGGGCGACAATTGCCGCGGCCGCGAGTCGACCGACGCCGACGTCATCAAGCCGATCGACAGGCCGATGATGGAAGACGCCGGCTTCATCATCCTGCACGGCAATCTTTTCGACAGCGCCGTAATGAAGACATCGGTCATCTCGAAGGAATTCCGTGACCGCTATCTCTCCAACCCGAAGGACCCCGAGGCCTTCGAGGGCCGCGCCATCGTCTTCGAGGGGCCGGAGGATTATCATCACCGCATCGACGATCCCGCATTGAAGATCGACGAGCATTGCCTGCTGTTCATTCGCGGAACGGGCCCGATCGGCTATCCCGGCGGCGCAGAAGTGGTGAACATGCAACCGCCCGCCGCCCTCATCAAGCGCGGCGTCCTCTCCCTGCCCTGCATCGGCGACGGCCGCCAGTCCGGCACGTCGGGCTCGCCCTCCATCCTCAACGCGGCGCCGGAGGCGGCCGTCGGCGGCGGGCTGGCGCTGCTGCGCACCGACGACATCGTGCGGATCGACCTGAAGAAGCGCACGGCGAACATCCTGCTCTCCGATGTGGAGCTGGCGCAGCGCAGCGCCGACCTGCAGAAGCGCGGCGGCTTCCCCTATCCGAGGAGCCAGACGCCCTGGCAGGAAATCCAGCGCTCGATGGTCGCGCAATTCGACGAGGGCATGGTCCTGAAACCCGCGGTCGAGTTCAGGGACGTGGCGCACGTCTCGCCCGTGCCGCGGGACAACCATTAGCGGTCCACCCGGCCGTCATTGCGAGGAGCGAAGCGACGCGGCAATCCATCCACGACACTGGATGAAGTCCCGGTGGATGGATTGCTTCGCTCCGCTCGCAATGACGAGTTTGTGAGCAAGACGCATGACACGCGAAGCCCCCATCGGTCCGCCCGTCGACGCGACGCCCGCGCCGCGCCCGGAGCGTCGCGTCTTCGCGGGCGCCCACATCCGCCTCGAGCCGCTGACGAGCGCGCATGCCCGCGACCTTTACGAAGCCACGCATGGTCCTGACCGCGAGGACATCTGGCGCTACCTCTTCACCGGCCCCTACGCCGACTTCGCGAGCTTCGACGCCTGGTGCGCGAAAGCGGCGCAATCAACCGATCCGCTCCCCTGGGCCGTCATCGACAGATCCGGCAAGGCGGTCGGCGCACTCACCCTCATGCGCATCGATCCGCCCAATCGCGTGATCGAGGTCGGCGGCATCACCTATGGAACGCCGCTGCAGCGCACGACCGGCTCGACGGAAGCGATCTATCTGCTCGCCCGCTACATCTTCGAACTGGGCTATCGCCGCTTCGAATGGAAATGCAACGACCTCAACGCGCCGTCCAAACATGCGGCGCTGCGGCTCGGCTTCTCCTACGAAGGCGTGTTTCGCCAGCACATGATCGTCAAGGGCCGCAATCGCGACACGGCCTGGTTCGCCATGCTCGACAGCGAATGGCCGGCGCGCCGCATGGCTTTCGAGACCTGGCTTTCGGCCGAGAATTTCGACGCGGACGGACGGCAGCGCGCGAGCCTCGGCGAACTCATGGGCGCGGGAGGCTTGTGATGATCCTCAGGCGCGCGACCGAGGACGATCGCGATGCGCTGGACGCCTTGCAGCGCGCCGCCTACGCGGAGAACGCCAGGCTGCTCGGCGCCACGCCGCTGCCGCTGCAGGCCGATTACGCGCAGATCCTGCGCGACATGGAAGTCTGGCTCGCCGGCGCCCGGGACGATCCCGACGGCGCGCTTGTGCTCGAATTCCGCGACGACGACCTGCTGATCTGGAGCGTGGCGACGCATCCGCGCGCGCGGGGAACCGGCGTCGGCCGCGGACTTCTGGCGCTCGCCGAAAAGCGCGCGCGCGACGAGAAGCGCAACGCTATGCGCCTCTATACGGCAAGCCTCTATCTCTCGAACATCGACTGGTACGCGCGCCACGGCTTCGTCGAGGAATCGCGCGAGGCCATGCCCGACCGCGTCATCGTCCACATGCTCAAGAAACTGGATTAGGGAGAAACAAATGGCCGGCAGGTTGCAGGGCAAGATCGCGTTTCTGACGGCGGCGGGCGCCGGCATCGGCCAGGCGACGGCGCAGGCCTTTCTCGAACAGGGCGCGCACGTGATCGCCACCGATCTGAACGAGGCGAGCCTCGCGCCGCTGAAAGGCGCCGACTGCCGCAAGCTCGACGTGCTCTCCACCGACGCCCTCAACGCGATGGCGCAAGACATTCAAAAGACCGTCGGCGGCGTCGACATTCTCTTCAATTGCGCCGGCTTCGTGCATCACGGCTCGGCGCTGACCACCAGCGACGAGGACTGGGACTTCTCGTTCGATCTCAACGTCAAGTCGATGCACCGCACGATCCGCGCCTTCCTGCCCGGCATGATCGGGCGCGGCGGCGGCTCGATCGTCAATATTTCCTCGATCGCCTCGTCCGTGCGCGGCCTGCCCAACCGCTACGTCTACGGCGCGTCCAAGGCGGCCGTCATCGGCCTCACCAAGTCGATCGCAGCCGATTTCATCGGCAAGAACATCCGCTGCAACGCCATCGGGCCGGGCACGGTGCAGAGCCCCTCGCTCGACCAGCGCATCAAGGCGCTGGCCGCGGCGAACGGCATCACAGAGCAGGCGGCGCGTGAATCCTTCGTCGCGCGCCAGCCGATGGGACGTCTGGGGACGGCGCGCGAGATCGCCGACATCGCCGTCTATCTCGCCTCCGACGAATCCGCCTTCACGACCGGGCAGATGTACATGGTCGACGGCGGCATGACGATTTGAGGACGCAAGGACATGCCAAGGAGCGGTCTCCCCTCCCCACAAGGGGGAGGGAACATCATGTCAGCGCGACACCAGCTCCACGCGCACCGGCGCGACCCCGGACGCCTTCATGCCGAGCACGCCGGCCGCGCCCGTCGACACGTCGACGATGCGGCCGCGCACGAACGGGCCACGGTCATTGACCGTCACCACGACGGAGCGCTGGTTGTGCAGGTTGGTCACGCGGATTTTCGAGCCGAACGGCAGGGAACGATGCGCCGCCGTCAGATGCCCGACATGGCCGCCGCTCGCGGTGCGGCCGCTGCCGCCGTAGTAGGACGCCTTGCCGGTCCAGGAGGCTTCGGCGGCGCCGGTGGCGAGCATGGTCATACCAAGAATAAGTACAGTCTTCTTCAACAGATAATCCTCACAAGTCTGGAATTCCCAGCCGGTGGGCGCCTATTGATGGATGGATGCGGACAGAATGGGGCAGACCACGCCGTATTTTTGTCGAATAGAGACCGGCGAGCCGATCAGCGAATAGCCTCATCTCGCAATTGCGTAAACTTTACAGTGCTTTCGCTGCGGCGGCGGTATCCGTTGCCCATTTGCAACAAAACACGAAAAATCGGGGAAACTCCATGAAAGTGCTCGTTACCGGCGCGGCCGGCATGATCGGCCGTAAATTCTGCCTGCGGCTCGCCCGCGACGGCGCCATCGGCGGCAAGCCGGTCGAGGCGCTGCACATGGTGGACGTGGCGGCGGCCGGCGACCTGCCGGGGGCGGCTTTCAAGGTGCTTAGCGAGGCCGGCAATATCGCCGACCGCGCGCTGGCGCCGCGCATGGTCGCGGATCGCCCCGACCTGATCGTGCATCTGGCGGCCATCGTCTCGGGCGAGGCGGAGGTCGATTTCGACAAGGGCTACGCCGTCAATCTCGACGGCACGCGCTACCTGTTCGACGCCATCCGCGCCGAAAACATCCTGTCGGGCGGGCAATACAGGCCGCGCGTGGTCTTTTCATCGTCCATCGCCGTGTTCGGCGCGCCCTTCCCCGATCCGATCCCCGACGAGTTTCACCTGACGCCGCTGACGAGCTACGGCGCGCAGAAGGCCGCCGGCGAATTCCTGCTCGCCGACTTTACGCGCAAGGGCTTCTTCGACGGCGTCGGCCTGCGCTTTCCCACCATCTGCGTGCGGCCGGGCAAGCCCAATGCCGCGGCCTCGGGCTTCTTCTCCAACATCATCCGCGAGCCGCTGGTGGGGCAGAAGGCGATCCTGCCCGTAGTGGAAAGCGTTCGCCACACACACGCCACGCCGCGCGCGGCCGTCAATTTCATCCTTCATGCGGCGACGATCGACGGCCAGAAAATCGGCCCGCGCCGCAACCTGTCCATGCCCGGCGTCTGCGTGACGGTCGGCGAGCAGATCGAGGCCCTGCGCAAGGTCGCCGGCGCGACCGCGGTCTCGCTGATCGAACGCAAGCCGGACGAAGCGATCATGAAGATCGTCTCCGGCTGGCCGGAGCGCTTCGAAGCGCGCCGCGCACGCGAATTGGGATTCGTCGCGGAAACCTCGTTCGAGGACATTATCCGCGCGCATATCGCCGACGAGCTGGGCGGGAAAGTGGGGGGCTGACAGCGGACTCGGAAGACGGGAGATTACTCGACCCTACGGCGCTGTTGAGGGCGCCGCCAGGCGCGCGGCCATAGAGGGTTGCCTTCGGCGCCGACGGCTCGAAGATGCGCTATGTCGATTCGATACCCGGTAGGCCCTGGCGCCATTCTGCTCTGCGACTATTCCATGGGCGGGTTTCGCGCGCCGGAGATGATCAAGCGGCGGCCCGCAATCGTCATCTCCCCGCGCCTGCCCCATCGTGATGGATTATGCACCGTTGTGCCGTTGTCGGGGAGCGAGCCCGCACGTCAGGTCGACTACGTCGTCAGGGTCGAATTGGCCGAGGATCTGCCCACGCCCTTTGCGGCGCGCGTATGGTGGGCGAAATGCGACATGCTCGCGACGGTTTCCTTTGAAAGGCTGGATTTTTTCCGAACCAGCCGCGATCAACAGGGCAAGCGCAAATATCTCCATCCGGCGCTCCCGAAGCCGGAAATGCAGCGGATTTTTGGGGGCATCATGGCCGCGCTCGGGCTAAAACCCTTGACATTTTCGGGATCGTAGTCACATTCGTGACGTTCGCTCGCGGGCTTGCCCGTTGAGCCTCAAGACCCTTCGGGGCGACCCCGCCACGGCGATCACAAGCCCGGCGGGGTTTCTTTTTGCGCCGCTGGAAATTCTCTCTCGTCGAGAACCTCGTATCTCGACGCGTCGTCGAGCGCAGTCCGAAGATCGTGGAGGATGCCTCCCGGGCTTTCGTCGTCGTTGGCCCTGAAGCCCATCGGCGCGGCCATCATCGTCTGCGGCGCGCCATCGTCATCGTAATAGACCTCGTGCAGGCCAGACCGGTTTCCGACGGGCCGCAACCGCCTTTTTCCGCCCTCACATCTTCCGGAAGCCGAGCTTCTTGCCGCCTTCCTTCGCGTCCTTCTGCCAGGACTGGTCGGAGGTGTATTCGAAATTGGCGTGATGGCCCTTGCGCGCGCGCAGCGCCAGCTTTCCGCCCGCGTACGACCAGCCGACCGGATCGAAGACGGCGATGCCATTGTCGCGGCAGGCCGGCGCGAGCTGCGCCCTTCCGCCCGGTTGCAGCGTCAGCATGCAGCCGGTGTCCTTGTTGCCTTCGCGCAGTACGGAATAGCGCCCGGGAATTTCGCCGGCCGGCACGATCGGCGCGCGAGACACGTTCGCCGGCTGCGCCTCGCGCTGCTGCTGCGCCTTGCGCGGTTCGTTGGCGGCGACGAGCGCGTAATATTCTCCCTTGGCGCCCTTCGCGGCGAGTTCGCCATTGTCGGGCGAGAAAGCCAGCACCGAGGCGCCGCCCTGATCGATAAGTTCGAGCCGGTCCGGCGCCGGCAATTTCCAGCCCGTGACCTTGGCGACGCCGGGCATGGCGTGCCGGCAGCCGGGCGGCACGCCTATCGCGCGCGCCTGCCCGCGCGACTCGGCGCGCAGATGGATCGTGCATTCGCGCCCGGCTCCCTGGCTCAGGCGCCACAGGCCTGCCGCGCCCTGCTCGCTTTTCGCGTCGAGCGCGAAGGCCGGCGAGCCCGCCATGATGGCGATCGCCAGCAACGCCCTGCGCGGCGCCGGCGCCAAACGGAATTCGGCCCTCATTCGATTCCCTCCTCGATCTGCGTCCTTCAGGACGCGCGCCGTGTGGCCGGCCACGGCGTTTCGGCGACGGGCGTCAAGGGCCCGCGACCGCCAATGAATGATCTCAAATTGTCGACGACGAGTTGTCCCATCGCGTCGCGCGTATGTTTCGTGCCTGATCCGACATGCGGGAGCAAGACCACGTGCTCCATTTCGATCAATTCCTTCGGCACATTTGGCTCGTCAGCGTAAACGTCGAGCCCCGCCGTCAGGATCTTGCGCTCGCGCAAGGCCGCGATCAGCGCGTCCTGGTCGCAGACCGAGCCGCGCGCCACATTGATGAAAATGCCTTGCGGCCCCAGGGCTTCGAGAACTTCGGCGTTGACCAGATGCCGCGTTTCCGCGCCGCCCGGCGTGATGGCGACGAGAATGTCGCAGGCGCGCGCCATCCCCGCCAGCGTCGGAAAATAGAGATAGGGCGCATCGTCCTGCGCGCGGCGGCCGTGGTAGACGACCCTCATGCCGAAGGCCTCGGCGCGCCGCGCGATCGTGCGCCCGATTCGCCCGAGACCGAGAATGCCGAGCGTGCGCCCGCGCAGCGAGGCGGTCAGCGGAAACGGCGCCTTGGTCCAGCGCCCCTCGCGCACATAGCGGTCGGCCTGCGGCAATTGCCGCACGGCGCACAGCATCAGGCCGAAGGTCGTGTCGGCGACCTCGTCGTTGAGCACGTCCGGCGTATTGGTGACGACAATGCCGTGCTTGCCGGCCCAGTCGGCGTCGACGTCGTCGTAGCCGACGCCGAACGAGGACACGATCTCGAGCTTCGGGAAACGGCTCAGGAGGGCGGCGTCGACCTTGCCGTCGCCGCCTCTCGTGGCGATGCCGCGAATGCGCGGCGCGATCTCTGCGAGGGCCTTCTCCCGGTCCGGCGCCTCCCACAATTTGTGCAGCCGGGAACAGGCGGCGACGCCATCGACCACCAGCGGCGGCATCGGATTGAACATCAGGGTTTCAAAGTCGGACACGTCCCCTCCGCGCTCGCCTGCTCAAACTGGACCTTTGCGTGAACCGCGCATTTGCATGCTTGCATTTTACTGCGCCGACTGCATCATGCGCGAGCGATCGGGCAGCGGCAAGCAGCCCGATCATACAGGCGCACGAAGACGCCGGGGAGGATGTTGGGTATGGCGTCTGTCGAAATTCGCGACGTTCGCAAGGCCTATGGATCGACAGCGGTCATTCACGGCGTCGACGTGGACATCAAGGACGGCGAATTCGTCGTTCTGGTCGGCCCTTCCGGCTGCGGCAAGTCCACGCTCCTGCGCATGATCGCAGGGCTCGAGAACATCACCGGCGGGCAGATCCTGATCGGCGGGCGCGTCGTCAACGACGTGCCGCCGAAAGAGCGCGACATAGCCATGGTGTTCCAGAACTATGCGCTCTATCCGCACATGACCGTTTACGACAACATGGGCTTCTCGCTCAGGCTGCGGAAAGCCGACAAGGCCGAGATCGAAAAGCGCGTCGCCAAGGCCGCCGACATTCTCGGCCTGAAGCCGTTGCTCGACCGCTATCCCCGGCAATTGTCGGGCGGCCAGCGCCAGCGCGTCGCCATGGGCCGCGCCATCGTGCGCGATCCACAGGTCTTTCTGTTCGACGAGCCGCTCTCCAATCTCGACGCCAAGCTGCGCGTGGCGATGCGCACCGAGATCAAGGAACTTCACCAGCGCCTGAAGACGACAACCGTCTATGTGACGCACGACCAGATCGAGGCCATGACCATGGCCGACAAGATCGTCGTCATGCACGACGGCATCGTCGAGCAGATCGGCGCGCCGCTCGAGCTCTACGACCGCCCGGGCAACATGTTCGTGGCCGGCTTCATCGGCTCTCCCGCAATGAACTTCCTGCGCGGCAAGCTCGGCTCCAACGGCGCCGGCGCCGTCTTCACGTCGGACGCCGGCCTTGCTTTGCCGGTCGCCCATGCGCCCGCCGCCAGCGACGGCAGGCCCGTCGTCCTCGGCGTGCGGCCCGAGCACCTCGCCGCCGTCGGGGATGGCGCAGCGGTCAATGTTGTCGTCGTCGAGCCCATGGGATCGGAAACGCAGGTCGTCGCCCGGTCGGGCGAACAGGAGCTGATCTGCCTGTTCCGCGACCGCGTGATGCCGAACCCCGGCGAAACCATCCGGATCGCCTGCGATCCCAAACTCGTCCACTTGTTCGACCCGGACAGCGGCAAGACTCTTGCGGCGTGAGCCGCAAACAAAAGACGCTCGCGGCCTGAACGGCGCGCGCCAATATCAACGGAGGGAGCACTATGACCCGGATTACGCGTCGTTCGATTCTGCAAGGCGCCGCCGCAACCGGCTTCGCCGGTGGCGCGCTGCTCGACATGGCCCGCGCCTTTGCGCAGGAAAGCCCGTGGAAGCCGGAAGCCGGCGCCACGCTGAACGTGTTGCGCTGGAAGCGCTTCGTCCAGGCCGAGGACGACGCCTTCATGAAGATGGTCGACGCCTTCTCCAAGGCGATGAACGTCAAGGTCAACATTTCCAATGAGAGCTTCGACGATATCCAGCCGAAGGCCTCGGTGGCCGCCAATACCGGCACCGGCCCGGACCTCATCTGGTCGCTGCACTCGACGCCGCAGCTCTTCCCCGAGAAGTGCCTGCCCATGCAGGACGTCGCAGATTACCTCGGCAAGAAATATGGCGGCTGGTTCCCCGCCGCCGAGGCCTACGGCAAGTCCGGCGGCAAGTGGGTCGCGATCCCCGTCGCGGTCAACGGCGGCTACATCAACTATCGCATTTCCTCGATCAACAAGGCGGGCTTCAAGGAAGTGCCGAAGGATACGGCCGGCTTCCTCGAGCTCTGCAAGGGGCTGAAGAAGAACAACACGCCGTCCGGCTTCGCGCTCGGCCACGCCTCGGGCGACGCCAACGCCTGGATCCACTGGCTGTTGTGGAGCCACAACGCCTGGCTCGTCGACAAGGACGACAAGATCATCATCAACTCGCCCGAGACGGCCAAGGCGCTCGAATATTGCAAGGCGCTGTCGGACACGTTCATCGAGGGCTGCGCCTCGTGGAACGATTCCTCCAACAACAAGGCCTTCCTCGCCGGCGACCTGCACCTGACGTCCAACGGCATCTCGATCTACGTGGCGGCCAAGACGGCGGGCGCCCAGGGCGACGCCAAGCAGAAGGCCATCGCCGAGGACATGGACCACGCCTATTTCCCGGTCGGCCCGCTCGGCAAGCCGGCGGAGTTGCAGCTCGCCTTCCCGATCTTCGCCTTCAACTACACGAAGGTGCCGAACGCCGCGAAAGCCTTCGTCGCCTTCATGCTCGAGGCGCAGAACTACAATCCGTGGCTGGAGGGCGCGCAGGGCTATCTGTCCCATACGCTCGCCGCCTACGACAACAATCCCGTCTGGACGGCCGACCCGAAGACCACCGTGTTCCGCGACGCCGCCAAGCGCACGCTGCCGGCGTCGGGCCTTGGCACGCTCAGCCCGAAAGTCGCGGCCGCGATGGCGGAATTCATCGTGGTCGACATGTTCGCGCGCTATTGCACCGGGCAGGAAGACGTGAAGACCACCATGAAGACCGCCGAGCGCGCCGCGCAACGCATCTTCAGGTGAGGCCTCGCATCTAGTCCCCTCCCCCTTGCGGGGAGGGGAGAACGCGCGATCGTCGCGCGTGACATATCGGGAAACGCCCATGACCGACGCGGCGATCGCGACGACGCCTTCTTCCAGATCGACATGGGAGCGCCTGCGCTCCCACCGCGACTGGCTCGGGTTCTGGTTCATGACGCCGGCGGCGGGGATCCTGCTGCTGTTTCTCGCCTATCCGCTCGGGCTCGGCGTCTGGCTCTCCTTCACGGACGCGAAGATCGGCCGCTCCGGTGCCTTCATCGGCGTCGAGAATTACGACTGGCTGTCGGACGACAAGATTTTCTGGGGCGCGGTCGCCTTCACCATCGGCTACACCGTCTTCGCCTCGATCGTGAAATTCGCGCTCGGCCTCTATCTGGCGCTGCTGCTCAACAAGAACCTGCCGTTCAAGGCCTTCCTGCGCTCGATCGTGCTGATCCCCTACATCGTGCCCACCGTGCTCTCGGCCATCGCCTTCTGGTGGATCTACGATTCGCAGTTCTCGATCATTTCCTGGGGCCTCATCAAGCTCGGCGTCATCGAGCGCAACATCAACTTCCTCGGCGATCCCTGGAACGCGCGCTGGTGCCTGATCGTCGCCAACATCTGGCGCGGCGTGCCCTTCGTCGCCATCACGCTGCTTGCGGGCCTGCAGACCGTGTCGCCCTCGCTCTACGAGGCCGCGACCATCGACGGCGCCTCGCGCTGGCAGAATTTCCGCTTCGTCACCTATCCGCTGCTCACCCCGATCATCGCGGTCGTGATGACCTTCTCGGTGCTCTTCACCTTCACCGACTTCCAGCTCATCTGGGCGATGACGCGCGGCGGGCCGGTCAACGCCACGCATCTGATGGCGACGCTCTCCTACCAGCGCGCCATTCTCGGCGGCAATCTCGGCGAGGGCGCGGCCATCGCCACGGCGATGATCCCCTTCCTGCTGGCGGCGATCATGTTCTCGTGGTTCGGCCTGCAGAAGCGCAAGTGGCAACAGGGCGGCGACAATGACTGACGTCGGAAACCTCTCGAAATCGCTGGCGCAGGCCAATCTCGCCGACGCGTCGGAGGGCATGAGCTATCTGGAGACGCTGCCGCAGCGCGTGGTGACGACCTGGATTCCGCTGACCCTCATCCTGATCGTGCTGCTGTTCCCGTTCTACTGGATGGTGCTGACCGCCATCAAACCGGACGAGCAGCTCATCGACATGAACACCTACAACCCCTTCTGGGTCGTGGCGCCGACGTTCAAGCACATCTACAAGCTGCTGTTCGAGACGCGCTATCCGCTGTGGCTGTGGAACACGATGTATGTCTCGGTGCTCGCGACCTTCGTGTCGCTGATCGCCAGCGTCATGGCCGCCTACGCCATCGTGCGCCTGCGCTTCTCCGGCGCGCAGCTCGTGGGCGGCCTGATCTTCCTCGCCTATCTCGTGCCGCCCTCGATCCTGTTCATCCCGCTCGCCACCATCGTTCAGGCCTACGGCCTGTTCGATTCGCCGATGGCGCTGGTGCTGGTCTATCCGACCATCCTCATTCCCTTCTCCACCTGGCTGCTGATGGGCTATTTCAAGACCATCCCCTACGAGCTCGAGGAATGCGCGCTGATCGACGGCGCCTCGCGCCTGCAGATCCTCACCCGCATCATCCTGCCGCTGGCGGTGCCGGGCCTGATCTCGGCCGGCATCTTCTCGCTCACGCTCTGCTGGAACGAATTCATCTATGCGCTGACCTTCATCACCTCCGTGCAGAACAAGACGGTGCCGGTCGCCATCGTCAACGAATTCGTCGACGGCGACATCTACCGCTGGGGCTCGCTGATGGCCGGCGCGCTGGTCGGCTCGCTGCCGCTGGTGATCCTGTATTCGTTCTTCGTGGAATATTACGTGTCGGCGATGACCGGCGCGGTGAAGGAGTAGCGCGCCGCTCCCTCCCTGCAAGCGGGGAGGCAGGACGCGCTACGCCCCCGCCTTCACCACCCGCTCGCGATAGAACAGGTAAAGCCCCGACGTCACCACGATCCCCGCGCCGAGCGCGGTGTAGAACCCCGGCACGTCGCCGAAGACGATGAAGCCGAGCGCCGTCATCCACACGATCTGCGTATAGACGTAGGGCGCGAGTACCGCGGCCGGAGCGCGCCCGTGCGCGAGAATGAGCAGGTAATGGCCGAAGCCGCCGAACACGCCGAGCGCGGCGAGGCCGAGCCACACTTCCCAGTGCTGCGGCCATTGCCAGAACCATGGCAGGAACGGCGTGAGCACGACAACGCCGGAGATCGACGAAAAGAACGTGGTGGTCGTCGGCGGATCGGTCGCCGCCAGCATGCGCGTGAACATGTTGTAGAAGGCGTAGCAGAACAGGCTGCCAATCGCGTAGATCATGCCGGGCTGCAACGCGCCCACGCCCGGCCGCACCACTACCAGCACGCCGATGAAGCCGATGAAGATCGCGACCAGCCGGCGCGGACCGACCCATTCGCCGAGGATCGGTCCGGCCAGCAGCGACAGCACCAGCGGCAGCGCGAAGGCGATCGACATGGTGTCGGCGAGCTGCAGATGGCGTAGCGCGAGAAAGTTGAACAGCGTCGAGCCGAACAGCAGCAGCGCGCGAAAGCATTGCAGGAACGGGCGCTTGGTGCGCAGCGACCCCGTCGCGCGCCAGGGATTGGTGAAGACGAGCGCAAGGATCGTCGCGCCGAGATAGCGCGACCACACGACTTCCCATACCGGCACGTGGCGCCCGAGCCATTTGCCCGTCGTGTCGAGGCAGGCGAAACAGACCAGCGCACAGCACATGAGAAGAATGCCGCGCTGTCGCGACTTGAGTTCGGCCGCGTCGGCGGCGTCGAGCGAGGCGCGCGGCTTTTCGCCTGATTCTCGGCTCTTGGGCGAGGTCGTCATGCCGCCTTGTAGACGGGCGGGCAGGCGGCGGCGACCGATGATTGGCGAGAATGGCCGATTGTCCGCCATGCCGATGTTGCATGGCTAAGCATCGGGTGACGGATGAAGGCGCTACCTCTCCCTCTCCCGCGCGCTGTCGTGCCAGCGTCCGAGCGCGAGCCTCGACAGCAAGGCGAGCAGCCCATAGATCGCGATGCCCGTCAGCGAGATCAGCGCCAGCGCCGCGAACATGCGGGGAATATTGAGCCGGAAGCCGGCCTCGGTGATGCGGAAGGCAAGCCCCGTGCCCTGCCCCGCCGCGCCGGCCGCAAGCTCCGCGACGATGGCGCCGATCAGCGCCAGGCCGCCGGCGATGCGCAGACCGGAGAAGAAGTAGGGCAGCGCCGCCGGCAGCCGCAGCCATATGAGCTGCTTCCAGCGCGAGGCGCGATAAAGCTCGAAGAGGTCGATGAGGTTGTGATCGGTCGAGGCGAGGCCCAGCGCCGTGTTCGACAGGATCGGAAAGAAGGCGACGATGAAGGCGCAGACCAGCACGGCCGTCGAGGGCTCGAGCCAGACGAGCAGCAGCGGCGCGATCGCGATGACCGGCGTCACCTGCAGGATGACCGCGAAGGGCAGGAAGGCGCGCTCGATCCACCTGGATTGCGCGAGCAGGATGGCGAGCCCGACGCCGCCGACGATCGCGAGCGCCAGCGCCTCGAAGGTGATGGTCAGCGTGACGACGAGCGAGGCGGACAGGAGCGGCCAGTCCTTCGCCAGCGTCGCGACGATCAGGCTCGGCGCGGGTAGGATGTAGGGCGGGATTTTCGCCAGCGCGACGACCGCTTCCCACGCGACGAGGAACAGCGCGAACACCGCAACCGGCAGGCCGATGTCGAGCAGGCGATTGGACCGCGAGCCTTCAGGCTCGCTCTCGCCGCCGCCGTCATCGTCAGGAGCGGAGCGACGATGCAATCCGGAGCCGGGGCGTTGCTCTGGAATGTCGCCTCGGCTCTCCGGGCCTCCTCGCAATGACGGGTTTGTTTCGTTCTCGCTCACGCCGCCTCCTCGCCGCTTGCGCGGTCGAGCGCGGCGGACGCCCGCCGGCAGCTGTCTGCGAATTGCGGCGAGAGACGAAACTCCGCCTCGCGCCGCGCCGGTCCCTCGACTTCGATCGTCTCGACGATGCGCCCCGGCCGCGCGGAAAAGACGGCGATGCGCGAGGAGAGATAGACGCTTTCGAACACCGAATGCGTGACGAAGAGGACCGTCGTCCCCAACTGCCGCGCGAGCGCGAGCAGATCGTCGTTGAGCCTGAAGCGCGTGATCTCGTCGAGCGCGGCGAAGGGCTCGTCCATCAGCAGCAGCGGCGGCCGCGTGACCAGCGCGCGCGCGATCGACACGCGCATCCGCATTCCGCCGGAGAGTTCGCGGGGATAGGCGTCGGCGAATTGCGCAAGGCCGACGCCGTCGAGCGCGGCGGCGACGCGCGGCTGCGCGTCGCGCTCGCTCAAGCCCGCAAGACGCAAGGGCAGATAGACGTTGCGCGCAACGCTCGCCCACGGCATCAGCGTCGGCTCCTGAAACACGAAGCCGACCTGCGGCCGGACGCCGTCGCGCCACGCGACGCTGCCGGACGACGGGCGGCTGAGCCCGGCGATCATGCGCAGCGCCGTGGACTTGCCGCATCCCGACGGGCCCAGCAGCGAAAGAAACTCGCCGTCGCGCACCTCGAGATCGAGGCCGGCAAGCCCGCCGAGGCCGTTGGCGAAGGACTTGCCGACATTTTGCAGGCTGACGAGGGGAACGTCGGCGCGGCTCATTGAATGCCCGCCCGGCTGTCATTCCCGCGCAAGCGGGAATCCAGGGTCGCGTCGCAGCGCCCCGGGCCATGGCTCTGGATCCCCGCTTTCGCGGGGATGACAGGCGCAGCGCTCACGGCTTCGGCCTGAGTTCGACGCCTA